>Ga0180217_1000540_pt1 | contig 58394 bp, 30 predicted proteins | sample eDN3rd37CBELigOP_FD_128521 | JGI IMG/M metagenome (GOLD analysis project Ga0180217, IMG submission 128521) | Enriched Organic Plus compost microbial communities from Emeryville, California, USA - eDNA 3rd pass 37_C BE-Lig OP (version 2) (version 2) ...
GCCCGGTGCGCGCGTCTTTTCATTTGAGCCCCTCTATTCCAGTTCTTCGATGTAAGCTTTCCTATGGAAGCTTGCTGAGGTTGCCTCCGCTCCTCTGGGTGCCAGTCCGTGCGTCTTGCACTTCTTACGGTCCAGCTATAGAGCGATAGCCAGCCTAGCCGGCAATTTAATAGTCTGGTTTCAAACAGGGAGTGATGATCATGAGATCCATCCCGTTCCTCCCACACCATCCCTTCAGGTCGCTCTGATCAATGCTCCCTCCGCGTACAGGTTCATATTGTTGCCTTTCAGCATTTCCCTCCATCAGAGATCTGTCTTCAGATGCTCCCGAGCCCAGTCGTTCTGCACACACCTCTGAAACATAGGGTCGAGCTCGGCTCCCTCAAAATCACCCAAGAGTGCTCGCGGGGTGCGACGCGCTTCAAATTTTCCCCTGGACATCGCTTGCAGCTCGAGATCCACCCGCGGTGCTTCCGAACCGCGCGCAGGCACCAAAACAAGCCTCCAGAGCATAAAGACCTCTTCGAAGATGTTCAACGTGGCCAAGCGCGTGTCGCGCATACCCAAGGACATGGAATACACGAGCCCCACGTCACTGCAGTGGTGCACACACCGCCAGCTGGTCGTGTCCCAGAACATGAGGCCGTCGCCACCACCCGAAATAAGGAAGCAGCCGTCCGATGACCACTTCACCTGGTATATATGCTCTGAGTGGCCCGTCAGTGCCCTAGGTGCTTCGTCGGGATCAGAAAGATTCCAAATGCGCACGCAGTTGGGAGGCCCTGTCGCGGCAATCCGAGTGCCATCAGGCGCAAAGGCAATGGTATCCGCCGCAGTACCCTCCGTCGCGACCCCTTTGAATACTACTTCCTGCAAAGCGACGTCCCACACGAAGATGTCGCCTCTTTGGAAAACGCAGGCCAACTTCGTGCCATCCGGTGAAAAGCACGCGCCCTTCACGCAACCGTAGGGTAGACACTCCGCTGGCAATTCCTGCGTAGTTGCGGTATTGCGCACCAGGTCAACGAGCAGTACAGAGAGCGAGACGAAACGGCCTTGGACAATCGCAACTCGATTGCCGTCTGGGGACATGGCCACAGGAGTCTGTACCATAAGGTTAAAATCGACGTATACTTCCATCGCCCGCTCGGTCCTCCCCACGAGCACGTTTCGTTCGTGGTCGCTCAGAAACGTGTGGGTTGCTTTACATGACGCGGCATCGACCACCACGGCCCAGACACGCCCAACACACAGAATTCGACGGCCATCCTCGGATATGGTGAGCCCTGAGCCACGCGCAGTCCACATGTTGTTCACTCGGCTCACTGTTCGGCTATAGGCGAGCGTGCGCAAGGTGGTGGCATCTCTAAGATACAGTCCTGAGCTAGTTTGGCATACAAGGAAGGCCCCGTTAGGGGCAAGGCAGATGTAAAGTACTCGGGTCGCCCGCAATCGAGGTTTTCTCGATATGCGCCCGCATGTTTGAAAACCAGACTGGTGAGTTTACGTGGCATATGCCATCACGCGTGATGAATCGTTGGCCATGCGAGAGCGCGGCAAGGAAGTCGTAATCAAACAAGCGAGGCAACTTCCATATATTGATCCCTCACACTTCGCAGTGCGTGAAAATGGAATCTGAGTCGTCGTCGTCCTCAGATGGTGACGCCTCAAAAATCTCATTCAACCCGCTAATACCGGTAACTTCCACCACAGACGTAGAAGTATCCAAATCGTGAATCCCAAACCTAGCATCAGCGTGATAGGCAAGCCAACGACCATCTTTCGAGAATTCGAAGCAGTGACGGTGGGAATAAGAGCCTGGCAGGTGGTAGGTCAGCGCGCCCGTTTGAGAATCCAGTACGCGAATGCTATAGTCTTTTGCGATGTAGCCCAGTCTGCTGCCATCCGGCGAGAACCGAATGAACCTTACACCGACTTGATCTGACTTCCATATGCACTTGTGCGGTCTCGAGGAGAGGTCCCAGTAATAGACCGAGCCCGATACCGTGCCCGTAGCAAGATGCGAATTATTATCTGGATGGTATGTCACCAGACACACACCGGCCTCATGCGGGCCCACCTCATCCACTAGTTTGCCCGTTGTCGCATCCAGGATGTGAGCAGCCGCACTCTCCGACGCAACTGCAAGTTTCTGTCCATCGGGTGAATAGCACAGCGCTTGAATTGTCCCAGCGTCCTTCAGTGGGTGCTGTAGCCTCCTTTTGACGTCCACCGTCGTTGAGTCCCAAATCCAAATCTCACCTGCCTTGGTTGAACCATGCGGCACACAAGCAAACTCAGCCTCATCGGGTGAAACACAGAGGGCGGACCAGGGGTCGATTTTTCCATAAGTGCGGTAACAGTACTCATCACGGTGCGTTGTTGCGTGCTTGAGATTGGCGCCTTTGAAGCTAGCCCTGCGTAAGTCAGCTCGAAAGAAGGTCGCTCGGGACAAGTCGGCATGATCGAAGTTGCATCCATACAAGCTGCTGGTGTTGAAGTTGGCATACGGAATACGGCAATAACTAAAGTCTCGAAAACTATATAGACCCAGCGCGACATGCCCACACACCTGAGCATAATTAAGGATGCTGATTGCATTGCTGGCAGCGACGACCAGCCTGCTATCCAGCTCAGGATCCTCATCGATCGTGCAGCGTGTGCTTCGGATGAGTCCAATATACTGTTGAACGATAGGCGCATCCAGGTCGCCTTTGCATTCAGCTGTGAATGCCTGTGCTCGCTCGTACAGCATTTGTGAATCCTGTGTAATCACGGTGTGGCCGAGCGACTCGATCAGCGCAAGGTACTCTCGAGGATCGGTGCTCCTGCTTGCTTTCGTCTCACAATCAACGGTCTTGGCTTCAGGGCTGGCGCTGGGCTCTGTGGAAAGGGTTCAGTCATGGCTGAAGCCCGATCTCCTGTCGCTGACCCCGATTCTTTGTCCCGTCTGGTGTCTGATGCTGCTGTTGGCCGTTGGCTGTCTGCCGTTGGCTATGCGAGTGAGGATCTGTCAGTGGTGGAGATGGTTGCGAGGCAGTTCGAGTGAAGGTCAGGTCAGCGGGTGGGGGGAGCCAACGACATTGCTTTGCCCATAGCCTGTGTGTGCTACCTTGGTAGATCCAGCCGCTTGTTTGTGTTGGCTCGCTCGTTTATCCAACACCACACAAGATTTTGGATCTGGTTGAATCCTTCCAAGCGCAATATCGAGCTTGGCAAGTGTGTGCATGCAACCCCACCCGACGCACTCGTCTTGCGCACGGTGGGTGCACGCATTTTCCACAAAACCTGGCGCGGCAGTCCACTCCAGGCGACATTATCAATCAACGAAAGTTCTGCAAGACGGCCGGAATGCGCGGGCCGAGATGTGCTGCGAGTCGGAGACCGAGTCGGCGCATGATGATGATGAGGTGATCCACCATGGTGTGTGTGTGTGCGTGTGCGTGTGCGTGTGCGTGTGCGCGTTGGTGGATCAAGGTGACCGACACGGAATCATAGGGTCTTTATGCCTGCTTGTGTCGTATTGTGCCGCTCAATAGCATGCTATGCGTGCGTGCGTGCTCTTGAAACATCCTCCATGTCTGTTCCCATCTTGACGATGGATCGCGGTCACTGGTAACGCTTCTCATCCATTCGCAGCGTAACAGCGAATTCAGCACGACCAAACGCATACAACATTGAAGCTACTCGATCTCGAGACGGCTTGACGACACGACTTAGTTTTGTTTGGATCGACTGCGTTGAGGGCCCGTGGACTACCGCCACATCCGATTATAGTGATCAACATGCAGGATCGCTGCAAAGCGCGACGGGAGAGTACAACCTAGACCAGACTAAGTAGCAACACCATGGTTTCGTTGCTTGGCACCAGCCTAGCCGTAGGATTCCAAGTGACCTGATCTTGACACCCGTTCTAAGTGCCTTCCAAAGGGCTGTTCCGGCCATACTCTTGAGGGTCATTTCTCGGATGCTATTGGTTATCCGGGGGTGACGCCAGAGCCGGGGAAACGGGTAATGCTATAGATGAATGCGTACCTGCCTTATAGTCTTTTTTCCCATTCGTCTTGGCATCCCGACGCCTTCGCTTTTTCAAGATGTCCTCCAGTTTGATGCCACATGTCTGAACAAGCTCAGCCCTGTGAAACTGCAGAAGATATTCGCACTGAGCTGGGCCCAACTGGTGCTTGTCAAACAGTTCTTCCAACAAGCGTGTACGCAACGGTTTGTGCAGCTTATTGAGCTTCGTTTGGGTCGAGTTCATAAATCCTGGGGCTGGGTTCTTGGGGCATTTCTCAACGTGGTTCCAGGTCTCAACGACGCCATAGAAGTCCAAGCAAAACGCACAAAACTGATGTTGGCATCGAGGGCAGCGTACGTTACAAGAGCCTTGGGAAGGTACATAGGGTGTGCCGCAGCAAGGCGCTTTCAAGGCAATGACACTATGCCGGATCTCCTCCTGCAGCTTGAGTAATGCGCACATTTCTTCGCAACTCAGTCCTGGATGTTGTTTGATCACCTCACTGTCTCCGAACTCTTTCGTGCAGGAAGTGCAGTATGCCACGTTGCACACATCACACTTTCTGAAGGGATTGGTCGTGTTGATGCGGTAGATTTGATTACAGCCCTTCACACAGCGTCCAAATTGATTTGCATTCTGTGCTAGGTACTCCATTACGGAGTATTCGAGGTGGGACTTCCAGTCGTCACCCAACAGGCTACGGATCGTTTGAATGGGGTAGGGAAACTCCTGATCCCCCTTATGCTCGCAGGGACAAATATATTTCCGACTTGTCAGTTGCTCTGTGACACACGCGTCGCAAACGAGATGGTTGCATTCGGGGGGGCCACGCTGACGCGCAAAGACACACTCTGTAGCGAAGCCAGTGCGAGTACCAACGGCACTCAAGACCCTCATAGCACGAGAACAAACCGCGCACACATCTTCTTTTTTTGGGAGACGTGCAAGAAGAACTTCTTCAGGAGGAGCTCGTTCCACCAGTCCCAATTTAGCGAGTGCCTGACGCAGGTTCATAATATCCCGCGGGTTCGCCAGGACCCACAGCTTACTCTTGTCAAAAATGTGATCTTGAATATTAAGACGTTGAAAGATAGGCTTCAGATCCTGTTTCGCTTGCTCGAGTCTGCCGGTACTTTTCAGTACCGACGTATTGAGCCATATGAACTCGCATATACATTCGGTCCTTTGCCTGAGGAACTCCACAATCCGTTCACGGGCCCAGTTCAGAGCCCTTCGTGATCCGGTGAGCGTAATCGTGCTGCTCTCCCTTTCATACCAAACACTAAGCCCTCCCTTTGTGTTCCGAGAGCTGGGAGCAATGTCTCCCTTGCATTCATCACTAAGCTGAGCGCCTGGCAAGAAAGCGACTGGATCACCGGTGTTCACACTTCCAATCTGTAGCTCTTCGAAGTCTGAACTGTCCATGTCGTCCGGCAGCGGGTCGTCTTCGGCTCCAATGCGGGCATAATTCAGTCGTGAAGCGATTTTGTCCTGCTTCTCCACTTCTTGGGTATCCGTTACGACTTGGGGGGGTTCATCCCCATCCCACGCCATATTCCATGTCGCCTCCACACGGCGTAAGAAATCCTTGCCGCATTTCGAGAAGAGCAAATTCAGGTAGTGCATCCATGAGCAACTAGCACTTCCCCCAGATGATCCAGTGATTTCGTCTTCAGCTGTTTTCATCTCCTTCTCGGGCACAAACGGTTGCGTTGTGCAAAACTCATTGATGCGATCGTTCAGGACATCGAGGAGTAGTTTCTTTTCAGTCTCAAAGGTGAAAGTCACGAATTCGGATTTATCAAGAGCGTGATTGCCTTTGGAGTCGACCTTGTATCGGAACGAAATCTTTTGCTTCTTGGCCCACGTGCGAAGCTCAACGAAGTCACTTGCAAACGTAAATAACGCCAATCTTGCGTGCATTCGAAGCTGTAATCTATGCATTTGCTTCACACGAACGGACTGCTGACAAGCCCGACTCGACTTGAGACACACTTTTGCGTCCTTCAGAAGTTCCTCCTCCGACATCTCATTACTGCAGGTTACATCGAGCTGAGCAATTCCTGTCTTGCTGTCTGAGGTGATCTTATGGTGCACGCAGTTGAAACGTTTGAGGACAGGCTCGAGCCGCTTCCGAACGTTGAACTTGGGCGAGTCGGCATCATCGCCATCATCACCCGTGATCAATCGTTTGATACGACAACCTATGGCACAGATACCGAGCATTTCCATCGCTTGTTCCAGCGCAGTCTCATCAACAACCGCTGGGACCTGGCTGAGTTTCAGGATATAGATCTTCGTTGCACGGTTCCATTTTGCCTGATAGGTAATCGACGAAGACCCGAGCGTTTTCTTCAGGGCGTCCCAAGCGCTTATACTCTGCAGCAATGATTGCTCGTCAGCGAAATAGACATGAGCCTCGCCCGTGGATGGTTGAAGTGACCATGTGATTCGTAGCCATGTTGAGAAAATGCGAGGCGCGACCCTATCGCTTTCAACCTCAGAGGCATAGTCTGGCTCAAGCTTGACTCCCAAGACGCCTTTCTGATCGCGAAAATGCTCCACGATGCGCTTACCCGTCTCGGGCGAATCGAATGCGAGGACTGCACGAGCCCAAGGAGCCGTGGAAGGCCTCTCACCTAGGGCATCCTGAGGAACCTCCATCGCAAACTCTCTAACCTCGTAGAAAGATTTGGTTGGGTCGTTGGTGTTGGACTTCAGTATTCTGTCGAGGTATCGCGTGAGGTCAGCCTCGGTCCATTTGCATTGGCTGGAGATTCGGCATGTGGCCGTAACGAACTCGTCTGGGAAGAGAACTCGTTGGATGCGCATACCCGGGCCAATCATCACTCGCACACAACCCGTGTACGGCACAACCAGAGAACGCTTAGCATCTGCTTTCTTCTTTACCTCGAGGTCTTTGAGGATGCGCGCCTGCGCCTGCGTCACTTGCTCGTCTGTGCCAAACAGATGCACCTTGTGGTCTGTGAAGTCAAACATAAGCCTCACATTGTACTTGCGCTGATAATAATGCAGCTTTTGGAAGGCGTCGGGAAACAATACCTTCAAGTAGTCCAACAGCGACACCTCAATATGCGCCGGACGCACCGAGTTCTCCAGAGTTTGCAGATCCATCTCGAGTTTCGGGACCACTTCCTTGGTGAGCATTTTGGGAGACACGGGAGAACAGCCCGTTGCTAACATGCGGTCACGAGACGGGGCGTAGAAGACCAACCAGTCTGATGCAATCTCTGGACATACGATCATCTGGTTGGATAAAACGGCGAAGCAGTACATCGTGCGTCGGGGGGCCAAAGTTGCTTTGCGACAAAGATTCGTAAAGTACCCCACCAAGAACATACGTTGAAGCTCATCCTCGGGTGGGTCGTCCAACTCTTCGCTCGCGCGATGACCCATGTCCTCCAGCTGTCGTCGTGTCTTGCGCATGCTGTCTTCAATTCGGACCATGGTGAGTCTTCGTACCGAGAAATGATTCTCCCACGCAGCAAGCGGCTCTTGCTCATGGGTCGAATCTAGCGGCAACAGAAAGTGCGATGGTTGCCGACCAAGCTTGACTTGAAGCCAGTCGTAGAATATACGGTAGGCTACAACGATCTCTCCGTCTTTCTTCACCCTGTCCGCCGTTCGATCCCGAAATGTCTTCTCCTGCTCCAAACTGTGGAAGGACCCTAAAAAGTCCAACATCGACACCAATGCGATAGCCCTAGATAGCTTCCGTGCTAAATCCTTGGCAGAGAAAAGAATCCTTCCACAAGCCGGATCGACACCTAGGCTTTCGATGAACCGACCCAGCTCGGTAACACGCAAGTTTTCGGTCAGCGCATCAAGACGAGTCAGTTCGCTCTTGGCTTCACGTATGGATTCCTGACTGGGACCATCCATCCATGGGAAGTGTTCTGGATCTAGTGACATCTTCGCTAGAGTCAGAGCCGTTTTCCAGGCAGAACAGACAAGCACTTCCGGGGTCGCATCTGCTTGCATACGCCGAAACGTTTCCTCCGAATACAGACGATGACATTCACCCGGATGTGTACGACCAGCGCGTCCTGCCCTTTGTGTTGCGGAGGCCTGAGAGACCATCTCAGTTACAAGTGCTTTCACCTTAAGAGCAGGATGGTATAATCCAGAGTCAATCACCCGAGTGACACCATCAATGGTCAAGGAGGTCTCCGCGACGCTCGTAGCAAAAATAATTCGTCTTTCCATCCGTTGTGGTTGAGAGATTCGTGGAGATAAGATCAGCTCCTTTACCTCCTCATTCGACTGTTCAGTGAACGCGAGGAGCCTGGCGGGCGGTCCGGCGACCTCCGAGCTATTTTTCAGTAAACTACGACAACACTCCACCGCTTCGGACACACTTTCATGTGTGGGGAGGAAGCACAGGATATCATGAGTACATTGCGGATCCCATGGTGCTGCTTGGTGCAACTCAATGGCCTTTTTCGCGACAATCTGGGCGAGATCCGTGGCGCTTATCTTGGTATAATTCGGAATGTCCTTGTAGAAGTGAACTTGGATGGGATAGGTACGTCCAGGAATCTCTAGGATCTGAGCACCGGCAAAGTACTCGGAAAAGGCGTGTACATTGATGGTGGCGCTGGATACTATAATTCGAATGCCTTGCAGGAAGTCAAAGCGCGAGTCCAACTTAAAGCAGCCCAACTTAAAGCAGCCCAGCAAGATATCGTATGTTACACTCCGCTCATGTACTTCGTCAATGATCGCACATGCTATGCTTTGCATATACGATAGAGCATCTTTTTCTCCCTTGCACGCTGCTTGCAATTGGGATAGGAAAAGCTCCCCAGAGGTGTATATTGGGGCAAGGCTGCCATCCAATCGATCTCTAACATCCTGCATGCACACATCCTTGGGAGATTTTGACTCATCCAGATCATACGTTGGAGCAGCAACTGGACGAGGCTGGATGCAGACCACCCGTCGACGAGCCTGTGGAAACGCTTCAGAGTTCAAACTGATATAATCCGCAACGTATTGAGGTATCTGGGTCGACTTCCCCGAGCCAGTGGCTCCTTTGACGATCAACACCCTTTGAGACATGGGTTGTCCTCTCGAATCTCGTACTGTGGTTTGGTGCAGGAATTGATACAGTTCCTCCCGCTTGGCTAGAATGGGCAGCTTGCTCTCGAGTCGTCGCAATTCGCGGTCAATCCAAGGTGTGATTGTTTCGACTTTTTTAGCTGCATAGCAGATGAATGCTCGGCTAGAAGCAGCCTGTGCCTCTATAATCTTCTTTTTCTCCTCTTGAATCCTATAGATTTCGGATAGAGCAGATTGTGCATCAGCCTCCCTTTGGAATCGTCTCAGCTGCTCGACATGTACCGGAGTGTTGGCCATGCACTGTTTAAGTTGTTTACGCTTCCACTTTTCAACTCGCTGGCGAAACTTATTCAACTCTTTCCTTTTTAAATCTCGTGTCTGGCCTTCGCCACGGGGCTCTGCTTCAACTGTACTTGCAACGTATGCATTATATTCGTCTCTTTGGACTTTCCTCTCATCGTACGTGGACAAACGAGCCTCTACCCATTCCTTCGTTCCAGCCTTCGTAGTGCTAGGAGAAAATTTCTGTTGGTGACCTCGGTTTACCGAGGAGGGTATGTTGGGCTGGCTGGTACCCTTGCTTCGACCTACACTCTTCCTCACTCCTTCCAACTTCTTTTCAGCTTGAGGTTTTGCCGTGCCATGGCCTGCGGCGTGAGAAGCCACCCGTAGCTTCGCTTGGTTGTTTGCCTTTGCGAGAACATCATCGCCTTCCTTAGTCCCAACTTGGTGAGAATGAGAGCCTGCCGGAGAGGGTGTGCTCGGCGTACCATCCTTCTTGGCGAGACCAACTGGGTTAACTTGCAGTAGGTTGTCTGCCCGATGCTTGGAGGGAGACTCATCTCGAGCAGATTTGGGGTTGGCACGCCCTAGCTCCACGGTGGGCAAGGCGTTCACAGGAACAGAAGACGAAGCAGAAGGCCGCCCCGTGGGTTGATCCACAGCTTCCTTTGTTTCGACCTCAATTTTGACCTCTACGTCATCCGATTGCTGCCGTTGCTGCTGTGGCGCACGATCTTGCGACTCGTCTATAAGTCCGTCCGGGTCTGCGATCAGATCTGTGCGCTCGAGCACCTCCAGAGCTCGATGGGACGAGCAGGAGATGCCCATTGGCTAGATAGATATCAGCATGGTGGCGGAAGATGGCACATTCAGCTGAGTGCAAACCACACCAGTGGTTAGTTGTTGAGTTGAAGTGAGAAATGACACGAGCACACACTCGACACTCACTCAAGCCTCGTCACACTAAGATGCAGATTGGTCCCAACGCCGTTCCAGGCGTTCCAGGCGTTCCAGACCCAAGCAGACCCAAGCGTTTGAAAAACCGTCGACGGGGGAGTTTGAAAAGTCGCAAGGCAAGGCAAGGCAAGGCAAGGCAAGGGAAAGGTAGGTAGGTAGGCAGGCAGGCAGGCAGGCAGGCAGGCAGGCAGGCAGGCAGCAGTCATAGCATAGCGACCCAAGCGGAAGATGCGAGTTCGAGGGATATGACATGTGTTTTATTTACACCCTCTAAGTATAGCTACTCGATTCAAGTATGTGTTTTATTCTCAAAGTAACATGGGATCAAGTGCGATTTTTTTTTTTTTCGCGTCTGAATTTGTTCGGGAAGAGACGTAGCTACTGTCTTGCTCTGTCTCCAAGGGTTGTACTAAGCGCTAATGGTGTGCTGGCACTTCAATGCTTGTGTAGGTAGTCGAAACGCAAGGGTTGTGACGGTGGACCCGATTTTTTTTCAGTTTAATCAGGTGCTATTTTTGGTGCCAAGTGAAATTTCGCTGTTTTAAGTTCCTTCGCGAGCTTGTGGCAGGATTAAACGCTAGATAGTCCAGAAAGGCATGAGATCGGTCGTTTATGACTGTGAGATGAGATCCACATAAAACAGAGAACAGTTCCTTTAACTAATGTGTGAGAACGAGCTCTACTGAAATGTCGTGATAACATGGGATATGGGACTAAGAAATAAAATGAAAGCAAGCGTGTTTGAATGTACATGAAGTAAAGGATGAAGCAGTGATAACTTACTGAGTTTCCCGTGATATGCCGTGAATCAATGACGTACTTCTCTTGGTCTCTTGTGCATAGCATCTGAGATGTAGAGGACAATTGAATGGTGCTGACGGCATGGTACGGTTCAAAAGCGCTCCTCAACTCACTTCGCTCCACGCAAACAAACTGTGTGTGGTTGAGGGGGGTAATATCCGTCACAGATGAGTAGAGATTCATGATCATAACATCCTCAGTTGGGCTTATGTGCGAAAGCATAGTTGTTCCCGTTCCCTCACTCGATCAGGATCTGTTCTCAGGTGTGGAAGCTTGACGTTCGTCAGCACTTGTCTCTTCCGTGAGTTGTTGGCTCATTGCTGGCTCTCCATTTGCAGCGTCTGCACTTGTTGAGACGGCTGGAGTTGGAGTATGGGCCCGCACCTCCGCGCTGTCCAGACGGGAAAAAGAGGGCATATTCGACTGATCAGCTTCGCTGTGCAACGGCTTCAGGCTATCCTCAAGATGTAGCTTCACATCATCTGTTGAACTCATTCGTACGTGAGAGCCACTTGCAACCGTTACGAGCGGAGGCTGCAGGGTAGCTTGGGCAGGTGCATCCTCTACGTGTTTCGATTGCTGCTGTTGCTCTTGTCCTTGTCCTTGTTGTTGCTGTTGCTGTTGGGACTTCTGCTGTTGGACCTGAGGCTGCTGTTGCTGTTGCTGTTGCTGTTGCTGTTGCTGTTGCTGTTGCTGTTGCTGTTGCTGTTGCTGTTGCTGTAGAAGCTGTTGTTGCTGCTGCAGCAATGCTTTAGCATGCATTTGAATGTTTGAATGAATGCGATTGACATATGCACGAATATTATTATTGTCCTTGTGCAAGTCTTTTGCCTGATCGATAAACCTTACCATGCCTAGTTCGGTGAACTGTCGCGAGGCTTCCATATCGCTGGTAATTGACATAAGGCATGCCAAAGCTGGAGTAATGACCGATGAATAAAAGAAATGCCGAATCAGTGCATTGCTGACTGTTAGCAGAACACCATTCTGCCCCGTCGGTCCCAACGCCAGGAGCACCTGGAACGCCGATTTAACGAGATCATTGTCCGGCGCCAGCTCCGTCGAGAAATCGATGGCTGCCTCAAGCATTCTGATCGCTTGCCCATCGATCGCCAACTTTCGATCTTCGTCTGTGACAATGAGATAGCGAAGCAAGTCGCAGGCATGCATAACGATCGCCGTAGTCTCCTTCGACTGGTGGTTATCAAGCGCATCCAGGACAAATTTCAGCAGTTCAGGATTCTTCGTAGCGCTCAGCCGGTGTTCATCTGTCCGCGAACATCTAGCAAGCTGTGAAATACCACGAATGACACTTTCGCGCGTGAGAATGAGGTTACTCGAGGAGAACGCCAACATGAGGTTTCCAAGGGCCTGCTCCACAAGCAGTTTGCGCTGCGCTGGTATACCATTATGACTGATCATAACGATCGCCGAACCGATGGCCTGCACAACATCATCATCACGAACGTCGGAGGCTAGGTCCTTAATTGCTTGTGCGACTAGATTGTTGTAATCCGCAATGGTTTGCTGCATGTTCGGGTCTTTGCTCTCGCTCCCATTCGACCCTTGCCCTCCGTCGTTGCGTCCCTTGATACGAGGACGCATATCCTTTGCATCTGGGTCATTTTGAAGTTTGCTTCCACATAGACCCATCCTAGTTTCTTAAGCTTCCGAGGAAGTCTCCTAACGGCTTCCCCTCCACTTCGTTGGGCCGAGTGCTGTGATCCTCTTGCGGTTCCACTGATGGTAAACTATCCACTCTCGCTCCAGGATTCGGGACCAGATCTTGTCCCAAGGATACTGGACCAGTTAGTCAGCTCTGTGCAAGCGGCTTCTTCACCGTAGGTGCCAAGCCGTCGTGACGTGGAGTGTAGGTCCGAGTGACTGACCACCGTCCCACTCGAAGCGGATTCCACTGGTGGATGTCACGCAGGTGCCAGCGTTGGCAGCTTCAGTAACTAGATAAAGGAGAAATATATGGGTTGAGGAGTCATAAGACGTGCTCACATGATACTATATCTAGCGCAGCACTCCATATCGGCTTCTCACAACAAGTTAGAGCCACTTTAGTCATCCGAAGCGAACAGGAAAAGACAGATTTCCATGAGCATCTAGAGGACAACGCAGCATTATACAATGGAAACAGACATGTACAAGCGCGCTACAACAAGAGGCATGGGTCTGAATGTGCTGTCGTCGGATTATCCCCCGAAAACAACAGCGAAAGGCGGAATATCAGAGGATCCGCTTAGTGGTATTCGTGCACAAAGGGATGCTGTTAAGGAATCTATGGGTCTCACCACACACTCAGACAAATAATCCAGTTGAGTCAACAAGGATGTGCATGACTAGTAGGGTTTCATGGCGTGTAAACTCGTATCACGCGCAAAATAACGTTCTAAACATATCTTGTGCAGTGAGAAATACCATGAAACCATCCACCATTCCGAGGCAAGTCAGACCCACGATGCGCCGACCGAGGAGATTCGAGCTGCGATGATCGCAGTCAAGCGAAGGACTATTGCCAGGGAGATTTTACTAGTGTGGATAGCATCTTTGTATGTTGTATCTTGTGTGGTGTATTTGCTAGTGAATTAACCGAAGATATAGAGAGTTGCGAATACGAGCAAGAAAAACACAGGGTCATGAACTCTTGCTGCTCTCGGGAGTGTGCCGTGGTTATGAGAAAAGACCAGAGGTTGGGGGAGTGCTTGCTGTGGGGTAAAGTATAATAAAGTATAGTGCTTGACTGTGTATAAACACTTAAGTTTACAACACACTGTGATGAAAGAATAGGAACTTTTCTCAGTTTTCGGGAGTGCGATCAAGGAGTTATTTGGGAGGACCGATTTTGAAGCTCGGCTTCTTAGCGCCCAGTCCAGGGCCAGTTCCGAACGACGGTGGTTTGCCGAACCCACCGGATCCACCAGTCGCCGCACCAAAGCCCCCTGTACCTGAGGACGATCCCACAGCGGCTCCGAAGCCGCCCGTGCTCTGAACTCCAGAAACGCTGCCAAAACCGCCTCCAGTGGAGGGACTGCGTCCGAAGCCACCGGTGTTTGAGCTAGATGCCGCTGCAAAGCCGCTAGTAGGCTTTGCTGCCGCCGCAAAGCCGCCTGAGCCAGAGCTTGCACCGAAGCCTCCGTTGCCGGAGGAGGCGGCACCGAATCCACCAGTACCACTAGATGCAGCACCAAATCCACCAAATCCACTAGGCTTGGGTGTAGACACAGCTGCACCAAAGCCACCGGTCGCTGTACCAGTGCTTGCCGCACCGAAGCCAGACGATGGACGACTGAGACCACCGGCACCAGAGGCGGTAGGAGCTGCACCGAAGCCACTGGTCGGGCGGCTCAGGGATGGAGCCGCAGCAAAACCTCCGGTGCTTCCACCGGCTGATGTAGCTGCGGCAAATCCACCGCTGGATGATCGACTCATGGACCCGAACCCTCCAGTGCTGCCGCTACCCGCCGCACTAAATCCGCTCTTCTGGCCCATGGCCGCGGCGAAGCCACTAGAAGGTCCTGCTGAGCTCGTGGAGGCAGCCGCTCCGAAGCCCTTAAATCCTGGTGGCTGCTCGGGTGCACGGCTTGCGAATCCACCGAATCCAGTACCAGATGTGGACGTGGGAGTGCTGGCGCCGCTACTGGTACTTGCGTACTGTGCTGGCTTTCCGAATCCTGAGCTCGGAGTTTTGATGAGTGCTGGTGTTGCGGACTGCCCACTACCAGCGCTGTTATATAGACCGGGCTTTCCAAATCCTGTGGAAGCAGCTCCAGTCGATGAGGTGGCACTTGTTGAGGAAATGCTTGAGGAGGTACGTGAGAGTGTCGGTGCCGATTCCGCACTGTCCAAAGGAGCGCCAATCGAAACCTTCGGACGAATCGCCGAGCTTGTTGGAGCGCCAAATCCGAGCTTGGGAGCGGATGACCCTGACTCAGTTGAAGGGGGAGTGCTTGTGCTAGGCTTGGTGAATGTGAACTTAGCTCCAGTAGAGGTGGATGGAGTCGTGGGAGTCGATTGGGTGGGAGCCGGTGCTGCAGCCGCTGCGTCCTTGGATTCATCCTCTGTGGTAGTTTTGGGCTTCAAGAAACTAAATTTGGGGGCCCCGGCAGTAGCACCTGTCGTTGCTCCCGATGCAGGAGTGGTGGAGGAGGCGGCAGTAGGAGTAGAGGTCGCGCTTCCCGGGGTGCCATCCGTCTTTGGCTTCATGAACGAGAACACAGGCTTGGGCGGTGTGGTCGTCGAGGCTGTAGTCTCCGTACTGGAAGCAGGTTTTCCGAATGAGAACTTGGGCTTAGCCGTCTCGCCTTCTGTTTCGGCTTTTTTGCCGAACGAGAACTTGGGCACAGCCGGTGCAGACGCAGATGTCGACGTCGAAGTTGAACTAGAAGACCCACCAGCAGGGGCCTTTGGTGTTGTATCACAGAAACTATGATCGACCTCTTCACCCATGCCGCAATCGGGACAAGGACCTTCAAATTGCTTGGGCGGTGGTGCTGACTTGCGGATAATCACTTTGGTTGGTGCATCCACCTTTGTTTCACTGCCACTCACAGCAGGTGAAGTCGATGCCGAAGGCGTTGAGGACGCTGCGGTCGAGGCTGCTGCGGTTGAAGGTGCAGCAGTTGAGGATGCAGTAGGCTTTGTGAAGCCAAACTTTAACTTAGGTGTGGACTCCGTTGCGTCACTTGGGGCCGTCGTCTTTGCATCCGACGCATCGGCAGCCGGAGTCTTGGTTGTTGAACTTGCTGTGGCTGTTGCAGAAGATGTAGGCTTCGTGAAGCTGAAAACGGGCTTAGGCTTCGAAGCATTATCAACTGGTTTTTCACTCTCAGCAGACTTCTCGGCTTCGGCAGACTTCTCGGCTTCGGCAGACTTCTCAGCTGCTTCTGATGTACCAGACGCGCTCGTTGTGGGCACGGCGGCTGGTAATTGTGTCAGAGGTGCTGGAGGGGTGGTGAGCTGGACGGGCTTGAACTTAGGGAATAAGGTTGGTTTGAATGCTGTCTCTCCAGGCTTCACAGCGTCTGAAGACTTTTCAGACTCCACAGACTCTGCAGCATTGACGCTTACAGGCGGTTTCGATCCTGTTGCTGCTTGTTTTTCGGTTGCAGATGGATTGGCAGCGCCAGTAGTTGTACGGGAATCAGAAGGCTTCTTCACGAAAGAGAACTTCAGTGGGCCTTTGGGAACTTCCTCTTTTACCGTCTCATCTTTGGGTGGACCGATTCGGATCAGGCGACGCTTCTCAGGAGGCGGAAGTTCAACGTCGATAGGCCGATTCAAGAGATTTGCGATGCCGCTTCCGCTATGTTCGAAGGCTGTCTTGATTTGATGATCATCCGTTTTCGTTCCCTTCGTGATGTCGAGCTCAATCTGTGTCGAGGTGCCCTTGTCTTTCCCTTGGTCTTTGGTCTCTGCAGTGGATTTACTGGTCGTTGTCTTTGTGGCATCCTCCTGCTCGCTTTCATAGTCTGCTTCATCTTCATCTTCGTCTTCATCCCCGAATTCTTCGTCCTCATCTTCTTCTTCTTCGATTACAGTCGCTGGAGTGGGTTTAGCTACAATCGGGGTGGGACCACTCGGCTTCGTCGCTGGGGCAGCATCCTGAGCAACGGACGAGCTCGACGTCGCAGCTGGAGGCTTCCCGAACGAGAACTTGGGCGCAGTCGCAAGAGGTGCCTTCGCCGCTGTAGTACTCTTCTTTGTATCGTCCTCGCCCTCGGCTTGAGCGGAAGGAGATTCTGCAGTAGATTCCACCAAGCCAGAAGCTTTCGATGCTGAAGCACTTGATGTCGTAGCAGCCGCCGAGGCCACAGCAGCGGGCTTTCCAAATGAGAGCTTTGGTACATTACCGAAGGGCACCTTTGGTGCCGGCGTATCCGGTTTGGTCTTCTCAGTAGCGCGATCAGAAACAGTTTCCGTTGATGACCCGCTGGCTGAGGCAGGCTTCGTAAACGAAAATAGTGGCTTCGGCTTTGCATCGCCGCTCGATGCCTCCGTGCCGGAAGAAGTGTCTTTCTTACCGAACGAGAAAGTGACCTTTGGTGCTGGGGTTTTCGTTGTCGCAGGCTTTTCGTCATCTTCAGCACAGAACGTATGATCGAACTCGTCGCCTTGGCCACAGTGAGGGCATGTTCCTTCAAATTTCTTTTCCGGTGCCTTGGACTTCTGAATGACGACTTTCACAGGCGCGAAGGCAGATGGAGTACTGGACGGCGCCGTGGTCGCGGGCTTAGCAGGCGTAGGTGCGACACCAGTAGTAGCTGTGATAGTTCCAGGCGCAGTGGGTACGGCAGGTTTTGCAAAGCTGAACTTGGGTGCGGGTTTAGTGGCCTCCGAGCTCTGCGCGTCAGCAGTCGAGTTAGCCTCACCACTCGAAGAATCCTTTGATTCCTTGGCCTCTGCAGTCGTTGGCTTTTCTTTCACAGTATCAACAGTGGATGTGGCAGGCTTGGCTCCAAAGGTGAATTTTGGCTTGGCTACACTCGACTCTACAGTACTAGATGTAGTCTTGGCTGCATCGTTTGATGCTGACACTGGTGCCGTAGGGGCAGCAAAGGTCGCAGGAGCGGGGCGGGCAGCTGGTGCAGCGATTGTTGAAGTTGTCGCGGACGTAGCTGCGGTCGGAGCAGGCGCAGGGGCAGGAGCAGGAGCAGGAGCCGGAGAAGAAGCAGGCGCAGGCGCAGGAGCAGGAACAGAAGCAGGAGCAGAAGGAGCAGAGACTGGAGCTGGTGTTGCGGCCACCGGCTCGGGGAGTGGCGGAACCTGATTGACGGCAGGTCGTCCAAAGATCGGGGCAGGGGTAATCATGCTCACATAGTGTAGAGGTGCACGCAAGCGTCGCGCATTTACAAGGGGAGTGGACATGCGATCGATAGCCATGAGAATTCGACGAGTTGCTTCACTTGCACCCCCCATGGCGGAGGCAGATGATGCTGCGCTCAACGTGGCTGCACCCGAAGCGTCACCAGGCACCATCGCAGTTGAGGAGGGCGCCGTTGCAGACTCAATCACAGCCTTGGAGGCTGCCATTTCCCGTCGTGACGAGCTAGTAATCAAGCCAGAAGCTTCGACGACTGACGATGGATTGCTAGCTGCAGGCGTGGCCTGCGCGTAGTTGAGTCGCGTGGCCGAGGCCAAATGGTGAGGAGTCTTATGAAGGCCAAGTGAAAACCGAGCGTTGCCAGGCATCGCGTACGCCATCGGCGTTGGTGACTGCTTCACACGCTTCGTATTCACTTGAAGGGTGTTGACCTCGGATGGGTCTTGGAATGTCACGGTGTTCGCCTTCACGGGGGTCGTCAGGGGCAGGTTGCTCTGACCGTAAGTGGACGAGCTCAGCGTGGAGCCAGCTCCACCGAGCGCCGCTGCAAAACCCTGCGACTTGCGAGCGCTGCCATAAATCGAAGCGGTTAGAACACTTGCGTCTCGAGGTTCTCCGAGGCCCAAACCCAGGCCTGGGGTGGCGAGACTGAGACCTCCCAGGAACCCTACGTGGGCATGGTGGCGACGGACGTGTTTCGACGCAGGCTCACTATTCTCCTGCGACTCGAGCGTGTCATGCCCGCGTTTCTGACCAAGAAGCTCTGTGACCGGAGGCGTCCGGGTGACAGATTTCTCGCCTGCGGTTGGCTTGACTGGGGTCTCAGCCAAAACAGCGGCGGTGGGGAGGTGGAGTGATTCTGATCCACCTAGTCCCGTGTCGTAGATGGTCCGCTCGAGCAGCTTGTTCGCCTGCTCAAGCACCAAATCGGCTTCGCGAAGCTCATGCGTAGCTTCCAAGCTCATTTTGGCAGGATATCACTTACCGTTTGTGCAATATTCGATGTGACCTACGAGTATCGGAGTGGTGTCCAGCAAGACGATTCAATATCAACGCACTAATCTATCACGATGCCGCGTATACACCACCTAACACTAACGGTATTTTTGGATGCAAAGCTTTCGTCTTTGCGGGGTCTTTCAGGAGTTGTGAGCCGGACTGCGGAGTGGCTAGGGTCGTATTAAATGCAACCTATCGTGCTGTATGCAGGACTATCTGTAATATACTATAGCACTTGTTCACTTTCGAATAACTCCTGAAAAACCGATACTCGACACAGCTGGACTTCCGCCGAGACAGCTCCGAGACCGTTACTGTTGCGGTTGCTTCGCACTGTGGAAGGCCAGGGCAGTGCCGACCCGTTTAAATAGCGTTTTCAGCGCAGCATCCGGCGACATCACCCAGTCACGCGACTGGAAATGCAGCCGGAGCGGGATGAACAGGCTCAGACGACCGTTTGACTTCAAACTGTAGTCCTTGATCCGTGACGATGCACGAGGTACCCATGAAATCTCAGCACTGGGCTTGTCCCTCTGAAAAGTGCTTCTACGGCGAGAACTGTATCACCCACTCGTTTTCTATGCATGCACGTATGTTGACGAACCGTTGAGGGTTCCAATTCGGTTGACAACTGACTGGTATAGCTTCAGATTGGCACAAGATGAGAATACATCAAACGTCTATACAGGGCTGGACTGGCATACTGCACCTAATACACAGCTTCCAGTTCAGTATAAGTCCCTCTGACTCCCCCAAAACCAAGCCGAACACAGCGAGCGAACCAGTGACTTAGCCCGTGTTCATCCGTCCTGGCCCGGAAGCCGCCCCCTCCCCAGGCCCTATAGACCGTCACCCCCGATGTCGGCAGAGCCGGGAGAAGGGCGGAAAAGAGAGCTTGGGAGTAGAGTATATGCATGAAAAATCTGGGGGATAAGGAGGCGATTTGACTATGATAGTCGGATGAGATGATTGATAACTTGTATATCTATCCAAAGGACTGGGAATTTGTAGCCTCACATCCACACGTATTGTAACAAAATGACGTCAGAAGCAACTTAGCACTTGATACGAAACCCACGCATCGGCGTTGCACCCCGTTTTTCGCCGTTATGGCTCACTCTTCGCGATTGTATCGCGCTGTCATGCCCTCTCACTGCCTTTAGATCCCGTCTAGTTCCCTTCCTCACCTCAGTTTGACCAGTCGTACGGGTGCTTTCGCCGTAAGTCGAGCGCAAAACTGAGCGAGGAAGCGTGAATCATTCAGCATACCAGTGAGTAGGTGCGTTGAGGGCTCGAGAGCCTTGTGTCGATCGATTGCAAGGATTGGTTCTACATCTTACTGCCGACCACTTATACGCTCACCTTTACCATCGTGCTGCGCCGTGCCGCGCCACACTTTCACCACAACAGGTCTTGGATCCATTCATCATCGTCGTCAGCCAACACGACTCACAGTCGTCGTCGTCGTGGCAAGTTAGTTCGTCAGTTAATTAGCTAGCTCGCTCGCTCGCTCGCTCGCTTGTAGGCACGCCAGTAAGCAGGTAGCTATCCAAGCCGTTGGAGGCAGTTCCTCAGCAGTTGTCCGTCATCGCGGCAGAGTCATCGCGACAAGCACAGAGACACTCACCTACCAACACACCCCCTTCAGGTTCCATTACTCTTAATTCAATTTCCCAACGTCCTGAGAATACGTCTCCATTCTCGCACGCGGCGACCCTCTCATGAGCCGTTATACAATCCCACCAACAGCGATAGGTGGTAATATGGGCTTTGGAGATCCGAACAGTTATTCTTCAGTAGCAGCTGGAGCAGGTGCAGCTGCGACGACGGCGGCCGCAGCTTCCGCCACGGCAGGCACCACTGCAGCTACACAACCTATTTCTACACACCAAATTCCAGCTATGCAGGCACAATTCATTGCACCTCAACAGCCGCAACAGCAACAGCAACAGCAGCAGGGGCAGGCACAAACACAGAATCCAATGAGTTTAAGTACGCAGGCTGCAGCCAAGCTCAAAGATGCTTCTGGTATCAACGCTGGTGGCTCTGTGCCTCATGCACTGAGCCAAGAAGTGGTGAACATGGTAGGCCCAATCCGGACGACCGAGGAGCTTACAGCCGCAGTGAGCTTTACATCATCGCTGAATCGGCCTGAGTTTCTGGGTGATGGTTCAATCAAGTTCTCTCCAGAATTGTGCACCGCCGTCGCGGAACTCTTAGTCATTGAAAAGCGTGACGCAGCTCTTACGAAGCTCGTGCATCTGCGAGACGATCCCGCGTTGCCGCTGTTAATTTGGTACTCGTTTGGTGCCCTCTCGGTTCTTATTCAGGAGCTAATTGCCACATTTGCGTTGCTGTCACCACCCCGATTATCACGTGAAGCCTCGAACCGCTGCTCACAAGTTCTCGGTGTGCTGCAAGCGGTGGTTCAGAACGAGCACACACGCTCCTTGTTCTTCAACGGCCGACTCATGACGTTTGTCAGCCCTTTCCTGCGTGTTCGAACGCCGCATGATCGTGTTTGTGTAACCGCTCTGGGCGTCTTTGTCGTACTCTTGCGTTCAAATGATCCTCGAGTCTATCACTACTGCTTGAATTCGGAATTCCTTCGTGATTGCCTCGAAATCCTGCATAAGCCGACCGAGCTCACACGGCCAATCGCCGCAGTTGCGATTGATCTGATCCTCAATTCTCAAGAGGGCTACGAGTTCGCCCACTCCGATTTATCTATCGCTCAAAACTTGTGCCAAGCCTTGGCCAGTTCGCTCACATCTGTGCCGAATTCCCGACCTACATCGCTTTACGCCAAGACCCTCGTTCAAGCATTCTTCCGGCTGCGTGAATCAGCTAATCAAAACCTTGCTCAACTGGTAGTGAGCCTCGTTCCCGTCCAGGCAATGTCTGATCCCACGTTCATCGAAGCACTTGAGGGCGATCACTCGATACGACGAAGACTGGATACGCTCCTCCAAGCTGCAGCGCATGCTCAGGGAATTCCGTTGCCACCTCACATTATTGAGGGCATTCAAGCCTCTCAGAATCAGCCGCAGTCAGTCCAGAACCTTCCCACCATGCAGACCATGCCCAGCATGCCCAACATGCCCAATCTACCGAATCTGCCCAACATGTCGAATATGCCGAACATGCCTGCTATGCCGAACATGATGCAGAATATGCAAGGGGTCCAGGGTATCCAGAATGTTCAATCCATGCAAGGTATTCAGCCCATGCAGGGCGTACCATCCGGAGCTATGCAGGGGATCCAGAATATGCCGAATCCGCAGACCATGCACGGCATGCCCGCCATGCAAGGTATGACAAACGTGCAAGCGGGGCATGGAATGCATGCCATGCACACAATGCAGGCTATGCAAGGTATGCACAACTTGCAGGGCATGCATGGGGTGCCAGGCATGCATTCTGTGCAAGGAATCCACTCGATGCCCAACATGCATAATCTCCAGGGAATGCAGGGAATGCAGGGCATGCAAAACATGCAGGGATTGCAAGGAGTCCAAGGTATGCAAGGTATGCAGGGTATGCAAACGATGCCTTCCATGCAAGGCATGCCAGGAATGCATGGAATGCCTGGGATGATGCACGGCATGCAGGGTCATGTTGGCGGCGTTGCCAGTGGTACAGGAGGTTCTGGCTTGCAGTAATGATGGTAAATTATATTACTCTTGTGTGTAAGCAACATGTGAGGTAAGGCAGACCCTTTTATCTCCTGGGGACAACGCTCGGCCGGAAGAGGAAATCAGCATTTTGGGGCGTATAGTTTGACGTGGACTCGTGACTGGCAAGCACAACAAGGCATTCAGAACTGAGCATGTCTGATCAGCAGCCGTGGCACAAGAATGCGTACATGGTCGTATCTTTCGAACCAGTTTTGGGCCTTTTCCTGCCATTATTTATTCGTGTACCTAACTTTAGCTACTCATCATTCTTCGGGGTTTCATTTCTGTTTCATCAAGTAACTCCTTGTCCTACCCTTTCCTAACGCTTACTGCTTTTTTCTGAGCGATTCACTGTGATTCCACGCTGGTGAATTGGCATCCCCCCATTTGCTTTTAAGTCGTCTACCACACCCGTTCTCCTTCAATTCCACCACCTCCACCTCTGCCTCGACCCCATCTCAACCTCGACACCGTCAAGTCCTGTAACTAATTGCCCCCGTGCCATTTCTATGCGAGTCTGTCCACTCAAATCCAGCCCAGAAACCCAGACATCTAGACGCCCACACACCCTACCGCTAATTGTTTCCCTAGTCCTTGGTGTGGTTCATGTGGATGTCACACCGTTGGTATAGAGATTCAGGGTTACTCTTTCAACACTTTGGATCGTTAGCTTGATGCTTCACACACATCGCACATCGCATATTGCGGCTCTATTGCTAAGCACAAGGCTATCTGCATAGCGACCATTGCTGCTATTCAAGCTGCGTATCGCCACAAGCTTCTTCAGGCTTCCAGACTTTTGTACTTGCACTCATGTCATAGCACATCACACAAGATTCTCCCTTTCATTACGACACTGATATACCACATACCAATCCGGTTACATCACACGCAAGTGGTTATACGATACCTAGTCTATCAGCATCATCATTATTCTCCCACCATTGAGGCTAGTTCTTTCTTTTCGTTGCAAACTGCAGTTTACCCGTTTCATCCTCGATTGAGAGTATGGCTTTCACGCACAAACAAGAAACGTGGACAAGTTCGTCTTGCTCAGTTCTGTCTTTACACTTGTACGTATGATTACGTTTCTTTGGTTTCGTTTTGGCAAGTCAAACGAGACAATTCACGTTTATGGACATAGGACTCCTTCAAGCGTATCTCTCATGTGAAACAAGTGTCTAGGTTTCAACATGGGTGGTTCCATGGAAGGTCCCTTTGGGGTTTGTGCTCCGAAACGTAGTACCTCTTTCAACAATTTGGATCTTTCATGAGTTCTATATTATTAATCCCCATCTTTGTGTTCCGCTGTACTCCTCTTGTTTCTATTCGCACTAGCACAACTGACTTGGTATATTGTAGATTACGTATATAAACGCAAGTCTATATACACCCTCCGACCGCACAATTGTTTCGTTCTCTTATGCAGTGTCTGAGCCCTTAGGTTCCCCGGATTCTCACACCACACACATCCCCTCTTTCCCCTCAATCAGGTACAGTGCATAAAGTTGTGACGTTCAATTTCTCAAGGAGTAAGTGACAGAATGTGCTCAGAAAGTGTTAGTGCATAGGATTAGTTGAAGCAGGGCGGGAATATACTATAGCGATGTGGCATATATTGTTTAGTTGTTGGTTAGTGAGTAACCTATTGGTTGGCGGCCTCCCGAAGCAGGACACTTGCCAAGAAGTTATCCATCTTGACAATACCATCTGCGCCCTGCTCATCGTTGTCGAACTGATGAGTCCACTGCACTGAGGCGGCAACTGCATTCGCATCGCTCTCAGCGGCCTTGATGGCGGGTTTGTTGGGCTTCAGGCCACGCTCCTCACGAACGGACTCGGGAGCTCGGACATGGACATAAACGGCCTCCAGGCGCTCCTCGGGGAAGCTCTTGGTGAACTCAGTGTTCTTGACAAGCGACTGCACGTACTCCATGCTCTTAGGGTCATTGAAGCCATCCAGGATGAAAATGTGGCGAGTTTTGGGAGCGTTTGCAACATGATTCGAAATGGAATTGGCAACATATTCGAGAGCACTCTGTTTCCAGGCATCATTAGGTCCCTTGGATGCCTTGAGACCCTCAGTGAACTTGGTAAGGTCCGTGTTGTAGTCCCAGCGATAGAAGGCATCAGTCTTCAACTTGTGTGCATCGAGAGAGTGCTCACGAGCGAAGGTCTCGTAGAACATGTCGTCCATCGTGATGTAGTGAGTTGAAATGTTCCAGTGTGAGTGGGCCTCAAAAAGAGTGTGGAGACGAGTTGCGAGGAAGGTCTTGCCTGCACGTGGAGCACCCGAGATGACGAACATCACTGGACGTGGAACATGCGGCTCGGCATCTACCTCCTCCGGGTCTTGTGCAGGTCCACCACAGCCGCCACCCATTCCACCGCCACCAAGGAATGGATTTGCGAAGGCATGCATTACGAGGCTGGCCGCAACAAGAAGCAGGAGCACTCGGCTCAGGCTCAGACGTGACTGGCTTGGCTTGTAAATCATCTCCTGAAGCTGTCACAGTCAAAAGTTTCGCCCTTCCAGTTCCTTCTTTTTAAGTTGCCTGGCGTGGGATGACACGTGATATGGTAATTGGGGGTGAGCAATGATGCGTGGTATCACAAAAGATGAAGGGAAACTTGTTTTCCGTGTCAATTATGGCAATCACATGTTGAAACGATGCGAGGCTCCCTCCGCTGACACAGCAACCGAGTGTGATATGGTTTGCATGGATTTTCTCGATATTCTCGGGACTGTTTCAGATTATAATTCAATAAATGCACTTCCAACTAGGCTCTTCACCCGAAGCAAGGATTTTCTGACTCAAAGCACTGCAGCGCCACGAGATACAGCCCTTTTTCCAATCTGTCTCGACACCTAGAATCTTCCTCGAGAGCCCGGCTCGAAGTGGCTGCCCGATGATGGATGGTTTCAGTTTCGGTCGATCGGTCGAGCGTCGTCGGTGGAGAATTGCTGTTCTGGTGGCACATCCTAATCAGGGCCAGGACGGATAGTTTTGCGAGGCTCTCAGTGTGAGTTGGAAATGGTGCTTTTTGGGCGGGAGCATGCCCTGTAGTGACCTGAAGAGGAATCGATCAAGATTCGGGCCGTACTGAGCCAACGATTCCGTCCGAATTTATGCTGAAAACCCTCGAATCCACCTCACAAGACGAGGTTCTTCTGAGGCGTAACTCGTTTCTCGTTTCTTCTCTGGGCTTTCGGCAGGATATCTCGCGATCACTTGGGTGATATGCATCAGCCCGCCTGTGTCTTGGGCTGTATCTTATGAACGTTCTAACCGCCGCTCCGGCTGTCTCGTCACACTCTCTAGGTCCCCTCAGACGAAGCATGGGCAACTCAAAGTAGGTGTCTTGTTAGATGCATAAGATATTCGACGTGTGATCAATGTCCAGCCACTGCATGCGTTCCCGTTTACCTTTTCCGGTGCTGGTCTCACGATTTGTGCTGCCGGACCCCATTCCCTGCCCCTTGCAATGGGTCATACCACTAATACGACCTCTCTCGACTCATCCTGCCTCTAGATCGAATCTTAAGCGTGATGGCGAAATCACCAAGTACTACGACTTGCAGGAAAACCTTGGCAAAGGTAGCTTCGCTGTTGTGAAGCGCGCTCAGCGCAAGTCGGACAATCGCTCATTTGCGATCAAGATCATTCGCAAGGACAAGCTCACACCCGACGAGCTTAAGGTCGTTTACGATGAAATGAATATCTTGCGTTCGGTCCAGCACCCCAACTGCGTGAAGCTATTTGAAGTGTACGAGACGCCCCGCAAGATTCAGATGGTCATGGAACTACTCACCGGTGGTGAACTGTTTGACCGCATTGTTGCCAAAGATCATTTCACAGAGAAGGAAGCCGCTGAAGTGATTCGCGATATGGCAGATGCATTGCGCTACTTGCACGCAAATAACATTGTACATCGTGACTTGAAACCAGAGAACATTGTTTACTTAACCCAGGACCCGAACTCGATTACAAAGCTGACGGACTTTGGTTTGGCGAAGGCAAAGACAAAGGGCATTACCATGACAACGGCTTGCGGTACTCCACAGTATGTTGCACCTGAGATCCTGCGGAATGAGCGCTACACAAGCAAAGTAGATATTTGGTCTCTCGGTGTCATTCTCTACATCATGCTCTGTGGTTTCCCACCATTCTACCACACCGATACCGCACAATTATACGAGCAAATCAAGTCGGCCAGCTACTCATTCCCCGATCCTTACTGGAGGGACATCTCTCCCGAGGCCAAGGACTTGGTCATGCGCATGCTGACACTAGATCCTCAGCAACGTATTTCTGCTACAGAAGTCTTGCAACACCCATGGCTCCGAGCAGCAAAGAACAACACTCGTGCGCTCGGTTCAGAGCACACACAACGCATCAAGTTGCTCCAGGCAAAGCGCAAGCTGCGACGTGCTGTTCAACTTATCATTGCTGCCAACAAGTTCGCAAGTATCCTCGACAAGCTTGCCCATGATGAAACCTACCTCAATGTTGTTGCTGAGCGTACACAAAAAGAGCTTGCTCATCGCCGTACAGTTGCTGTCGAAGCAGGACACAACCCTGAGTTGGAAGCCCAAATGGCACAGTACAGGAGGCTAATGGGTGAGGACGATACCCCAGAGGCTACTGAGTTCAAGACGAACGACAAGTAATCCGCCAATACTGGTGGGCCATAGTGGCGGGCGCATTTCACTCGATCACCTGAGCAACGAGAGTCCCCTTTTCATCGGCTCCTTTTGTTAAACGACACAGTCTTGATTCGACCTACCGAGATGCATCCTACTGAGTTGAAATCTTGGTAAATAATTCGTCCACACCGCGCCGCGCCGCGCAACCCCTTGAGACACTTGCTTTGCTACCAAGCGCGTCATTTTCACTGGCCTGACTTCCACTTCATTTCAGGCCTAAAACGAAGTGGCGAATCCACAACCCCTCGAATCAGAGTCCTTATTGTTCTCTACTGTTCGCGCGGTAGCCGTGGATTCAGCCCGTATCCTGTTAGAACAATGTAGTGTTTGCACCATCTCCTTACCCCATCCTTCGATCTCCCCGATTCGCCCCCTCCACCCACCCAGAAGCTGCTATATCAATCGATGTGTGGATATCACCAGCCATATTTCCTTCCTTATCGCCTGTGCCGATGTCCCCTTGATTCGACGCAGAGTAATACTCTGCTATCTCAGTTTCAACCATTCCCTACGGTCCAATCTCAAAGACCCTCGAGTGTTATTTATGAAACTCTCTCCCTTCTCTGACGACTGCTTTCGTCCTTAGTCGTATTGCTCTGAAAGCACGTTGCATGCAGTGCGAAGGCTCGATCCATTTGCGCAACAGCAGCAGCAACAATAACAACAACGACAACAACGACAACCAGAGCCTTGCCGTTTTGTGCGTCTCTGTAATCTCACCTGTCTTATGACTCCCTCTCTCACTTTTCCTTCACTTGAGTTGATTCCTAGCTCGTTTTTTCAACGCTACATATCTTTTAGTGCCAAACGCATTTTGTTTGCAAACCGTCATCTCGTCTCTTTTACGTTGTTGTGTCCCTCTGACTCATTCAAAGGTTTTTTTGGTTCTTTGACACTGTATTCAATTTTTGAACATAGTCCTTCAAGCTTGCAATCGCGGTCGCACACATACACAGCCTTTGTTTCTTGGAGATGCCATCTCGATTCTCGACTAGCTGGGCGCTCGAGCCGCCAGGACTCGTCGTTTGACAGTGATCGCAATTGCGATGGGTGAATATCTGTACATTCCCGGGAAATTGATATAGCCTATTAAGCGCAGTTCGAAAAACACATACACCATATTACCGATCAGATGATGCCGCCGACAGAGTCGAAGATGTGATTGTGCTAGCTGTTGTGCTCGACGTGCTGACCCCCGACTCAGAGACCTGTGGAAGACCTGTGGAGAAGTTTGGATGGGCCTCAATAAGGTGATCGATTCGTCGCAGGAAGGTCGCAGTATCTTCTGGGATGCAACCAGGCTCATTCTCAGGGTTCCTTACAATGTAATTCGCGTAGAATGTATAGGCGTGCTTCAAAAGCTCGCCCGTGTAGCTCGTACTGACGTCTGTGACGAGGACAAATCGTAGTCCACTGAGGGTCTCATAGTAGTGGATGCGATAATCAGGCGTTGTAATGGTCTGGATGGGTGTTTGCTCAAACTCTCCAAGTTGCTTAGGGTTGAGCTTATTGCAGAACGACTTGAGCGAGTATAACAGTCCATAAATCAGCTTTTGCTTGTTGGTCATACATTTGGGGCTTATCTGCTTCTGGTGCCAGTGCCTCGAAATAAGGCATTGACCGTTGCGGTCATACACATAAAAACTATAAATTGCCATAATTTGTTCGTCACCGCACTCGCTGCGGCTCGACTTTCACGATTCGGAACAATGTGCAACACCAGCTCCAAAGATTTCCGATCCAAAGGCTTCGAAGATGGGACCAGACACCCTGGGGTGGGCCTGAGAGGGGCAGCATGGAAAACGAAACGACGCGCAAGATCTCATAGTCTGCAACAGCATCGCAATGGGAAACGAGATATGCAGCGTGGTTGTATTGATTTGCTGGTTGGTCTAGTGTGTGTATGGAAGTGTAGTGGAAATACGTGAGGTGGACTAAACTAGGTAGCGGTGTTGAAACAATAGGGCAACAAAGGTGACTAAGCTTCATGCCAAGACCTTTGGTTCTAGTGAGAGGAGATGTCTTAGTGAGACGCACGTCGAGCTCCGGGCTGAAGCAGACTAGGATCCAGGTTCATCAGTGCGAGATCCTCCTTCGAGAACAGGTTCAGTTTTGAGACGTCCACACCTTCGCGTTCGAGCTTCGCTTTGTGTTCCAAAAGGACCTTGCGACGCACTTCAAGCTTTTTCAGCTCTTCATCATTCATGCGCTCAATCAACAACGGTCGATTCTGGATGCGAGCCAGCATCTCAGCTCGCTCTTTCTTCCATTTGGCGGTGCTTTGCTTGAGCATCTCAGCCGGCGACAGCTTTGCGGACTTTGGTCTCTCTGAGGAGGGATGGGGACCCAGACTAATACCTCTGGATTGTGCCTGATACTCTTGATCGCCGGAGGCTCCGTCAGTCGCTGACGCTTCTCGGTTCTTCATTGACTCAAGGAGTTTCTGATGCTCCTCTTCCTTACGTCGAAGCGTCTCTTGTAGACGCTCGGCGATCTGCCATCGCTTCGCTCGTTCCTCGGCACGTTTGGCCTCCTCTTCTGCAAGCTTCTGAGCTTGTTCCTCCTGCCTGCGCCTTGCTCGCTCGGCGATTGCGGATCGTTGCTCAGGAGTTGGGACGAACGGTCGAGCCTTGAACCGTTTGGCCTCCTCTTCCTCTTTAGCCTTCTTCTCGGCCTCAGCCTTTTGGCGCGCCTTCTCGGCAGCCGCGGCCTCCGCTCTGGCCAGGAAGGGGAATGGTTCGGCTTTCGTAGGAGGTCGCGACTCACGGCGCTTGGCGAGCTCTTCTTGGAATCGATTGTACTCCTCGTTGTAGTTGGGAATAGTGTGCTTGATTTGCGGCCGGAAGGTGCATTCTGGATCGTACGGCTTCTTTTCTTTACCGCTCGTGCGTGAGGAGGTGGATGACTGTGAGAGATTAAGTGAGACACCGCGATGGGCGATAGGACTTTCATGATCCATATCAAGTTCACCCGCGCGCTTTCGCGATTGCTCCAATTCTGCGTGCTCACGCATCCTTGGAGGCAGTGATGACTCAGATGCCAGCTTCTCCGCTCGGACTGCAATACGATGTGCACGCTCGATTTCCTCCTGCTTTCGACGAGCCTCCCAGGTCTCATCCATGTTGAAGTGAGGCACATCACCCAACTTCCGAACTCGCGATCTTGATCGCGAGCGGGAGCGGGAGCGAGATTTGGGCAATGGTTTCGCATACTCATCTTCATTTTGACCGAAGGGGAGCTCTTCGTCATCTGGTCGCAAGGGACGGGGTAGATCATCCAATTTTCGAGGGATGGGCATTGTTCCTAACCGCTTTGCTGTACTTCCAAACGGAGCAGGTTGCTGCCAGGTTGGAGCTGGGGCCTGCAAATCAACTGATTCATCCTCCCTTGGCAGCGATCGACATCGTGAGCTGTGACGAGAGCTGCTCCTAGGACTCTGACTGCCCTCGCTGCTTTGGTTTGCGACGAAGGAAAATGGCTTTAAGCTCTGTTCTAATTCAATCTTTCTCTGTTCCCGTCGCGCTTTTGATGCCTCTCGGCGTTCTTTCTCAAGCTTGATTAGTCTTGGCTCGAGGATCGCCTTTGGAACCTCACGGGCATGGAACCGCATCTTATAAGGCTCTTCCTCTTGCTCGCGTACCTTAGCAAGATAGTTTAAGAACCACTTCTGTGACGAGTTGAGTCTGATACCAGCATCAGCTGCATCCTGGCTTGAACTTGGACTCGATTGACCGTCGGTTGTGAATGATTGGCTAACTTCCTGAGGGGATGTTGGAGTCACAAGACTTACTGATCTACTAGCAATGGTACCAGTGGCAGTAGAAGGAGACTTGCTCTCATTTGCAGATCGGCTTGCTTTGGGGCTTCCAGTTCCGGTTGATTTTGAAGCCGCAGTCGCGGGTTCTCGAAGCTTAGATCGCATCATCTCAAATGCTTTCTGAAGATTAGTTGCACGCTCAACACTGCGACGTACGAAGGAAAACTCCTGAGGTACAGTAACTGACGGGCGCCATCGCTCGGCGCTGGTTGGCTGAGCATCCTCTTCACCCGAGGAAGTGCTCGAAATTGACTGACCTCGTCGTCTCGCAGTCGTCGATTGAGATCTCGCGGTTGGCAAGTCTTGCTTGGCAGTCTTGGGAGCGGTGGCTGTAGCGGGTCGCGCTGCTTTGGATGTGGCGGATGGGAGCTGCACTGATCTTGTTGGTGGCTGTGCTGATTGGGGTCTGGAGGATCGTGAAAGAGTGGAGGTTGTAGTCTCCTGAACCACTGACTCATCAGTATTCCTCTGTGGCACCGATGCTACAGCCTGGCTCGTATGGTCCTCCATAACCCTAAGTCTCTCCTCACATTTTGCACGGATACGCGCTAATTGGGAAATGAAGGTGTCAATGTCTGTCGCTGAGGAGTCCGCAGCAGCCTGCGCTGCTTCTTTGACAATTGTAGCCACATCTTCATCCTCTGGCGCCGATGGCACAGAGGACAGCGTCGGATGTGCGGGGCGCTGCAGTGGTGGCTGGGTCCTATTGAAGATTTGTGGATGTAGAGCTTCTTGCTTCAGCCTCTGGGCCTGAAGTGCATTTAACTGTGCCTCGATCGCTCGAAGTTCAGGATCTGTTTCCTCATACAGCGCACCGGTTGCATTTCCATTTGCACCAGCTTCTCCGTATTCATCGACGGTATCATCGAAATACACAGCTCTATCATGAAATTCCTCAGGAGAGAGTGTAGACTGGTTCATCACAACCGTCGGACGGTTCCAAGCCCTTTCGCGCGCCTTCAAAATCGCGCGCTTTTCTGAATCAGCCAAGTGGTCGCAGGGAGGTGCTGGGTACTGAGTAGCGAGGACTTGGCACGCACGTGTCGCAGGTGTGCGAATCTGGCGGCCACGCATGGAACCAAAGCTGAATCGGACCAGGTCATCGAATTGATGGTTGGTTTCTCCATACTAGACGGTGGGGAGGGGAGACGATTTCCACGTAGGATTGGTTAATATAGAGCAAAACATAGGCGCAAATGTGGTAAACACTGATTATCAGTCGAATTATCACATATTTCTGTGCAACATACCTCGTTCACGTGCGGGTCCTTGCGCACGGGTATCGTTACCAACAGTGATTTGAAATTGCTCATGGTCTAGCGGGCGACGCAGGTAGTGCAGGCTCAGACCAGTGGACGGAACGTATATAGCACTATGATAGGGGGTGAATGCTATATTTCGCGCGCCGAGTGCACCTGTGGGTCGTGCTATACACAGACCTAGGGAAAGTGAAATTTGAATTCCTCAGTAACTTCGCCTGGTATAGCAGAGGTCTGGGAGTGGGTGTAGCAGCCTCATGACCAGGATCCAAATGATGCGGTTATGCGAGAGTACGACATTTTACGCTGCATTTCACCCATTGCCTTGCATTCTTATCACGCAACCAAGGCCCCTCCCCCGCCGACAGTGTTTTCAGAGTCAACCGCAGTTGGGGAGCTGCATCTGGGTATATTCTGGAGCGGTCAGTCGATTCCCTTCTTGGGTGGAAACAAACCTGTATAGGCCTTGTTCGAATGATCTGTATCGTGCGACTGCAGAGAGCCTTGACTTAACCATGTATGAGGGAGCTTCTTGCATTGTATTCATGGGCCAATCCAGGTTTGGCATCGAAGTTGCAGTCATTGGACTAGAGACTAAGGAAGACTCGCTCGTAGTAGGGAGTAAACAACACGCACTATGTAGCAGCGGCAAAGATATTGGAATATGATGAAGCTTGATTTGTGATATTGTAATCTGAGGAGGTAGAGCTAAAGACCCATACATGCGTGATATGACAGAGTAACAAGAAGAGGCCTTCCATGACAATAATAAATTTAGAAATAGCTGGACAAGCTCGACAAGTTAGGTTCATAGTGTAAATACGTCAGTTGAGTGGATTCTTAGCATAGTTCATATTACTCGGAACACTTGTCATGGGTGTCTTGTGAGCAAGGTTCTGTAAGTCTTGGTGAACTTGTACAATATGATTGGGTCGGACAAGACCCGTTCCGACTCTTACTGTGGCGTCTTCGTCGTGCCGGGGTAGCGACGGCTTGTGATTGAAACTAGCTGCGGTATGTGTTACGTTATTAACCGTGGAACTAGACTTAGGATAAGTACCAGAGGGTGCGTGGGAGTCATGTACTGTCAAACTAGCGGCTGATCCCAAGAAGTCTCTAGCATCTGCAGAAGTTCGTTTTCCCTCTTGAGCTTGAACTCCCCACCCTGAAGCATCTAACGATGAGAAGTTAGCTGAATGAAGCGAAGATCCACTCGATGAGCGTTGCGAGTTTTCCTCGGCAATCGTCGAGATGACTCTGGCTCCACCGGGGACAGGGTGGCTAGGTGCCAGAGTCGCGTTCTGGCCCAACGCAGGTGCCGGGATGACCTCCGAAGTCGGGCCTACTCCTGGACTAGACCCAGGAGTGAGACTATCAATATTCTCGTAATCAAGGGTAGTTCCGACCGCCCCTTCTCCAACCGGGGTGGTCGTGACAGCGTGCTCTGTTATGGTGCATGATTTGGTAAGCTGACTTTGTTCGCTTGATAGTTCGCCTTCCTCGTGATTCCCAATGCTGACGAGTTGCGATCCGATTGCGCAGTGACTACTAGATTGATTTTTGGTTTCTGTGGGGTTGACTATAGAAGATTGAGGCGCTTGGATAGTACTAGCAAGGAGCAGAATTGGAGCATGTTGTGGACTCATCTCGGAATCTGCCGCCTTTGGCACCGGACCAGCCGCCACTGCAGGCTGAGCGCCGATAGCCTGGGCCTGGGCCGAAGGGGTTGATGAGAACGTGGGGAGAGAAACCGGTGACATATAACTTACGTCGTGAAGACTCAAGTCAGACCGAGGAGATATCATCGTTTCGACGCTTTGTCGAGCGTGCGCAGAGTTCGTATCACTTGAGGGTGTTAGTGCATGATGCATAGGTGTCGTTGACAGGCGCCCTGGGAGCAGCCCCGCATCAAAGCTTGGTTCTGAAGCGAGTTTAGTAGGCGCAGGTCCAGTTGATGCAGGAGAAATGTTGGATGTTGCAGGGAACAACTGTACCGCCGAAGCGGGCTGGGCAATCACTGCGGGCACCAACACGTCACTCTTAGATGGATAAGCGGGCATCAAACCGGCGGCAGCTGCGGCAGAAGAATGGCTCCCTGCAGTTTGTCCAGCTGACGCTGCGGTGCTGCCAAGCTGAATTGGTGAACCGGGCCCATTCGAAACAAGGGAGTTATGATGGACACCACTGGGAGACGAATACGTCCCGGGACTAAACGTTGTCTGCTTGAATGGCCTCTGTTCCATTGCCTTAGAACGAGCAAGCAACTTATCGAACTTTGGGTTCTCAGCTTCCTCGAAGGCGGGGACAAGCACAGAGGCAGGACTTGCAGCTGCCCCGGCAGGCGGATCGACTGTAGGCACAGATACAAGAGAACCGATTTTCGTACTCGCGGGTTGCGGGGGTGTAGTAATCCATGGATGCTTTAGCAGTTGCGCGGCGGTTGGCCTGCGGTTGGGATTTCTTGTCAAGCAAAGCTTGATAAAGTCCGATGCAAAGGGTGGTAGAGATTCCTCCGAGAAGTCAGGAATCTTGTCCTCAAATGCAATGTAGTTTTGGGCCTCAGCATCTGTCTTAAAGCCACAGTTGTACCATGGACTACGCCCATTTGTCATCTCGACAAGGGCACATCCGAGCGACCAGATATCTGCGACTGGAGTACATTCTTCACCACGCAGTACTTCAGGCGCAGTCCACTTGACGGTGAAATGGTCGCATCGCTTCCCTCCTTCTGCTACAAGCATATTTGCAGCATCCTTGAGCCGTTTGTTGTCATCTGTCATTTCACTCTCAGGATATGCTTCATACCAGCGAGCCGCACCGAAATCGGCAACTTTAACGTGACCTTCTGCAGTGAGCAGGATGTTCTGGCACTTGATGTCGCAGTGAATAAGACCTCTTGAATGCATATAGGCGAGAGCACCCAATACGCCAATTGTGATCAACCGCATCAAAGCAGGGTCGAGTGGTCCCGCTTCGGAGATGCGCTGGTGGACGGAGCCTCCGGCCGCAAGCTCCATGAAGATCCTCGCACCTTCTTCGGTGTCTTGAGAACCAAAGAAGCAAATAATATTTGGATGGACAAGTTCTTGCATGATACGTCCTTCACGGATCACGCGCTCTCGATTCTTTCTATCAGTGGATGGCGCTTCTTTAACTGCAACGTGCATCCCGTTCTCAGTTAGAGAGCATCGATAGACTTCTCCAACGGCACCTTGTCCAAGTTTACCTAATCTTTGGAATCTAAGGGGTTGATTGGGCCGGGAAGGATTCTTACGCTCTGCAGATCCGTGATCACTGTTGATACTGTTGGATACTCCAGTACTACCTGATGCTGCAATAGACGTGGCAGCTAAGAATGCAACACGTTCGGGATCATCCTGAGGCAAGGTCTGAAGCGAGGCAGATGCTGCGCTTAACGCGGCGCGCATGCTGGCAAAGTTTGATTCACCTAAGGAGTTCGCAGACTGTTGTCGCGCAAGTGGTGTGTGTGGGGATGGCGCTGGTGATGTACCGACAGACGCGTTTGGATTAATGTTTGCCTGCAGCTTGGCTTGTGCTCCTGGCATAATCCTTTGTGATCCTTGATTTGATAGGTTCGGGATACTACCAAGAGAGGACGTCGAGGATCCTGATGGATTCGCAGTGGCAGGAGGGATGCCACGAACGCCGATTGCACATGCCAATGCCGCAATTGCTGCTGTGGATGAAGTCGACGATTTACAGCTCTCCGGAGAAAAGCGAAGAGCAGTATGGGAAGATTTAGGCGCGGTTGTCTCTGCACGAGACATACTATGCAGGGAACTAAGGTTTGCTACATCTGCAACAGCAACACCAGTTCGGGCGTTAGAGGGGGATGGAGCAGGTATATCACGCGTTCCGGATCGGTGCGTCGGCGGGCGATGAAAATCATTATCTGGAGATACAGGAGTTGCGAGATGACGCGAGTCTTGACTCTGCATCCCAAGTTCATGGTTCACGCGAGACGAGGACCCCTGTCGAGTAACATCTGGAGATCTGTGATCAACAGGAAGCACTCGATTTAGTGCTTCTGTCTGACGAAGCAGAATTGTGGTATCTGTGGACCGTGCAGCACTCACTTCATTTTCATCAGGCGGCAGTTGAGGATGCATATGTTGATGAGGTGACAGTGCAGCAGCTGCACTTCGTACTTGAATCGCAAGCAATTCAGCTTGGCTGATACCACTCCTGGACAAAGCCTCCATGTAACGAACATGTCGTCTCTGCCATTCTGCGTGGGTGTAGTCTCGTTGTGGTTCTCTATAGCGTTCGCCAGGGGTGCTTGAGTAACGTTCAGCAATTTGAGCATGATTCCTAAAACCCTCAAGCTGGCGTCTTAACCCACATGCATCCGGTTCAATCGCATCGTTGTCAATCGTTTCCCACGACCCAGATTCCAAGGCGGCATTAATCTCGGCACGTAAAGATGCAGCCGATGACATGCGAAATTGAGCACGCTGGACGTCGGGGTGGGCAGTGCTGTTGGGTTGGAGACTTCGATGCTCTGGATCGGGCAACGCTTGAAGCTGAGGGCTTATTGCTAAGGTAGCAGAAGGTAGCCGAACGAGAGACCCTTGCATTTGAGCTTCGCCACTTGTTGGAGGTAGGTGTTCTGGATCACCTGCCGTTTGTGTCTGCAGGCCTTGGACACGCTGTGAGAGGATAGGGGTTTCACACTCGCCTACTCGAGCAGCGAGTCCGGAGGACTGAAGCTGAGCTGTACTGCTTCTAGCTTTTGTCACTTTCGCAGTGGCCAGGTCGGGGGAGTTCTGAGTCGCTGAAGCAAATGAAAGTGACTCCGTCGAAGCAAAGAGCTCTGGGACCAACCCTTGGTGTTGGCCCAGTGCAATCTCCGCACGATGGGGTAGGCTAACCTGGTTGAGTGAACAATTCTGTGCAGGGTCCTGTGTTGGGCCCGTCTCGGATACAGTGTACGATTCAGAAGCAGAGTTTGGAGTGCTAAGCCGATTGGTCTGACAATGAAGGTCAGTCACAGCGCGTTGAAGATGTGGCGGATGCATGCCTTGCTTTGAGTGATCTCCAGATTCTCCAAGAGCTGTGGAATATGAGGCTGCAGCATCGTGCTGGCGAAAGTTGGGATATACTGAGTCTGACTTTTGGGCTTCCCACGAAGCACCGCTCTCCCCTTGAAGCGATTCAACAAGATCTGATGCGTCCTCGAGCACTCTTTGCTGAGAGATGGCACGACGTACCAGCTCCTCCGTTCGCTTGCTCGCTTTCGTACCAACAGAGGCAGCGAAGCGCAATGCCGCGGCTAAGGCCGCCTCAGCGCTTTCAATCGTCTCTTGAGTGGGTGCAAGTTGCAGATCTGCCGACGACTTTACGCTTGTTGGAGAGCTTCCTGCCGCTCTCTGGAACTCTTCACTCTCGGGTGCGGTCGCAACGCGAGGGTCGTCAGCTCCATTCGTGCTTGTGACCATTCCCGTCTCAGCTGATGTTAATGCCGCTAACTTCTGGGTTAGTGCGTTTCGTTTTTCCTCCTGTGCACCAAGGTAGCCTATCGTCATTACTCGAATTGCCCGGTCAACATCATTGCGCACAGTAGCAACTGCGCGCCTCTGCTTGTGACGAGCCAATCCTTTCTTAGTTAAATCCAGAGGCATAGCGTCGGCGGGTGGAAGAGCTGAGTCTTTTGCCAAAGTGGTTCTCAGCAAGTTTTCGTGCAGCAGGGACTACACTTTGTAAGTTCGGCCACCCTAGGGAGATTAAAGTTGAGGCGGCACGTATTCGTGAGCCAAGTGCCAAAGAAGGTAGGGGATGCAGCGAGGGATATTAAGGCGGGTCGAGTTGGACTTACCTGAGAGCTTGGAGTCTCCTAGCAACTCTGTTCGACTCTTCGTGAGGCCTAGAATAGTGGAACATCAGAAATGGCGAGGTATGTAGAGTGAAAGCGGTGTTTTTCTAGGGCCTGCAACTCGGAGAGTGTTTGAGGAGACAATTGCCGTGCTTGCTACATATGAGCAATTATAAAATCTTAGCCACCACCACGCAGTAATAACGTCTCTATCCAATTTGTGTGTCAATACACCGCGGTTCACTCATTTGACAATTAATCTACCCTCTGCTGAACCTGATGATCTTCGAGTGTTTCGTTCATCGGAACAGTCCTGAAACAATCACAAGTTGGGATCAGCGTTTGCCATACGAAACCTCTCCTGCAGCCCGTAATGCACGGAATCGCCTCATAAATCCATCCGATACACTGCCCTACGAGTTAAATCCCGAGTGTGCCAGCCAAAACCAATCTGCTGCGGCTTCGAGAAATTTTTGGCCGAGTTTTGGCCTGAGGCGGTTAAGCCGGCAGAGGGACCAGCAGCTGGTTCATAGGCGATTTTGCATGGAGCTTGTGGGCGACTGGACTGAAGATACGCAATGACCCCTTGTTGGGTATATTCCGGGAAGGGTCCTCCTCTTGAAGACAACTTAGGGCAGTCATGCCACAACAGATACTCATGCTTCGAGTGGACTAATCCAGTCTCAGATTCAGCTAAGAGGCCAAGGATAGACGCATACTACTGCGAATCCAGCTCGTGCATGGATGGTGATTTCATGCATCCGTCACAGGGTGGACTTGAACATCAGATCAAGCGACTCGAATCAGGTCAGCAGTAGTGTAGCCGCGCTACATCGGTGTCCAAAGTTTAGAGCGTTCCGATAATATCCCGAGATCCTCGAACTCTGTAATGCTCACTGATGAGCCTAACCAGTGCTGGAAAAAATTGCCTGGCCACGATTTAGCCAGCAAAGTCTCACCTCTCTCGCAGCTGAAGGAAATCGTCTTAGTTTGGGAGGAGGTATTCCAGCACCCCCGGGGAGTGAGTTGCCGGGGAGAGACCATCGGCTCGAAGCAACCACGGCGTATGGAGGCGTAGCTTGCTGGGAGTTAACTCTTGCTTGTGTACTTCTATTGTCTGAGTACATGAGCATTCTCGCTGTCCTAACTGGTGGTGAGAAACGAGCGAAAAGAGTTTTAGGGACAGGATGGTCTTCAGGATCTTTGTGATTCATTCCCCATATTTGGCAATGAAAATAATGAAGCAAGACCGCGTTGACAGCATGTACATTCTCCCAGCTGCATTAACCCAGACTCCAGCGTGCTCATGCAGATCTTGCACTGCAACAGCAGAGGGTCACAATTTCACCCCTCCAGTTCCCGCGGTCGGGGGTGCGGGAATAGACGAGTAACGGTCATTGCATTGACATCTTGTTCAGTGTCCACATCCGTTGACTGAGCGAGGGCCCAGTACAGTGGTGCGTACGATATGACGACACAACTGCCCGGATATCAAGGTATGTATTTTAATTTACAGTACGATGCATGCGGGCCTGACTTTTCGCTGAAATACTCCAGCTCCAGTCAAGATCCTACTCGCACCTGCGCATTAGTACTGGAATACCTACGCCTATTACAATTTTTCAGCTGATTCGCGCTCATCCGCTTCCCGTCTAACCTTTCTGTACAGGGTACATCCCGCGATTTGAGCGGGACTACATCCCCAGTCTAGACACACCTGCCAAAAAATACGGTTACCAGGTCCCTTACGACGAGTAAGTTACACTCCTGCCGCCGGCTTCTACGCTCCTGTGTCCCTCCAATCACGCCTTGCTGAACATTGCTACGGTCTGACACTTCTTTTCAGGACGCTAGCCGCTAGGCTTTGTACGTGACCCTCACTCTGCACTTCGACCTTCTCCACCTCTGCTCTTACTTCACACATTACAGCGACCCAACCGTCACATCCAATCCATTCATCTCGAACACCGCGCTTACGCACAGCGACCGCGCAGCGTTTTGTCCTCAAAATTTCGGCGGAACGCTACCAAAGAAGTCCCCTCACGGTCTATGCCATCGACCATGGAAAGTCGATCTCAACGCTGAACGAGACGTTCCGTACCCGCCTCGGGTATTCAACCCAGACGGTACTTTCCGATACGAGAGATCATCCGATCAGTCTCAGGACCAGCCTCAGGCCGGCCGTGACTCGAACTCAAATCCAACTTCGAATGGAGCTTTTAACCAATCCTCGAACTTGCTGATTACGCAACCTTCAGCCCGGACGACTGACCAGAAGGAGGAATCTAAGGGTCTGTTTGTATTGACTGGACCTAAGGCGACCAACTATGTCACAACTTACTCAGCGGCGTACCAGGGCTGGGCATCGGCTTACAAGAATGCAACTACCTTGCGTGAGTCCCGCAAGTATATGCTCAGGAACCCGAACTATGCCCGATTGTACTCAAATGAGTTCGCGACTCCTGACACAACCGCAACGCGCTATTGCAGCATTTCTCGAAGCGACTTCTTGAATCCTTTGGCTGTCATAGAAGCGGGAATTGTCAAGGAAGCCGATACCATGGCTCAGAATAGAGCAACATTGCTGCGCGAAGCCCGACAACGTCGGGCACGTGTTGTGGGTGCGAGCGGACTATTGCTGACGGGTTCGAACTCCTTGGCGCAAACGAAAGCGGAGGGTGACACAGCTGATGCTAGTGCGCAACAGACCCAAGCTTCAAAGCACTTGGTCACATCAAATAGTGAGTCAGTTCGCGATGAGGCGGAGATTGCTCTCAATGCAATGAACTTGAATCGACCAAATACGGTCTTGGAGGCTGTGGCATATACCAAACAGCGAGCGGAAAGAAAGGTTCTATCGTATGAGGAGCCTCCTAAGAATGCGGAAGAAGAGCAGGCAGCAAAGAGTCTCGACCCAGCAGCTCTTGCAATTTCGACCAGTGCACGACTGTGGCTTGGCCCAGATCCCAAGTATGACGCATATGCTGGTGGCAGGATCCATGCCTATCCTGGAGCCCTGCCAGGCTATTCTGGTTACCTCCCTCGTCACACGTTGAGTTCCGAGCCCATCGCAAAGGAGACTCCGTCCGAGGATACCCTTCCTTCTATTGGAGGCATCAAGACGGTCCCTCCTGAGTTAGACAAGAGCGCAGCAGCAGTTGCAGCGCGCCGTATGGGCCTCAGCGTATATCCTGGCAGCGGCACTGGCTTAGCCCCTCAGGGTGCAAAGTTGAGTCAAGGACTCATTCCGGGTGGCGTTCGCGTTGGTGGTGTTGCCAACTCATTTGTGTCCACATCGGCACTTGCGGCGCAGAGCATTCCCGCGCTTCGATCGGCATCAGCGGCAGGTGAGTCGGATGCAAAGGACGGCAAGATCGTTATCACTACACCAAAGCCTACCGGTGCGATCGATTATGATGCCATTGTTCCGGGGTACACCGGACATGTTCCATCCACTCATATCAACCTCCACCGAGCTCAGTGCTTCAAGGGCACTGAGGCTGATCCTCACAATCTCAAGGGCTACATTAACAGTGTCACTAATGCTAGTGCCAGCAATATTGGCTTTTCGTATTCGAAAAGGTGTTGAAAGGTGAGGTGACAACACCCAATCTCCCCCTGGTCAACATTTCCTGTTTAGATGGAGGAGCTTCAAAGGCATCATTTCACTGTGTTATCCATTTTGTTTTGTTATAGTATCGTTTGAGTATGCTAGAACGTCCGTACACGACGTACGCCTCTGGTCTCAAGGTTCGCTGATGTAAAGCTGTCGAGGGTTCCTCAGTTGCTAGGACCAATTCTGAGAGGACCACTCGTTCCTAATCCAACCGGCCCTTGCTTGTTTCATTCAAGAAATACACTGGCTTTCGTTCAACTGTTTCGTGGGACCGCCATAGCGGGAGAGATGTCAACGTGGCATGATTACGACAAAGAAGAAGGATTCCAGAGCTACTCATGAGAGAAACATGCTTCCTCAATAATGCTACAAAGTGAAGTTACTTTCGACCCAGCGTGGTACTCGAGCGTTCATCACCTACTGTAGTGTACATTTGCTCTTCATACGCACACCCAGTCTTTCTTCGATCCACGCTATGACCCCAAGTTTCCAGTGGTCGAACCGTCGACAGAAACTCCAGCTGGGGGTGGATGGAGAACCTGGGTCGAGCCCGAAAGAACTCGAAGGGTGCAATTTTGGACGCAAATATGGAGATATTGAGTTTGTGCTATTGCAGTGAAAAGTATATTTTTCGATACATGTCCTAATAGGAAAGCTTTTCATTCCCTCAAATCCGTCTGCACTTTCTAGCTGATGTGGCAAAGGCAAGGCATCGCGCTGGTGGTGCTGCTTCTCTTGGCAGGTAAGTATATATCTCATGTTTGGTGAAGCCCAGTGATCACGTGTGAGCGGATTCCAACACGAGCGCTGTATGCAAGGCGATGCAGTCTGGTTGCATGCACCCCTCTCAGGGCCTCCCTTGCTTTGGAGCGTCTTACACCCTCACGTCATGAATCCCAATCACCCCTCTCTCACAATGTTTCCCCCTAATTACTCATCCCTTTACACAGTACTATCGGCGGCAGTCGAGCCAGGCGCTGAGTCTCCTACGGGTCCACTGGTGGGACGCCACGTCATCCCAGGTGACGCGTCGAAGGTCGTGTACAAATACGTCAAAGTGCCCTCGAACCTCTCGCCTGAGCAAATGAATGCATTCATCGACAGGCACGCAGAGGAGGCGTCGAAGATGGCGCGCGAGCGTATTAAGGAGCTGGCCATGAAGCAGCAGAACACCGTGCGTGAGTACCTGAAAACCCAAAGGGCCAAGTCGCTCAGCGAGGTTGCAGCCGAGGTTGACAACGTCGTGTACCATGCAGATGACCACGATATGGAGGAGCTCGCAACACGCTACAGTCTGGCCCAGATGAAGGCCCAGGCCCAAACAGAGGCTAAGGCACGCGCGCAGGCGGAGGCTCTGATCAGCGAAACGAATGCAAAGAAGAAGTCTGGATTCCTGGCTTCACTCACTAAGGAGCTGCAGTTCACTACCACCGCATTCACCACCGTGATGATTTGCGCACTCGCGGTGGGTCTTGGCATTGGTGCCACAATCCGTGGCTTCTACGCCAAGAAGGAGGAGATTGAGCAAGTTGAAAAGCGTTACAGTTTATTCACACTGGATGAATAAAGTGAGCAACAGTGTGCTTATAACACACAAGTCACAGAACTGAATGTAGTAAAGAAGCGAATGATACATGTGCGGGCAAGGTGCATGTCCTTTGGACGTTGGTACTGTACAAGAACTGGGACGTCTGCTCACGAAATACTGTACCTATTCAATGAAATGTGTACAGATTCCGCTTGAAGGATTGCACCAATCCTCAGTAGTGCTTCAAGCACGCTGAGAATTGGCATAGGCTCGGGACGACTTCACCAGAGCGGAAGGAGGTTTGTCTCAAGGAGCTCGCACAGCTGGATGCGCTAAGCCTAAGCGCAACGGAGTGATAAAGATGCTCGGATCGATCTTGCTAGGTGTTATGTTGTCTGGTTCTACTTTAACGGCTTCGATCCTCGCTCTCATCCCTCCAAGGCTTGACGTAGAGCAGACAAAAACTAGGCCCCAAACCAATGAGGCCAATAAATCCGGGGAGTGAGATACGACGCGACGGTCTTCACCACTGGACTTATCTCTTGCCCTGCTTCTTGGAGGGTCGGGCGAGCGGGAAGTTGAGCATCTTGGCGCGGAGGAGACCGAGGCGCTGCTGGGTCTTCATGTTGCTGTTTCTCTGACCGTTCACGGCAAGGCAGTACTGGTGGCGCTGACCCTCGAAGGAGTGCATTTTGATCTTGAGGTTAATGTTGTCACCCACCTCACGCAGAATCTGGGCGCGCGTGCGGTAGTTAGCATCGAGATAAGAGTTCACGAGTGGCATAAAGTGTCGGTAATCCTCGAGACGGGCCTTGGGGTTGAGGCCCAGCTTCGCGCAGATAACCTGTGACTGCCACTCTCCGATACCGTACAGTCTGCGCAGGGCATACTAGACATGATGGATGGGACAATGGTGGCCTCGAGTGTAAGCCAGCCGTGTTAAAGCGAGATACACATATGTTTGGGACGCGACGAGGTAAGGCCGAGGCGGTTTCGCGAAGGAAATTCACATGCAAACAGTGAGTATACCGAATTATACTACGTACCATTAGGGGCTTCTTCGGATTAAGATCCGTGCCCATGAGACGGAATACAGCCGCACTCATTGTTTCCACAGAATATACACCGAACGAAGGGTTGGTTCCTGGTCAGGACAAGCCTTTTTCTGGAGGTTCTGGCTCGGGGTGAGGGAATACTTTCGTACCGCACCAGGAACCACGACTTTAATTTAATTTAGCCTGGGGTGGTCGACCGACGTTCGCACGAGAACAAGAGATTCCAAGTTCGTTTTCCAAGTGGTTGCACAGCGCGTGTGGCATACTGTGCGACATACCACGCCGCGTAGGATTGTCCAGAATTGTGTTGTAAACCTACTCCAGTTGAGGTGTATCCTCAGTTGGACCCAGTTGAGTGGAAACCAACCCGAGGATCCATTTCGCCTGAGAAACCTCACTTACAGTCACACACACACGCCCCCTCTCTCCCTCTGAACACTCACTTGTGGACGTCAACGTCAACCGACTTCATTACACATCCATTGACAACACCCAGCCTGGTTGTTGCAGCTGCCTCCTGCACTGCAGACGGCTGTGTGGTCTGCCTGCCCTCAATCCATTCATTTGCTCTCCTCAGTCCAATCCAGGACACACTCGTGACTAGCGAGCGGCACGCGCTGCTAGGACGACGTCAATCAGAACCATGCAGAACCTACTCCTGCAGAACCGGAGCCCATTCCTGTACCCACCCACGATGATGGAAGAAGCCGAAGTTACCCTATCTGGGTATCTTTATAAACAAGGCGGAGCCAAGGGCGGTTTCAAGAACTGGAAGCGAAGATGGTTTGTGTTGAAGGAGGGTTCACTATACTACTACAAGGATGCTGCCGCCAAGGAGTTGCTCGGCGTCATGCCGCTTCAGGGCAGTACTCTACTCTTCTTGCAAACACCCGAGTCACGACCAAGACCACCCATGCTGGAGTCAAAGAATTGTGCCAACTGCCAGACAAAGTTCACCCTCACAACGCGTCGACACCACTGCCGCAAGTGTGGGAATATCTTTTGCCACACATGCAGCAGCAACGAGGCCCCGCTCCCGGAGCTTGACTATGACGAACCGGTCCGTGTGTGCTCCAGGTGTTACGGCTTAACTCTTGCTGAGTTGCACCAGAATGCAACAGCGATCGCGTTGCGTTCTCAGGCGCAAAATATTGTGGCGTCTTACGAATATGCGGCGGCTGCACGAGGTATCGGCACCCCTGGTGCGCCTGCGCTTTCACCGCAGGATATTCAAGTCTACAATCCTACGCTGCTGCTTTCGATCCTGCCGAACCAGGTTCCAGCGGTGATTCGGACAACCGGGGGAGAAGGCGTGCACAACTCTACTCCACAGATGCAAACACCGCCTCAGTCCCTGACTCCCATGGCGGCAGGAGGATCGGGCGCAGAGCCAGAGTCAGCTGCTGCCCAGCTCCAGGGTACTATTGCTTCGGCTCAAGCACAAACCCAAGCTCAAGTCCAGTCACCAGTAGGAGCAACGCAGAATCAAGAGGTATCATCGCCCGTGCTTGTCAGACGCATGGGCAGTCTCGCTGAGCTTATCGCGAATTCGCCAATTCTCATGTCTCGGTCGGGCCCATTCACTGGCTCTGCTGTCGACGAGCCGATGAGTTTACTACACAATCGTGATCCTACATCACCCGCGCTTGGTGTGACGTCTGAATCATCTACTGTCGCTGGCACTCCTTCTAGTTCGACTGCAGGAGGTGTGGTAACGAGTTCGTCTGATTTTAACCCTAGCTCCGCGCCAGCGTCGATGGCTCTGCATCAAAAAGCGCAAACGCTTGGTGAGGCACTTGTCCAGGCTGGTTCCTACGTGCAAGTCCCCGTTCCAAGTGCAGGTGGCCAGTCACTAAGTCCAGCGCACATTGCTGCTCGTCGCTCGAGTGGACTTCCTCAATTCACTCTTCCGACAACCTTTCATCGTCACTTGTTCGCCCTGAAGAACAGTGAGCGCGAGCTTTGGATGAAAGCAGACTCAAAGGAAGAACAGCTTAAGTGGGTCGAAGCTATTCTAAGGGTTGCTCGTGTCATTATCCCTACTCCCCTGCTTCCTTCCGTTCTCAACCCTCAGCTCTCGCCAATTCAGCAATCCGAGCAACAAGCCCATACTGCTGAGCAGCAAAATCAAGGCGAGCCGAAACGGCATCCCAGCCCTGAACCAACTTTAGATGCTGCTGCTTCGCCCCAGCCCTCACCAGACGATGTTCGTCGCATCGTTGCCCCAATCCCGACCTCAGCGTTTGGAGCTTCGGCTACACTTGACGAGCAGACTAAGTTCGAGCCGGCCGATAAGTCAACGAGCATCGACCTCGTTCAAGAAAAGACTGCCGAGTGCCAGCTTTCGCAAGCCGAGCGATTGTCACCGAGTCCCGCAGCCGGCACAGAAGCAAAGGCTGCCGGTTCACAAGATCAGATATCTACGGGGCCACCGCTAGACATCCGAGTTGAATTTACACCCTCCCCACAAATTCCTGAACCCCAGCAACCACTACAACGCACACCCTCCTCACCTCTCGATGAGACTACGCGCAATCTTGCGGTGCCTACGTTGCGCACACCCCAACTGTCTCTGGGCTCGAGCCGTGATCCCTTTGCAGCCAACTGGATGATCCTTCCGCAGACGATTCGATTGGGCCCCAAAGTTGGAAGCGGTGCGTATGGAGATGTGTATCGCGGGACTCTCTGGGGCACATCTGTCGCTGTGAAGAAGCTGTCACCAAATGGTCGACGCCCCACAGCTTCATCCCAACAACTAGCGGAGACAGACGGTGAGGCCAGCGATTTGATTGTTGACCAGAGCGTTATGGAGGAAATTCGAAAAGAAATCAGCATTCTTTCTAAGCTCCGACATCCAAATGTTGTTTTGTATATGGGTGCTTGCATTGACGGAAACCGTGTCTCCATTATCACAGAATGGTGTGCACGAGGGAGCCTATATGATGTCATTTACGACTTTGACAAGTACTTCATCGATGCAAGCCTGATTATCAAGCTTGCGATGGGCATAGCACAGGGTATGAACTATCTTCACTGTTTGGATAGTAAGATCATTCACCGCGACCTCAAGTCACAAAACGTGTTGTTGGACACACATCTCCAGCCCAAGATCGCGGACTTTGGCCTATCACACGTGCGTCGCAGTAAGCAAAACAATGCCAACCCAGTTATTCGTAGTATTGCTCGGCGTCTGTCCACCCGGACTACAGTCGCTCCGGATATTAAGGCAGTGGGCTTGTCGCATGACTCAACTCCAAACGAACCACAAGATCACTATGGAATTTTTGGAACGCCTGAATGGATGGCACCGGAGGTAATGCAAGGTCAGTGGTACACGGAAAAAGTGGATGTCTATTCCTATGGCATCTTGTTAAGTGAGATTGTTTCACGCCAAATGCCCTTCAGTGATCAACTGCAAAATCGCTCGTATCTGGACGTAGCTTGCGCAGTCATCGAGCACGGCGCTACCCCTACTTTGCCAAAGTGGTGTGACCAATTCCTGCGAAATTTGATCCTGGCATGCCTCTCAAGAAGCCCTGAGGCTCGACCATCGTTCACAGATATTATTCGTCACCTCCACGACTTAGCCAATTTGGATGAAGAGGAGCTTTTCTACCGTTTCGACTTACCACGTATCAAAGAACTCCTTGCGCAGGACGGACCGTGTGCTGGGCCATTAACCGCACTTGGTGCTCGAGAGATTGCCCACCTCTGCGCAAATCGCAAGGTTTATTTTAATGTTTACGGCTCACGCGGTGGGCGTCGATCTGGTCGTTCATACTCTGCCGCTGATCTTGACGAAACCTTTGAAGCGACGGGTGCGGGACCGCGACCAGGCGATGCCACAGTAGAGGCCAATCCTTTCCGTGACTTAGCTCTTGAACAGGCCCGAGGTTGGGCCCTACCCGAAGACGACGTTGTCTACCTCATGGCAAAGCTCTCGGCTCAGTTGACAGCCGAGGATTCGCAGGCACGGAGTGCGGCTATCTACGCCTTAGAAGGTATCATGTCAGTTTCCAATGCTGGAGGCAAAGTCTTTTGCGCAAACCGCCTTCTAGAGCAAGGCGGATTGCCTGCTCTCTTGGCACTGTTCCAGAGTTATGATGAAAGCGCGATGAACGAGCTGCAGTCGCAAGGCAAGAAAGAAGTTTTCAACTACCCTTCTGTCTACTCCTACCTCCAGCATCTGGCCCTGGCTGGGGCTAGCGCCGGAGCCCCAGGTTGCATGGACGACGAGGCACAAGTTTCGGTCTCAGCGATCTTGGGCTTGCCACCAAGATCCCGCGAGGTTGATGCCGCGACAGGAGCAGGAGCAGACGTAGGCTTCCGAGATGTCCTTGGAGCATTGGGACGGGAGGGGGCGGATGTACTTGAAGTTGCTAATGCCTTGCTTGATATGGGGATTAACCCGCTGCGTCCTCCAGTCAGTGTGCCCAATGAAGTCAGCTCCAGTTCTGGTGAACGTAGTGGTCGCCTCTCTGTTGTGGGTGCATATCATCCAACTCCAAACGCGTCTTACGTTGCAATGACACTAGTAACAGGTAGATTGCTGCTTGAGATTACTGGCGCACTTGCACGGTTCCGCGAACCTCTGGGTTGGTTCGTGCCGGCCGCACCCGCTTCAATCGTCCCACTAGTTCACGCCCTTTCTGCAGATTTGACCCGATTCAAGCGTGCTCGAGCAGAGCTGAGCAAGGAAATCGCCGTACGAACCCGAGTTTTAAATATCATTCAAGATGCCCTAGAGTTCACTGGGCTTCGAGTCTTGGGGCCTGAACGTGCAGCGTTTGGACTTGAGAGTGATGCATTGCCATCTGAAACCTCGGCAACAGCAGACTCGACAGAAACACGTGATAGGTTACACATTTACGATGAGGAACTTGAAATTGTCCGCAGACTAGCTAAGCCTGGCCAACCAAAGTAGCTTACGCCAGCATTGCAGCTATAAAGCACATTGCCATTGTTTTATCATGTCATAAAGTCTTGAGCTCTTGACTTAGACCAGCCTTGAGCGCAGTTTAGAAGCTTTATGTGGTATGGATTGGACTGTCATTTCTGCGTTCAGCAAACTCTGCCTATGTGAAACATGAGGCAGGAATACATACGTGAACTTGCTGTGCTCCCCTCCAGAGCGTCAGAGTAATAGCCCCTACTGAGTGATTAACTTGCTCAGAGAATTGTGTGACGTCCTTGATACTACGATGATTTACTTGGGTAATGATATCACGTTTTCGTAGTCCGATCGTGTGAGCAATAGAACCTTCCGAAGGACTCGCATCAATCGCTACACCGGCCGTGTCGTTAGTAGTGGTTGTGTTGCGAAGGGTCAAATTGAGTATTTGAGATCGGCTCCTGCCACTTGATGAGGTCGTAAAAGCCAAGGCTGCAGCAGGAGGTTTGCTGACAGACGGCACCTTGTACTGAACAGGTCGAGGGGTCAGGGAGGTGGTGCCGAACGTAGCACGGCCAAGTTTCGACAAGATCCTGCTCCTCGAATGCGACTTCCGAACAACGCTGTCAAATGTGCTTGTCGCGCTTTCGCTACTGACGCTCTGAATGTGTCGCGCCCACCCGCCGCGGTGGGTTTTGTGGGGTAGCCTCGTCGGTAATAAGTACGAAGGAGCTGACGTAGACGATTTAACATTCGCGTGTTTATCCGAAGATTCACCGGTGTTCGCTGAAAGTTGAGATGTTGACACGGGTAAGAGGTCTGGGTGCCTCACGGTTCGGTCTAAGTGCTTGATCCTGAACGCATCTGGATCATTTCCTGGGACAATTCGTATTCCTTCTTGAGAGCTAGGTACCTCAAGAGGTGCGAGGGCGGACTTTACGTTTTGCGGCAGGTTCCATCCTTCACGCTCTCTCCTAATACGCACAGCTCTGGAGGTCGCGACACTCCGACCGATACCCCTCTCATCTCTCGTTTCGTTTCCCTCCGACTCCAGCTCTCGATAAGACACAGGTATGCTCTTGCCCACTGGGACGGGCTGCAGTTTGTACTCAACCCATTCTTCAACTTCAACTATCTTCTTATCTTTGACTCTCTCAATTCGGAACGCGTCAGCCTGGTCAGGGGGAACAACCTTGTGAGGGATTCCTCGACCTGCTGGTTCGCTGACAACCTTGGTCTTGACCACGGGGACCTGCTCAATACAGACCTCAGGCACGTAGCGCTTGACCCAAATTTCCTTTTTGCGAACTACTGTTTTTGGCTCGTATTCCACATACTTCACCTCCTTTGTGGCTTGGAGGTCAGTTGGCTTGTCTCCCAGCAACTTCACAGGTACTTTGACCTCCTTTTCGACTGGGATTTCGACGCGTCTCACGACCTTGCGCCGAATGGTGGGGTATTCGCCGTCACGTGCGTCATCATCCAGTATCTGTGTACCAATGACCTTTCCAGTCTTCAACAACTGTGCTGCGACTGGATTTGGGACTGGTTCAGGAGGAGGTAGAGGCTTTAGTTTGGGGGGTTCTTCGTCTTCAAACTTGCCTGAGGCGAGATACTTTGCCTCCCACAGCTTGCGAGTCCTATAAAATGAGGAAATTCAGGCCCCATGAGCGGTGATCCCAAAGAACACGCGTGGTATGCTGAGAAACGGTTAGTAGGAATAAATTACGTACTCTTCTTCGCGGCGAATGAGCTGCGCATACGCCGCGCTTTGGCGCGTGTTCATCATCTTGAGACAAGAGAAGCTGACTTGTAGTATTATCTCCGCCTTATACAGTCCAGGATGTTGTGCTCCGTATTCCAGAAACAGTTCGTTCAAGCTAAAATATCATTTGTAGAACATCGCGCTGTGGTGAGTGTGCGGGGTATTAAACTTCGGATACCGTCGTTCTCAGCACAGTTTCTACGATTTCCGCTGTTATATACTCGCACAAGCCGCCACAAAGCTCGGATTCTTATCTCATGGATCACAACGACTCGAACTACCTCCACGAGACCGAGCCATACGCGCAGGATGTGGGGGGCGAGGCGATGGAAAATGCACCTGAGGATGCAGAGGCGATAGATGCGTCCGACTCCGCCCACGCTAGCGCAATTCCCCCAAGCTTCTCCATACTAACAGAACTCAGCATGAACGAGAGCGTCTTGCTCTCCAAGTGGGCGCCCACAATGGATCTGATAGCTGTCGTGACGTACCCGGCAACGTTGACTGTACGCCGGTTGAACTGGCAACCACTATTTTCGATTAACGTGGAAGCTGTGGGCGAGCCCAAACTGTCAGAAGAGCAACTCGAGAAGTTGTATGGGGCAACTAACTCTGCCACAATGGCTACCGCGCTCAGTGGTGAGGGAGGGGACGGCGAAGAAGAGGAAGAGGACGATGACGACGACATTGATTGGAGTAAGTTCAAAAATTACGATGAGTACAACGCCTGGGTTGAACAGAGGGAGCAAGAGAAGGCTGCAAGGAAAGCTGCACTTGCGGCCTCACGGAGCGCGCAGAGAGACACATTCAATGTGGAGACCCTAGCTGAGAGCGCGATGCCGGGCGCAATTCTTACCCAGGTTGGAGATGAAGGGCAGAGTGCAATGCTGAAAGTGAAACGACCGCTCGTGCGATGTCTTGAGTGGCGGCCGGACAGCCGCGTGCTAGCTGTCGGACTTGCCACAGGTGCCGTAGCCCTCTATAGCATAGATCTTGGACAACGCATCATGTGGTTCCAAGCGGCGGAAAGCGCCATTTCTGCGCTTTCCTGGACAATGGCTGAGAAAATGGCGCAGGATTGTTCATTCGCTGATGTATCGTCTGATATGAGCTTGGGCGATAGTCTGATTAATCTTCAACGAATCACGAAGCCGGCCGGTTATAGCACAGGTACAAGATCGTCAGGTGCCGCTCAAGCGCTCTGGGCAAAGCTCCTTCCCGGATTTGCTATTACCGGCGCTCTACCATGGCCTTTTGATCGGGCGTCAGAGGGAAAGCGCCCATCAGAGGGAGGGGGGCTCGTTTCATCACTGGAGGATGTACCAATGACTTCGTCTGCAATTACTGCAGCTAGGATCCCATTTGTCCCATCCAAGCGGCCACTGTCCACCATCGTCGCATCAAGCACGCCCGCCGCGTCGGATGCAGTAAAGACGCTGGACACCTTGTGTGAAACGCTAGCCATCGTTGAGGCGAGTTCGAGCGTAGCCAATGAGCTCTGCTCACCACCAGGGCGTTCTCGTCTGCCTTTGGAGTCTACGGAGCTCCTCAGCGTCAGTGAGTCACACCCTGACGCCTTCGGAGTATGTGGGCTTAGTTTCCTGATGGTTGCTTCGCTGGGTACTCCTTTAATTCTAGAGCAGTCGAAAGGTGGTCCCACACCACTGCGGGTTAACTTGAGACTTTATCTTCACGGTGGCTTACCCGTGGCCCATTATGTGTCGCTACTGCCTAGACATGTCTTTCAAACCGTCCTTTCGCATTCCCTCAGCCAGACTCCCGAAGTCCAAAATATGGCCAAGGTACCAACTTATGTGAATCCGGCGTCGGTGGCGCTCAACCTCGTATGGTCAAGCTCCTTGGAAAGCGTAGTTATTGGTGCGTCTTCGCAAACTGTGGCCCTACGGCAATTGCAATCGAATGATGACACAAGTCCCGTGCTCGCCGCGGCTTGTGGATCCGCCCCTCTATTTTCTCAGCAGCGCCTGCATCTCTCGAGACTTCCTGCACTCCGTCCACACTTGCATTCTGCATCGATGTCTATCCTAGTCTCAGCAAAGCTCCTCAGGTCAGTAGGCCAAGTCCTTCTGGCGATGCATTCTCGCTGGAGTACTTTGCAAACAGCATTTCTTCGCAAATTGGGTTCACTCAAATCAAGTTTGAAGGAATATTATTGCAACACTCCGCCCGCAGTTGAGACGGATCAGCCTGTATTTCAGATCCACTCTGAGCAACCCGACTCTGCTCAAGCCGCATCCTATGAAGAGGAAGAGCCTGATCCATTTAACCTGGCAGGGTTTGCGGAAGAGCCATCAGCGCTGCAAGAGAGTCCAGACACTGTCCAAGATGACGATGAAGAGGCTGATCCCTTTGGCCTCGCAGGGTTTGCAGACTCCCCTGATCGCCCTACAGTCCAGCAACCGTCCCCAAGTCAGGCAAAGACAATCTCTACCGGGGAAGATAAAGAGGGGCCGCCTGCCCCAACACAAACACTCGTGGCTACCAGTGCTCCAAACCCGAGTGATGTATCAGGCAAGTCATCGGTTCCGATCGCGCAGATTGAGGCGGGACCCACCTCACGGTCTAGCGACACCAACGCATCTCCCTCTGACCCCCCGTTGTATGATGATGAGTGGGCTCTTGTTCGGCGCGAGCTGATTGCAGCCCTACTTGACGGCTCCCCTGCCCCACCATTGCAAACGTTCTTCAAGGAATACGTGGATTTGGCGTATGTGGAGCGCTTCTCAAAGGCCAGTCAGTCCGTATTTGAAGAACTTGGGGCGATTCTCCGGACAAAGCTCCAGCCTCGTGCTGAAGCTCTTCTCGTCGCAGGTGATTACTTGCGGCGACTGATGAGTACACCCTTGCTGATGGATGATGTTCACGAAGCAAGTCGTGATACATTCTCAGATAGCCTTAAGACCACAATAGCCCATGTCTTAGGATCGGCTCGAGAAAAAGGGTCGACATTTGCTGAGAACGTCCACGAGTCACGACAAGCGGGTCTGTTCCATTTGGCTCTGCCTGTATCACATTTAGCCGCTCGGTGCCAGGACGGATTGACACACTACCTTAATTCGATTACAGAGCTGGTGCGTTCCATTGCAAGACTTTCGGCCGATCTACTTGCAGCCAGTGCAGCACAGAAAGCGTTCATGGAATGGCTGGAGGAGGTTTGTCTGCGCAACGCGGCCCGTCAAGAACTCAGCCAGGCTGCATCAGCTCCCAACCAAGGATCCCATTCGCAGGCGCAAGCTAGCGCTGCGCAGAAGCTCAATGCGGCAGACAAGATTGCCGCAAGTCTGGATCTCAATCTTGTCAAGGCATGGCTTTTCCAGGATTTACGAATCGAAGATGAGAGTCGTATTGGACGATACATAGTTTTTACGCCGACCCGGAAGCCTACTGAAAAGTCAACCCCGAGCGAGACATCGTCTGCCTGGATTCAAGCGACCATGGCATTCAACGCAGTCCAAGAGTCAGTTCGCACGGCGTGGTCACATGCTCTGACTTCGGCCGTGAGCACAGCCACCGACAATGAGGACCTTGTTCTACGCAGCCATTCTATTACATTAGCTACCATCGATGATCCGAGCGACGGCTATGTAGCCTTTGAGCCATCTGCCTTACCGATAGGCGCGAGTCAGGGCAATTCGTTCCCGATTGTGGAGCCAGTTGGACTTGCGACGAACAGCATGCCACTAACAACTAAAGAGGCCATGATTACTTGCCCTGCGCTTGGCGCACTCACGGTCGTTGCTCGACAGGTCCAACTTGACACGGGCCCAGAAGGTGATGAAGGTGAGGAAACTAGTGAGAGCGCTAAGGAACACTGTATAGAGCGTGGTATTCAAGATATATTGTCAGAGCCTCGCACAGAGCTGCTCGAGTTCTACGAAGAATCAAGTGAAGCACGACGTAAGCTCCGCCGTGCCTTGTTGCAAACCGGCTCCAAAGCTTATGCCTTGGAGGAGGATGACTCTCCCCAAATGCCAAAGGAAGAGGTACCTGACGATGAGGAGGACGATGATTCAATCGGAGATCCGGCACTCACATACTCATACGCATCGCAGGCTATCGCTAACGGAGATGATCGAGCGACAGAAGCCGAGGATGTATTTGCAGCGAAGAAGGATCCAACAACACTAACTGCAGTAGTTGATCGCCTCGGCACCTTGCCAGGGAGCGCATTCAATTGCATGATCAACGTTGCAGTACTGAACACTCACTCGATTGGTGTACTTATTGACTCAGAAATCCAATTGCTCTCCCCTATTGCTCTTGTGGAGTCGAACGCATCCGAAGTGCGTCCCGGAGGCCTAATGCTCGACGAAAGCAATGCGACGATTGAAAACTGGCAGGGTGCACTTGGAGTTCAAGTGACCTTCTCCACAACAGGAATGGGCGATGACGTAAGAGTCGTTGCAGCGCGAGTCTATGGGTATGACAAGGTCATTGCATTGCTACGACGTCGAGCAGGCCCAGAACAACCATGGTACCTCGAGATCGCTATCTTCTCGGTTTCGAGTATTCCCGCTCAGTACTGGAAAGGTGGTAGCTTTGGACCCCTTATCAAACAATCGTCCTCAGAGAAACATGATCTTAGTTTGACAACAACTGTACTAACACCAACCACCCTAACGACGCTGTCGTATACTGATTTGAGTCCGAGAGTTCGTGCTTTCGCTTTGCTTGGCTCGGATGGCTCTAGTCTGATCTTCGACGTCTGTCCCGCTCGTGGTGTTGCATGCGTTCTCACTAGAGATCCCTTTGCAAAAGCATCCAGTCGTGTCCTCGTCCTTGATCTGGAAACGGACGATGTACAGGAAGAATAAATGACACTTACCGAGTTGCATGCATTGCGTACATTCACACACCCTCTCCTAGACGCACCCATTACATCTTCTGTAGTGACTCTCTGAAATAAGTTTATATTTGTATTGAGTAATACATCCTATTACCCACGTCTCTGCGATTAGAAACGGAGAGCTTTGACAATCAAGGAGAAAGCTACCTTTCCAACCAACACATCACTCCGCTTGAAGCTTACTGCTGGCGCGCTGCGGAGAGCTGCTCACGACGGAGAAGCTCCGCCTCCTTGAGGGCAGCAGCCTGCTGGTGAGCAATCTGATCGTCCTCAAGGAAGGTCAGGGTCGACGAGTGGTTCTCAAGCGCCTCAGCAGCAGCCTGCTCAGCCGACTTGAGGTGGCGGAGGTACGATGGCTTGTTGTCAGTAGCAACGTACTTGTACTTGCGGGTCTGCGGATTGGCGTCGAATGGGATCCACTGCTGGATACCTGCAGGAGCCTGGTCCTGAGCCTGCTCAACAGAGCGCTGCTGCTGGGTAGCCAAGACATACTTGCGCATAGCGTCCTCAGTCTCGCGCTTGATGATCTCGTGCAACTTCTTGGAAGACATGGCTGCCTTCATTGCCTTGATGCGGTCCTTAAGCTCCGTCAAGGTAGAGTGAGCGAGGCGGATCTTCTCAACAGCCGAGTTGAGATTGTTGTGAGTAGCGGCAGTGCCGTTAGAGTGCTGAGGCAAAGCCTTCATGACGGTCTGCTCAGTCTGCTTGACCATCTTCTGCTCCATCTGCTTGCGGAGCTTCTCAGCAACGGAAGCAGGGACCTTAGAGCCAAGAGACTGGATCATCTTCTCGGCATCGGCCTTAGCCTTCTCACGAGCGGCCTTGACCATCTCCGCAGCCTTCTTAGCAGCCTCAGCCTCAAGCTTGGCAGCCTTAGCAGCCTCGTGGAGACGCTGCTGGCGTGCACGGTTGCGTGCAGCCTCAGCATCAGCGCGCTGCTTCTGGATCAACATCTCGGACTTAATGCGTGCGGCCTCAATGTAAGGAGTGCAGTCGCAAACACCATCATCGACGTTGGACTCAATAGAGGACTTGAGATCCTCAAGAGCGGCCTTAGCCTCACGGTTGATGGAAGCCTGGCCAGCGGTGACAGCCTGAGCAGCAGCAGCCTTGAGTTGGTTAGCAAGGCGGCGTGCATTCTTCATGTGGCTGCTCAAGAGCTTGCCACCGATCCTAGCATGAAGGTTTGCGGAAGCGGTGCGACTGACCTTGCGCTTAGGCTTGCGGCGGCGGTTCTTACGACGCTTGCGACGCAGCTTGCGGAGCTTACGCTTGAGCTTGCGCTTGAGCTTGCGCTTGAGCTTCTTGAGTGGGTTGCGACGACGGCGACGACGGTGGCGTCGGGGGCGTCGGGGAGCGCGGCGCCAGCGACGGCGACGACGGCTGATAGCCTGGCTAGTCTCAACTTCGGTTGCAACCTCAAGGAAGCTAACAGGCTTAGCAGCGGCGGCGGCAGCCTTGCGCTGAGCACGGCGCTTAGCACGCTTAGCCTTGAGCTTAGCGAAGTACTTACGGAGCTTGCGACGAGCCTTACGCTTAGCCTTACGGCACTTCTTGCCAGCCTTGCCCTTGGCGCACTTCTTCTTAAGGGCCTTGCGCTTGAGCTTGCGGCACTTCTTGCCCTTAGGTGCCTTGGGGCACTTGGGCCAGCGGCGACGGCGGAGCTTGCGCTTGAGCTTGCGGCACTTCTTGCCAGCAGGACCCTTGGGGCACTTCTTACCCTTAAGCTTGCGACGAAGCTTGCGCATCTTACGGCACTTCTTGCCAGCGGGGCCCTTGGGGCAGCGGCGACGGCGGCGTCTGCCACCCTTGCGGCCCTTCTTGCCAAGCATACGGCGGATCTTGCGACGAAGCTTGCGAAGCTTGCGGCGGCGCTTCTGGATCTTAGCCTTGAGCTTACGAGCCTCAGCGAACTTACCAGCCTTCTTGAGAGCCTTGAGCTTCGCCTTCATTCTGCGGAGCTTGTTCTTGATTGCAGCACGGCGCTGTCGGATCTTGGAAGCCTTCTGCTGAACAGCGAGCTGCTTAGCGGCCTCACCAGGCACCGCACCAGTAGGGGAGACGCTAGCGAGGGCGGGGAACATGCTCTTGACCTTGGCCTCACAGACGTTCTTGCATCGCTGGTTCTGCTCAGCGAGGACGCTCTTGAAAACCTCGGCAGCCTTAGCCTTCACCTTGGAGGCAGACACCTTGACGGTAGTCTTGACGCCCTCCCTGATGTTAGCAGCAGCACCCTGCTTTGCGGTCTTGACGATGTCAGAAGCCTGCTTGTTGATCTGGTGCTGTTGCATCTTGTAGTTGGCAGCAGCAAGATTGGGCTTCTTCTTGTGGTGGCGGCGGCGGCGGCGGTTGCGGCGACCACGACCACGGCGGCGGCGGCGGTTGCGGCGACCACGACCACGGCGGCGGC
>Ga0180217_1000541_pt1 | contig 58282 bp, 57 predicted proteins | sample eDN3rd37CBELigOP_FD_128521 | JGI IMG/M metagenome (GOLD analysis project Ga0180217, IMG submission 128521) | Enriched Organic Plus compost microbial communities from Emeryville, California, USA - eDNA 3rd pass 37_C BE-Lig OP (version 2) (version 2) ...
GCCTCGCCCATGGCGACGGCGCCGTAGCGGCCCTCCGCCGTGAGGTCGAGAAGCTGCCCGCCCACCATGCCGCCCAAGCCGGAGGCGCGGGCGAGCCCCAGGACGAGATCTGACCGCACCGCCGCATCCGAATCAGTTTCCGGATCGGCGAGCACCTCGAAGGCAAGCGTCTGGAGCGCATCGCCCACGAGAATGGCGGTGGCCTCGTCATAGGCCCTGTGCACCGTCGGGCGGCCCCGGCGCAGGTCGTCGTCGTCCATGGAGGGCAGGTCGTCGTGCACCAGGGAATAGCAATGCAGGAGCTCGACGGCCGAGCCCGCCCGCAAGGGCCCCTGCCCTTCCGCGCCGAAGAGGCGCGCCGCCTCGATGGTGAGGAAGGGGCGCAAGCGCTTGCCGCCGCCGAGCACAGCATGCCGCATGGCCGCCATCAGGCGCGACGGTCGGGCAATCTCGCCGTGGCGAAGATTGTCTGCTAGCAAGGCTTGGAGATGGGTCTCGATGAGCTCTGCAGTCTCGTTGAGCCGCGCGCTGAAAGTGTGGGTGGATGGCGTCATGAGGAGCCCGGATTCGGAGGGAGCAGCCGCTCCCGCCGGGGAGGATGGTGATGGACGGACGGGCCGGGGATGGACGCTGCGGTGGGAGCGCGCTCGGAAGCCGATGACGCCCGCTCGCCTGTTCCACCGCTTCGTCCGCTTCGGCCTCGGTGTCCTTGTCTTATGGGTCGGAGCCGTCCTTTGGCTAGGGCTTTTGTACTGGATCGTTCCGCCCGTCTCGACCCTCATGGCGGGCCGCTGGCTGACCCTCCAGGCCGTGGAGCGCGACTATGTGTCCCTCGACGACATCTCCCCTCACCTGCCCCTGGCCGTCATGACCTCCGAGGACAGTCGGTTCTGCGGGCATGGCGGCGTGGACTGGGGCGCCCTGCAGGAGGTGATCGAGGAGGCGGACGAGGACGGCCCCTCCCGGGGGGCCTCGACCATCCCCATGCAGGTGGCCAAGAACCTGTTCCTGACGCCGAGCCGCTCCTACATCCGGAAAGGGCTCGAGATCCCGGTCGCACTGTATCTCGACCTCATCTGGTCCAAGCGGAAGATGATGGAGGTCTATCTCAACGTGGCCGAATGGGGCGAAGGGGTCTTCGGGGCCGAGGCCGCGGCGCAAAAATACTTCCGCAAGCCCGCCAAGGCCCTGACCCGCCGGGAGGCGGCGCTGCTCGCCCGCGCCCTGCCCAATCCGCTCCGCCGCAATCCGGGCAAGCCGACCGCGCGGCTGAATGCCCTGGCGGGGCAGCTTCAGGCGCGAATGGCGGGGGCCGCGCCCTTCGCCGAGTGCCTCAAACCCTGACTGCGACCACGAAAAGCCCTTTTCTGCGCAGGATAGGGCTAGATATTTCCTGAAAGACCTTGTATGAGGCGCAACCTCATCAAGTTTGAGATGTGAGCGTTCCCCGGTTGAGCGGGCGCTCCGCTTTTTTGACCGGAGACGAGAAATGGCCGTTCCTAAGAGAAAAACGTCGCCCTCGCGGCGTGGCATGCGTCGCTCCGCCGATGCCTTGAAGGCCCCGACCTACATCGAGGACAAGGATTCCGGCGAGCTTCGCCGTCCTCACCACATCGACCTGAAGTCCGGTATGTACCGCGGCCGTCAGGTGCTGAAGGTGAAGGCTGACGCGTAATCCAACGCGGCATGCGAGTAAAAAGAGCCGGCGCGCGATGCGCCGGTTTTTTTATGCCCAGAATCCCCAAGATACCTGATTTTTCAAGACTTTTTACCCTTCATTAAGCCTGAGAGCCGATCCTTGAGCCCTGGATTTTGACGGGCTGGGATCGTTTGGCGCATTGGCGCTCTCCCGCCCACCTGTTCTGCGTTTTCGAGGTGAGCGTGATGGCGACGAAGCGGCCGGGCCGGGCGGGGATCTTCGAAGGAGCACCCCGGGCGTCGCGCAAGCGCCAGGGCCTGGACGCCTCCCCCGCCGCCCATTCGGGCGCGGCTTATGCCTGGGACATTCTGTCAGACGCTCTGACCTGGAGCCCCAACGCCGCCGCGCTTCTGGGCCTCACCGCCCGGGACCTTCCGCGGACGGGAAAGGCCTTTGCCCAGCTCGTCGAGCCGGGCATCGGCGCCGACCGGCTGGAGGCCATGGCCGAGCAGCCCTCCCCCACACGCGGCTTCGAAACCCGCTACGCCCTGCGCCTCGGGCCCGACCGGGTCCTCATGGTCGAGGATGCGGGCCGCTGGCAGCCCGACGTCCAGGGCCGCCCCGCTCTCGTGCGCGGGCTCCTGAGGGTCGAGGCGGGGCTGGCCCCCCAGGCCCTTCCGACCCGGATCCAGGCGCGTTCCGGCCTGCTGGGGCAGGTCCAGAACGGCATCAACGAGGCGGTTCGCCTCTCGCAGACCTGCACCCTGATCGTCGGCTCGCTCGACGGGGAGGATTCGGACGCCCTGGACGTGGTCGCCCGCAGGCTGCGCCCGATGATGCGGCGGCACGATCATTTCGGAGCCCTGAGCCCGAGCCGCTTCACCCTGACCCTGACCGGCTGCCCGCTCTCGGATGCGGCGAGCGCCATGAGGCGGGTGGCGGGCCTTCTCAAGGATTGCTCAGGGCAGCTGACCCTCGCCGCCGCCTGCGCTCCCGATCATACCTTCAGGGCGACCAAGCTGCTCCGCTTCGCCGAGCAGGCCCTGGAGACGGCTCTTGCGGCCAAGGAGCCGTTCAGGCTCTACGATGCGAAGCCCGCGGCCCGCCCTGCGGCGGAGAAGACGGCCTTCGACCTGGTCTCGGCCCTCAACGAGCGGCGCCTGATCCTGGCCTGCCGGCCCGTGGTGGAGGCTCTCGGGCGCAGCCCCGCCCTGCTGCAGGGCATGCCGGCCCTGCTGACCGCCCGTGACGGCTGCGCGGCGCCGCTCGGCGCCGTTCCCTCCCTGGAGGACGCCAATCTGAGCCTGCTCGTGGACGGGCGCATGCTGGAACTGGTGGCCGATTTCCTGGCCATCCACTCCCAGGAGCGCGTCGCCCTGCCCGTCTCGGCTTCGACCCTGACGGATGCGGAATGGCTGCCGATGCTTGCGGCCCATCTGGGGTCGCGCCCCGGCATCGAATCGCGTCTCGTGATTGAGGTGCCCGAGGCCGCGCTGGCCAGGGATCCGTCGCTCGTCGGGCGCCTCCATGCCATGAAGGCGATCGGCATCGGGCTGTCCATGGCCGGCTTCGGGCTTGGGCATGTCGCGCCCGCCGCCCTGCGCCACCTCCCCTTCGACCTCCTGAAGATCGACGGCGTGTTCATCCAGCCGCTGAAGCGTTCGACGGAGGACCGCCTCTTCGTGCGCGCCCTCGTGGACCGCGCCCAGAATCTCGGGATCGCGATCGCGGCGGAATGGGTCGACGACGACGCAACCGCCCGCATGCTCACCGCCTGGGGCGTGGATTATCTGGAAGGATCCCTGTTCGGCGAGCCCGAAGCCGTGGCGCAGCCGCAGGGCCTGCGGCAGGTGCTGGGGAAAGCCAGGGCCTGACTCACGGGCGGCGCCAGCAGGCATCGCCGGCGCCGAATAAGCCGGCCTACTTGTTCGTCAGCTTGTCGAGCTTTGCCTGCATATCGGCCATCTGACGCTTGAGCGCTTCGAGATCGTCGGACGCCTCGTCCTGCCGAGCGGCCTTCTGGGCCGGAGCGTCGGGCGTTCCTCCCTGTGGGAACGGCGAGAACATGCGCATCGCCTCCGTGAAGAAGCTCATGTTCTTGCGCACCTGCTCCTCCATGGCCTGGAAGGCTCCGGGGCCGAAGGCCGAGGCCATCTGCTCCCTGAGCTTCTGCTGCTCCTGGGACAAATTGTTCATGGAGAATTCGAGGTAGCTCGGCACCAGGGCCTGCATGCTGTCGCCATAGAACCGGATGAGCTGGCGCAGCACCGTGACGGGCAGAAGGTTCTGCCCCTCCTTGTTCTCCTGCTCGAAGATGATCTGGGCCAGCACCGTGCGGGTGATATCCTCGCCCGATTTCGCGTCATAGACCACGAAATCCTCACCCTGGCGGACCATGCCGGCCAGGTCTTCCAGCGTCACATAGGTCGAGGTGCCGGTGTGATAGAGGCGGCGGTTGGCATATTTTTTGATGATTGTCGGCTGTTTTTCCGTCGCCATTTCGGACCGATACGCTCCTCGAAACCCATGGCTCGCCGATCCCGTAAGGAGATCAACGGCCTCAATCAATTATAAGCCTTATGCCCCGCGAGCAAAGCGCCAAAAGTCTAAGGGGCGCATGCCTGTCCTGTCCTATCCTGACCTTGACATCACACACGCTGGGGCTTTGATCGCATCAGCACTATCTATTCAGCAGAGTGTCACAGGAGACAGGAATGGCCCAGGACAGCATCGTTATCGTCGGCGCAGCGCGCACGCCGGTCGGTTCCTTCAACGGCGCCTTCGCCAACACCCCGGCCCATCAACTGGGCGCCGTGGCCATCAAGGCGGCCCTCGAGCGCGCCAAGGTGAGCGGCGAGGAGGTGGACGAGGTGATCCTCGGCCAGATCCTCACGGCCGGCCAGGGCCAGAACCCGGCCCGCCAGGCCGCCATGGCTGCAGGCGTCCCGCAGGAAAAGACCGCCTGGGGCCTGAACCAGCTCTGCGGCTCGGGCCTTCGCACCGTCGCCATCGGCATGCAGCAGATCGCCAATGGCGATGCCAGCATCATCGTGGCCGGCGGTCAGGAATCCATGTCGCTCGCCCCGCATGCCGCACATATGCGCGCGGGCACCAAGATGGGCGACTTCAAGCTCATGGACACCATGCTGAAGGACGGCCTCATGGATGCCTTCAACGGCTATCACATGGGCAACACCGCCGAGAACGTGGCGCAGCGCTGGCAGCTGACCCGCGAGGAGCAGGACCAGTTCGCCACCGCCTCGCAGAACAAGGCCGAGGCGGCGCAGAAGGAAGGCCGCTTCAAGGACGAGATCACGGCGGTGACGATCTCCACCCGCAAGGGCGACATCGTGGTGGACCAGGACGAGTACATCCGCCCCGGAACCACGCTCGAGGCGCTCGCCAAGCTGAAGCCCGCCTTCTCCAAGGACGGCACGGTGACGGCCGGCAATGCCTCCGGCATCAATGACGGCGCGGCCGCCGTCGTGCTGATGACGGAGTCGGAGGCGCAGAAGCGCGGCCTCACGCCGCTTGCCCGCATCGCTTCCTGGGCGACCGCCGGCGTCGATCCGGCGATCATGGGAACGGGTCCGATCCCGGCCTCCCGCAAGGCCCTGGAGAAGGCCGGCTGGAAGGTTCAGGACCTCGAGCTCGTCGAAGCCAACGAGGCCTTCGCGGCCCAGGCGCTCGCGGTCAACAAGGACATGGGCTGGGATCCGTCCATCGTGAACGTGAACGGCGGCGCCATCGCCATCGGTCACCCGATCGGCGCCTCCGGCGCGCGCGTGCTCGTCACCCTGCTGCACGAAATGGGCCGCCGTAACGCCAAGAAGGGCCTCGCCACGCTCTGCATCGGCGGCGGCATGGGCATTGCGATGTGCCTGGAGCGCTGAGTCCGGGATTGCCGAACCGCCTTCGCCGCGCAGCGTCTCATTGACGTTGCGTCATCATTGAAAACGGCCCGCGCTGTCCGAAAGCGCGGGCCGTTTTTCGTTGATATCGAAAGGGCTACGTAAAATCACGGGCCTACACCGTGTCAGGCTGCGCGACATGTATTAAGCTGTCCGGCGGAGGGAACCATCCATCAACGGATCCATCAGAGATCCGCCACCGAACGGCTTCAGGGAAGGAGAATTCATGGCGCGCGTTGCATTGGTCACCGGAGGCACCCGCGGCATCGGTGCTGCAATTTCATCGGCCTTGAAACAGGCCGGCTACAAGGTCGGCGCGAACTATGCCGGCAATGACGAGGCGGCAAACCAGTTCAAGTCCGAGACGGGGATTCCCGTCTTCAAGTTCGACGTGTCCGATCCGGCCTCCTGCGAAGCCGGCATCCGCGCCGTCGAGGCGGAGCTCGGCCCCATCGAGGTCCTGGTCAACAACGCGGGCATCACCCGCGACGGCATGTTCCACAAGATGACCTACGACCAGTGGTCGACCGTCATCCGCACCAACCTCGATTCCATGTTCACCTGCACGCGCCCGGTGATCGAGGGCATGCGCGAACGCGGCTTCGGGCGCATCATCATCATCTCCTCCATCAACGGCCAGAAAGGCCAGATGGGACAGACGAACTATTCCGCCGCGAAGGCGGGCGTGATCGGCTTCGCCAAGGCGCTCGGGCAGGAGAACGCCAACAAGGGCATCACCGTGAACGTGATCGCACCGGGCTACATCGCCACGGAAATGGTGAAGGCTGTTCCGGAGGAGGTGCTCAAGTCCAAGATCCTGCCGCTCATTCCCGTGGGCCGGCTCGGCGAGGCGGAGGAAATCGCGCGAGCCGTATTGTTCCTGGCGGGCGACGATGCAGGTTTCGTGACCGGCTCGACGCTGACGATCAACGGCGGGCAGTACATGACCTGAAAAAGGGCTGCGGCTGTCGCGAGCGGCGGCCGCAGCATCGGCTATGTCATGGAAGCGTCGCTGCCCTGATCGAAAGTGCAGCGGCCCCAATACGGATGCCCTACTCGTGCTCCGGGCGAGCCGGGAGATGACATTGAGTCAATGGTGGGTGGAAGCCGTCACGGCAAAGATGACTCCCACTCTCACATGGGCGATAGCACGAAACAGAACATCCTTGACCGGAGCAGGGACCCAGCCGGGAATTCTGCTCTTGAGCCGAAAGCCGACATAATCCGTCGCCAGGGACTGCGGAGGACTGCCAAAAGCCTCCTTCAGCATTCCCACGATCGATGCGCGCCTGTGATAATAGCAGGCCGTCTTGATCGTACGGGCGAGGTGCTCCGACCAAGCCTTCGAATCCTTTCTATCCCGGTAGAGTCCGAATCCCAGTCTGTGAGCCAGCCACAGATAACGTCGCAGAAGCGACGGGCGATGCTGAAGGTGATGAGCGAAATAAACCCCGGCATGCCCTTCGTACCAAGTTTCCTTGACAGGGAAGAGAGCGAGAAAGATACCACCCGGTTTCAGAACCCGACGAATTTCCGGGAGAACGCTCGCCGGTTCCGCGATGTGCTCAAAGACTTGATTTGAGACCACGACGTCGAAACTGGCCGTCTCATAGGGCAAGGAACCTTCAATCCGACGGATCCGCCCTTGCAGCCGCTCCGGCAACTGCTCATACCAACTCGTATAAATCCCGTCGAACGTATCCGCACCGTAGATATCGAGCCCCTGCGACAGGCCGAGATCGACGATGGCGCCTCGGCCGCATCCAAAATCAAGAATGCGCGGATTCTCGCTCCCGGAGAGAGAGCGGGCGGCGGATATGACGTAATCGTAGTTCGCTGAATGGGTCATGAGGCCTACCTTCTATTGGATGCCCCAAAAACCACAAGCCTCCCTCCGTCGCCCGTCGCGGCGCCTTGCTTCCCGCAGCCCTGGTCTCAGGCCTCATGGCTGCCGCGCCCTCTCTGGGAAGACGCTTTCGGGGCCCTGACGCCGTACGCCATAACCAAGCCATGGTTCAGTCTCTTCAGCGATACCCACTTTCGACTCGCCCCCTTGGGAACGGGAGCTGCGGACAGAGCCTGCAAGCGGGTTTCGCTTTTAGGTCCGATGCTTTAGTGGCAGTCGCCATGACAACGCGCACCGCCACCACCATCGGCTTCACCGCCATCCTGCTCTGGTCCATGCTCGCCCTGTTCACGGCGGCCACGGGCACGATCCCGCCGTTCCAGCTCAACGCCATGTGTTTTCTCGTCGGCGGCCTCGTGGGCATCGGGAGCTGGGTCGTGCGGCCGCAGGGCATCAAGGCGCTCAACCAGAAGCCTGTCGTGTGGGCGCTGGGGGTCGGCGGCCTCTTCGGCTACCATGCGCTCTACTTCGCGGCCCTGCGCTGGGCGCCTCCCGCCGAATCCGGACTCATCAATTACCTCTGGCCGCTCCTGATCGTGCTGTTCTCATCCCTTCTTCCGGGCGAGCATCTGCGGCGGGCGCATCTCGTCGGCGCGCTTCTCGGTTTCGCGGGCGTCGTCGTGCTGATCGCCGGACGCGGCGCCCTCGACGCCCGGGCCGAGTATCTACCCGGCTATGCCTGCGCCTTCGTCGCGGCTTTCGTGTGGGGCGCCTATTCCGTGCTCTCGCGCCGCTTCGGCCAGGTGCCGACGGATGCGGTGGCAGGCTTCTGCCTCATGACGTCCCTGCTGAGCTGGATCTGCCACTTCGCCTTCGAGACCACCGTGTGGCCTGAGACGACGACGCAATGGCTCGCCGTTTTCGCCCTCGGCCTCGGTCCCGTCGGCGCGGCGTTCTATGTGTGGGACATCGGCATGAAGCGCGGCGACATCCGCCTGCTCGGTGTTGCGTCCTACGCGACGCCCGTGCTCTCGACCCTGCTTCTCGTCCTTGCGGGCTATGCCGAGCCGACGCTGACGCTCGCGCTGTCCTGCGGCCTCATCGTCGCGGGAGCGCTCGTTGCGACCCTGACGCCTAAGCGGACCGTCCAGGCATGACGCGGTGGGTGTAGCGATAGGCGGTCTCGAAGCCGAGCGCCTTGTAGAGCGAGAGCGCGACCTCGTTCTCCTCGCGCACCTGAAGATAGGCGCTGTGCGCACCCTCCCGGCATCCCCACGCCATGAGGCTTGAAACGACGCGGCGGCCGAGTCCGATGCCGCGCAGATCGGGCGCGACGACGATGTCGTAAAGCCCCACATAGCCGCGCTCCACCACCGCAAAGCCCCAGGCCACCGGCTTCTCGTCGAGGCTGAGCGTGGCGAACGCCGCCTTCGCGCGGATGCGGGAGACGATCTGCATAAGAATCGCGTCATCGGCCTTGTCGCCGCCATAGGAGGCGGCCGCGTCGCGCACCCAGCGCTTGGACGCGTGCGGCTCGAGCGCAATTTCGGGATCCGCCTCGCAGTCGCCGTTGGCGACGGGCACCACGAGCACCTGGGTCGGCTCGATCTCCTTGAAGCCGCGCAGCTTCAGGCGTTCGTCCACCTCGGGCGCCTCGATGCCGTTCAGCCGGAAGGTAGGGCGCACATTCGCCTCGACGAAGCGCGCGATCATGTAATCGATGAGCTCGTCGTCGAGGGTGGCGCCCGGCAGGAACGGCGTCGCGGAATTGGCGCGCTTGGAATAGCCGTCGGCGAGACGCAGGATCCAGCCGTCATAGGCCTGGTAGTCGAACGAAGGCCATGCATTCAGAAGCCGGCTTTCGAGTCCGATGATGAGGCCGTGATCGTTCATGGAACCTGTCGCTCCTGCCATGCTGCGCGTCGTCAGAACCTGTTCTTCCATTCCCGCAGGGATTGGAAGACCTCCACCGGCGAGGCTCCTTCCTTATGAACGGTTTTCGCCACGCCAGGCTCCCCGGCGCGCAGGAAGGGATTGGTCGCCTTCTCCTCGCCGATCGTCGTCGGCACGAGAAAACGTCCTTCGGCCTTCGCCTGCTCCGCCTCTCTCGCGCGCTCCTTCAGCGCGGCGTTGTCCGGATCGGCGGCGAGCGCGAAGCGGGCGTTGGACAGCGTGTAATCGTGCCCGCAATACACCCGCGTGTCATCGGGCAAGGCCGCGAGGCGCCGCAGCGAGTTCCAGAAATCGGCATACGTGCCCTCGAACATGCGCCCGCAGCCGAGGGTGAAGAGGGTGTCTCCCGCAAAGAGCGCGCCGTCCTGCTCGAACCAGTAGGAGACGTGATCCGCGCAATGGCCCGGCGTTTCGAGCACGCGCGCTTCGAGCGTGCCCACCAGAACTCCGTCGCCCTCGCGCACCCACAGGTCGGCGGAGGGCACCGCGTCCCTGGCCTTGGCGGGCGCGACGACGCGGCACCCGGTGCGGTTCTTCAGGGCCTCGACGGCCTGCACGTGATCGCTGTGGCGGTGGGTGACGAGAATGTCGGTCAGCGTCCATCCCTTTTCGGCGAGGGCGGCGAGGATCGGCCCCTCCTCCGGCGCGTCGATCGCGGCGCAGGCGCCCGTATTGGGATCGTGGACCAGAACACCGATATTGTCTTGCAGGCAGAGAAAGGCGTGAATCTGGGCTGACATCGGAGAACCTTGTCTTGATGCGCTTTGAGCTATCATGGAACACTTGAATCCTGAAACCAGACCCCGGCCCGCTTGCCATGCGTTGTCCGCATGGATTGAGGGTATCTGAGACGGCCATGAGCATCGATATCACCGACCTGCGCAGCTTCTATGCGAGCCCTCTCGGGGCCGTGACGCGCCGCTATGTGGGCCGGGCGATCAACCGTTTCTGGGGCCCCCTGACCGGCCTGCGGGTGCTCGGCCTGGGCTATGCGCCCCCCTATCTCTCCGCCGTCCGGGGCGAATGCGAGCGGACGATCGCCTTCATGCCCGCGAGTCAGGGGGTCGTGAACTGGCCGAGCACGGGAGCCTCGGCCTCGGCTCTCGTCGATCCGCTCAACATGCCGCTGCCGGACGCCTCCATCGACCGGGTGCTCGTGGTCCACGCCCTCGAAACCGTGGAGAGCCCGAGCGAGCTCCTGCACGAGATCTGGCGCATTCTCACCCCCGGCGGGCGCATCATCATGGTGGCGCCCAACCGGCGGGGGCTGTGGGCGCGCATGGACACCACGCCCTTCGGCTACGGCCAGCCCTACAGCCGCTCACAGCTCAAAAGCCTGATGCGGCAGACCTGGTTCTCGCCCGAAGGCTGGGCCGAAACGCTCTACGTGCCGCCGCTCACCGGGCGCCTGGTGCTCAGCACCGCCGCCGCCTGGGAGCGCCTCGGCTCGAGCTTCTCCCTGCCCTTCGCAGGCCTTCACATCGTCGAGGCGACCAAGCAGCTCTACCGCCCTGGAACGGTGATGGCCGTGCGCCGCGCCCGCCGGACAGCGCCGGTTTTCGTACCGGCACCTGCAACGCGCATGAGCGATTTTCCTTGATTTCGCCCCCTTTCGGGGGAGTAAGGCTGGGCTCAACTTGACTTGAGTCCTCTAAATCGCCAGTGTCCGCCCGCTCCGGCACGGCTCCAGCCCAGGTTTGAGCCTTAAGGCCGGCATCCATTTCCATAGAGTCTGATGCGCAGTTATCTCGATTTCGAAAAGCCCGTCGCCGAGCTTGAGGCGAAGGTCGAAGAGCTCCGGGCCCTCGGAGAGAGCGGCAATGCCGTATCCATCTCCGACGACGTCTCGCGCCTGGAAGCCAAGGCGGCCGAGGCCCTCAAGGACCTCTATTCCAAGCTCACGCCCTGGCAGAAGACCCTGGTCGCGCGCCATCCGCAGCGGCCGCACTTCGTCGATTACTGCGCGGGGCTCATCACCGAGTTCACGCCGCTGTCAGGCGACCGCAAGTTCGCCGAGGACGAGGCCATTCTCGCCGGCTTCGGCCGCTTCCGGGGCCAGCCGGTCTGCGTGCTGGGCCAGGAGAAGGGCCACAACACCGAAACCCGCATCCGGCACAATTTCGGCATGGCCCGCCCCGAGGGCTACCGCAAGGCCGTGCGCCTGATGGAGATGGCGGACCGCTTCGGCCTGCCGGTGATCTCCTTCGTCGACACCGCCGGCGCCTATCCGGGCATCGAGGCGGAGGAGCGCGGCCAGGCGGAGGCCATCGCCCGCTCGACCGAGGCGCAGCTGGGCCTAGGCGTGCCGAACGTGTCGATCATCATCGGCGAGGGCGGCTCCGGCGGCGCGATCGCCATCGCGACGGCCAACAAGGTGCTGATGATGGAGCATGCCATCTACAGCGTGATCTCGCCGGAAGGCGCGGCCTCGATCCTCTGGCGCGACGCCGCGCGGGCCCAGGACGCCGCCACCAACATGAAGATCACCGCGCAGGACCTCCTGCGGCTCGGCATCATCGATGCCATCGTGACCGAGCCCGTGGGCGGCGCCCATCGCGACCCGGAGGCCGCCATCCAGGCCGCCGGCAACGCCATCGAGGAGGCGCTCCACGACCTCGGCAACATGGGCCCCGCCGAAATCCGGGACCACCGGGCCGAGAAGTTCCTCAATATCGGCCGCAAGTTCTGATCTGTGAATCACAGGGCCGCCCCACCCGGGAGCGGCCCTTCTGCTTGCGGGCTTCCTCCTCCGAAGGGCTGCCTCTCCGGGAGGAAAAGCCCAGCAAAATATGCCCCGGGGAGGCGAATTTACCTTCCATTTACCCTGACTCCAGCATGCCCCCGCTTGAAGTAAGCAGGAGTTAAGGCTAACGATTTAGGGGTTAAGGGGAACTGTCAGGCACGAAGCCTGCAGATCAGAAGATTGCGGGGTCCCCCATGATGAAGCGTATCGCATTGGCTGCGAGCCTGGCGCTGGCGCTTGCCGCCTGCCAGGACGGCAATCTCACCCAAGGCTCCACGCGCCACCTTCAGCCGATTCCGCCGGCCGCCATGGCCCTCATGTCCGCGAAAGGCATGAGCAAGGACGATCCCATCCTGATCCGCGCCTACAAGAAGGAATCGGAGCTGGAAGTCTGGAAGCGCGGCTCGAACGGCAAGTACGCCCTGCTCAAGACCTATCCGATCTGCCGCTGGTCCGGCCAGCTCGGCCCCAAGACCCGCGAAGGCGACCGCCAGGTGCCGGAAGGCTTCTACACGGTCACGCCGGCGCAGATGAATCCGAACTCGAACTACTATCTCTCGTTCGACACCGGATATCCGAACGCCTTCGACCGTTCGCTGGGCCGCAACGGCGGCGACATCATGGTCCACGGCTCGTGCTCCTCGCGCGGCTGCTTTGCCATGACCGACCAGAACATCGCCGAGATCTACGCCATCGCCCGCGAGGCCTTCGCCAGCGGCCAGCGCGCCGTCCAGTTCCAGTCCTATCCGTTCCGGATGACGCCCCAGAACCTGGCCAAGCACCGCCTCGACCCGAACATCGCCTTCTGGAAGAACCTGAAGGAAGGCTCCGACACCTTCGAGGTCACGAAGGACGAGGTGCCGGTGGCGGTCGCCAACCGCCGCTACCAGTTCAATGCCGATCCGACCGTTCTGGCCGCCGTCCAGCAGAAGCAGCAGCAGGACGAACAGGAGGTGGCGGAACTCGTCGCGAAAGGCGTGAAGCCGATCAAGCTCGTCTATCATGACGGCGACACCCATGAATCCTTCCGCACGGCGCTCGCCAACGCCTCCGGTGTAACCGACAGCAAGCTGGGCTATGTGAGCCGCACCGAGGGCATCGCCTCCGGTCCGCGCCAGATCGCCCTCGACGACAGCGGCCGCGAAGCGGTCGAGACGCCGTCGGCGGCGCTCGCTTTCGCCTCCATGAGGGAAGCGCCCGTCGAGGCCCCGCAGCCCAGAGCCGTCGCGGCCGCGCAGCCCGCCGCAGCCGCCGCTCCCACGGCCGCGGCTCCGGCCGCCTCGGAGGAGACGCCCTTCTACAAGAAGATGTTCGGCAACGTGGCGGATCTCTTCAGCATCTCGTCGCAGCCTGCCGCCGAGACGGCCGAGAACCCGGCGACGGCTCCCGCGGCCGCTCCGGCTCCGAAGAAGCCGCAGAAGCGCGCCGATGCGGCCACGGGCGTGAAGGTGGCTCAGGTCAGGAACTGAGCCGGCGCAGAATGAAGATCGAGAAAGGCCCGCCGAATGGCGGGCTTTTTGTTGCGTTGCGGAGTGCCGGACGCTGCTCCGCAACCTCCCGCCTGCGAGCGAATTGAAGATCGGGAGGCTAAGCTGTGCTCGACACTCCACGGATCATCACTCTGCCCAGGCCCTTGCAGAACCAGCTCGACGGCTTCGCCCGGTCGCTGCTTCAGCCCGATCATTCCTTCGATTTCGCCACCCCTCCCCTCGAGCCCGCGCTGGTTTCGCCCGAATCCGTGTCATGGCGCATCTTCAAGAACCCCGTCTCCGTCTTCATCGGGGGCGTGGCGGCGGTGCTCCTCGAATTCGGGGAGCCGCGGGTTCGCGACGGCGTCTGGCAGCACAGCAGCTTCCGGACGGATCCGCTCACCCGCCTGCAGCGGACCGGCCTTGCGGCGATGGTCACCATCTACGGCGCGCGCAGCAAGGCCGAGGCGATGATCGCGGGCGTGGTCCGGAGGCACGACCGCGTCACCGGACGAACCCAGGAGGGAGAGGCCTATCACGCGAACGATCCGGCGCTCCTGGACTGGGTTCAGGCAACGGCGGGGTTCGGATTCACGCAGGCCTATCACGCCTATGTGCGGCATCTGACCAAGGGCGAGCGCAGCGCCCTGTTCACCGAGTCTTTCCCGATCGCCCGGCTCTACGGAGCCACCGGCGCGCCCGCCTCCCAGGCTGAACTCGACAGCCTGTTCGACGCGATGAAACCGCGGCTCGTCGCCTCGCCGATCGTCTTCGAGTTCCTGGAGATCATGCGGCGGGCTCCGATCCTGCCCGCGCCTGCGCGCCCGATGCAGAAGGTGCTGCTCAAGGCCGCCGTCGCCATCCTGCCGTCCTGGGTGCAGGAGCGGCTCGGGCTCAGGGAGCGGTGGAGCCTCAACCCCGTCGAGCACGCCTTCGTGCGGGCCGCCGCACAGGCAGGAGACCGCCTCATCCTGCCGTCGTCGCCTGCCGTTCAATCCTGCCGCCGGCTGGGCCTTCCCGACGATTATCTCTATCGTCGCTGACCAAGGCCCCTCCCAAAAGAAAAGCCCGGCCTGGGCCGGGCTTTCCTCATGTCATCTCAAGATTCGTTCAGGCCACGAACTGCCCGTGGCAGTGCTTGAACTTCTTGCCGGAACCGCAGGGACAGGGCTCGTTGCGGCTGACCCGGCCCCAGGTGGAGGGATCGTTCGGGTCGCGCTGGTTGCCGGTTGCCGGGTTGACGGAGGTGGCGGCGAAATTCAGGGCTCCGCCCTGGCCGAAGGCCGCGCCCTGCGGCAGGTCGAACTCGTTCTCGCCGGTGGCGGGATCGAGATGCTGCGGGAACATGGGCGGCAGGGGAGCGGCTTCCGGCTGCTGGAAGACCACCTGGATGCGCATGAGCTGGCCCGTCACCTGCTCGCGCAGATGCGTGACCATGGCGTTGAAGAGCTCGAAGGCCTCGGACTTGTACTCGTTGAGCGGATCGCGCTGGGCGAGACCGCGCCAGCCGATGACCTGACGCAGGTGGTCGAGGGTCACGAGATGCTCGCGCCAGAGATGATCCAGGCTCTGCAGGAGAACCTGCTTCTCGACATAGTTCATCACCTCCGCCGAATTGGCCTCCACGCGCTGCGCGTAGGCCTCGTCGGCCGCCTTCGTGATGCGCTCGCGGATCTCGTCGTCCGCGATGCCTTCCTCCTTCGCCCATTCCTCGATCGGCAGGTCGAGGTTGAGGAAGTTGGCGACATTCTGCTTGAGCCCCTGGATGTCCCACTGCTCGGCATAGGCATTCTCGGGGATCGCGCGGGCGACGATGTCCTCGATCACGCCGTGGCGCATGTCGTCGATGGTGTCGCGCACGCTCTCTTCCGCCATGAACTCCTTGCGCTGCTCAAACACGACCTTGCGCTGGTCGTTCATGACGTTGTCGTATTTCAGGATGTTCTTGCGGATATCGAAGTTGCGCGCCTCGACCTTCGCCTGCGCCCGCTCGACGGCCTTGTTGATCCAGGGATGGATGATGGCCTCGCCTTCCTTCAGGCCGAGCTTCTGCAGCATGCCGTCCATGCGGTCGGAGCCGAAGATGCGCATCAGGTCGTCCTGGAGCGACAGGTAGAACTTGGAGCGGCCCGGATCGCCCTGGCGGCCGGAGCGGCCGCGCAGCTGGTTGTCGATGCGCCGCGACTCGTGGCGCTCGGTGCCGAGCACGTAGAGGCCGCCGGCAGCCAGCGCGCGCTCCTTGAAGACCGCGACCTCGTCGAGAATCTCCTTCTCGCGGCGTGCCCGCTCCTCGCCCTCGACACCGGCCAACTCGCGCTCGATGCGCATCTTGGCGTTACCGCCGAGCTGGATGTCCGTGCCGCGGCCGGCCATGTTGGTGGCGATGGTGATCGCGCCCGGCACGCCGGCCTGGGCGACGATGAAGGCCTCCTGCTCGTGGAAGCGGGCGTTCAGCACCGCGAAATGCTTGGTGCCGCGGCCGGCGCGCGCGTCCCTGTAGAGCGGCTCGAGCGCCTGCGGATCCTCGAAGTCGATGAGCTTGTAGCCCTCCTTGATCATGAGATCGGCCAGATATTCCGACTTCTCGATGGAGGTGGTGCCGACCAGGATCGGCTGTCCCTTGGCGGAAGCAGCCTCGATATCACGGATCACCGCGCGATAGCGCTCTTCCGCCGTGCGGTAGACCTCGTCGTCATCGTCGATACGGGCGACCGGGCGGTTGGTCGGGATCTCGACCACTTCGAGGTTGTAGATCTCGAGGAACTCGTCGGCCTCGGTGGCTGCCGTGCCGGTCATGCCGCCGAGCTTGTCGTAGAGGCGGAAGTAGTTCTGGAAGGTGATGGAGGCGAGCGTCTGGTTCTCGGGCTGAACCTGCACATGCTCCTTGGCTTCGAGCGCCTGGTGCAGGCCTTCCGAGTAGCGGCGGCCCGGCATCATGCGGCCGGTGAACTCGTCGATGATCACCACCTCGCCGTTGCGGACGATGTAATCCTTGTCGCGCTGGAAGAGGGTATGCGCGCGCAGGGCCTGGTTCATGTGGTGGACGAGGGTGGCGTTCTGCGCATCGTAAAGGTCACCCTCCGTCAGGAGGCCCTCTGCGCGCAGCAGCTGCTCGATCTTCTCGGTGCCCTCTTCGGTGAGCGCCACCGAGCGCTGCTTCTCGTCGAGCTCGTAGTCGCTCTTGTCGAGGCGCGGGATGACCTTGTCGATGGCGTTGTAGAGATCGGAGCGGTCATCGAGGGGGCCGGAGATGATGAGCGGCGTACGGGCCTCGTCGATGAGGATCGAGTCCACCTCGTCGACGATGGCGAAGTTGTGCCCGCGCTGGACCATCTGCGACATCTCGTACTTCATGTTGTCGCGCAGATAGTCGAAGCCGTACTCGTTGTTGGTGCCGTAGGTGATGTCCGCGGCATAGGCGGCGGCGCGCTCGGCATCGTCGAGGCCGTGGACGATCACGCCCACGGAGAGGCCGAGGAAGCGGTAGATCTGGCCCATCCACTCGGCGTCGCGCTTGGCGAGGTAGTCGTTGACCGTCACCACATGGACGCCCTTGCCGGCGAGGGCGTTCAGGTAGACCGGCAGGGTCGCGACCAGGGTCTTGCCCTCGCCGGTGCGCATCTCGGCGATCGAGCCCTCGTGGAGCACCATGCCGCCGATGAGCTGCACGTCGAAATGGCGCTGGCCGAGGGTGCGCTTGGCGGCCTCGCGGACCGTGGCGAAGGCCGGGACCAGGATGTCGTCCAGGGTCTTTCCGGCGGCAAGCTGGGCCTTGAACTCTTCCGTACGGGCACGCAGCTGTTCGTCGGACAGGGCCTCCAACTCGGCCTCCATCGCGTTGATGGCCGCGACCTTGGGCCGGTAGGACTTCAGCCGGCGATCGTTGACCGAGCCAAAGATTTTCTTCGCGAGAGAACCGAACATCGAGAGCCTTCGAAAAATTCCAGAATCCAGGAGATAAGGGGCGCTTGGGCCGCCTTATAGACCTAATCATGCGGGAACGCATCTTAAAGGCTGTGCCGGAGTGGCGCAGCCTTAACGTCCGCGGGCCAGCCTTAATTTAAGGCTAAGCCCCAGCGGATGCTGTGACATAAATATGCCATCGCTTGCAAACGTAAACACGTTGGGCCATCTGATCGTTGCTGTCCGTGGGCTCGATTGGCCCACCAGAGGATCTCTCATGCTGCCACTTTCGGTTCGTACCAGCCTTCTCGCCCTTGGCGCCGCCCTGCCCCTCGTGGCGGGCCCGGCCCTTGCCCAGCCCCCCCCGACTTCGGCTCCGGCCACCTCGCCGGCCACCGTGCCCGCCGTCGACCCCGCCAAGGTGGTCGCCCGGGTGAACGGCATTGAGATCACCGAGGGGGACCTGGCGGTCGCCGCCGAGGATCCGGCCCTTCAGATGCCGAATATCCCCGACGAACAGAAGCGCGAGATGCTGACCGGCTACCTCATCGACCTGAAGCTCGGCGCCAAGGCCGCCGAGGCCGCGAAGATCGATGACGGCGCGGAATTCGCCCGCAAGCTCGCCTACAACCGGGACAAGACCCTGCTGGACGAGTATCTCAGCCAGACCGCCAAGAAGGCGGTGACGCCCGAGGCCGCCCGCAAGCTCTACGACGAGACCGTCAAGAGCCTCCCGCCCGAACAGGAGGTGCGCGCCCGCCACATCCTCGTCGAGAACGAGGAAGAGGCCAAGAAGGTCGCGACCCGCGTGAAGGGCGGCGAGGATTTCGCCAAGGTCGCCGGTGAAGTCTCCAAGGATCCCGGCTCCAAGACCGACGGCGGCGATCTCGGCTTCTTCACGAAGGACCGCATGGTCGAGCCCTTCGCCGAGGCCGCCTTCAAGCTCGAGCCCGGCCAGATCTCCGATCCGGTCAAGAGCCAGTTCGGCTGGCACGTGATCAAGGTCGAGGAAAAGCGCACCAAGCCCGCGCCGACCTTCGAGGAGACCAAGGAGCAGGTCGAGGCCTATCTCGGCCGCAAGGCGCAGCAGGATCTCATCATGAGCCTGCGCAAGGACGCCAAGATCGAGAAGCTCGACGACAAGGGCAACCTGGTCGAGCAGAAGCCTCAGCAGTAAAGTTTGACATCCCACCGATGTTCAAAGGGCGGCCCTGAAGGCCGCCCTTCCCATTTCGGGCTTCGTTCTCGATAAGCGCTTGAGCAGCCTCTCCCACGTCATCACCGGCCTTGTGCAGGTGATCCCGGTGCAGGTGATCCCGGCGACATGAAACGCGGCGCCCATCAGAAGCGGGATGGCCGGGACAAGCCCGGCCATGACGGCAGAGGAAGCGGCGGTCGGCCCAAGATGCGGCTGCGGCGGATGACGGCCCGGCCGCCGCTACTTGTTCGTGCGGCCCACGCGGTTCGGGTCGACGCCGCCCTCGCGATTGGTCTGGTTCTCGACATCGCCCTGGAAGGTCGAGCCGCCGTCGAGGTCGCGCGGGTCCTCGCCTGTCATGTAGGATCCCTTGGAACGTCCGATTCCCGGATCGACATCGAGGTCGCTGCGCGGCCGTTCCCCAGGCTTCGTCTTCGGATGCTTGCCGGTCATGAAGGTCTCCATTGCTTGCAGACCGGGTCAACGAGGTCACAGCTGTCGCGTTCCGCGATCGCGCAGGCGCGCTTTGCGTAGCTTTGTCTTGACAAAAAGCCCCAATAAACGACAGGTCGCCTATCCTAAACGGTATTCCATCCGCTCACATTTGAGACCCACCAGCATGTCCACGACCGTCTCTCCGCTCGCGCCCAAGACGTTTCCGGCTCTTCCCGCCATCGAGGGCGTGAGGCTCGCGACCGCGGAAGCCGGGATCCGGTACAAGAACCGCACGGACGTGCTCTATGTGACGCTGCCCAAGGAGACGACGGTGGCGGGCGTGTTCACGCGCTCGAAATGCCCCTCGGCGCCCGTCGACTGGTGCCGCAAGAACCTGGCGAAGGGCACGGCCCGCGCGCTGGTGGTGAATTCCGGCAATGCCAATGCGTTTACCGGCAAGAAGGGCGCGGAAGCGGTGAAGCTCACCGCCGAGATCGCGGCGGAAGCCGCGGGCTGCCGCGCCTCGCAGGTGTTCATCGCCTCCACCGGCGTGATCGGCGAGCCGCTCGATGCCACCAAGTTCCAGGGTGTGCTGGAGGCCTGCGAGAAGAAGGCGAAGCCCTCCGCCTGGCTCGATGCCGCGAAGGCGATCATGACCACGGACACCTTCCCGAAAGTGGCGACCCGCACGGCCACCATCGGCGGCGTCGAGGTGACGATCAACGGCATCGCCAAGGGCGCCGGCATGATCGCCCCCGACATGGCGACCATGCTCTCCTTCATCTTCACCGACGCGCCCATCGCCGCACCGGTGCTGCAGGCGCTGCTGAAGAAGGGCGCCGACAGGAGCTTCAACTGCGTGACGGTGGACAGCGACACCTCGACCTCCGACACGCTGCTGTTCTTCGCCACCGGGGCCGCCGCGAAGCGCGGCGCGCCGGCGATCTCGCTCCCGAGCGACCGGCGCCTGAAGGAGTTCCGCGCCGCGCTCGAGAGCCTGCTCTGCGAGCTCGCCCAGCAGGTGGCCCGCGACGGCGAGGGCGCGCGCAAGTTCGTGACCGTCAAGGTGACCGGCGCCACGGGCGCCACCTCCGCCAAGCGCATCGCGATGGCGATCGCCAATTCCCCGCTCGTGAAGACGGCGGTGGCCGGCGAGGACGCCAATTGGGGCCGCGTGGTGATGGCCGTCGGCAAGGCGGGCGAGCCCGCCGAACGCGACAAGCTCGCGATCTGGTTCGGCGATATCCGCGTGGCGGTGAAGGGCGCGCGCGACCCGGAATACAGCGAGGCCAAGACCTCCGCCTACATGAAGGGCGACGAGATCACGATCCGCGTCGATCTGGGCCTCGGACGCGGTGAGGCCACGGTCTGGACCTGCGACCTCACTAAGGCCTATGTGGAAATCAACGGCGATTACCGGAGCTGATCAGAGGTTCGGGACGACGGTCACTTTCCGCTTCATCACGATCCGCATCGGCCCGCCGTATTGGTCCTTGCCGATGAAGGCGTAGGCAAATTCGTCCGGCCCCTGATAGCCGGGCTTGGCGATGTAGTAGGCCCGCAGGTTTTCGACGCCCGCTTTCCCGACCTTCGGCATCTGCGTGATCTTGACCTCGGAGATCGCCCCCTCGATGCCCATGACGCCGAAGACGCAGGCCGTTCCGGTCTTGACCGAAATGGGACCTTCGACCTCCGTCGTGTAGCCGGGAATCGTGATCGGAGGACCGGAACAGGCAGCCTGAGCCTGGCTCGCCAGACCGGCCAGGATCACGGCGCCCGCCGCCGGAAGGAATTTGCTGAATGTCGCCAAGGCTCACTCCCTACGTCACGCGAACCTTGACTTTATAACATGACAATATTCCTTGCCGCCACTCGCCTGATTGCTATTGGTCCTGAAATCTGGTGATTGAGAGGTCTGCCATGCTCACGAACCCCGCCCCTCTCAAGCTCACCCTCGTCGTTGCCGTCGCGCTGGTCGACACGGACAACCGCATCCTGCTGGCCCAGCGCCCCGAGGGGAAGCAGCTGGCGGGGTTGTGGGAGTTTCCCGGCGGCAAGGTGGAGCCCGGCGAGCGCCCGGAGGAGACGCTGATTCGCGAGCTGCGCGAGGAGCTCGGCATCACCGTGAAGGAGCCGTGCCTCGCGCCACTGACCTTCGCGAGCCACGCCTATGAGAGCTTCCACCTCCTCATGCCGCTCTATATCTGCCGCCGCTGGGAGGGCTTCGTGCAGTCGATGGAGGGGCAGGCCCTGAAATGGGTCAGGCCGCAGGAGCTGCGCGACTATTCGATGCCGCCCGCCGACGAACCCCTGATCCCCTTCCTGCTCGATCTTCTCGTTTCCTAGAGCCCCAGCATGTCAGCCCAGCCGATCGCGGCGCCCCCTGCCCCGACGCCTGCCTTCGTCCTGTCCAACCTCCTGATCTGCTCGTTCCTGTGGGGCAGTTCCTTCCTGTTCGTGAAGCTGAGCGGCCATCTCAACCCCTTCGTTCTGGCCTCCATGCGCGGGGTGATCGGAGGCGCGACGCTCGCCGGCTGGTTCATGCTCAAGGGCAAGAGCATCCTGCCGCAACGCCATGAATGGAAGGTCTGGGCCTTCCTCGGCACCTTCAACGGATGGCTGCCGAACGTGCTCGTGGCCTATGCGCTCTCACAGATCGCCACCGCGCCGGCCGCCATGATCCAGGCCTCCTCGCCGCTCATCACTGCGGCATTCTCGCATATGATGTTCGCCGACGAGCGCTTGGGACCGCAGCGCCTGCTCGGCGTGCTCGTCGGCTTCGTCGGCATGGGGATCCTGATCGGACCCGCGGCCCTGCCTGACAGCGGCATCGATCTCACCGGCATCCTCGCCATGGTGCTCGTCGCCTGCAGCTATGCCGCGGCCAATGTCTATGTGCGCACGGTGGCCGACGTGCCCCCGGCGCGCATGGCGCTGGGCCAGCAGATCGGTTCGGGTTTCGCGGCGACCGTGCTGGCGCTCTCCATCGCCGGACCTGCCGCCTATGCCTCGGTGCCCATGAGCTTGGCGCCGCTCACCGCCCTCGGCATGATGTCGACGGCGCTGCCGATCCTGCTGTTCATGTACATGATCCGCCGGACCGGCCCGACGCGCGCCTCGATGGTGGGCTATCTCGCGCCGGTCTGGACGATCCTGCTCGCCGTTCTGTTCCTCAACGAAAGCGTCGGCCTGCGCGAACTTCTCGGCGGCGCCGTCGTGCTGTCGGGCGTGGCCCTCGTGTCGTTCACCGGAAGGATCAGGTGAGCGATTCGAGCGCCTCGCGCGTTCGTGCGGGAATTTCGACGGGACGCTGCGTCGCCCGTTCCACATGCACATGGACGAAATGGCCCTGGGCCGCGGCGAGCTCCGCGCCTTCCCGGAAGATGCCGATCCGATAGCGCACGGACGAGCGCCCGAGATGCGCCACCGCAATCCCCGCTTCCAGCCTTTCGGGAAAGGCGACGCTCTCGAAATAGGTGCAGCCGGTTTCCACCACGAGGCCGATGACGGGGCTCTCAGTGACGTCGAGCAGCCCTTCCTCGATCAGCCAGCCGTTCACCGCGGAATCGAAGTAGGAATAGTAATGCGCGTTGTTCACGTGCCCATAGGCGTCGTTGTCCATCCACCGCGTGGCGATGGGGCGAAACAGCCGGAAGGCGGAGCGGGACAGGCGCGCGGGACGTTCGGACATGGGCGCGTCTCACCAGGCCGCTTCGTAGATCGCGCGGGCATCGCTCAAGGAGAGCGGGCGCGGATTGTTCACGAGCAGGCGCGTCTGCTTCATCGCATCCTCCGCGAGCATCGCCAGCGCATCCTGCGGGATGCCGACATCGCGCAGGCGCGGCTGCAGGCCGACCTTCATGCACAGCGCGGCGAGCGCCTCGACGAAGGCATCGGCGCTCGCCTCCTCGGCGAGGTCCGGGAACGCATGCGGCAGCAGCTCCGCGTAGGCCTGCTCACAGGCGCTCGCATTGAAGCGCAGCACGTGCGGCAGCACGAGCGCATTGGACAAGCCGTGCGGCACGCCGAAATGGCCGCCGATCGGATAGGCCAGCGCATGGACGGCGGCGACGGGCGAATTGGCGAAGGCCTGCCCCGCCAGCATGGAGCCGAGGAGCATCGCCGCCCTCGCCTCGCCGTCATCGCCGTGATGCACGGCCCGCTCGATGTTGCAGCCGAGCAGCCGCAGCGCCTCCTTCGCAAGCGCCTTCGAGACGGGATTGTTGTTGGCACTCGTCGAGGTATAGGCCTCGACGGCATGCACCATCGCGTCGATGCCCGTGGCCGCCGTCACATGCGGCGGAAGGTTCAGCGTCAGGTCGGGATCGAGAAGCGCGATGTCGGGAATGATGAGCGGCGACACCACGCCCTTCTTCTCGTGCGCGCCGGTGGTGACGATGGAGATCGGCGTCACTTCCGATCCGGTGCCCGCCGTCGTCGGCACGGCGAGCAGCGGCAGCCGCGGACCCTTCGCAAGGCCGACGCCATAAATCTCGGGCAGGGTTTCCTCGCCGGCGAGCAGCAGCGCGACGAGCTTCGCCACGTCGATGGAGGAACCGCCGCCGAAACCGATCACGGCCCGCGCGTCGAAGGCCTTCGCCTGCGCCACCGCCGCGAGCACGACGGCCTCGGACGGATCGGCGACGACTCCGTCGAACAGATCCACCGCGACACCCGCCTCCTCCAGGACGTGAAGGGCCTTCTCGAGCAATCCGGCTTTCACGAGACCTGCGTCGGTGACGAGCGCGATGCGGGGTCCGAGGTGCTGCGCGGCGATCTCGCCGATGCGCGCGATGCTGCCGGGGCCGAAGACGAGGAATGGAGCGGTGTTGAAGGTGAAGGACTGCATGGGATCACTCGCTTTCGCGCCCAAGAGTGGCGCGATGGCACAGCGGCAGCAAGCCCCACCAAAATCCAACCGCCCTGCGCTCTCGCCCTCCGCGCTGTCTCACAAGCCAGAGGTCTGAGCGACCGCCGGGCGAGGCAGATCAGTCGGTGAATTCCTCGATGGCATCGACCTTCTCCGGATAGAAGGCGATGTGTTCCTTGATCGCGGCGACCGAGGGCGCCGGGCTCTCGTAGCTCCAGGCGGCGTTCTCGCGCACGAGACCGCCGCCCGAGACGGTGAAATACGAGGCATCGCCCTTGTACGGGCAATGGGACGTGTGATCGGTGGAATCGAGCAGGTCCATGTGCACGTCCTGCCGGGGGATGTAGTACACCGGCGGCAGCGTGGCCTCCTCCAGGGTGAGCGCCTGCGTGGTCTCGGCGATGATGAAACCGCCGAGCATGACCCGGATACGGTGCGGATTGGGTGAGATCGTGATCGGGTGATCCGGACCGGGCTCTCTCATGACGCGGGCTCTCCAGGACGATTGTCTTGGACAACAAACTTAACACATCCCGGTTGCAGCCCAAGGGGACCGATCCAAAGGGTGACCGGTAGGGAGCCTATTCCTTCTTCGGCTCGGGCGCGGGCCCGCCCTCCCGCGTACCCAGCGCATCCGCCAGCCGCATCTTGGCCGAGCCTGGCCTTAGGGGTTTCTGCTGGCTTTCATGCGGCGCCCAGCCGGAGAGCCACACGATCTCGAAGGTCGCGGGGACGCGCTCGTCCGGATCGGCGAAACGCTCCGCATAGATTTCCGCCGCCCGGATCAGGGTGCCGCGCTTGAGCGGCGTCCGGCGGCGATCGTTGAGCGCATTGGTCAGCCCCATGGCGCGCAGGTCGCGCATGAGCGCGATGGCATTGTCGTAGCGCACGCGGACGACATCCGTATCGGTGACCGGCAGGGCGAAGCCCGCCCGCTGCAGGAGGCCGCCGATGTCGCGAAGATCGGCGAAAGGCGCCACGCGGGGACTCACCCCGCCCTCCATCTCGGCCTCGGCCTGGGTGAGCGCCTGGCGCAGCTCGGTGAGCGTCGCGCCGCCGAGAAGGGCACCGATGAACAGCCCGTCGGGCTTGAGCGTGCGGCGGAGCTGGATGAGCGCCCCCGGCAGATCGTTGACGCCCTGAAGCGACAGGAGGGACACCACCAGATCGAAATGCTCGCCGGAGAACGGCAGCCGCTCCTCGTCGCCGAGCACGGCGCCGGCCTCGACCAGGGGAGACAGGCGCAGCACCGTCTCGGCAAGGCCGCTGTCCTTCAGGGCGCGGGCGGCGGCAGGGGTCGGCGTTCCGACATCAAGCGCGAGCGTGAAGGTTCGCAGGACCGTGGACAAACGTTCCTGCAGATCCTCCACGGCGCGCAGGAGGAGGAAATCGGCATAGCCCTCCCTCAGCGCACGGGCGAGGCGCTGGCGGGCGAGGGAGCGGTCGAAGACGTCAGGTGTGCTCATAAGGCGCTCGATATGGCCTCTCCGGACACAAGAACCAAGGATAATTTCACCCTTCGGGCCGGGAGGTGCGCAGGAACACCCCTTCCGCTAAGCTCGACGGATGGTCATGAAGGCCCAGCCCAGCCTCTCGGCGTTCAGGAGCGTCTCCGGCTTCGGCGCGCGCGCGGCGAAGGCTGTCATCGGCCTTATCTATCCGCCCGGCTGCATCGCCTGCCAGGCCGCGACGGTCGAGCCGCACGGCCTGTGCGCCGCCTGCTGGTCGGGCATCCGCTTCATCGAGCGGCCGTTCTGCGAGCGGCTCGGAACGCCGTTCCAGGTCGATCTCGGCCAGCCTCTGCTCTCGCCCGCCGCCATCGCGGACCCGCCGGTCTTCGGCCGCGCGCGGGCGGTGGCGGAATATGACGGGACCGCGAGCCTGCTGGTGCACCGGCTCAAATACAACGACCGGCTCGAGCTCGCCCGGGCCCTGGGCACCATGATGACCCGGGCCGGCGCGGAGCTTCTGGCGGAGGCGGACGTGATCGTGCCGGTGCCCCTTCACCGCTGGCGGCTGTGGCGGCGACGCTTCAACCAGGCCATGGTCCTGGCCAAGGTCGTCTCGACGGAAAGCGGCGTGCCCTGCGATCCCTCTCTCCTCCATCGCGTCAAGCGCACGCGCCGCCAGGTGGGCCTCACCAAGGCGCAGCGGCAGGAGAACCTCCAGGGCGCCTTCCGGGTGCCGCCCGAGCCCAGGGCGCGGCTCAAGGGCAAGCGGGTGCTGCTCGTCGACGACGTGCTCACCACCGGCTCGACGGCCAATGCCGCGGCGCGGGCCCTCCTCCGGGGCGGCGCGGCCTCGGTGGACGTCCTCGCCTTCGCGCGGGTCGTGCAGGATTCATGAAGAATCGTGAGGAGTTGTGAACCGAGCCGGGTTGCACCTATATCTGGTCTAACATTCGGAGACATGCATGCCGCCCATCACGATCTACACCAAGAGCTGGTGCCCCTATTGTTCCGCCGCGAAGGAGCTGCTGGCTCAGAAGGGCGCCGCCTTCACGGAAATCGACATCGAGAAGAAGCCCGAAGCGCGGGCCGAGATGATCCAGAAGGCGCACGGGCGCACCACGGTGCCGCAGATCTTCATCGGCGAAAAACATGTGGGCGGCTGCGACGACCTCTATGCCCTTGACGACAGGGGCGGACTTGAAGCCCTTTTGCAGGCCTGACGGAGACCTCGCCCATGACCCCGACCCGCTTTACCGCCGCCTGCATCCAGATGCGCTCCGGCCGCGACGTACTCAGGAACCGCGACGCCGCTGTCGCCCTCGTGTGCGAGGCCGCGGACAAAGGCGCGCATTTCGCGCAGACCCCGGAGATGACCTCTCTCGTCTGCCGCGAGCGGGCGGAGATGTTCGAGAAGGTCGGGCCCCAGGCGAACGACCCGGTGCTCGCGGCGCTGCGCGAGGTCGCCCGCGAGAAGGGCATCATGGTCCATATCGGCTCCATCGCCGTGAAGGAGGGCGACAAGGTCGCCAACCGCGCCTTCCTCATCGATGCGGAGGGCGAGATCGTCGCAAGCTACGACAAGATCCATCTCTACGACGTGGACCTGCCGAACGGCGAGAGCTGGCGGGAATCCGCTACCTATACCGGCGGCGACACGGCTGTGCTGGCCGAGACGCCGTGGGGCTATCTCGGCATGACCATCTGCTACGACGTGCGCTTCGCTGCGCTCTACAAGGCGCTCGCCGACCAGGGCGCGTCGTTCCTGTCCGCGCCTGCCGCCTTCACGAAGCAGACGGGCGAGGCGCATTGGCACATTCTGCACCGGGCGCGCGCCATCGAGACGGGATCTTTCATGATCTCGGCGGCGCAGGGCGGATTGCACGAGGACGGCCGCGAGACCTTCGGCCATTCGCTCATCGTCGATCCCTGGGGCCGCGTGCTGGCAGAAGGCGGCACCGAGCCCGGCGTGATCCTGGCGGAGATCGATCCCGCCCTCGTCACGGAGGTGCGCGGACGCATCCCGACGCTCAAGAACGCGCGTCCCTTCACGGTGGAGACCGTGCCGGCTGTTGTGCATCGTCAGGCGGCCACCGCCTGACCTGTGATGTTTGCGTAGGTGTAACCCTTCGTCCGAGGACATGATCAAGTACGCTCTGGCCTGCGACCAGGCCCACGAATTCGAGAGTTGGTTCCCGTCAAGCGAAGCATTCGAGGCGCAGCGCAGCCGCGGACTCGTGACCTGTCCCTTCTGCGACTCGCCGAATGTCGAGAAGCGGATCATGGCGCCCTCCATCGTGCGCGCCGACAAGGCCCCGGCCGCTCAAGCCGAGGGGCAGCCCATGGCCATCCTCGCGGAAAAGGAGCGCGAGCTCCGCGCAGCCCTGCGGGCCCTGCGCGAGCACGTGCTGAAGAACTCGGAAGACGTGGGCCGGAACTTCGTCGAGGAAGCGCGCAAGATGCATTACGGCGAGGCGGAGGAGCGCTCCATCCGTGGCGAGGCCGACCTCGAGGAGGCTCGCGCGCTCCTGGAGGAAGGGATCGACGTGCTGCCGATCCCGAACATCCCGGACGACCGCAACTAGGGCCCACTCGCGTCGGTCGGGAACCAACTTTCGGGAACGGTCGCCCTCGACCTTGCGGCCGTCCGCCCCATCTGCAGATCGAGCTTTGCAGACAGGACCTTCCCTTGGCGGTGTTCTTCACCAGCGATACCCATTTCGGCGATCCGCGCGTGCTGCGAATCGACAAGCGCCCGTTCAAGACCATCGCCGAGCACGACGAGGCGCTCATCGCCAACTGGAACGAGACCGTCTCCCCCGAGGACGAGATCTGGCATCTGGGCGATTTCGCGCTGCATGTCCGCCCGGAGCGGATCGACGAGCTGCTGGAGCGGCTTCATGGCCGCAAGCACCTGATCACCGGCAACAACGACGGACCGGAGACGCTCGCGGCGAAAGGCTGGCAGAGCGTGCAGGCCTATGCCGAGCTGAACCTCGACGGGCGCGGCGTGGTGATGTGCCATTATGCCTTCCGCACCTGGAAGAACATGGGGCGAGGCTGGATCGACCTCCACGGGCATTCGCATGCCCGCCTGAAGCCCCAGACCCGGCAATACGATGTCGGCGTCGATGCCTGGGATTATCGCCCCGTCACGCTGGAGACGATCCTTTCCACCAAGCGCCGTCGCGTCCTGTCCCAGACCTGAGCAGCAGAGTTGCTCCTGGTTTCGTTATTGGACAGGGGGCGATCGATCCTTTCCCTCAGAACCTTTGCCCCGGTAAGGGGGCTGGGGTTCGACAGGAGACAAGAATGGATCAGCCGAGGAGCAAACCGAGACCCGAGCGGCGCCTATCGTTGATGCGCCGGTTCTTCGACAGCGAGGCCTCCGGCGGCATGATCCTCATGGGCGTGACGGTGATCGCTCTCGTCCTCGCCAACTCCCCCGCTGCGGGCCTCTATTTCGGCGTTCTGAAGACTTATGTGCTCGGCCTGAGCGTCCTGCACTGGATCAACGATGCGCTCATGGCGGTGTTCTTCCTGCTCGTGGGCCTGGAGATCAAGCGCGAGATGCTCGACGGGCAGCTCTCCACCTGGCCGCGCCGGATCCTGCCAGGGATTGCAGCCCTCGGCGGCATGATCGTGCCGGCCCTCGTCTATCTTGCCATCACACGGAGCGAACCGCAGCTTCATCACGGCTGGGCCATTCCCACCGCCACCGACATCGCCTTCGCCCTCGGCGTCCTGACCATTCTCGGACCCCGCGTGCCCGCCTCGCTCAAGATCTTCCTGACGGCGCTCGCGATCCTCGACGACCTCGGAGCGATCGTCATCATCGCCGTGTTCTATACGAGCGATCTCTCGCTCACCATGCTGGGCGCGGCCGGGCTCTGCCTGCTCGTGCTCGTCGCCTTCAACCGGTTCAGCGTCGCGAGCGTCGTGCCCTATCTGCTCGTCGGCGGGGTGATGTGGTTCTTCGTGCTGAAATCCGGCATTCACGCCACGCTCGCAGGAGTCGCCCTGGCGCTGACCATCCCGCTCCATCCGAACCCGAAGAAGACCCGCGCGGAGGATGCGCCGCTGCACCGCCTGGAGCATGCACTGCATAAGCCCGTCGCCTATGGGATCATCCCCATCTTCGGCCTTGCCAATGCCGGCGTTGCGCTGTCGGGACTCTCCCTCGACGCACTCCTGAGCCCACTGCCGCTCGGCATCGCCATGGGCCTGCTCATCGGCAAGCAGGTGGGCGTCTTCAGCTTCGCCTATGCCGCCGTGCATCTCGGGCTCGCCGACATGCCGGCCGGCGCGTCGCGGCTGCAATGCTACGGCGTGGCGCTGCTGTGCGGCATCGGCTTCACCATGAGCCTGTTCATCGGCGCCCTCGCCTTCCCCGACGACCCGCTCCTCGGGGACGAGGCCAAGATCGGCGTGCTCATGGGCTCCGTCCTCTCGGCTCTGGCGGGTTATGTGCTCCTGAGCTTCGCCCCGCGCGAGACGCTTCAGGTCCGCGAGGCCAAGAGCATGTAGTTGACCGAAAGGTCCCGTGTCGGCGACCAGCTGTCCCGCAACGGGTTGTAGCCGACGCCCGTGAGATCGTTCACCCCGAAGCCCGCCTGCCTGAGGGCATCGATCAGCTCGTCGGGCGTGACGAACTTGTCCCATTCGTGGGTGCCCTTGGGCAGCCAGCCGAGGATGTACTCGGCGCCCACGATGGCGGAGGCGAAGGAGCGGAGCGTCCGGTTGATGGTGGCCATGACGAGAACCCCGCCCGGTTTCACGGCCTGGGTGCAGGCATTCACGAAGGCCTGCACGTCCGCCACGTGCTCCACCACCTCCATGGCGAGCACGATGTCGAAGGTCTCGCCCCGGCCGGCCACCGCCTCCACGGTCTCGTTGCGGTAATCGACTGGCAGGCCGGCGCGCTCCGCATGGAGCCGGGCCACCGAGATGTTGGTGGGGGCCGGGTCGAGCCCCGTGACCTTGGCCCCGAGGCGCGCCAGCGGCTCGGACAGGACCCCGCCGCCGCAGCCCACGTCGAGGATGGTCAGCCCCTCGAGGGAGCGGGCGGAGCGCGGATCGCGCTCGAACCGGCGGCAGGCCTCGTCCCGGATATAGGCGAGCCGGACGGGATTGAACCTGTGCAGGACCTTCATGGGACCGCGCGGGTCCCACCATGTCTCGGCGATCTGCTCGAATCGGGCGACCTCGGCCGGGTCGATGGTGGTGGATGCGCCCTCGGTCATAAATCTCGCTTCCCTTAAGGAAAGAAATGTTTTGCCGCGTTGACAGCACGCGGCCCTGCCGTCATGTATACGCGCCTTTCCGAAGTCGCGAAGGGCAAAATTTTCACCTAAACCCACGGCCTTCTTCGCATGCCCCGTCTTGTCATGAAGTTCGGCGGTACATCCGTCGCCAACGTAGAGCGCATCCGCAACGTGGCGCGGCATGTCAAACGCGAGGTCGAGGCCGGCTACGACGTGGCCGTGGTGGTCTCCGCCATGGCGGGCAAGACCAACGAGCTGGTCGGCTGGGTGAAAGAAGCCAATGCCCTCTATGACGCCAAGGAATACGATGTGGTCGTCGCCTCCGGCGAGCAGGTCACCTCGGGGCTTCTCGCCATCGCCTTGCAGGAGATGGGAGTCCAGGCCCGCTCCTGGCAGGGCTGGCAGATCCCGATCCTGACCTCGGACGCCCACGGTTCCGCCCGCATCGCCGACATCGACGGCTCCGGCATCGTCGAAGGCTTTGAAAAGAATAAGGAAGTCGCCGTCGTCTCCGGCTTCCAGGGCGTCCATCAGGAGACCCGCCGCATCACCACCCTTGGCCGTGGCGGCTCGGATACCAGCGCCGTAGCGCTCGCCGCCGCCATCGGGGCGGAGCGCTGCGACATCTACACGGACGTGGACGGCGTCTACACCACCGATCCGCGCATCGTGCCCAAGGCGCAGCGCCTGGATAAGGTTTCCTACGAAGAGATGCTGGAGATGGCCTCGCTCGGGGCCAAGGTGCTCCAGGTGCGCTCGGTCGAGCTCGCCATGATGCACCGGGTTCCCACCTATGTGCGCTCCAGCTTCGACGATCCCGCCGACCCCAAGCTCGGCACCCTCATCTGCGACGAGGAAGACATCATGGAACAGCAGGTTGTCACGGGCATCGCCTATTCGCGCGACGAAGCCCAGATTACGTTGCGGAATGTGGCCGACAAGCCGGGCGTCGCCGCCTCGATCTTCGTGCCCCTCGCCGACGCCAACATCAACGTGGACATGATCATTCAGGTGGTCTCGGACGACACCACCACCACGGACATCACCTTCACGGTTCCGTCAGCCGAGTATGAGCGGGCCTGCGCGGTGCTGAACGCCCATAAGAGCGAGATCGAGTTCCGCGACCTCCAGGGCGCCACCGACGTGGTGAAGGTCTCCGCCATCGGCGTGGGCATGCGCAGCCATGCCGGCGTCGCCGCCAGGGCCTTCAAGGCATTGGCGGAAAAGGGAATCAACATCCGCGCCATCACGACGTCGGAGATTAAATTCTCGGTTCTGATCGACTCGGCTTATACGGAGCTTGCCGTGCGCACGCTCCACTCGCTATACGGCCTCGACAAAGCCTGATTGAGAGCCGGCCTGATTGACGGCTGGTCTGTCGGGCTGCAACAGTGAGGCTAACACCGCCGGTTCGCCTCGCCGGCTCCGAAGGACGGGAACCTAGAAGCTCATGCCAAGTGCTCCCGGCGGTCCGCGCCTTCTGCTGCGCCGCCTCCGCGAGATCATGGCGGAGCCGGTGGGGGCCCAGGACCGCCTCGACAAAATCGTGATTCAGATCGCCGCCAACATGGTGGCGGAGGTGTGTTCCGTCTATGTGATGCGCGGGGACGGAGTCCTCGAGCTGTTCGCCACCGAGGGCCTGAACCGGGAAGCCGTCCACCACACGGTCATGCGCTCGGGCGAGGGCCTCGTCGGCCTCATCGCCGCGACGGCCGAGCCCCTGGCCCTGTCCGACGCCCAGAGCCATCCCGCCTTCTCCTACAAGCCGGAGACGGGCGAGGAGATCTATCACGCCTTCCTCGGCGTGCCGCTGCTGCGCGCGGGCAATACCCTCGGCGTGCTCGTCGTCCAGAACCGCACCTACCGCGTCTATACGGAGGAAGAGGTCGAGGCGCTCCAGACCACGGCCATGGTGGTGGCCGAGATGCTGGCCTCGGGCGAGCTGCAGGCCCTGGCGCCGGTCGAGACCGGCATCGCCCTGCGCCGCCCCGTCTACCAGAAGGGCACGCCGCTCGCCGACGGCGTGGGCCTCGGCTATGTGGTGCTGCACGAGCCGCGCGTCGTCATCAAGAATCTCATCGCCGAGAACATCGAGGCCGAGCTCCAGCGCCTGGACAAGGCCATCGGCGAAGTGCGCGCCTCCATCGACGAACTGATCGAACGCGGCGACGTGGCCCATCACGGCGAGCATCGCGACGTGCTCGAAACCTTCCGCATGTTCGCCCACGACCAGGGTTGGCTCAGGCGCATGCGCGAGGCCGTGACCTCCGGCCTGACCGCCGAGGCGGCGGTGGAGCGCGTGCAGTCGGACAACCGCGCCCGCATGCTGCGACAGACGGATCCCTATCTGCGCGAACGCCTGCACGATCTCGACGATCTCGCCAACCGCCTGCTCTTCCGCCTCGTCGGGCGCGACCTGGTGGCCGACCACCATTCCCTGCCCGAAAATGCCATCCTCGTCGCCCGTTCCATGGGCCCGGCGGCGCTCCTCGATTACGACCGCTCGCGCCTGCGCGGCCTCGTGCTGGAGGAAGGCGGGCCGACAAGCCACATCGCCATCGTGGCCCGGGCGCTCGGCATTCCCGCCGTGGGCGAGGTGCCGAACGCCACCTCGCTGACCGAGCCGGGCGACGCCATCATCGTCGACGGCGCGGCGGGCGAGGTGCAGATCCGCCCGAACGCGGACGTGGAAGCCGCTTATGCCGAGAAGGCGCGGCTGCGCGCCAAGCGTCAGGAGCAGTATCTCAAGCTTCGCAACGTGCCCTCCGTCACGAAGGATGGCGTCGAGATCACGCTCCAGCTCAATGCGGGCCTTCTCGTCGACCTGCCGCATCTCGAGGAAACCGGCGCCGCTGGCGTCGGCCTGTTCCGCACCGAGCTGCAGTTCATGATCGCGGAGAAGATGCCCTCGGCCTCCGATCAGCAGGCGCTCTACAGCGCCGTGTTCGCGGAAGCGGGCGACCGGCCGGTGACCTTCCGCACCTTGGATATCGGCGGCGACAAGATTCTGCCCTACATGCAGGCGGTGGAAGAGGAGAATCCGGCCCTCGGCTGGCGCGCGATCCGCATCGGCCTCGACCGGCCCGGCCTCCTGCGCGCGCAGGTGCGCGCCCTGCTGAAGGCGGCCGCCGGGCGGCCCCTGAAGATCATGTTCCCCATGGTGGCGACCTGCGACGAGTTCGAGCGGGCGCGGACCATCGTGGAGCGGGAGAAGAGCTATCTCTCGCATCACGGCCACACCCTTCCCTCCGATCTCAAGCTCGGCGTGATGCTGGAGGTGCCCTCGCTCCTCTTCCAGCTCAAGGAGATCTGCGAGCGGGCGGATTTCATCTCCATCGGCTCGAACGACCTGATGCAGTTCCTCTTCGCCATCGACCGCGAGAACCGGCGCGTGGCGGACCGCTTCGATCCCTTGAGCGTGCCCATGCTGCGCGCCCTGAAGCTGGTGGCGGAGCAGGCGAGCGTCTCCAACTGCCAGGTGACCCTGTGCGGCGAGATCGGCGGGCGCCCGCTCGAGGCGATGGCCCTGCTGGGCTTAGGGCTCCGCTCGCTCTCCATGTCGCCGGCTTCCATCGGTCCGGTGAAAGCCATGCTCCTCGCCCTCGACCTGGGTGAGCTCACTGCCTATCTGAGCCATGAACTCGAACATGCGGGAAGCGGCGAAACGCTGCGCCCGAAACTTGCTCAATTTGCCGAAAGCCGTGGTATTCCGGTCTGATGACGATTGCGCCCCCCTCCGACCGCCTGAATGCAATTCTTGCGCGCCATGACATCATCACGGCGACGCTCAATGCCGGCCCCGACCCGGAAACCTTCGTCGCGCTGTCGCGCGAGCTGGCCGAGCTCGACGGCGTCGTGGGCGCGATCCGCGCCTATCGCGCGATGGAAGACAACCTGCACGGCCTCGAATCGCTGATCGACGACCCCTCGACGGATTCCGAGATGCGCAAGCTCGCGGAGGAAGAGCTTCCGCAGGCGCGCGAGGATCTCGAAAAGGCGGCGCAGGATCTGCGCATCATGCTGCTGCCGAAGGACGAGGCGGACGAGAAGAGCGCGATCCTCGAAATCCGCGCCGGCACCGGCGGCGACGAGGCCGCTCTCTTCGCGGGCGATCTCCTGCGCATGTACACGCGCTATGCCGACCTCAAGGGCTGGAAGGTCGAGATCGTTTCCGAGAGCGAAGGCACCGCCGGCGGATACAAGGAAGTGGTCGCGGAAGTGAAGGGACGCGGCGTGTTCGCGCGCCTGAAATTCGAGAGCGGCGTGCATCGCGTGCAGCGCGTGCCGGACACGGAAACCCAAGGGCGCATCCACACCTCCGCCGCGACCGTCGCCGTGCTGCCGGAAGCGGAGGATGTGGACATCGTCATCAACGATGCGGACCTGAAGATCGAGACCATGCGCGCTCAGGGCGCGGGCGGCCAGCACGTGAACAAGACGGAATCCGCCATTCGCATCACGCATCTTCCGACAGGCACGGTCGTGTTCGTGCAGGACGAGCGTTCGCAGCACAAGAACCGGGCGCGCGCCATGGCGCTCCTGCGCTCGCGCCTCTATGACGCCGAGCGCACGGCGAAGGATGCCGCGCGCGCCGCCGACCGCAAGTCGCAGGTCGGATCCGGCGACCGCTCGGAGCGCATCCGCACCTATAATTTCCCACAGGGCCGCGTCACCGATCACCGGATCAACCTCACGCTCTACAAGCTGGAGGAAGTGATGGCGGGCAATGCGCTCGACGAACTGATCGATGCATTGATCACCGAGCACCAGGCCGCGCAGCTCGCCGATCAGGATCAGGCGGCATGATCGAAGGCCTGAGCCATATCACGCTCATCACCAGCGATCTGGACCGCATGAGCGCGATCATGGAACAGGTTCTCGACGGCGAGCAAATCTACTCTTCGGGCGATGAAACCTTCTCGCTCTCGCGCGAAAAATTCTTTCTCATCGGAGGACAATGGATCGCGGTGATGGAGGGCGAGAGCCTGCCGGCACGCAGCTACAATCATATCGCCTTCAAGATCCCTTCCTCGGAGATCGAGGCATACCGCGCCCGCATCGAAAAGCTCGGACTGGAGATTCGCGACTCGCGCCAGCGCGTCGAAGGCGAAGGCCGGTCGCTCTATTTCTACGATCACGACAATCATCTGTTCGAGCTGCATACCGGCACGCTGGAGGAACGGCTCGCGCGCTATCGGCGGGACCCAGAGGCGTGAGCATGCCCACGCGCGCTCAGGCGCTGAAAGATCTGCGCCGAACGCTGTCGGAAGCAGGCTTCGAGACGGCGGCTCTCGATGCGCGTTTGCTGCTTCTGTCGGTGCTGAATGTTTCCGCGATGGAGCTCATCACCCATCCGGATGTTCCGCTCACGCAGGACGAGGCAGCGCGCCTCGATGATTTCACACGCCGCCGTCTGGCCCATGAGCCCGTGGCGCGGATCGTCGGCGAGCGGGAGTTCTGGGGCCTGCCCTTCGCGCTCTCGCCCGAGACGCTGGTGCCGCGTCCCGATACAGAGACGGTGGTCGAGACGGTACTCGACCTCCTGCCCGACCGTCAGGCGCCGCTTCTGATGGCCGATTTCGGGACCGGATCGGGCTGTCTCCTGGTCGCGCTTCTCCACGAGCTTCCACAGGCCACGGGCTTAGGAATTGATCTTTCGTTCGGGGCACTCGAAACCGCCCGGCGGAATGCCTGGGCGAACGGGGTCGGCCCGCGCAGCCTCTTTGCCCTCTCCCACTGGGCGGACGGGATTTCGGGCCGATTCGACCTGATCGTCTCCAACCCACCCTATATCGCCTCCTCCGTCATCCCGACCCTCGACCGGGAGGTCAGGGAGCACGACCCGAATCTCGCCCTCGACGGCGGCCCCGACGGCCTGGAGCCCTATCGCGTTCTCTTAAGGGAGTCCCGCCGCCTCCTGGTGCCGGGCGGGCTTCTCGCGGTCGAGATCGGCTATGATCAGGCCGAAGAATTAAAAAGCCTGGCGGCGGCCAACGGCCTTGAAATCGTGCGAATCGCACACGATCTATCGGACAACCCCCGATGCGTTGCCATGAGGCACCCATAGCCGTGCAGGGTGAGGCTTTCTTGCTTCAGGAGGGGGTAAAAGCTGAAAAATGGCTTGTTGGACCGGGAGGAACCCGCTAGATTCGATCTGAGAGATCGTCCTCGGTCACCAAAAAACGGCAGCTCCCGAGGGGAGCCATGTCGGAAGGACCAAACGATATCCATCGCGCAGGCAGGGGCATTTGAACAGCCGGGCGCGATCATCTGAACCCGATACTGAAGGATAGTCAGGCGCGCGGTTGCGCTTCGGCTGAACAACAGACGGTTTGCCACGCGGACGGTGGGCGTTGAGCCCGTTCGGTGAACATTGGCTTGCATATCGCGTGGGCTTGAAGAACCAGCGAGGCTCGTAGAGCAAAAAATGAGACCAGGACAAAATAGGCGTATGCGCGGTCGTAACCGCAACAACGGTGGTAACAAGGGTCCCAATCCCCTGACCAAGAGCTATGAGTCGAACGGCCCGGACGTAAAGATCCGCGGTACGGCTCAGCATATCGCCGAGAAGTACAGCCAGCTCGCCCGCGATGCGCAGGCCAGCGGCGATCCGGTGGCTGCGGAAAACTATTTCCAGCACGCTGAACATTATTATCGCATCATTGCCGCCGCCCAGGAGCAACTGCGCGAGCAGTATGGCTACCAGCAGCGCTTCGATGACGAAGGCGACGAGGACAGCTTCGCTCAGGGCGAGCGCTCGGGCTTCGAGCGCGCCAATGCGGGCAACAACGGTGAGGATGCCGATCTCGGCTCCCAGCCGCAGCCTTTCGAGACGCGCGGCGAAGGCGAGCGCCCGGCCCGTTTCGACCGCGGCGAGCGTCAGGAGCGTGGTGAGCGCCGTGAGCGCTTCCAGCGCGAGCGCGCGCCCCGCCAGGACCAGCCCCGCGAGGAGCAGTCCTCCGGTGAAGGCGAGCGTCCCGCCCGCTTCGAGCGCGGCGAGCGCCAGGACCGTCCCGAGCGCGGTGAACGCCGCGAGCGTTTCCAGCGCGAGCGTCGCCGTGAAGAATCGAACGCGGCCGATACGGGCAGCCTGCCGGCCTTCCTGACGAATCCGGTGCGCTCCGCGCCCGCTCCCGTCGTCGAGGATCAGGCCCCGGCGGCTCCGACCCTGGATTTCGGTGGCGAGCCCGTGGAGGAGCGTCCGCGCCGCCGCACCCGCCGCACCCGCCGCGACGTGGTCGAGGGCAACGAGGAAGCGAACAGCTTCACCCCGGACGTGGAAACCCCCGCCGCGGAGTAAGGCTGAAAGCCGAATTACAAGAATGAAGAAGGGAGAGCCTCGCTCTCCCTTTTTTGTTGGCCAGCAGCCTGGCTTCTCCGGTCCCTCTTCCCGTCATGGCCGGGCCTGTCCCGGCCATGACGGGAAGAGCGCTGCGGCTCACCCAATCGGGATCAGCGGCACAGGCCCGGCGATGACGCCTGGTATCTCATAAAGCCAGCGTGGCCTGCTCCGCCTCGAGAGCGTCGCCCACCGCGATGCTTCCGCCGCTGAGCACTTCCGCATAGATGCCGCAGTCGAAATGGCCGTAAGTGTTCATGAGGGTCTTCGGAATCTGCAGGTCGCGGATTCCGGTCACTGGATCGACATTCGTGGCCGCGCAGCGCTCGATGCGCTTCGTCACCTTCAGCCGCACGCCGGAGGCGGCGGTGAGCACCTGGCCCACGAGATCGAGCTCCGCCCAGGGCTCCAGCCCGTCAATGTGAACATTGCCGCGAAAGCGCAGCGGATCGACCGGCGCACCCACCACGTTCTCGAGCTGGCGCACGCTGGCGAGATTGATGAGCGAGACATAGCCGCGGCGGGAATCGGTGAAGCGGAACCCTTCAGGCGCGGTGAGCACCTTCGGCGCACCGCGCAGCTCCTTCGCCATGTAGCGCCGGAAGAAGGCCTCGATGGCCAGCCGCCCCTGCTTCGTCGAGAGGTCGCCACGCGCCACCTCGCGCCCGCCTTCCTCGATGAAGAGCGTGGTGATGCGGTCGAGATAACGGGTCTTCAGCCGCGCCAGGCTCTCGTTGCGCATGAGCATGAGAAACTTGATCTTGGGCTGATGCTGCGGATCCTCGGGATCGAACCCGGCCGGGCCGTTCTCGATGGCGAAAAGACGGTCACCCGGAAAGTAGCCGCCCTTGGTGAGGGTGGCGGTTTCCAGGCTCTCGGGCGAGAGGCCCTTGACGGGATAGCGCTGAAGGGAGGCGATGCGGATGCTCATGCCCCCTGGATAGAGGGCCTGAAATGGCCGAGCAAGAGAGTGCCGAAAGATTGCACAAGGTCATTTCCGGCGTTGCGCTAACGCCAGTCCGATCCCGAGGAACGAGGCCGATTCCGGTCCGGTCCGTGGCTCACCTCCACTTCAGCGGATTGCGGTCGCACCTTCTCGGCGCGAGACGTCTCCTGCTCGTCCGGTCCTTCCGTGATGAGGCGGGCACCCCGCTGGTAGGTCAGATAGTTCCACAGCCAGCTGAACGCGACGATGGCCCGGTTGCGCAGGCCGATCAGGAAGTAGACATGGGCGATGCCCCAGAACAGCCAGCCAATGAAGCCCGTCAGGTGAAAGCGATCGAGCTTCACGACGGCCGCCTTGCGTCCGATCGTGGCGAGGTCTCCCTGATGGCGGTAGCGGAATGCCTCGGGCGGCGCTCGGCCGGACACCCTCGCGGTGATGACCTCGGCCACATAGCGGCCCATCTGCTTGGCCGCCGGCGCGATGCCCGGGACGGTCTTTCCATCCGCATCCACGGCGGCCGCGGTATCGCCGATCACGAAGATCTCGGGGTGTCCGGGAACCGTGAGATCGGGCCCGACCTTCACCCGCCCTGCCCGGTCCCTCTCCGTGCCGAGCCATTCGCCCGCCGGAGAGGCGACGACGCCCGCGGCCCACACGATGGTGCCGGCCTCGACCCGTGATCCTTCGAGGTCCACGCCCTTCTCGTCGCAATGCGTCACCCGTGCCGAGGTCATGATCTCCACGCCCATCTGCTCCAGAGCGCGGCTCGCATAGGCCGCGAGGTCCTCCGGGAAGGTGGGAAGCAGCCGGGGTCCGGCCTCGATGAGGATCACCCGGGCCGCATGCGGGTCGATGTGCCTGAACTCGGCGGGGAGCGCGTGGTGCGCGACCTCCGCGATGGCTCCCGCCATCTCGACGCCCGTGGGGCCGCCGCCCACCACCACGAAGGTGAGAAGCCGGCGCTGCTCCTGCCGGCCCTCGATCAGCTCCGCCTGCTCGAAGGCGAGCAGCACCTTGCGGCGGATGCGCGTCGCATCCTCGATCTGCTTCAGGCCGGGCGCGGCGGAAGCCCATTCCGGATGGCCGAAATAGGAATGCGTCGCGCCGGTGGCGAGAACGAGCATGTCGTAGGAGAGGGTTACGTCTCCGGCATGGACGAGCCTGGAATCCGGGTCCACGTCGGTCACGTCCGCCATGAGCACGGTCGCATTCTTCTGGCGCCGGACGATGCTGCGGATCGGCCAGGCAATGTCGGCCGGCGACAGGGCTGCGGTGGCGACCTGATACAGCAACGGCTGAAAGTAGTGGAAGTTGTGACGGTCGACCAAGGTCACGTCGACCGGAGCGCGGGCCAGGGCGCGAGCGACGGTGAGCCCGCCGAATCCTGCTCCCACGATGACGACCTTCGGCCTGTCGCCGGTCATGGCCTCCTCCCACGGCACGAAGAATCCTCCCGACGCAAAAAGGCCCTACCCGAAAGCGGCAGGGCCCTCCTGCGCACGCTCAATGCGAAGATTACGAAGCATCACCCGAGCGCGCGACCTTGGTCCGCTTGAGTTCGGGCTCGAAATAGCCTTCGCGGGCCGGGATGTGATCCTCATTCGTGGTCTTCGGATTCATGCCCTCGCGAGGAGTCTGATGCTCAGGAATGTGGGTTTGCGGCCCAGCCTCCTGCTTCATGCGAAGCGCCTTTTCGGCATTGGCCACCAGCTCCTGGCGCGCCTTCTCGGCCTTGCGCTTCTTCGGGCTTAGACGGGAAAGAAGATCGGAAAATGCCATGGTCAATTACTCCTTTGCGCGCGAGAGCACGCCATCGCTCCGGTCGCTGCGATGGGTGGGCGGGGTTTCGACGTTCTGACGGTTCTCGGGGATGTCGCGGGAGGTTTTCATGGTGCCGGTGGAATCGCCCACATCCTGCTCCTCGGCGGAAACGGCTCCGGCGGTCTCGTCGCCTCTGAGAACCCGTCCCTGCGGGCCCGTGTCGCCGGCCTCGTCGGCAACGCGGGTTCCGGTGGTATCGCCGAAGGTCTGCGGCGTCACGGAGGGCTCTTCCTCCAGGGGGCTTTCAGGAACGGCGAGCCCCAGTTCCGCATTGCGCGCCAGATCGGCACGGGCCTTTTCGTCCTCTGAGCGGGGGTCGCGCGGCATGGAAGTCTCCTCGAATCCATCGAAATCACGTGCAGGGTCAATGCGAGGGCCAGAGCGCGGTTCCCCTCTTGCTGATCAGGATCAATGCCCCCACCTTAAGCGCGGCGGATGCTTCTTGTGGAAGGTCCGACATCGCAGGGCCTGCCTGTGCCTCTGGAGAGGGCGGACCGGCCTGAGGAGGGATGAACATCATGAATTTTGAAAAATACACCGAGCGCGCCCGGGGCTTCGTTCAGGCTGCGCAAAACCTCGCCATGCGCGAGGGCCACCCACAATTGTCGCCGGGTCATGTCCTGAAGGTCCTGCTCGACGATCCTGAAGGCCTGTGCGCCGGTCTCATCGACCGTGCCGGTGGCCGTTCGCGCGATGCGCATACCGCTGTCGAGCAGTGGCTCGCCAAGCAGCCGAAAGTGTCCGGGTCCGCTGCGCAGCCGCAGGCGACCCGCGAGCTGATGCGCTTCTTCGATACTGCCGAGAAGGCCGCCGAGAAGGCCGGCGATTCCTATGTCACCGTGGAGCGGATGCTGCTGGCGCTCGCCGTCGAGAAGGACAGCGAGGCGGGCCGCATCCTCGCGGCGGCCGGCGTGACGCCTCAAGGCCTGAACACGGCCATCAACGCGCTTCGCAAGGGCCGCACCGCCGACAACGCGACGGCGGAGAACGCCTATGATGCGCTCAAGAAATATGCGCGCGACCTCACGGAGGCGGCCCGCGACGGCAAGCTCGACCCGGTGATCGGCCGGGACGAGGAAATCCGTCGCACGATCCAGGTTCTCTCGCGCCGCACCAAGAACAATCCCGTTCTCATCGGCGAGCCCGGCGTCGGCAAGACCGCCATCGTCGAAGGTCTCGCCTTGCGCATCGTCAATGGCGACGTGCCGGAGAGCCTGAGGGACAAGCAATTGCTCGCCCTCGACATGGGCTCGCTGATCGCGGGAGCGAAGTATCGCGGCGAGTTCGAGGAGCGCCTCAAGGCGGTGCTGCAGGAAGTCACTGCGGCTGAAGGCGGCATCATTCTCTTCATCGACGAGATGCACACGCTGGTCGGCGCCGGCAAGGCGGACGGCGCGATGGATGCGTCGAACCTCTTGAAGCCCGCACTGGCGCGCGGAGAGCTGCATTGCGTCGGCGCGACCACGCTCGACGAGTACCGCAAGCACGTGGAGAAGGACGCGGCGCTCGCCCGCCGATTCCAGCCTGTCTTCGTGAGCGAACCCACCGTCGAGGACACGGTGTCGATCCTGCGCGGCCTGAAGGAGAAGTACGAGCAGCATCACGGCGTGCGCATCACCGACTCGGCGCTCGTCGCGGCGGCCACGCTCTCCAACCGCTACATCACCGACCGTTTCCTGCCCGACAAGGCCATCGACCTTGTCGACGAAGCGTCCTCGCGCCTGCGCATGCAGGTCGATTCGAAGCCGGAAGAGCTCGACAACATCGACCGCGAGATCGTGCGTCTGAAGATCGAGCAGGAGGCGCTCAAGAAGGAGACCGATGCCGCTTCCAAGGATCGCCTCGAGCGCCTGACCAAGGAACTCGCGGGTCTGGAGGAACAGTCGGCCGCCATCACGGCGCGCTGGAAATCCGAGAAGGAAAAGCTCGGCACGGCCGCCGACCTCAAGAAGAAGCTCGACGAGGCGCGCAACCAGCTCGCCACCGCGCAGCGCAACGGCGACTGGGCGAAGGCGGGCGAGCTCTCCTACGGCGTCATTCCGGGCCTGGAGAAGCAACTCGCCGAAGTCGAGGCGAAAGCCGATGGCGGCGGGCTCATGGAAGAGGCGGTGACACCCGACCATGTGGCGCAGGTCGTCTCGCGCTGGACGGGCGTGCCCGTCGACAAGATGCTCGAAGGCGAGCGCGAGAAGCTGCTGCACATGGAGCAGGATCTCGCCAAGCGTGTCGTCGGTCAGCGCGAAGCGGTGGAAGCGGTCTCGACCGCTGTGCGCCGTGCGCGCGCCGGCCTTCAGGATCCGAACCGGCCGATCGGCTCGTTCATGTTCCTCGGCCCTACGGGCGTGGGCAAGACGGAGCTGACCAAGGCGCTCGCCGCCTTCCTGTTCGACGACGAGACGGCGCTCGTGCGCCTCGACATGTCGGAATACATGGAGAAGCACTCGGTCGCCCGCCTCATCGGCGCGCCTCCCGGCTATGTGGGCTACGAGGAGGGCGGCGCTCTGACCGAAGCCGTTCGCCGCAGGCCCTACCAGGTGGTGCTGTTCGACGAGATCGAGAAGGCGCATCCGGACGTGTTCAACGTCCTCCTGCAGGTGCTCGACGACGGACGCCTCACGGACGGCCAGGGCCGCACCGTGGACTTCCGCAACACGCTCATCATCATGACGTCGAATCTCGGCGCCGAATATCTGGTGAACCAGCCCGAGGGCGAGGACACGGATGCGGTGCGCGACGAGGTCATGAATGTGGTGCGCTCGCACTTCCGGCCCGAGTTCCTCAACCGCGTGGACGAGATCATTCTCTTCCATCGCCTGAAGCGCTCCGAAATGGGAGCCATCGTCGACATCCAGCTCGGCCGCCTGCAGAATCTGCTCGCCGATCGCAAGATCACCATCGAGCTCGACGAGGATGCCCGCGAATGGCTGGCCGAGAAGGGCTATGATCCCGCTTATGGCGCGCGTCCCCTGAAGCGCGTGATCCAGAAGAACGTGCAGGATCCGCTGGCGGAGGCGATTCTCGCGGGCGAGATCAAGGATGGCGAGACCGTGCCCATCCATGCGAGCCCGCTCGGCCTGACCATCGGCAACACGACGGTCGCCAAGGCAGCCGAGCGTCCGCCGGAAGGCGTGCGGCTGAACTGATCCGCAGAGATCGTCTGCAGAACATAGGCCGGGGGCAACCCCGGCCTTTCTTGTTTTCAGGAAGAGAGACTATTCGGCGGCGGCGCGAAACTCGTCCTCATCGGGAACGGGAGGTCTGTTGCTTTCACGCAGCAGCGCGTCCTTGTCGAGACGCTCCGCCTTGTCCTCGCGAAGCTCGCGCTTGGAACGGCGCAGCTGCTTGGCCGTCTTCTGCAAGGCCTGCCGGAACGCGGCATACACATCCTTGTTCTTGGCCTCGCCGCTCATCATCTTCAGCGCGCCCATCTGGATGTTCACCGTGCAGCGATAGGTGACGCCCTCGCGGCTCACATACACGGAGGCATTGCTCAGCCGTCCAAAATACTTTCCAGCCACATTGCGGATGTTGGTTCTGGCAAATTCGGGAAAGACATCGCCGAGATCGACAGTTGAGCTTTGCACCAGAATGCTGTTTTCGGCGCCTTCAAGATTCATTCGTTCCTCCGTTGGGTGAGGTTCGAGAGCTAACGGCTGCTCTGCAAGAAGGTTTCGATACGCGGGGAAACAAATTTTCCTTGCGAAGGTTATATCCCGTTCAGCTTTCGTGGTCGGAGAAAATCCCTTCTCTCCAAGGAGGATGTCAGCCTTGCATACGTTCGATCAGCCTGCAACAGGTTCTTCCGCCACGAGCGGATCCGGCATCTTTCCTACCTTCTTCCTCTCGGGCTTCGAGTGCTCGACCTTCATCTGGAAGGATCGGGGACGGCGTGATCTGATCGCCGAAACGCAGCACCGTGAGCATGTGGAGGAGGACTACGCCTTCCTCCGATCCCTCGGCATCGCCGTGGCGCGGCAGGGCATACCTTGGCCGTTCGTCGATGACGGAGGGCGCTATGATTTCTCGGTCCTCGATCCGTCTATCGAGGCCATGAACAGGTGCCAGATCATGCCGATCTGGGACCTTTGCCATTACGGCTATCCTGACGATGCCGACCCGTTCTCGGAAGACTTCGCGGATCGCTTTTCGGCCTATGCCCGCGCTGCCGCGGAATATGTGACGCCGCGCATCCGCGGCCCTCACTTCTTCACGCCCATCAACGAGATCACGTTCTTCGCCTTCATGGGAGGCGAATGGGCCTGGACGGCGCCCTTCGGCACCACGAACGAGCAGCGCGTGAAGCTGCGCCATTCCCTCTGCCGCGCGGACATCGCGGCCGTGAGGGCGATCCGCGAGGTGGATCCGCAGGCGCGCATGGTTCACATCGATCCCCTGATCCTCGTGGTCGCCCCGCGCGACAGGCCCGACCTTCAGGATGACGCGGAGCGGGAGACATACGAGGACACGTTCTATGCGTGGGACGTGATTGCCGGACTGCGCCATCCCGAGCTCGGCGGCTCGCCGGAGGTCCTCGATATCGTGGGCGTCAATTGCTACTCGTTCGGACAGATGGAATACCGCGAGCACGGCCCCCATGCGTCGCTCGAACCGCATGACGAACGCATCCGTCCTTTGGGCGACCTTCTGAGCTATGCGTGGGAACGCTATCGCCGTCCGATGATCGTGGGCGAGACCAGCGGCCTGAGGGACGGCCGTCCGGATTGGCTGTGCGACATCGTCGAGGAATCTCTCGCGGCCGTGCGCAAGGGCATCGATCTCCACGGCGTCTGCCTCTTTCCGGCGATCGACATGCCCGACTGGCATACGGGCGAGTGGCTTCACAACGGCCTGTGCGATCTCGTTGAGGACAACGGCACGCTCCGGCGCGTGCCGTACCAGCCCTATATCGACGAGCTGCGGAAATGGCAGACAATCCTGAACCGGGTCACGGAACTCGATGAGGACCCTTTCAGCGACCCTGTCGATCTCGCCGACATCAAGCACGCCGCCGAAAGGCTCAAAGCCACGTCCGACAAGGATTGGTGCTGAGTGCCCTTGCGCTGACGAGCCTCAGCGCCGCGAAGGCCGGACGGCCATTTCGCCGACATCCACCACACGAACCTCGACCGTTCGCGTGCGGTTGTCGCGCATGACCTGCAGCGCCACGGTCTTCCCCACTCCTTCCCGCTCGAGGCGGTCGGTGAGATCCGACAGGCGCCGCACCGGTTCACCCTCGATGCCGACGATGATGTCGCCGATGACGCCGGCGGCCGGGTCGATCCCCTGCAATCCGGCCTGCTCCGCGGGCGAGCCCGGCGCCACGCCTGCGACGATCACGCCGGTGACGCCGAGCTGAGCGGCCACGGTCTCGTTCGCGGCGAGAATGCCGATTCCGGGCGTCGGAACGCGGCCGTTTCGGATCAGCTCCGGCACGACCCGGTTCACCACATCGACGGGAATGGCGAAGCCGATTCCGGCATTGGTACCCGACGGGGAAAAGATCGCCGTGTTGACGCCGATCAGCCGCCCGGCGGAATCGAGCAGCGGCCCGCCCGAATTGCCGGGATTGATGGCGGCATCGGTCTGGATGACGTCCGCGATCTCCCGGCCGGCGCTCGTGGGCAGGCGCCGCTTGAGCGCGCTGATGATGCCGGTGGTGAGCGATTGGTCGAGGCCGAACGGATTGCCGATGGCATAGGCCGTCTGCCCGACCTTCAGATCGGCCGAGCGCCCGACCGAGACGGGAGCGGGCAGATTGTCCGTGCGGCCGAGACGCAGCACCGCGAGGTCGTAATTGGGTGCCTGTCCGACCACTTCGGCGGGCACGACCTCGCCGGATGCCAGCCGCACCACCACGCCCGTGCCGTTCTCCACCACATGATTGTTGGTCACCACATGGCCCGCGGTGTCCCAGACGAATCCCGTGCCGGAGCCGGAGGGTTCCGCTTCGGTCATGGGACTGCGCGCGGAAACGCTCACCACCTGCACGACGGAGGGCGCCACGGTCTCGAACACGCGGATCGTCGAACGCTCCAGCTCCGAGAGATCGCCCCGCGCGGCGACGGGCCGCGGTTCCCGTGCGGAGAACAGATAGGTGTTGAGATAGGGCTGCAGGACGAGGAACGCGAGCAGCACCGCGACTACGAGCATGACGACACGCGTGAGACGATCCTGCTGCATCCTGCCTCCATGAGCTGCTTGGATGTCCACACAGGGGACGCGCTGCGACGGACTTCGTTCCTCGCGCCGTGAAATCCTGAACAAATCTCTCCCGCGAGCGTTCGCCCGGCAGTCCCATGCAGGAGAATTTCATGTCCGCTCGACACCTCGCCATCGCCGGCATCGCCGCTGTCTTCGCGTTTCCCGCCCTCGCGCAGCAGCAGAACCAGGCGATCCCCTACCCCGTCTCGCCGCAGTCCACCGAAACGGCCCCCAACTCGTCCCTGGGCCAGGGCGCCGCGGAACGGCAGCAGCGCACCCAGCAGGGCGGTGCGCCGCAGGATACGCAGACGCCTGCGCGCCAGGGCCAGGCGAGCAGCGCGCCCGCGGCGCAGGGCCAGCAGCAATCGCAGGCGGACAGCCAGTACATCCAGCAGGCGCTCGCCCTGAGCACGGTCTCGCTCCAGCAATCGAACTTCGCCCTGAGCAAGGCGCAGAATCCGCGCGTGAAGCAGTTCGCGCAGTTCGAGATCGGCGAGCAGAACACCCTCGCCGATATCCTGCGCACCTTCGCGGATCCTGCGGCAACGGCATCGACCAGTGCGGGCGCCAAGGCCGCCGCCGCGACCGCTCCCGAACTGCCGCAGAAGGATTCCGCTGCCATGGAGCGCCTGTCGAAGGCGCAGTCCGGCGCAGCCTTCGATCGCGACTATGTCGATTTGCAGATCGAGGGACATCAGCGCCTGCTGAAGCTGCAGGAGAACCAGATCCAGAGTTCCGGCAATCGTGAGATGACGAACATCGCCAAGCTCGCGCGCGGCCAGATCCAGGAGCATCTCGCCATGCTCGAGAGCATTCGCAAAGAACTTGGCCAATAACGGCTTGCGGCCCGGCGGGTTTGCGCGCGCCGGGGCGGAACCCCTCTTTTCACAGGCCGTTGCATTCCATGAGACGCGGACATTTTCAGCCCCGCCGTGACAGAAGAAGAGGAATATCCGATGGCGCGAGATAAGCGCGGAAACCCACCAGAGCCCCCCGTCGATGAGGTTTTGAACGAAGTGGCTCGCGAGGAAGGCGGTGACGATTTCGTCGCAGGGCCGACCCAGCGCAACAGCGTCGGCAACACCAAGCGCGCGGCGGCGAAAGCCACTGGCGTGATGGGCGCGACGAAGAAGCTCGATCCCGATCTCGACATCGAACATGTCGATGACGGGCGCGTGGCGAGCGGCTCGAATGCCGGAATCCGCTCCTTCAAGGAAGTGCCGGAAGAAGAGGACGACGAGGCCGGTTTCCGGATGTCGAACAAGGAGATCGCGGAAGGCGTCTCCACGACGGCCAGCAAGAGTCCGGCTCCCCGCGCCGCGCGGACGGATGCGGGAGGAGCAAGTCCGTCCGGCATGAGCGGCGGCGCGACGTCACGCAAGCGCGTGCCGGCTCCCGGCAATGCCGTGGACGTGCCCAAGGGCACGCTCGTGCGCGGCCACCCGACCGCGAGCCAGTCCGGCGGGAAGTCCCTGTCCTCGACAGGAGACGAGAAGCCACCGAAGCGGTCCGCGCGTGCCGCGAGCGGTCAGCAGCAGCGCCCGCTGGCGAAAGGCGGAACCGAAGAGCGCTGATCCCGCCTGACCGATCTCTCATTCCCATCCCGGAGGCCCGCGCCTCCGGGATGTTTGTGCATCACTCTCCCGTTCCAGGCATCTCAGACGGAAGATGGAGTGACAGAGGACAGCTTCCCGCTTAATGCATCGTTTCAGCCCGATCGGCATTTATGAAATGAAGTTACGAGGAAGCTCTCATGGATAGAAGAAAAGTTCTCAAGGGCGCGGGTCTCGCCGCAGCAGCCGGCGCCGTGGCCTCGCCCGCCATCGCGCAGTCGCAGCCGGAAATCCGCTGGCGCATGGCGTCGAGCTATCCGAAGAGCCTCGACACGCTTTACGGCGCGGGCGAGATGGTCGCCAAGCGCGTGGCCGCCGCCACGGACAACAAGTTCCAGATCCAGGTCTTTGCCGCGGGCGAGCTCGTGAGCGGCCTGCAGGTGCTCGACGCCACGCAGAACGGCACCGTGGAATGCGGCTACACCCTGTCGAGCTACTACATCGGCAAGGATCCGACCTTCATGTTCGACACCTCCGTGCCGTGGGGCCTCAACGTGCGCCAGCACAATGGCTGGATGTATTACGGCGGCGGCCTCGAACTCGTGCGGGAATTCCTGAAGGACTACAACGTCATTTCCTTCCCCGCCGGCCAGACGGGCGCGCAGATGGGCGGTTGGTTCCGCAAGGAGGTCAATTCGGTTGCCGACCTGCAGGGCCTGAAGATGCGCATCGCCGGCATGGGCGGGCAGATCATGCAGAAGCTCGGCGTCGTGCCGCAGGTGCTCGCCGGCGGCGACATCTACCCGGCGCTGGAGCGCGGCACGCTCGATGCCGTGGAGTTCTCCGGCCCCTACGACGACGAGAAGCTCGGCTTCGTGAAGGTTGCGAAATACTACTACTATCCGGGCTTCTGGGAAGGCAGCGCGCAGCCCTCCGTCTACGTGAACATGGACAAGTGGAATTCGCTGCCGGCTCACTACCAGGCAATCCTGGAAGCCGCCTGCGCCGAGGCCAACGCGCTGTGCATGGCCAAGTACGACGCGCAGAACGCGGAGGCGGTCCGCCGCCTGGTCTCGCAGGGCGCGCAACTTCGCGCCTTCCCGAAGGACGTGATGGAGCAGAGCTACAAGGAAGCCTTCAAGCTCTACAACGAGATCGCGGCCTCCAATGCGAAGTTCAAGAAGATCTTCGACCACTGGAACGCCTTCCGCGAGAAGGAGCTCACCTGGTTCCGCATTGCCGAGCTGCCCTTCGACTACTTCGTCAACCAGCAGCAGGGCCAGCGCTGACAACAGGAAGGCGACGCTCGAAGCGTCGCCTTTTCTCTGCGCCCTGGGATCGATGGCGGAAATGCCGCGTTGTCTCACCAATAGGCTCTATCTGCCCAGGGAGACATGGCATGAACGACAAGAAGCGCGAGCAGGACAAACCGGAAAGCGAGCCCAAGCATCACGACGAAAAGCTGCCGGAGAATTCCAAGAAGTCCCTCGACGAGAAGCTCGATGAAGGCGTGGAAGAAACCTTTCCCGCCAGCGATCCGGTTTCGGTGAAGATCACGAAGTAGATCTCGCGCGTCGAGATGCGGCTCCAGGCCCCGGGTCTGGGGCCTTTTTATCGTCAGCTGCGGCTCGCCACGGCGACGCCCAGGGCCGCGCAGGCCATGCCGGCCATCTGGACCACGCTCAAGGATTCCCCGAACAGCACGAAGGCCATGATCGCCGCGACCGGCGGAACGAGGTAAAGCAGCGTCGCCACGCCGACGACCGCGCCCTGGCGGATCAGGAAGAGCAGAAGGCCGATCGCGCCGATGGACAAGCCGAGAACCGCCCAGGCCATGCCGCCGATGAGCGGCCATGTCCATTCCAGCCTGCCCTCTTCCGTCAGCAGAGCGACGGGCAGGGTCACGATGGCCGCTCCGATATATTGCACGAAGGCGTTCACGCGCAGATCCTTCGCGCTGCCGGCGCGCTTCTGCCAGATCGTGCCGACGGTGATCGAGAGCATGCCGAGCACGCAGATCAGGAGCGGAAAGGGCGGAACGCCGCCATCACCCAGTTTCGGCGCGACCACGAGGACGGCTCCGAGAAAGCCGAGGCCGACCCCGGCCCAGCGGCGGGCGGTGACCCGCTCCCCCAGCAGAGGGCCTGCCAGGGCTCCCGTCACGAGGGGCTGCAGGCCCGCCACGAGGGCGGAAATGCCGGCCGGGAGCCCGTGCTTCACCGACCAGAACACGCCGCCGAGATAGCAGCCGTGCAGCAGGGCGCCGGCGACGAGCCCGTTGCCCCATTCCCGCCGCGTCCGCGGCCACGGCGCCCGCACGGCGAGGATGATCGCCCCCAGCACCGCGAGGGCCAGGAGATAGCGGACCAGAAGGAAGGTGAGAGGATCCGCATAGGGCGCGACGCTGCGCGCCACGATGAAGCCGGTCGCCCAGATGAGCACAAAGAGCGGCGGAGCAAGGCGGGCGATCGGGGACGAGGTCATGATGGAAGGGCCAGGAAGCGGGACAGGGAAGCCTGCGCCTCCCGAAGGTGCCCTTCTGCCATTCCGGAGCGCCCCGTGTCGAGGGCGGATGCCGAGAACTGTTTCCACTCCCGTGAAATCGCCTCCCTTCCTTAGCCTGCCGCATCTCTTGACAGCGAACCGGATTCACAGTGGCGGAACGAATGCCCTATCTGCCTTTTAGAGTGATCGGAGCGCGACGCGATCGAGCGCCGATCCAATGCACCGATCCAATGCACTTGCCTTGCCTGCCCTCTCGCCTCACCATCTCCGGCGCCCTGGAGCCCGACTGTTGAAACGCCTGCGCCTTTACCTCGAACTGCTCGCGATCGCGATGAACCGCTTCGTGCTCCACGATGCCTGGGCCATTGCAAGCCATATCGCGCTGTCGGTGCTGACGTCGTTCTTTCCCTTCCTCATCCTCGTGACGGCGCTGGCGAGCGTGTTCGGCACCGGAACGCTGGCGGACGAGGTCGCCGACCTCATCCTCGAAGCCTGGCCCCGGGAGATCGCGGGGCCCATCGCGAGCGAGGTCCACAACATTCTCACCGGCCGCCGCAGCGACGTGGTGACCCTCGGCGTGGGGCTGACCCTCTATTTCGCGTCGAGCGGCGTGGAGAGCCTGCGGGTCGGGTTGAACCGCGCCTACAACGTGCGCGAGACGCGCGCCTGGTGGCTCACGCGGCTCGAATCCATCGCCTTCGTGATCGGCGGCGCCTTCGTGCTGATGGCGATGGCGCTGCTCGTCGTGCTGGGTCCTTTCATCTGGCGCGGGATCCTGCACTGGGTGCCGGCGCTGCAGCCCTTCGACGCCCTGGTCGGCTTCCTGCGGATCGGCGTTGCGACCCTCATCATCGTGGTGGGCCTGATGCTGGCCCATAAGCTCGTTCCCGCAGGGCGCCGCAGCTTCCGCTCCGTGCTGCCGGGTGTCGGCGTGACGCTGGTCCTGTGGCTTCTGGGGGGCTTCGCGTTCAGCTGGTATCTCGATTACTACCCGGCCGCCTATGCCTCCACCTATGGCGGCCTCGCCACGGCCATGGTGGCGCTGATCTTCCTCTACACCCTGAGCGCGATCTTCCTCTTCGGCGGCGAATTGAACGGCACCATTCTCGCGGCCAAGCAGCGGCGCCTCGGAAAGGAGCGCACGCCCGAGCTGACCGACGTGATCACCCTGCCCTGAGCGCCTCCGCCAGACCCGTCACAGATTGGGCGAGATCCGGAATTCGAGCCTCGCGGAAGCGGCCGGACGCGCATGCGGCGCGACGCTGTAGCCGACGGAAACATTGACGCTCGATCTGAACGGATCGGAATAGGAGCTGAGCACCGTCTCACCCATGATTTCCGACATCAGGTTGGAATAGAGCGCGCCGTTGGAGACATCCACGTTCATGCTCGGCGACACGCGCAGCGCGACATTCCATCGGTTCAGCGGAATATCCAGCGGCAGGTGCAGCCGTCCGTTGAAGGACTGGAAATAATCGGCCTGCGCATTGTCCATGGACCCCACGGTCGCAAAATCGATCCGGAGTCCGGCAGCCTCCGTCAGATCCCGCGACCAGGAGGATTCCCACATCGTCCGCGAGGCCAGATAACGGCTGTCGCCGCCGCCGCCGCGGATCAGCTCCGTTCCGATCAGGAAGTTCCAATCCTGGAAGGGCTGCATCTTGGCGCCCAATGTCTTGCCCGAATCGGATGGGGTGAACCGGCTCAGCGGACCAAGACCGCTCGCCCATGTCTGCGTGCGCTCCAGCGAATAGACCGGACGCGAGACGCGAAAGCGCCGGACGGCGACATCCTCGATGCGCCAGGATGGCGCCTCACCGATCCCCGCAGCACCGTCTTCAAGCGCCTGCGCCGCTGAAACGGAGATGAGAATAGAAGGAAAAGAAACAGCGAGTTTCAGATATCGGCGGAGCATGGAACAACGAAGAAAATAGTCTTAAATCGAAAGCATTGAGTAATGTCATTCGAATCTGATTCCTTTAATAAAAGACTAACCTGCCGCGCCACGAGTGAGGTGGACAAATATGCAACACAAACTCTGTATTAAGCGCCGCTCTTCTCGGCAAAGTCAGAAAATGGCTGCAATAAAAGCCTTCTCTACATGTTGGACAAAACGACGCAGCCGGCAGCAAAAAAGCGGCCAGGCGAGTGCCTGACCGCTGCGTTTCGCGAGACTTGGAAAAACCGTCAGCCGACGATGCGGTATTTCACGAAGCCGTCCGGCGCATCGCCCATCTTCTCGACCCTGATGCCGGCGGGCTGATAGGCGGCGGCGTTCGGGCCGGTCGTGAAGGTCATGGTGACGCCCGCGGGCACGGCGAGCGACCAGGAGCCGTCCGCTTTCGGCGCCACTTCCTTCTTCTCGACGATGTAGCGCATGATCGCATCGCGCGTGAGGTCCGGCGCCTCGAACACGATGGTGGAGCCGTCATTGCCCGGGAAGTTGCCGCCGCCGCCCGCGCGGTAATTGTTCGTCACCACGAGGAACTGCTGATCGTCCGCGACGGGCTTGCCGTTATAGGTCAGGTCCTTGATGCGGTGCGCATCGGCGTTCACGACCTTGCCGTTGTCGTCGTAGCGCGAGGCTTGCGTCGGATCGATCTTGTACTGCACGCCGGCAATGACGTCGAAGTTGTAGGCCGGGAACTTGGCATTGATGAGCTCCTGCTCGCCGCCCTTGGCCGGATCGATCTGATTGTAGATGCCCGCCGAGCGTTCGAGCCATTCGCGCACCTGCGCGCCCGTCACCTTCACCACGCGGATCGTGTTCGGATAGATGTAGATATCCGCCATGTCCTTGATGGCGAGCGGGCCGGGCTTGATGTCGGTGAAGTAGTTCGCGCCACCGCGCCCGCCGGCCTTGAAGGGCGCCGCCGCCGAGAGGATCGGCAGGTCCTTGAAGGCGGAGTTCTTGAGCTGATCGGCCACGTACCAGGACTGCGCCTCGGCGACGATCTTCACGGAGGCGTCGTCGGACACGAGCGAGAAGTAGGAATGGATGGGCACCGCCGTCGAGCCGACGGGCTCGCGCACATATTTGAGCGTGGCGTCGTGATCGGCCTGGACCGCCGCGATAACGGCGGCCTCCGAATCCACCTTGGCGACGATCTTGCGCTCGACGCGCTCGTAGATCGGACGCGCCTCGGTGCGGAAGCTCATCACCTTCCACGCATTGCCGTCCTTCGTCAGCTCGAGATCGATGACGCCGAGATGGCTGCCCCAGAACCCGGCCATGACGGCGGGCTTGCCGTGCAGCGTGCCCTTCTGCACGTCGACGCCGTCGATGTTGTTGAACTCCTTGCCGCCCGGGAACACGAAATGCTGGTGCCCGGTGAGGATGACGTCGATGCCGTCCACCTTCGCGAGGTGCAACGCCGCGTTCTCCTCGCCGCCCTTGCGCTCGCCGCCCGCGATGCCGGAATGGCAGAGCGCCACGACGATGTCGGCGCCGGCCTTCTTGAGATCCGGAACGTGCTTGTTGGCGGCATCGACGATGTCGATGGTGGTCGCCTTGCCGTCGAGATGGGCCTTGTCCCATTGCACGATCTGCGGCGGCACGAATCCGATCACGCCGACCTTCAGCTTCTGCTTCGCGCCGCTCTCATCCGTCACCTCGCGGTCGAGGACGAGCCACGGCTTGTAGAGCGTCTCGCCATCGGCCTTGATCGCATTGGCGCAGACCACCGGGAATTTCGCGGCGCCCATGGCGTTCTGCAGGTATTCGAGGCCGTAATTGAACTCGTGATTGCCGAGCGTGCCGCAATCGTAGGAAAGCGTGTTCATGGCGGCGACGATGGGATGCACGTCGCCCTTCTTCATGCCCTTGCGATAGGCCACGTAATCGCCCAGCGGCGAGCCCTGGATGATGTCGCCGTTGTCGAAGAGCAGGCTGTTCCTGGCCTCGCCGCGCGCTGCCTTCACGATCGTCGCGGTGCGCGCGAGACCCACCGTGTCGTCGGGCGCATCGCGATAATAGTCGTAAGGGAAGATGTTCACGTGCAGGTCGGTGGTCTCCATGATGCGGAGCTTCACCACCGGATTGGCCTGGCCCAGGGCGAAATGCGGCAGGCTCGTGAGGGCCGCGGCGGCCACGCCGGTCTGGAGGACGCGGCGGCGGGTGATCGACGATGTCATGGATATCTTCCCTCTGAATGGAACCTTCGTTCCTTGATCAGAGGGAAGCACAACTTTCGTGACAGGATCAAGATCGTCCCCTAGGGGGAACCCAGGACCCGACACACATCCGTCATCCCGGACGGCGGAGCCGATCCGGGATCGTCATCAGAACAGGGCGCCTCATCCTGCATACGTTCCCGGGTTCCGCTGCGCGGCCCCGGGATGACGTGCCCGTCACGACGCCCGCAGGGCCTCGTCGAGATCGCGGTAAAGGTCCTCCACGTCCTCGATGCCCGTGGACAGGCGCAGGAGGTCGGGCGGGCAAGGGGTTCCCGGCCCCTCGATGGAGGCGCGGTGCTCGATCAGGCTCTCGACGCCGCCCAGCGACGTGGCCCGCTTCCACAGGCCGACCTTCGCGGCGGTCTGGATCGCCGCCTGCTCTCCACCCGTCACCTGGATCGACAGCATGTAGCCGAAGCCGCCCTCCATCTGCCGCGCGGCGATGTCGTGGCCGGGATGCTGCGGCAGGCCGGGATAGAGCACGCGCGCCACCTTGGGATGCGCGGAGAAGCGTTGCGCGAGTTCGAGCGCCGATTTCGCCTGCGCCGCGGTGCGCACATGGAGCGTGCGCATGCCGCGCATCAGGAGATAGGCCTCGAAGGGGCCGAGGATCGCGCCCTGCATCTTGCGGACGGAGGCGACCTTCGCCCAGAACTCGTCCGCCTTCGCGCCGGCGAGCGCGCCCGCGATCACGTCGGAATGGCCGTTGAGCACCTTGGTCGCCGCATGCATCACGATGTCGGCGCCAAGCGTCAGCGGGCGCGTATGGACCGGGGAGGCGGTGGTGGAATCGACCGCGAGCCTTGCCCCCGCCGCATGGGTGATCTCGGCGACGGCGGCGATGTCGGTGATTGTCCAGAGCGGGTTCGACGGGGTCTCGACCCAAAGAAGCTTCGTGCGGCCCGGAACGATTGCTGCGCGCACTGCATCGAGATCGTCGGTTTCCACGAAATCCACCGCGAGGCCCCAGCGCACGGCCTCCGTCATCAGCCAGCTGCGGAGCGCCCAGTACATGACCTTGGAAGCCACGATGTGATCGCCGGGGTTGAGCGCCTGGAACACGGCGGTCGCCGCCGCCATGCCGGAGGAGAAGAGAAGTGCGCCGGCCTCAGCCTCCTCGAGCATCGCCAGCACCTCCTCCGCCTCGCGGATGGTGGCGTTGTCCGGGCGGCCATAGACGAAGCCGGAGGAATAGGCGTTGTCCTCGTCGCGGATATAGGTCGTCGCGACATGGATCGGCGGCACCACCGCTTTCGTGATCGGGTCCACATGGCCCATCGCCTGGGCGGTCAGGCTGCGTCTCGACCAGGGGGAACGCGACGACATGGGGAACCTCCGAAAAGCGTGACGGTTGCCGTCACGGATCAAATACCGCGCATTGCTTTAGAGGGATTTCGCCGATGCATACAGATCAAACTGCGCCGGACAGCCATGCAATGCCGCGACTGCCGCGCCTCCTGGTGGCCGTGCTGCCCGTCGTCGCGGTGGCGATGTCGGCGAGCAAGGTCACGCAATCCAACATCCCGTCCTGGTATGCGGGCCTGCAGAAGCCCGGCTTCACGCCGCCGAACTGGGCCTTCCCGGTCGTCTGGACCCTGCTCTACGCCATGATGGCCTATGGACTCTGGCGCATCCTGTCCCTGCCCGCGAACCGGCCCGGACGTTCGGCCGCGATCGTTGCCTTCTTCGTGCAGCTCGTCCTGAACGGGCTCTGGTCCTTCGCCTTCTTCGGCGCGCAGAGCCCGCTCGCCGGCCTCGTCGTCATCGCCGCCCTGATCGCGGCGATCCTCGTCACGATCGCCGCCTTCTGGAGGCTCGACCGGATAGCGGCGCTTCTTCTCGTGCCCTATCTCGCCTGGGTCTCCTATGCGACCCTGCTGAACGGCACGATCTGGCGGCTGAACGGATAACGCGAGGCACCACATCGCCTCTCCCCGTCCTCACCGGCCTTGGGCCGGTGATCCCGATGGTTCGGAGCGCAGTGCCTTTTAGAAAAGAGACGGCCGGGACAAGCCCGGCCATGACGGAAAAGGAAGCGGTTAACGGGCAGAGCTATGTGGAGCGCCCTCATTCCGGCTTGTCGAACAGGTCCGGGCTCGTGTCGTGGCGGTCGAGAACGCCCACGAAGGGAAGCTGGCGGTAGGAATGGGCCACGTCCATGCCGTAGCCGATCACGAACACGTCCGGGCAGGTAAAGCCCACGTAATCGGGCTGGATCTGCACGGCGCGCTTGCCGGGCTTTTCCAGGAGAACGGCCGTCTTCACGGATTTGGCGCCGCGGGCCATCAGCAGGTCCTTGGCGAAGGTGACCGTGCGGCCCGATTCGAGGATGTCGTCCACGAGCAGCACGTCGCGGCCGCGCACGTCGCTTTCCACGTCGCGCAGGATGGTGACGTTGCCGCTGGAGACCGTGCCGTCGAGATAGCTGGAGAGATGCACGAACTCCACCTGCGGCTCGAGCCCCGCCCGGTGGAGGGCGCGGATCAGATCCGCCGCGAACATGAAGCTGCCCTTCAGGATCGCGACGACGAGCAGGTTCTGGGGCTTGGAATCCGCGATTTCCTTTGCCAGCGCCTCGTTGCGCCTGGCGATGGCCTCCTCGTCGAAGAGAACCCGGATACGGTGGGAAGCAGTCATCGTCGGTCCGTCCAGAAAGAAATTGGGAAGCCAGAAACGTGTTCTTCACGACCATGGCGGCGCGCGGAAGTCAAACGGACTTCACGATTTTTCCGGCAAAAGGGGCCGTCCGGGGCCTTCCGCGGCGCTCCTGCGGCAATGTTCCGCGACCGCGTCGCTTTCCGGGCGCCACCGGCAAGTTTATGGCTTGCTAACCATACCGGGGCGATAACCAAGAGCGAATCGCTTCGCGGCCGGCGCGCCCTGCCGCCGGACGGACAGTTTCGAGGAGGCTTCAAGGCGCCCGTGAGAGCCTATTACGACGAGGAATTCGATGATGGCGCGGCGGATCCCACCGTGCGGTTCGAGAATGTGGGCGTGCGCTATGGCATGGGGCCCGAGGTTCTGCGCGACCTGACCTTCTCCATCGCGCCGAACTCGTTCCA
>Ga0180217_1000542_pt1 | contig 58248 bp, 46 predicted proteins | sample eDN3rd37CBELigOP_FD_128521 | JGI IMG/M metagenome (GOLD analysis project Ga0180217, IMG submission 128521) | Enriched Organic Plus compost microbial communities from Emeryville, California, USA - eDNA 3rd pass 37_C BE-Lig OP (version 2) (version 2) ...
CCGCCGCAATGGCGTCGATTCTTCCGGCTTGTGCCAGGAGACAATCTCGGTGAAGCGGTGCGAAGCGAGATCACCGATGTCGAACTGCTGCTTCAGTTCCGCCGGAGTGAAGCGGTCCGCCAGGTAAGACCGGAACTCACGCTGACAGTGTTCGCAGTGGCAATCGTGCCGGTAGAAGTAGTTGGCGATGTATCCGTCCACACCACGCTCGATGCCCCGTTTCGTCCATGCCTTGAGCACCGCCCGCCAATGCGGATTGTTGAGGCATCCCCAGTATTCCTTCATCCCGCCGATGCTGTAGCTATTGTTGGTCAGCAGGCTGCCGTCGGCTTTCCGTTCGAGCAGATCGCGCGGGTCCGCGACCGGGCGCGGCCCGAGTTCCTTCTCGTCCCAGAGATCGCGGTAGAACTTGAAGAAGCCGCGCGGCCCTTCGTCCGATTCGGGATCACCGACCAGGAACTTCACGTTGAAGTGCCCGACGACTTTCGCGTTCCGCTCGTGCAGTTCCTGATTCAGTTCTTCGAACCAGGTGCCGCATTCATCGAGTCCCTGAAGAGGGAAGTGCGCCGGATAGCCTTTGTACTGCGGTGTATGAGCGAGGCTCCAGAAGTGGCCGCCGTAGAAGCCGACCTGAGTGACTTCAGGTGCAGCGGCATCGACGAACTTCAGGTACAGATCGCGCTCGCCGTAGGCGTCCCAGTGCGCAATCATGCGCGTGAATTCGACGCGTGAACCGGGTTCGGCTCCGGCGAGGGGGGGCAGGAAGACTCCGGCGACCAGCCCACAGAAAAGCAACACACCGCGAACGCGTCTGCCGTCGATCATCGCAGGCCTCCGGAGTGGTCAGGGAAACGGAGCGATCGCCGCCGGATCGGTGGCGGCTGATCTGTTCCCCAGACTACCGGAAATCGGCGCACGCGGGGAGAGGCAAGACCGCGGTTTGGACGTTCAGCGGGGCTGCTGCCCGTCTCCGGGGCGTCTCATCTCGTGGTGGAGCCCCGACGTACTTTCCCCGACGATCTTCGCCGGGCGAGACCCGCTTCCTTGAGGGCGCGGAGCGGCGAGCTCTGATAATGGGTCGTCAGCAGCCCTCCGCCTCCGTGCTTCAGGAAGTGTTTCCGACTGAGCTGCGACCAGTCTTCGGCGGTCTTCCAGCCGAGTTCCTTTCCGAGCCAGGCGAGATAGGCCCGGCGGTTCTCCGGGGCCTGCCAGTAACCCTGCGGCACGCTGCGGAAGAGCCATTCCTTCCAGGGATAGCGGGGGCGATACTCCTTCACCGCCGCGAAGGGGGAGTCGCCGTAGTGATTCGCGAGGAGCCCGCCGCCTCCATTCTGATAGAACGCCCGCTTGGTGACACCGTACCAGTCGGAGGTCTTCTGAAAGCCCAGCCGCTTTCCCAGCCAGTCCATGAAGGCGCGACGGTTCTCAGGTTTCTGCCAGTAGCCTTGCGGCGTGCTGCCGAACAGCCACGGCTTCCAGTCGTAGTGGGGCTTGTATTCGAGGAGCGCGGCGTAAGGGGAGTCGTTGTAGTAATTGGCGAGCAGTCCGCCGCCGCCGTTTTCGTGGAAGTCACGCTTGCGGATGCGGTACCAGTCTTCGTTCCTGCGGAAGTTCTTGAGCGCGCCCAGCCAGCGCATGTATCGCCGGCGGTTGCGAATCAGCCCCCAAAAACCATCGGGAACCCGTCCGTCGACCCAGGGGGTCTGTTCCAGACGCGTTCCCGTTGTCATCACCCTGACTTTCAGCCGCTGCATCACGATCCCGCAGCCCGGGAGGCCGGAGCACCAGGGTGCCCGCACCGCGAGGGCCGCACTTCACACCATTCAATTACTGGCCGATGCTCGCTGCATCGTAAATCCCGGCATCATGCCGGTGCAGCAGCGTGGCAAGGATGGTGGTGTCGATATCCCAGGCAAACTGCTGCACGTGCCCGTCGGCGAAGCAGAAGTTCACTCCACCCGGGTGTGCCGACCCCCAGTGACGCGCCAGATTGGCGTTGTCAGCCATGTCGGCATCGCGGGTCATTGTAGGGCTGTAGCGGAGAATATGCCAGGGATAGCGGGCATCGAACGCGTCGCCGTCGGCCCAGCGTTCGCTGCCGGAAGTCGGGCCGTTGAGCTCAAATTCCTCGACCGTGCCTCCCTGTTCGCCCATGTGGGCGGGATGCACCGCCTTCTCGGCGAACAGTATGGTATTCGAGGCACCGTCGCGCAGCGACTGCATGGTCAGGGTGCCGAACCAGCTGAACTTTTCATCGTTCGTGCCGGCCTGCATCCGCTGCCGGATCGTCCCCGGGACGATCGCGCCATTGGGGACCCCGTGAGTCAGCTGGAGCGTCAGGCAGTCGACCTTTCCGTCGACTTCCGAGCAGGTGCTCCCGGCGTTTCCGGCGTAGTCGGTGCAAGTCCCCGGGGGGACTGCCGTCTGCATGGCGAAATCGAGCGTTCCGGGCACACCCGACTCCGGCACCCGCTGTCGCATCGCCTGCCGCCGGCTCGGGCAGAACAGGGTTTGCGCGACTCCCGACTTCCGGTCGCCGCCGTGCGTGACGCCCCAGGGGCGCTCGACTTCAATCTCCTGCGTGAAGAAGGGCTCGTCGAGGAAGGGAAGCAGCAGGGCACACCAGGTCTGCCCGCTCACCCGCTCGCCGCTGTTCGTCACGCCCAGATAGGCGGGCGGAAGCGAGTTGTGCATTTCGAGAAAGCCGTTGGCGGCGATCCCCAGCTGCTTGAGATGATTCGTGCACTGCGTGCGGCGGGCGGCTTCTCGCGAACTCTGGATCGCCGGGAGCAGCAAGCCGACAAGAAGCGCAATGATGGCAATCGCCACCAGCAACTCGATCAACGTAAAACCACGGGTCGGCCGGCCTGCGCAGATGCGGCGATCACCTGTGTCCGAAGTAAAGCGAGCATCTTTGCGGGACGAAGTGCGGCTGGAAGACACCATAAGCCTGCCTGCCTCCTGAGGGGACTCGTCCGATTCAGTCACACCGGCTTGAGCGCTCCGGTTAATCTCGTAGCAGCATTGTAAAGTAGAACATCTCCGGTCACCAACAAAATCTGTTTCGATTCTGCCGAACCTGTATCGGCCTGGCCACCGGAGAATCCCGGATACAAATGCGGATTCCCGGAAATAAAGACGAATCGAAACATTTTTAAGACGACATCCTCCGCGAGAGTCTCCCACGGAGGATGTCTTCGTAACTGGCTGCGGACTTGACTCCCCGGAATAGTCAGGAAGCCGAGATCTGAGCAGGAAAACTACTCGATCAGGTCCCAGTCGATCTTGTTCCGATCACGACGATCGAGTAACCGTGCCAATGCGGTGCCGTCGATATCCCAGCGGAGCGTCTTCACGCTGCCATCGCCGAGCGCGAAATTCACGACCCCACCCGAATGCGCACTTCCCCAGTGCTTGGACGAGTTGCCGCTGTCGCTGGTCACATCCCGGTTGATCGACTGATAGAACCGGACGAAGTGCAGCGGGTGGCGGGCATCGAAGATGTCGCCGTCGCCGCGGTTCCGGTCGGTGGAGCCGGTCCCCTGGAGGGCCGTGTCGTCGGCGGTCAATTCATTGACTCGGCTCGCCTCCCCCAGGAAGTTCACGTTCACCCACTTCTCGCCAAACAGGATCGTATTCGACAGCCCGTCGGGAATGTTGGAGAAGGTGAGCTGGCCGCGCCATTTGAAATAGGTGTCGTTCTGATTGCCGGTTGAGTTGTTCTGGTTCTTCCAGGTGATCTGTCCGGGGACGAACATGCCGCGGGCATCGTTGAGGTTGTTCGTCAGGGCACCGCGCTGACCGTTCACCATGTTGTTATTGTCGCCGGCATTCCCGGCATAGTCGCTGCAGCTTCCCGGAATGTCGATGCTGTGCAGCGGGCCCATGCCGTCACGTCGCGGCATCCCGGTTGTCGGGGTTTGCTGCCGCATCGGGCTGCGGCGGCTCGGGCAGAAGTAGGTCCGGACGATCGCGCTCTTGCGGTCGGCTCCGTGAGTGACGTCCCAGGGACGGCGCAGCTCAATGCCGTACATCAGCCCCTCTTCCCCCATGAACGGCAGGATCATTGCCGCCCAGGTCTGGCCGTTCAGCGACTCGCCCACAGAGGTGTTGACGCCCGCCACTTCAATGCCCAGATACGAGGGGGGCACCACCTGATAGGTATCGTGGAAGTTGTGGACCGCCAGCCCCATCTGCTTCAGGTTGTTGACGCACTGGGCGCGCCGTGCGGCCTCGCGGGCCTGCTGCACGGCGGGCAGCAGCAGCGCCACGAGAATTGCAATAATGGCGATGACGACCAGCAACTCAATGAGTGTGAACGCACCGCGCCGGGAGATTTGCACGGGCTTCCGTGCGGCGACTCTTGACTCCACCTGCGTCATGGACGAACTCCATTAAGAAAATGAGGAAGACCGGTCGTTCACGCAGGCCGACTGCCGTGCCGATGCGGTGAACGAGACTCATACCGACTATCGACGAGAAAATTCCATCAGCCGCAATCGCCGGGAGGTCCGTCCATCGACAGGCAGGAGAGATGAAAGAAAGGAGAGGGCGGGAATGGCCGCCAGGCACCTCAGCCGCATCGTCGGAATGGACGAATCCCCCTTTCCTCAAGACGTGCGATTCCGCTTCGTTCGGGAAAGCCGCGGAGGCTGTGAACCGACCCGGGAGACTCCACAGGTCCGCCAGCAGTGAGGTACAAGAATCAGATGACTGCGGATTCGTGGTGATGAATCACCGAAAGGAGAACCGCCAACGACGCTTGGAGATACCGGGAATCGCGACAGTATTTCCAAACAGGAAGTCGTATAAACGATGATTAGATCGTGCCTCTTTCTAAAGATCAACAAGAAAAGTGCCATTCGGTGTTTCTTTTATTCAGGCAAATCCCGTGTTGACTGGTGAAACTACTGGCGTTGTGGGGCAAGACAAGTAAGCCATACAGGCCTGGCAATTTGACATGGTCGGTCGCTGCGCATCCGGCGGGAAGAACTCCCTTGAAAGTCCTGCCGCCCGACAGGCGATGCGGTAAATACCTCCACGTCTTTCGCTCTCGGGGCCGGCTCGTCAGCAATGTGCTCTCCTGCGTGATCCTCCGGGCACGCAGGCTCAGGAGGGGGAAGGCTCCGGGAGAGAATTACCTCCGCGTTCGTGCCGGTGCCGGACAACTTTGCGGCGGCGGTGGTTCCCGCGCGGCGAAGTGGTACCGGTGCTGGGGCTATGGAATTGCCACGACCTGACCAGCGGGGAGAGAAACGGGCGAGTGCTGAACACCCGCACCCGTTGCAGGGTTCCGAGCGTGCGCGGCCTGTTGGACCGCCGGCGAATCGCAAAGGGGGCGGCACTCGAAAACGAAATAAGCCGCGGAAGGTCAGTGCCCTCCGCGGCTTTCATGTTTCAAGTTGTCGAGTCTCGATCCCTTTCGGGATCGAGGACGCCGCAGTCCTTCCTGCCAATCACAGGCCGCCGTGCGGAATGTCGTCGCCCGAGTAGCGTTCGTAGAACAGCCAGCCGATCTCCTCGCTCAGCCGCGACATGTACAACTGCTTGAAGTTGTAATAGGACATGTCATTCGTCGCGACGGGGGTATGCGTCGGATACCGGGAGATCAGTTCCTTGCTGAAGATCACGTGCCCGTCATCATCTTCCATCTCGTAGACCTGGATCATCGCATCGCAGCGTCCGCGGAAGAGGTTCGAACTGTTCTCTTCGTAAAGGTTGTACATGCTGAGCTCAATGAAGATCACATAATCGACGCCGAGGTCGGCTCCGAGTTGCGTCGGCTTGTCCCAGTCGGCGTTCTCGTCGAGCCAGGCCTGCACGGCATCAGGATCGGCGACGAGGATGTGATTCTTCGCCAGGCGGTGCGCGACGTACTTGGCGAGTTCGCGGTCGACGGCATCAAAGCTCAGCTTCACCTCTTTGGGAGCGTAGCAGACGACTGCGACGTGAATATCCTTCTGCGAAAGCGATTTCTTCGTCTGCTGATCGAACTCGGGTTCGATCGAGGGAGGGCCGCCGATCAGGTAGCCCGCCAGAATGAACATGTTGCAGCCGGTCTGTGAAACCGCCAGTGCGAGGATCAGCAAGGCAGGCAGCAGACCAGCCAGGCGTCGGCGTCCTGCGCGCAGGGGAGCTCTCACGTCGGGTGTGGTGGTGACGGACGTTGTGTGTGCGGAGTCCATCATCGGGCGATCCTTCAACTGCGTGCGGTCAGCATGGTCCGACATCCGCGTCTCCATGTCTGGATTCTAGACGTTAGGCTCTAGGCTTCAGGCTTTAGGGGGGATCAGAAGGTGTCGCCGAGGCGATGTTCACAGAAGAGACGGGCGATTTCTTCGCTGACCTGGTCGAGGTACTTCTTGCGGAACATGTTCGCACGCATCTGATCGATCGAGACGGGCTGATGCGCGGGGTAGATCGACGAGAACTCTTTCGCGTAAATCTGCCGCGCTTCGCGGCCGTTCTTCGTCTCCTGCATTTCATACACGGTGACGCTGCCCGAAGAGCGGCCGCGGAGCAGGTTGGGGCTGTTCTCTTCCTTGTAGCTGAACGATTCGATGCGGATCTGGATGATGTAGTCGGTGTCGACCGCCTCGCCGAGTTCGGTCAGGCTCTCGATGATGCCGCCACGGTCATCGATCCAGCTTGCCACCTCGTGAGGGGGGACCGTATCGACCCCCGAACGTCGCAGACGCCGCGAGACTTCGGAGAGCAGATCGACATCGAGCGAGGTGAACTCGGCCTTGATCAGCTCCGGCGTGGTGCAGATCACGGCGGTGCGCTTGAAGTCGGCACTGAGCGACTTGCCGGTGAACTGCTCGAACTCGGCGGGCATCATCGAGTCGCCGATCAGCATCTTTCCGGCCATCACAAAGAGCGAGCAGCCGGGAAGGACGAGGAGCACCAATCCCGCGACGAGCAGCAGGCGTGCCGTCCGTCGTTCCGTGCTGCGGGCAGGAGGATTCGGATAGCGGTCCATCGCGATCCTTGACTGTAAGTGATGAATGATCCCGCGTCCGGTCTTCACGAAGGCCGGGCGGGCAGAGAGGCAATGCGACTGGAGACGAAGGGCGCGTCCGGCTTGCCGGCGGTCGCACCGCCTGCGTGGCGGCACTCACGGGCGTCCGGGACTCAATGCCCCCGCGGGCCAGTGGTCAGAATTTGTCGGATTCGATTTCGAGAGATGTGAGCGAGCAACAATTCACAGGGACGTGAGTGCGATCTGGCCGAGCAGAACGATCCAGTTCAGCACGCAGACCGCGGCGATCACCAACAGCACCCAGGCAGCGGTTTCGAGGGGGCGATGCACTTTCCACAGGACACCCCGCCACACGCTCCACGCACACCAGGGAAGCTGGAGGGCGCAGGCGGAGGCGAGCAGCATCCCGCCGAAGTTGGCACGGCTGGCGTCACCAAATCGGCCGCGGACAAAGTGTGCAAAGCTTGTCGTCATGCCACAGCTGGGGCAGGGGAGATCGAGGATCAGTCGAAAGGAACACGGAGGCAATCCCAGCCGCTGGTGAGTCCCGAACCCACGCGGGTCCGGCTCCAGTTGCCGGGCTAACACGAAACCGCCCGCGAGCAGGAGTCCGGCAAGCGCGAGCAGCACGCGCTCTCGCGGTTGCAGAGGATACCCGTCGCCACGGTCAGAGGTTTTCATTGGTGGAGATGAGAGAGAGGGGCTAGATACCGCGTTCCCCCAATTGCTGCAAGGGCATTTCGGGGAACGCGGTTGTTTTTCGACTCCCGGAACAGGGATTCGGGATTTAGCGGCAACTCCTGCCGATACGGGCCCCGCTGTGGGCCGAAATTCGGGCCGCCGCCGGAGAATTCACCGGACCTGCCGTGCGGCCTGCCGCTCATTTCACACCTGTTGTTCTACACGGCGGCGTTCCATTCGCCCTGGAAGACTTCGACGGCTGGTCCCGTGAGGTAAACTTCGCCCGATTCGGCCCATTCCAGTTCGAGATCCCCACCGGGGAGATGCGCGAGAACGCGGCGTTCGGTCAGCCCGGCGAGCACCCCGGCGACCGCGGAAGCACACGCCCCCGTGCCGCATGCCTGCGTCTCTCCCGAACCCCGCTCCCAGACGCGCATGCGGAACTCGCGGGGAGAAACGATCTCGATGAACTCGGCATTCACCCGCCGCGGAAACGCCGGATGCCGCTCCACCTGCGGCCCGACCCCGTGCACCCATTCGTCACTGAGCTGATCGACGAACGTGACGCAGTGCGGATTCCCCATCGAAACGCAGGTCACCTCCAGCGTTCGCCCGGCGACTTCGAGGGGCTGGCGGATCGGCGGATCGCCGGGAAGCGTGGTGGGAATCTCGTCGCTCCTGAGGATCGGCTGCCCCATGTTCACGCGAATCCGTTCCGCCTTGCCGTTTGCGATTTCGAGTTGCAGCGTGAGCACGCCGCGGCCCGTTTCGATCCGCAACTCGTCGCGGCGGCAGATGCCGTGATCGTACACGTACTTCGCGACGCAGCGCACGCCGTTGCCGCACATCTCCGATTCGCTGCCGTCGGCGTTAAACATCCGCATCCGCGCATCGGCCTGTTCCGAGGGGCAGATGAGAATCAGTCCATCCGCGCCGATGCCCTTGTGGCGATCGCTGACGGCAATCGCCAGCTGCGCCGGATCGCCGGGGAGGCGCTCCTCGAAACAATTCACGTACACGTAATCGTTCCCCGCCCCGTGCATCTTCGTAAACCGCATTTTGTCCCTTACCTGCTGACTTCTCGATCTGGGGGTGAATGTGGCGACCGCTGACCGGTCTCTGTTTCTGTAGGTGCGTGCCGGGATTGCAGCACGCGCGTGATGGACTGCCTTCAAGGCATTCTAAACGCTGCCGGGCCGGCTGACGACGCAGCTTTCCAATTTGCCGGCGCGGGCGTCCCTCTGCCGCCTTGCAGACGCGTCATGCCGATCCGTTCTCGCCCAGCCCGCGGAAGATGGGCCGTCGCAGGGGATTGTCGCGGCTGGTGAACTGCTCGCCGGGAGCAGGCTCGGCTTCGAGTGCCCGCGCGACCATGTGGAACTTGGCATCCAGATCGTCCGCGAAGTAGACGAGAAGCGCCTCGGGCGTGTGCGGGGCGACCGGCGAGCCCCATTCCGGCAGGTTCTGGTGCGAGACGATGATGTGCTCCAGCCGGAGCAGCGTCTCCGGATCGATCTCCCCCAACTCGCGTGCCTTTTCGCGGACCAGGTCGCGTCCGAGAAGGATATGCCCGATCAGCCGCCCCTGTGCCGTGTATTCCGCTCCCTGCGGGAGGTGTTTCAGTTCGAGCGACTTGCCGATGTCGTGCAGAATCCCCCCGGCCACCACCAGCGATTTCGACAGCGGGGGATGCATGTGGGGGTAATAGGCCAGGTACTTGTCCGCCAGAAACACGCAGGTCCGCGTGACCGAGAGAACGTGTTCCAGAAAGCCTCCCGCGAAGGCATGATGATGACGGCTGGCCGCGGACATCTGCCTGAGCTGCGGCTCGTGCTCTTCGAGCAGCGCCAGGACGAGATTCCGCACCGGCCGCTCGCTGATGTGCGTCTCGGCGATCTGTTTCAGCTCGGCGAGCATCTCGTCAGCGTCGAAGCGGCTGTGTTCGAAAAAGTCGAGCGGGTTGAAGCCCTGTTCCCGGTCGGAAGGCTCGACCGGCCGCACCCGATCCAGCTCCACCTGCGAGCCGTACTGGTTCTCCAGGTAGCTGCAGCGGAGCTTGTAGAACATGCCGACTTGCCAGTTGGCCTCGCAGTCGGCAAACCACGGCGTGTCGCTCCAGATCATGGCGGTGGCGGAGCGGCGGCCGTCACGAAACGTGACGCGAAAGTACGGCTTGCCGTCGCGCGTGGTGGCGCGATCCTTCGCCGCGAGCAGGGCAAAGCAATCGCCCGAATCGCCAACCGCAAAATCGCAAAGCCGCTGAACTCTCGCCCCGAGGCTCATCGTCGTTCTTTCCTGGATGCCGGTGCACGCGTGTGATCTGGGTGTGTTTTCCCAGAATCTAACGCGGCGGCTCCCGGTGATCAAATCGGAGCGAGGTGCTTTCGTTTATGAATTTGCCGATGAAGAGTGCACCGGGAAGATTCAGTCCCGCATCATTGCGGCACGCCGCGTGCGGAGTTTTCTTGTGAACAGAACTTGGAGCGGTTCACCGCTTCGGCCATCGCGGAGGCGCGGAGAAGAAGGTGGCAAGCACGGCTGCCCCGAAGAGCGTGTAGCCGACAGCGAACACCCACGCGGGCAGTTCAAAGAAGAGCAGGTCATGCACCCAATTCGCGATGAAGTCTCCCTGATAGCCTTGCTCACCTCCTTCGCGGCGGAGCCAGTTCTCCAGGGTTGTGAGCGGGCAGACCATCCCGATCCAGGACTCCGCGACGACGACGCCGATCATCCCAAGGTGAACAACGCGAAACCAGAAGTTCCGGATCCACTCCCACTTTCGCCAGATGCCCACGAGAATCAGCACGAGGCCGAGCACCACGAACAGCACGTAAGCGGCGTGCAGGACAAGGACCAGGTCGGCGGCGATTCGATAGAGAAGGGGCATGACATGATTTAAGATGCGCCGCCGCACCTGTTTATTCCGCCGTGCACCGTTTTTTCCGTCATGAGGCTGTCATGAGTTGGCTGTTGCTTGCTGCAGCGATTGCTCTGGAAGTCATGGGAACGACCTGCATGAAGCTCTCGCAGGGCTTTACGCGGCTCGTTCCGTCGATCCTGGTCTTCGTCTTTTACATGTGCAGCCTGACCTCGCTCACGCTGGCACTGCGGAAGATCGACATCAGCATTGCCTATGCGATCTGGGCGGGAGTGGGAACGGCCCTGATTGCCCTGATCGGGATCGTGTGGTTTCAGGAAGCAGCCAGTGTGCAGAAGGTGTTGAGCATCGGGTTGATCATCATCGGCGTCGTCGGCCTGAATCTGCAGACTCCACATGCGGAAGTCCCCCCGGCTGCCAATGCCCCCGCGCCTCAGGTGGAATGAGCTGCCGGGACGGGACTATCGATTATCGCGAGGGGGCGTTGATCTGCTGGAAGATCGGTTCCGCGCGGCGGCGCTGCTCCGCGAGAAGACGCTCGACATCTTCGCGGAGCAGATACCCGGCCGACTCAAGCGCGCGGCACTGCGCTTCCAGTTTTGCGAGATAGCCCTCCAGGTTGCCGTACCGTTCTTCGAGGGAAAGCCGCGGGTCACCGGCATCCGTTCGTTCCGCTTTGGTCACCGGAAACGGAATGTAAGAGCCTCGCAATGCGAGGAGTGCATCTTCCGCCCCCGCTTCCGCAGAGCGCAGATTCCATCCGGTATGTGTCGCAAGGGGAACCGCCACTTCGGCGGGGAGGAGACAACCGACCTCGTTTCCGTCGGCATCCACTTTCGGAACGAGAACCGGATAAAACCCGCGAATGCGGGGCGGCTGCACGTCGGGAATTCGTTCACGCTCCCAGCGCGGGCCGAAATCGAGGAACGGCGGCTGCTGAATCACGGTCGGATAGCCGACTCCCGGAATCTTCGGGAAATCGGTGCTCGGCTGGTCCCAGTTCACCAGCGTCCCTTTCCGAATCGTCGGATAGACGCTGGGCGGAGGGGGAGTCCCATCGCGGCTCCAGCGATCGAGCGCCAGCAATAATGCCCGCACGAAGGGGCGATGATCCCCGGGATTGGTGAGATACTTTCCGCCCGCTTTCGAAGGTGGATAGCCACTCGGGCCGTGCTGGGTTCCGCCGAAAAGATAAATCCGGACCGTTTCGGGAACCTCCGCATCGCGCGTCGCCAGAGGATCGGTATGGGCGAGTGAACCGCTGCGAGTCCAGTACTCGGCAGCCGATTGCGTATGCAGGACGAACGGAACCGTATTCGTTTCGATCGCCCGGGTGAGAATGCCTTCCGTCCGCCCGCTCAGGGGATCGGTCTGGGTTTCGTAGGCGAACGGGAAACGGTCTCCCGGGTAATCGTGGTGGTCGTGCTGGTTGCAGTGCCGCGTCGGCTGTGCGAAGCGATGGTTGAACGAGCCGAGGCCGCCCCCCGAAACGTGCGGGATCAACCCCTCGAAAACCTTGCGTCCGTCTTCATCCTCGTTGAAGCCGCTGTACAGGAATTCGCGGAGAAAGCGTCCGCTCTGCGAGATGCCGAATCCGTGTGCCCTCTGGAATCGCGGTTCGCGTTCGCCGGCGAAGGGATTGTCTTTTCCGGTTCCGTGCTTGAGGGCGGAAATCAGATCGCGCACGCTGGCGAAGCAGACTCCGTGGACGAGCGGATCACGGGCCTCGTAAATCAATTCATAGAGCTGCCCCTGCTGCAGACCCGCCGGGAATTCCAGCTCGACGGCCGGCAGTTGGCCGTCGTTTCCGTTCTCGACTTCACTGACGTGCAGAGTCCACTGATCGCGGGGAATCGGGACGCGGGGATCGCCGGGATGCTGTCGCACGGTCAGCGTTGCATCCCGTAATCCCTTCTCGGCAGGCCGATAGGAGCCGTGGTTGGCCCAGTTGATTGGAGTGCGGGTCAGGCCGGCGGAGGTGGGGACGATCTCGCAGCGGACCAGTCCGGTGATCGGCTGACCGTTGTTCGTGGCGACAGGGGCGGACAGCCGCATTCGCTCGCCGCCGGGCAGCAGTTCGCCGTCCCAGCCGTTCCAGACGAGAGTGAAGCCGTGCTTCATCAGGAAGCCGTTCCCCGCGTTATCGGCCCGGTTTCCGTCTCCCCCTGAATTGAAGAAGCGGATCGCTCCCTTGTTGCCGCGGTTGTTGACTTCGTAGAGAATCGCTCCGTTGCCCCGGCTGAGATCACGGGGGGCGAGGATGCACAAATCGCTGGAGAACTCGACCTTGCCGTCCGCATTCCGCGGCGCGAGGTCGAGGTCGACAATCGTGCGGTTCTGCCGCAGCGCGGGATCGATCGCGTAATACACCTTGCCGACGATCCGTTCGTACGCTCCGACGTCGCCGAAACTTTCCCCATTCGCGAAGGGGGTGCGCGATTCGATCTCGAACCGCGCGACGGCGGCGGAGAGGGGAGTGGTTGTCAGGCCAAACGCGACTACGAGCGTCAGACAGGCCGCCCACGCTCGAATGCGTGTGTCAGACTGCGACCGGCAGGGGCGTTGAAGATCGGCGGACTCCATCGGCATCGTATGCTCCCGGGAGGAACTTCAGAGACAGCAGGTTCGCTCTTACAATAACAATTTCTGCCCCGAAGAGCAGGGGGCGGACCCATGCACCTGGCGGATCGGTGATCAAGCGGGGGCACACCTGCGCGGCCCGATCTGAAGCGAGGCAATCCTTCGGGAATATTCCGCTCTGCCGTCCGCAGCCGCATTTGTTCCGTCTTGAACGCGCGCGGATTAAGGCTTGCTGTCCCGCTGGAATTTGAGGGTCATGACGCCTCGCTCGGTCCCGTTCGATCCGGTGCCGGTCCATTGCGTTTCGAGGAGGTCGGCCTTGAGACGGCCGACGTGAATGTAACCGCGGTTATTGATCGGCCCGCTGTACTGGATGAGGCCGCCGCTGATCGTGCCTTCGATGTCCCGTGTGTGCCGACCGTTGGTGACCGATCTTCCCTTGAAGCTCTTTCCGTCGGATTCCAGGATCGTCAGTACGATGGTCATCTCCTCCTTGCCGGAGGGATGGAGATAGCGGGCGGTCCCCTTCCAGACGGAACCCTTCTGCATTCGCGCCAGTTCAAACAGCGATTCGACGCCGAGCAGAGCGAGGTTGTTCTCGATCAGATTCTTTTTGTGGAGCAGGTCCGCCGCGAGTGTGTCGGCCTTCAGGTTCGTCGCCAGGCGAATCCCCCGTTCGTATTCCCGTTCCAGCGTTCCCTGGGCCTTCCTGACCGCGCGTTCAAAGTCAGCCAGCGGAAGCTTCATCTCCCGCGAGAGCGGCAGGGTGGCGTCGCGCTCGAAGGCCTCTTTCTCCTGCGTCAACTGCTGAATCTTCTCGGCCTTTTTTGAGGCCGGCCCGCGTCCGCCTCTCGCGGCACGGATCTGCTGGTCGAACTTCGCGAGCAGTTGCGACTTCGCCGCGGCGAGTTCCTTGTCAAACTCTGCCTCGGCAGCGGCCATCGCGGCGACAATTTCCGGTTCGCTCTCCTGAGCACAGAGCGGCGTCAGAGAGGACAGCACGAAGAGCCAGACGACTGCCAGTCGCCAGGAGGAGAGTGCGCGCATCACGGTTGCTCCACATCATGCCGGGAAGAGGTCTCCGGGAGCCCTCATTATGGGGGGCACGCGCGCGGGAGCAACGTTTTTCGGCTCGCGGTCAGATTCCGAATCCACAGGGGGCGAACCCGCGCGCTGGCTGATTCAGTCCGCACGCGGGGACGCGAGTGCGCCCGCCGCCTGGCTCAAGGCAGTCCGGATGGGCGTAAGCGCTCTGCTGCATGTCCCTCGCAACAGAGCGTCAAGTGGCGGCGGCCGGCTCGGCCAGTTGCGACGTGCAGTTCGGGCAGCGCGAGGCGCGAAACGGGATCGTTGTCCGGCAGTAGGGGCACTTCTTCTCGTCCGGTTCGGACTCCGGTTTCTTCTCGCCCAGGAACTCGTCGAGCTGCGTGTCGACGCGGCGCATCATCCGGATCAGCAGGAACATGGCGAGGGCCACGATCAGCAGGGCGATGCAGTTATTGATGAACTGCCCGTAATCGAGCGTGATTGCACCCGCCTCGTTGGCTTCCTTGAGCGTGCGGTAAGGGGGATCTCCCGGCTTGCCGTACCGGAGGATGATGAACTTGTCGGTGAAGTCGGCACCGCCCATCGCGAGGGCAATCGGCGGCATGATGATGTCTTCGACCAGTGACCGGACGAGTGCGGTGAAGGCGGCACCGACCGTGAAGCCGACGGCCAGGTCCATGATGTTGCCGCGCAGCGCGAACGCCTTGAAGTCCTGAAGGAAGCTCATCCGCGTGACTCCTGGATCGAGAGGTTCCGCGTGACCGGATTGTCGCCCCCGCACCGACAAGGACATCGTGGGCATCCGGTTTCCGAACTTTATTGTATGCGTTCTGTCGCGCTGCGGAAGAACCTTGTCGCGGGTAGACTGCGATGTACGCCACGGACCAGGGCGGGATGAACCGTGCGCGAAAAGACCGAACACAATCCGCAAGGAGTCCCGGGATGTACTATCTGAATGTCTGGCTGACGGTCAAGAACCCCAGTGATGTCGCCACGGTGCGCGATCTGCTGACGCAATGCGCGACGCTCTCGCGCGAAGAGCCGGGCTGCGTCCGCTTCGAGGCGTATCACTCCGAGACCGACGAGCGGCGATTCCTGCTCTGCGAGCAGTGGGAATCGAAAGGGGCCTGGGAGACGCATCGGCAAGCGCGGGCCGTGCAGGAAATCTATCTGCCCAAGGTCCTGCCGCTCGCGGAACGCGAGGCCCACGTCTGCCAGCGTCTCGGCTGAAATCTGTCCCCGCAAAGAGCGGCGGAGTTCATCTCCGCCGCGCAGCGGATCGCCACCCGCAAAGAAAAGCAAAGAGCGGCAAGGCTCCACCCTGCCGCTCCCATGCTTGAGTCCTAAAGTCTCCAGCCTAAAGTCTATAGTCTATCCTTACGATGAAAACTCGGGGCGGCGGCGGCGGAGCTGGTCTTTGAGGCGGTTGACGATACTCGAGTGCATCTGGCTGACACGCGATTCGGACAGGCCGAGCGTGTTGCCGATCTCTTTCATCGTCAGCTCTTCGTAATAGTAAAGGATGATGATCAGCCGCTCGTTGCGGTTCAGCCCCTTCGTGACGAGCTTCATCAGATCCCGTTTCTGGATGCCCCGGGTGGGATCTTCGCCCTTGCTGTCTTCGAGGATGTCGATTTCGCGGACATCCTTGTAGCTGTCGGTCTCGTACCACTTCTTGTTGAGGCTGACGAGATTGACGGCACTCGCTTCGGACTTGAGCCGTTCGTATTCCTCGGTGGAGATGCTGAGTTTCTTCGCGACCTCGGCGTCGGCGGGAGGCCGGCCCAGCTCGGCTTCGGCGGCCTTGCGGGCCGCTTCGAGCTTGCTCGCCTTGCTGCGGACGAGTCGCGGTACCCAGTCCATCGTGCGCAGCTCGTCGAGCATGGCTCCGCGGATGCGGGGGACGCAATAGGTTTCGAACTTGACGCCGCGACTCATGTCGAAAGCTTCGATGGCATCCATCAGGCCGAACACTCCCGCGGAGATCAGGTCGTTGAGATCGACCCCTTCCGGGAGCTTGGCCCACACCCGTTCGGCGTTATAGCGGACGAGCGGCAGATATCGTTCGATCAGGGCGTTCCGCAGATCCTGATTCGACTGATCCTGCTTGAAGGCCTTCCAGACTTCCGTAATGTCCGTCTCGACCCGAGTAACCATACATCCCTCCATGGTGTGTCATTGGCAAGGTGCGGCATCAACGCGTGGCGGCTTCGGCAACAGTGCCGGCGGGTCCGCTGGAGCGGGCCAGTTCGGCTCGAACGTTCTCTTCCACCAGCCAGCGCGCCAGTTCGCCCAGGATCCATCCCAGAGCGTAGAACACGCACATCGCCAGCAGCGCAGTCTGTATTGTGTGCGGAAACTCCGCACCTTTGATCAAGCCTTGAATGGCCGCGATGGCGAAAACAATCAGTGACAGTTGTGTTCCGAATGCGTGCGCCACGGCGTTCACTCCTGCAGACTCGCTCCTTCGACTGCACAATAACGCAGGCAAAACGAAGCCGAACTCTGCCCTTTGAAGTTATCGGTCGTGGCGACCGATTCGTTTAACCTTTCTTACCGACGTGGAACAGTTTCTCCAGGCGGCGGAATGTGCATTACGGCAACATTCCTGCAGAAGCAGAGACCGCTCTGCAACTGCAGAACTCCCCCTTTCCCACGCGGGAAACGGGGTGCACGCCGTCCGGAATTTTTCGGGACCGATGGCGAATCGATTCGTCAGCGGACACGAAACGAGGACGTGAGAAACGATGCGGAAGCACCGCTTCTGAAGATCGAATTGTCGAGTGGGTCTTGACGCGGATTGGACGCTACGCGCTGGCGCGGCACAGGCCGGGCCAGAGTCGCGTGAAGAACGAGGCCATGTCGGGGCGGGACCGTTCGCTCAGCACGTTGGTGAGCCGACGTGCCAATTGATCGATTGCCCGGCTGGCGGGGCTGCGGGGGGAAAGGCTGAGAAAGGGGGTCTGCTTCTTGACGGCCCGGATGACTTCAACGTCTTCCGGGAGAAAGCCGGCCGATCCCACGCGGGTGTGTAGAAATGTTTCGGTCGTCCGCTGCAGGCGGGCGGCGATATCGCGCGCCTGCTCGGCGGAGTCTGCTCGATTCACGAGGACTTCGAGCGACAGGTTGCCATCGTGTGTCGAAAGCGCCTTGATCGTCGCATAGGCATCGGCGATCGCGGTCGGCTCGGGCGTCGTCACCACGAGGGCAACGTCTGCCGCCGCCGCGAACAGCCGCACGGAACGGTGAATGCCCGTGCCCGTATCGATGACCAGAAACTCGTGTTCGTATTCCAGTTCCTTGAGTTGCCGCAGGAGATCCTGCTGGGCCCCGAGTGAGCAGTCGGCGATATCACACAGGCCGCTCGCACCGGGGATCACGTGCAGACCTTCCGGGCCCTGCAGGCAGATTTCCGGCAGGGTCCGCGCTCCGCTGACCACGTGCGACAGGTTCCAGTAACCGTTCAGTCCACAGAGCAGATCGAGGTTTCCCAGCCCCAGGTTGCCGTCGAACAGGCAGACCGAGTGACCGTTCCGCGCCAGTGCCAGCCCGAGGTTGAGCGCGATGTTGCTCTTGCCGACACCCCCTTTGCCGCTGGTGACGGCAATCGTGCGGGCAGGCGTCGCATTCCGGGGGAAACGCTCCGCGGGGAGCGACTCCTCGCGGTGCACCATCAGGCCACGAAGAACTTGTGCTTGGTCGGACATGGGGGGGTAGGCTGTAGACTGTAGACTGTAGGCTGTAGACTGTAGGTACGGAGGGGGTTGTTTGCGGTTAGCGATGTTGGTTACGGGGTCTGCGGTACAGCAGTGAAAATAAAGGATTGGCGACCGAGGCTTTGTCGGCTTTAGAGGCTACAGGTTTGGGCTATCGGCTTTAAGGGTGTGGGCATGGGGATGTTGAGCGACTTTCGGTTGTGGTCGTGCGCCTAAGGTCTCCAGTCTCCAGCCTATAGCCTGCTTCCCGCCAGCACACTCTCCTGTCCCAGTACGAGACGGCTGATGCGGGAGGCGTTGGCGGCTTCGATGTCGTCGGGGACGTTCTGGCCGGTCGTCAGGTAGCTGATCGGCAGCGAGACCTTGCGGGCCAGCGAGAGAAGGCTGCCCATCCCGGCGGCCTCGTCCAGCTTGGTGAGAATCATCGACGTGGTGTTCGCCACCGAGAACTTCTCCACCGTGGCTTCGAGGCTGCGGAGGCTGGCGACGAGACTCAGCACGAGATGCACCTCATCCACGCGGGCTTCGGTCAGCAGCGACTTGAGTTCCTGGATTTTCAGCTCGTCCCGCGGGCTGCGGCCGGCCGTGTCGATCAGCACCAGATCAAGACCCGAAAGTTCATCGAGCGCCCGCCGCATTTCGCGTGGGCTGGTAACGACCTTCATCGGAAGGTCGATGATCTCGGCATACGTGCGGAGCTGTTCGACAGCAGCGATGCGGTAGGTGTCGACGGTGACCAGCCCCATGCGGATGCCTTCCCGCAGGCGGAAATTCGCGGCGAGCTTCGCGATCGTGGTCGTCTTGCCCACACCCGTGGGGCCGACCAGTGCGACCACTTTCTGACGTCCTCGCGTCGCGGTGATCGGCCGCGAGCAGCGGATGTCCGCTTCAACCATCCGCAGGAGTTCGAGTTTGGCCGTTGCCGGGTCGTGCAGATGATCGGAGCCGTGGCTTTCCTTGAGGCGGAAGATCAGCTCGCGGGCCAGGTCTTCATCGACCTCGGCATCGATCAGGCCGGTGTAAAGCTGGAAGAGGTCTTCGGGGATATCCTCGCCGCGTCCCGCCATCGAATTCCGGCTGAGCTTTTCGACCATCTGGCGGATGGAATTGAGCTGCTGGCTGATCGCGGCGTGCTGCGAGTCGCCGGTGCCGATGACACTCGCCATGCTGGCGGCAGTCGAGATCACGGGCGTCGGAGGGGCCTGCACCGGCAATCCCGGCTGGAAGCGTTCTTCCGGGGGGACGCCGCGGTCGTAGGAGAACGCATCAAGAGGCCGCTGCGTCGGGGCCGGGGCCGGAGTGGACGGGGCACGCGCCGCACCGGGCGGGGCGGAATAAGCCGCTGCCGGAGAGGCGGCGATGCCCGCAGCGGGGGAGCGCGGCGGGAGCAGCGACGGCGGCGGGGCCAGATTTTCGTCGACTTCGTGCCGCGGCAGGGGACGCTGCGGCGGACGCTGTTCCGAGGAGGCGTGGCCGCTTCCGTGGTCGCCTGCCGCTGCACGCGTGGCGGCGGTCGTCGAACGCGAGATCATCGCGGGGCGGGGGACGTAACGGACCGCGGGGGGGCGGATATTGACTCCCAGGCCGGCGGTAATCTCGACCCGCTCCTTGTTCCCCACCCAGCGGAGCAGCTTCGGTTTGGGGACCTCGCGGGTGTGCAGGATGACTGCCTCGGGGCCCATTTCACGGCGGACGATGTCCAATGCTTCCTGCATTGTTGCCGCCTTGAATGTCCGGACGTCGGCCATGCGTGGTTCCTCAGGGTCTGATCGTGACTCGTTGAATTTCTGATGGACTCAATGACTGTTCGCGAGGGCGGAATCGATGCTCTAGCCGCGGGCGGCTCCGGCGAGTGCGGGAGGACGGACCGCCTCCATCTCCACCTGGCCGAGGGATTCGACGTCCGTGTCGCGGGTGATTTCGTTCAAACTCAGGACGGCCAGCGTGGGAAGGCTCGCCGCGGTAATCTGCTTCAATGCGGCCCGGATCTGCGGACTGCAGACCACCACCGGGGGATAACCGGCGGCGGTGAGGACTTCCAGCTTCTCCGCAAGTCCCCGCGTGACCGCTTCGGCCACCTGCGGCGAGAGCTTGATGCTCATGCCGCGCTCACTGTATTCGACGCCCGCGGAGATCAGGTCTTCGAGTGCCGGATCGAGCGTGACCACACGCAGCACCCGGTTGCTGTCGCGGTACTGTTGGCAGATCGTGCGGCTCAGGCCGTGGCGGACGTATTCGGTGAGAATACCCAGATCCTTGGTGCGGTCCGCGTAATCGCTGAGTGTTTCGAGGATCGCTTCGAGGTTGCGGATCGGCACCCGCTCCCGCAGCAGATTGCTCAGAATCTGATGGACCTGCGGCACCCGCAGCATGTCGGGAATCAGCTCTTCGACAACTTTCGGCGAATGCTGCTTGAGGTTGTCGAGCAACTGGTGCACCTGCTGCCGCGAGAGCAGTTCGTCGCTGTGGCGGCGGACAATCTCGGTCAGATGCGTGACGAGCACTGCCGAGGGTTCGACGACGCTGTAGCCCATCAGTTCGGCCCGTTCGCGCTGGGCGGGCTCGATCCAGACGGCGGGTCGGCCGAACGCCGGTTCGGTGGTGCGGATGCCCATCACCTGGCCGGTCGTCGCACCGGTGTCGATGGCGAGCAGGCCGTCGGCATAGGCTTCGCCCCACGCCACGGGGACATCCTGAATCTTGATTTGATACTGCCGCTGATCGAGGCGGATGTTGTCGCGGATCCGGACCTTCGGGAGGATCATCCCGAGCTCCTGGGCGATCTGATGCCGGACGCGGGTCACGCGGTCGAGCAGGTCGCCTCCCGAGGCGGCATCGGCGAGGCGGATGAGCCCGAATCCGAGCTCAAGCTCCATCGGATCGACGAGCAGGTTGTCTTCGGGGCGGGGTGCCGGTTTCGCCGCCTGGACCTCCTGCTGTTGCTGTTCTTTCTGCTGAACGATTTCCTGCCGCTGTTTCGCGCGGCTGACTCCCCACGAGGTCGCCGCACAGCCGAAGCTCAGGCCAATCAGCGGCAATGCGGGAAGTCCGGTGAACGCCAGTCCGAGCAGGAAGCACGACGCCACCGCGAGTGCTTCGGGATGGTTGAAGAGTTGTCCGACGACATCCCGCGGCAGGTTGCTGTCGACCGAGGTGCGGGTGACGATCAGGCCGGCTGCGAGCGAGATGAGAAATGCCGGCACCTGCGACACGAGGCCGTCGCCGATCGTCAGCTTGGTGAAGACTTCGACGGCCTGGGAGAGCTGCATCCCGTTATTGACCATCCCAATGTAGATCCCGCCGAGGATGTTGATCAGCGTGATCACAATACCGGCGATGGCGTCGCCGCGGACGAACTTGCCGGCACCGTCCATCGCCCCGTAGAAGTCGGCCTGCTGCGAGACCTCTTCGCGGCGGGCTTTCGCCTGTTCGGGAGTGATGATCCCGGCGTTCAGGTCGGCGTCGATCGCCATCTGCTTGCCGGGCATTCCATCGAGAGCAAAGCGGGCCGCGACTTCGCTGATGCGCGTCGAGCCTTTCGTAATCACCAGAAACTGGATGACGATCAGAATACAGAAGATGATCAGGCCGATGGCGACCTGTCCCCCCGCGACAAACTCGCCGAAGGCTTCGATGACCCCCCCGGCGGCCGCGGTTCCATCGAGGGCGCCGCGCGTCAGAATCAGCCGCGTCGAGGCGACGTTGAGCACCAGCCGCGCGAGGGTCGTTCCCAGCAGGATCGCCGGGAAGACGCTGAATTCCAGCGGCCGCGTGACATAGATCGTCGTCAGCAGAATGATGACGGCAACCGCGATGTTGGCGGCCAGCAGCAGGTCGAGAACGACAGCCGGCAGCGGCGCGATGATCACCAGAATCGAGGTGACGATCATCGCCGGAAAGATCAGGCCCTGGTTGCGTGACCAGAACCCGTGCGCAGCATTCGTCGCCGCTGGGGGCATCCATGCCTCCGCTGTGCAGAAATGAGTCTGAAGAAGTGGTCGGGGAGTGTGAGGCGGGGTGATATTCGAAACTTTCTTCGCTGTCCAGATCAATTGTTAAGAGACCGGCCCCGTCCCGATCGCGGGAAAAACCTCCCGGCCGTTCAAGCCGCCGCCCCGAGTGCAGGGAAAGTCCGGCGACGACCTTTTTCTGAGGGAGGCTGGGGAAATGAGACGACATGGCGAGGATTCCTGCACCGACCAGAGGAACCGTGTGGAGCGAAAGGTCGGGAAGGGCGTCTCGCCCTAACTCCCGGTTGACACTCCCTCTCCGATCCCCGAGACTGAAGCCCCGTGGACGGATCAAAATTCACCGAGCTTTGCCGGCGTGTCACGAAACGCCCAAAGCGATTCGATTGCCTCTGAAAACAACGACCGCAGAAAGTCGAGGATGGCTACGATGCTGCAGCGCTTGATTTCCCGGCTGACGTCGATGAATACGAAGGATCTCCGGAACCGGTTGCGAGGAGCGGCGGTGGTCGGAGCAGGGCTGGTTCTCGTGGGCTCCGCCGGTTACGTCAGCCTGGCCCAGCAGCCGTCGGCGAAAGAACTCGTGGGGCACGAGGATCCGGTCTACTCCATCGCGTACTCGCCTGACGGCAGCCTGATCGTGACCGGGAGCTTCGACAGGACGCTCCGTCTCTGGGAGGCCGCGACCGGCAAACCGCTCGGGAAGCTCGAAGGGCATCAGAATCTGGTGCTGACGCTCGATATCTCGCCGGACGGCAACCGCATTGCCTCGGGCTCCCTCGATAACACGGTCAAACTGTGGGATGTCCCGAAATCCACCCCCGTAGCGAATCTGACCGGTCACCAGGGAGCGGTCACGGCGGCGGCGTTGAACGCCGATGCGACTCAATATGTCAGCGGCGGTGCCGATCGGATTGTGAAACTCTGGGATCCGGCGACCGGGAAGCCGACGCGCGACCTCGCGGGGCACACCGCTCCCATCAGCCGCGTGGCCTTCCGGAACGACAAGAATCAGGTGGCCTCGGGAGACGAAGCCGGAGTGGTCCGGCTGTGGAATCCCGCCGACGGGGCCGGGCAGGGGATCATCGGTGCCCATGACGGCAAGATCGTCGGCCTCGCCTATCACCCGAACAACTCGCAGTTTGTCACCGCGGGAACCGACGGCCTCGTGAAACTGTGGCCGGTGCAATACACCCCGCCGCGGTCCATCGCAGGCCATGGCGATGCGATTACGTCGCTCCATGTGAGCCCGAACGGCGCGATGATCGCTTCGGCAAGCCGGGACAAGACCGTCCGCCTGTGGAACTTCGCAAACGGTGCCGCCGTGCGGAACCTCGACGGGCACGGCGGAGTGGTGACGGCGGTCGCGTTCAGCCCGAACAGCACGCAGGTCGCGACCGGAGGTGACGACAAAATCGCCCGGCTGTTTAACGCCGGCAATGGCGAACTGATCAAGGCCTTTGCCGCACAGGCCGGCGCGGTCACAGCGGTCGCCGTGCATCCGAACGGCCAGCAGGTCGCGGCGGGCGATGCGACCGGCGCGATCAAGATCTTCAACGTCGCCGACGGCGCGGAGGTCCGCACGCTCTCGGGTCACGGTGGCCCGGTCACCGGATTGACCTTCACGCCGAACGGCCAGCAGATTGTATCCGGCAGCCAGGACAAGACGGTCCGCGTCTGGAATGCGAACGACGGGACGCAGACCTCTTCCATTGATACCGGTGCGGCGGTGAACGCGATTGCCGTCTCCGCGAACAGTCAGCAGGTCGCCGCGGCCGGTGCCGACAAGAATGTGCGGACCTACAACCTCGCCGATGCCAGGCTCCTGCACACTCTCGCCGGTCACAAGGAGCCGGTGACGGGCGTGGCGTTCAGCAACGATGCGACGAAGCTCGTCAGCGCCAGTGCCGACCAGACCGTGCGCGTCTGGGATCTGAGCATCGGGCGGCAGCTGCAGCATTACGTCGATCACCAGGGGGCGGTCAACGCGGTCTCGTTCGCGCCGGACAACAAGACGATCGTCTCCGGCGGGGCCGACAAGACGCTGCAGGTGAACGTCATCTCGGCGGCCCGCGTCAAAGTCGCCGACGAGAAGAGCGTGAACGATCTCGCGCTTGCGACCGGCGGGCAGTTCTACGCCACCGCCGGCGATGACGGCAGCGTGAAGCTCTGGGATTTCGGCAGCGGGAACCCGATCCGCGCGTTTCCGGGGCATCAGGGACCGGTGCTGGCGGTCGCCATCCGGCCGGACAATCAGCAGATCGTCGGGGGCGGAGCCGACAAGACGCTGCACGTCTGGAACCTGAACAACGCGCAGCTGCAGCACAAGATGACGCTCCCCGCCCAGGTTCTGCGGGTGGCCTTCAGCCCCGACAACAAGAAGCTGCTCGCCGCGACGGCGGATCACGTTCTCCGCAGTTATGATCCGACTCCGCCGAATCCTCCGATGGCGAACGCGAAAGGCCCTGAAGCGATTCAGGAGTTGAAAGGACACACCGGCCCGATCGGGGCCCTCGCGTTCGGACCGGACAACCGCCTCGCGTTGAGTGCTTCGGCCGACGGTTCGCTGAAGACCTGGTCGGTGGCTTCCATCGGCGCTGCGGCGAATCTCACGGGACATGGTTCGCAGGTTTATGGCGTTGCCTTCAGTCCCGATGGACAGCTTCTCGTCAGTTGCTCGAACGACAAGACCGTCCGCCTGTGGGACATGAAAGAGAACAAGGCCATCAAGGCGCTTCCAGCCCAGCCGCAAGTGATCTATGCCGTGGTCTTCAGCCCCGACGGCAGTTCGTTCGCGACCGCGGGAGCCGACAAGACGGTCCACATCTACAAGGCGGATGGAACCGAAGTCCGGAAGCTGGAAGGCTCCGACAGCCCGCTTTACACGGTGGATTTCAGCCCGAACGGCCAGATGGTCGCCGCCGCCGGGATCGGCAAGGTGATCCACCTGTGGACCGTGGAGGGGCAAGCTCTGAAGACCCTCGAAGGTCACGAGGATGACATTTATCGCGTGCAGTTCAACGCGCAGGGAAACAAGCTGATGTCGATCGGTTATGCCGGCTCGGTGCACGTCTGGGATGTCGGTTCCGGCAAGTCGATCTTCTCGACGCGGCTGCCGGTCGTTTCCTACTCGGGATGCTATTCGCGCGACGGGCAGCGGATTGCCGTCACGGCAAACGACGGGAAGACCTGGTTTGTCGAACTGCCGGCAGCCGCGCGATAGCCTCTTGAAGGCAGGATGGATGCATCCTGCCTTGCTGAGGCTGATTGGCAATTGGCACGTAACACGCTAATCTTACGTGTCGTTCCCTTGCCTGACGTAACTCCGGAGTTGCCCTGTCCGTCGACCGGACGGACGGGGCACTTCCTCTGCTCAGACCTGTCTCATGCGTACCCTCGAATTCGCTGCCCGCTCTCCTGTTGCAGAGTCGGTCGGCTGGTCGGATGAAGAGTTCCTCGCCGCCCTGCGGTTCCGGCGAACGGCTCCCGTCGAACTCGCGCGTGCCGCGCGGCGAAGGGATGTCGTCGCCTTCGCGGAAGCTCTGGCCGACCATCTCGCCTCGCGACCCGGCGGAGGAAAGCAGGCTCTCAAGCGGGTTCTCTGGTCGCGACGGGCCTTTGCCGGGAATCCGCGGGCCGATCGACTGTTGACGGCTGCGGCGAGCTCGGGAGCGGCCCGCTCGAACGTTCGCAGCGCATCCCGGCAACCGCGTGGTTCCCGCGGGACGTTACTCGCGGCTCCCGCGGTTTCACTCGCTGCAATCGCGATCGAATGGCTCGATGGGCCTGGCGAATCGCAGGATGTCTCTCCTGTTGAACTGCTGCTGTGGATGGAATGGCTTTCCAGTCCGGAGCAGCGACTCGCGCCGGAAGTTCTCTTCCGGTTGTGGCGGGTTTTGTTCGAGAACGTCAGCCGCCTCACGCGGGAGGCCGAACCTGCTCCGGGCACTTCGCTCGAACCCGATCAGCAGTTGCTGCTCTTCGGCGAGCTTCCCTGGCGGGCGGGGGCTTTCTTCAACGAGATCAAGGGATCGGAAAGACTCCGCAAGCGCGGGGCCGGGTTCCTCGAACACGAGCTCTGTGAACGCACCGATCAGATCGGCACGCCGCACGCGACGATTGTCCCGCGGTTGCCGTTCTGGCTCGCTTCGCTGCTGCGGTGTCACTTCGCCGCTGCCGAACAGGGCGTGCCGCTGTGGGATGTCGATGCCTGCGAGCTGCTGGGGAACGTGGCCGAGCGGATTGCCCCGTTCTGCCGGCACGATGGCGGGCTGGCGTTCAGCAACGGCTGTCTGGATGATCCCCGTTCGCTGATCGAGCAGGCGCTCTCGGTCTCGGGCTGGTCGGATGCTCCCCTCGCGCTGCGGTCGCTGCTGGCCGATCTCGAACCGTTGCCGCGCATCTTCAGGCCGGCGCGTCCCGGAAAGAAGGGGAAGCCGCAGCGTCGCCGCGACGCCATCTGCTTTTCGCCGGCATTGCAGTCCGATTCGTCGGGACTCGCCTGCCTGCGGAGCGACTGGACCTCGGCGGCCGATCTCATCGCAGTCGCCCACGGCGGCCCGACGCCCCTCGTGGAACTGACGGCGCTCGGCCGGCGGCTTCTCGGCGGCGCGTGGCGCAGTGAGGCCCGGCTCGATGGAGCACTTCTCCCGAGCGAAGGAACCTGGAACTGCGTCTGCTGGCAATCGGATGAGGATGGCGATTACCTCGAACTGCAGTTGTTCGTGCAGGGGATCCTGCGGATCGATCGCCAGGTCCTGCTCTCCCGCACCGGGCATTTTGCCGTGCTTGCCGATACGGTTGCCGAGGTCGGTCCGGGGCGGGTGGATTACACGTTGCGTCTGCCTCTCGCCGAGGGGACCGAGGTGGAAACCGTCCAGACGACGCGCGAACTGCAGGTGTCGCGCGCCGGCGTGACCGCACGGATCTTTCCGCTGGCGCTCCCGCAGGATCGGGTGGTCAGCACCCCGGGAGAGTTCGCTGTGCGCGACGGCGAACTGATCCTCTCGCAGGCGGCTCAGGGACGCGGCCTTTATGCTCCGCTGGTGATCGACTGGAACCCGGAACGCCGCGATGAACCCGCCCAGTGGCGGTCACTCACCGTCACCGAAGATCGGCGGGTGATCACTCCCGACGTCGCCTGCGGCCACCGCGTCCGTGTCGGCTCACACCAGCTGCTGGTCTTCCGCAGCCTCATCCGCTCGCCCGAAGCCCGCTCGGTCCTCGGCCATCAGACCCGCTACGAAACCGTCATCGGCACCGTCGACTCCGACGGCGATGTACTGCCGGTGCTGATGGTGGAGTAGTCTTCGCGAATCGTCCCCCGATTCAGCGGCGGAGTTGATCTCCGCCGTCTGTGCGCGCTCATGACTGAACCAACGCGGATCATCGCCTCTGGTGTTTGTGTCGCGAGTGTCAAACCTTCTGTATCTGTGATATTGATGTTATAATATCACAAGTGTCCGATGATGCGCCACCAGAAGGAGCCGCCATGGAATCGGGTGGTCTTTTCGGTCGGTACTTTGTGGTTCCGACTCCTACGGCTCTCACTCGTGCCTGGAATCTGGCGCAGGGGCAGATGCGTCATTTTCAATGCCTTCGCCGACACGCTCTGAAACTGGCATTCTGGCCGGCAGCAGAAAGCGATCTTCCCGATGCCGATCTTGATTGGGATTGGATCGAGGGGGAAAAGCGAAATCGGATCGGGGAGCTGCGCATCGATGAAAGAATCGCCGGCTACGAGAACATTCGGGTCATCTTCTTCAAGGCAAACAAGCCGATCGATGACGATCCAAAACTCCCCACCGGAGAGACAATGTTGCGGATCTGGTTATTGACGGTGTTCGAGAAGAAGAGTCAGGGATTCTCTCCAGGCATGATTAAGGCGTGGCGTGCGGCGCGGCAGATCATCCTCGCACGATTCTATGACGGCGATCCAGACGCATGAGATGCGAATCCCTGTCGGGGACGAACACGATGGCAAACACACGAGCGATGGACAGAAGCGGACTCCTGGCAATCGAGCTTATCACCAGTGACATCAGTCAGTTTGCAAAGCTGCTGCGCGCCTACAAGGAGTGTTCTCCCGAGATCCAGGCCGTGGTCGAAGAGATGAGTGCAGTGATTGCCGATCCCGCGTCCAGCAACGAGGATATCGAGCATGCGTGCGATACGCTGGTCGAAGCACTCATGCCGGGGCTCACTGCCGAGATTGCGGACTCTTACAGGAAACTGCTGGAAAGCGCCGATGCCGCCGCTTCCGAGAAGGAATTGCTGGCGGAAGAGAAGGCGTTTGCCAACCGGGTCCGCAAGACGATGAAAGCACGCGGAATCACCCAGGAGCAACTGGCCGAGCGAATCGGAGTCAGTCAGCCGGCGATTTCCAATATTCTGAATCGAAAATCGCGGCCCCAGCGCAAGACGATTTCCAGGATCGCCGAAGCATTGGAAGTCACTCCTGAGCAGTTATGGCCAGGCTCAAACATCCCTTGAACTGATTGCCGTGTTCGCACGACCTGGTGAGCGGCGGAGTTGATCTCCGCCGTTGGTGCGCGCAGGCACCTCCGGCGAGTTCTGCACCTTGACACTTCACTTGTCCGGTGAATCGTCGCATACTGGAACCAGCAGTCATTGATGGGTTTCAACCTCGAGAGGATCCATGACAGACACCTTCACCCGGCTGGAAGAAGTCAAACAGTCTCAAGGGGCGGCGGCGACGATCGATCAGTTGATCGCCACCCTCCGGGAAGAGCAGAACTTCCATCAACTGTTTGATGCGCTCCTGCTGAAGAGAAAGCACGAACTCGGCCTGCCGCTGACGCATCCGACTTCGTTCGACGATGTTCCCGAGGCGCACCGCAGCGAGTTCGAGAAGCACTACATCGACTCCGCCCGCGAAGTCGGCGAGGCGCTGCTCGAAAAGGGATCGATCGGCCAGGCGTGGCTGTACCTGCGGACGATCCGCGAGCCGCAGAAGGTCGTCGCCGCGATCGAGGCGGTCGATCCGCGCGAACCGTGCTCCGACGAGATCCTCGAGATCGCGCTCTACCAGGGTGTCGCGCCGGCCAAGGGACTCGAACTGCTGCTGGCCTCGCACGGCGTCTGCAGCTCGATCACCGCCCTCGATCAGCAGTTCGGCCAGTTCACCCCGGAAGCCCGCAAACAATGTGCGGCACTGCTCGTTCGACGGCTCTACGACGACCTGCGGCAGAGTGTGCAGATGGATGTCGAGCGGCGGCAGCCGATGACTCCGCCGGGGCAGTCGCTGCGCGAGCTGATTGCCGGACGCGACTGGCTCTTCGCCGACGACAATTACCACATCGACGTGTCGCACCTGCACTCGGTAGTCCGGTTTGCCCGGTCGCTCGATGTATCGAGCCCCGAGCTGAAGCAGGCGATCGAGCTGGCCGAGTACGGCTCGAACCTCGCGTCGCATTATCAGTACGCGGGTGATCCGCCGTTCGAAGACTTCTATCCCGCACACATGCAGTTCTTCAAGGTGCTCGCGGGGCAGAACCGCGACGCGGCCCTCGATTACTTCCGCACGCAGTTGAAGGATGACCCCGCCGACTCGGACAGTCAGTTGACGGCCCTGGCGCTCGTCGACCTGCTGATGCGGCTCGAACGCTATGACGAAGCACTCGATCTCGGTGCGAAGTATCTCGTGGGAATTCAGGATCAGGTCGGGTTCTCGATCACCGACCTCTGCCAGCGGGCCGGCCGGTTCGATCGGCTCCGCCAGATCTCCCGGGAGAAGGGGGATCTGATCGGCTACACTGCGGCACTCCTGCACGAGTCCGCCTGATTTCGCGAGTCCCGCTTCTGAGTTGTCCGTCGCGCTCCCGCGAAGTGTCATTGGCACTTCGCGGGAAGGCGCGGAGCGTACCGGATCCTCCATGACTTATCACGAACAGAACCGGGCCGCCTGGAATCGCATGGCCGAGACCGGCAGCCGGTTTGCGAAATGCGCGACGGACGAGGAATGTGCGCGTCCGCTCGCGAGCCTCGATACGCGCGGCTGGCTGCCGGAGTCCGTCACCGGGCTGGATGTCCTCTGCCTCGCATCGGGCGGGGGCTGGCAGTCGATCCTGTATGCCGCGGCGGGCGCGAATGTCACGGTTCTCGACATCAGCTCTTCAATGCTCGCCCTCGACCTCCGCGAAGCCGAGCGACGGCGGTTGAAAGTCCGGGTGATCGAAGGCTCGATGGACGACCTGTCGATGCTCGCCGAGCAGAGTTTCGACATCGTGCATCAGCCGGTGAGCAGTTGCTACATCTCCGATGTGGGAAAGATGTATGCCGAGATCGCGCGGGTGCTGCGCGACGAGGGGCTGTACATCAGTCAGCACAAGCAGCCGACCAGTTTGCAGATCGTCGGTCGCGATGCCCGCAACCGCTACATTCTCGGCACGAGCTATTATCACCAGGGGCCGCTTCCCCCGCCGACCGATGACAGTTATCGCGAACCGGGGGCGATTGAATTTCTGCACCGCTGGGAGCAGCTGGTGGGGGAACTGTGCCGGTCGGGGTTCGTGATCGAGGATCTGCGCGAACCGTTCCGCGGCGATCCGAAAGCGCCGCCGGGGGATTACCATCACCGCGGCTGGTTCGTGTCGCCCTACCTGCGGATCAAGGCCCGCCGCCGCAAGCGTGAGGAATCCACGGCACCGGTGAAGCGGCTGTGGACTCCCTGATGGGGTGTATGTCCGCGCCGTTGAGCGCGTTCGCGTGAAACTTTGAAGAACGGCGTGTGGCCGGAGCTGGACGAAGGAAGCCCCGGGGGAGGTGATATGGCCATCACCATTCCGCTGCATCCCTCAGGAGCCGCCGTCATGGAGGGAAGCCCGCTGAACGAACAGACTCCTGGTCCGATGCCGCATCGCGGGCGGCAAGAGTTCAACGCCTGAAAATAAGCCGCATCCACCCTCACCGGGGTTTCGGGAGTACCCTCCAACCCCGGCCACGCGAGCCTGGCGCTCCTGGTAAGGCGAGTTTTGAAACCGCCTCTTTGCGGTTGGCCCAGTGGGCCGCGCGCCCGCCGTACAAGCTCAATTCGGCCCCATGACGAAGGCGGCGAGCAGGCCCGAGAGGACGATGCCGTCCCAGGTGCCCGCGCCGCCCACGCTCACCATGCCGGCGGCGATGCGGGTGAAGTCGCGCCAGTGGAGCAGGTCGGCTCCAATCAGCGGGCCGGAAATGCCAATGACGAACGCGACCGGGGCACGCACGTCGGCGAATGCGGCGTCACCCAGCCCGATCCAGGTGACAAGCAGCGCGACGATCGGCGGCACGAACGCCGGCAATGCGATCCCCAGATTGGGAATCGGCCGCGCCATGCGATAGCACACCAGGCTGTTGATCGCCACGCCGACCAGCAGCACCCCCCAGGCACGGTCGCCGGCGCGGAAGATGTAGGGCAGGAGCCATCCGGCAAGCAGCAGCGGGATGATGCATCCGCCGACGTTGACCGCCACGATCGTTTCGCGGCGGACGCGGTAATACTGCGGAAACAGCTCCCAGCCGCCGAACGGTTCAATCATGCGGACGCGGAACTCATCTTCGCGGGGAATGGAATAGATCGGAATGTTCACCAGCGAGCCGAGAATGATGCCGAAAGCGACCATGATCGCTCCCATCGGCGAGAGGTGCAGGTTCTCCAGCGCCCGCTGCATCATCTCGACGAACAGGAAGGGGAGCAGGCAGGCCGTGAAGACCAGCATGAACAGCACCAGGCAGCCGCTGACCCGGATCAGGCGTCCAGGCGGCATGGGGGGAGGAATCGGCATGGAATCGTCCGGCAGGGGGAGTCTGACTGTGCGAATTCAAGGATTAAATCGGGTTGCGAACCGGAGGCGACAGATGTTCTGCTGGAAGCTGGCCGCGCCGCGCGACGCTTCCGCGTGCTGAACCTCCGATGCGCGATACTCGCATTGTGGCGCGAGGCGGCCGCGATTCAAGCTCGGGAATAAATCGCCCCGGATACGGATCTCAAGATTCAGGGAATGCTCAATGGCAGTGGGCCGCTGCTCCCGATTCGGGCAGACGAGGCGTTCGGGCGAATGCCGGGATGCAAGTATGACGCACTTCAAGCAGCTTCTGTTCCGCTCTGGATGGTTATCGGCCGTCTGCCTGATCGCCTGCGGTTGCAGTCAGGAAATCTTCCGTGCGGAGACGGTGCTGCACAACGACGGGAGCATCGACCGGGCGATTTATCAACCCGTGAAGGAGATGCCCGAGACCGCACTCGCCGCCGATCTCTGGGAAGGGAGGACTTACGCGGCGGAGATTGCAGACCGGCAGTGGGAACATCCGATCCGGGAACTGCCCGCGGCCACCCCCTCTTCCGATCGCCCCTACTTTGCCGCGTGGGGGCACTTCGCCTCACCGGCGGAGATTCCCGAATACTATCACAAGTCTGCTCCCGAAGGGCTGCCGGCGGGCAGGCTGGCCCGCAGCTACGAGCGGCGGGATCTGGTGTTCGTGGTCGAACACCGCTGGCGGGAGACGCTGACCGACATTGTCACGCTCTCCGACATGCGCGAGGCGCGGGATGAGCTCGCGACGCTGCTCATCGACTTCGCCGAAGCGGTGCTGAAGGAGTATCTCGGCGATCAGTACGACGCCTCCGCGCTGCTGGCCTGGCTGCGGAGTGAAGGCCGCGCCTGGTTCAATGACTCGGTGGAGACCTTCTTCGAGTTCTACGCGAGCCGGCAGGGGCGGGAGGAAAGCGTGCTGCAACAGCGGCTCGCGAAGATCGCCGCCCGCCATGGGCTCGACATGACCGATGAGAAAGGCCAGATGTTGCCCGAAGAGGCCCTGCAGACGGCGATTCGCGAGTTTGTGGCGGCGCGGCTGAGGCAGGGAATTCGCCGCCGGGACGGCAAGCCGCTCGAAGAGGATGTTGTCGAGCGGCTGCTGATCGGACAGGGGCTGCAGCCCCTGCCGGATCTCCCCGAGCCTCCGGAGGGAGTCGAACCGCCGGAAGTTCCCGATTTCTTCACGGCTGCCGTCGAGCGCGTGGTGGCGCGGCAGTTCGGCGGGGCAGAGGTCTTTGAAGAGCGGTTGAATCGGCTCGTCGTCCGGATCGCGGGGCTTTATCGCTCCGAGTTATTCGCGTCCCCCCGGCAGTTTCAGATGCAGTTGACGATGCCCGGCTTCGTGGTCGAGTCGAACGGAGTGCTCCTGTCGGAGAACGAACTCGAATGGAACTTCAACGCAAAGGATGCGTATCCCTACGGCTATGCGATGACCGCACGCAGTCTCGTGCCGAATCGTGAACGGCAGAAGCAACTCCTGAAGACCGTCCGGATCGACAATCGCAAACGGGCGCTGGAGTTCGTGTCGCTCGTCGAAGCCGACAGGTTGCTCCTCACCGCGCTGCAGAAAGTGGCGGAAGCAAACCATCTCCGGCCGCTCCATGAGTACCGCAGCCAGGTCCTGCAGGGAGAGGACGATGCGGCGATCGAGCGAGTCCAACGGCTCTGGAAGCTGCTGGGGCTGGATGTCGAGATGGCCCGCCTTCGATGAAGTCCGGCGGGTTGTGACACAGGTATTCCGGTCAGCATTTTCTGCGAAGTCCACAGCGCCGGACCGAGCGCGATCCCCGTTTTTTCCGGACGCCAGGAATTCCGCTTTTCTTGTATCCCGGCGGTTCTGAATGGTTTACAACAGGGGTGGAACGGTTCGGCGAACGGAGCAGACTGTCTGACTCCGCGCCGTCACCTCCGCACGTCCTGCGGATTTGCATTCACGCCAGGAGAACAAGGGGATATCCAATGGCGTCTGAAGCGAAGCGTTTGCAGGTGTATCAGTCAGGCAAACTGACCGTGGTGGGATTCGGTGGTGAAGAAGTGCTCGACCGGCTCGAAGTCGCGAGTTGCCGCGAAGAGATTCTCGGCATCGTGCAGGAGAGCCAGTGCGAGACGCTCGCCTTCGACATGACCGGGGTGCGGTTGATTCCCAGCGGAATGCTGGGGCTGCTCGCGTCCTTGCGGCAACTGGGGGTGGAAGTGCATATTTACAATCCGTCGCCCGATGTCCGGGAAGTCCTGGAGATCACACGGCTGGACCGGCTGATGCCGATCTACGAAGTCGAACTCTGAACGAAGCGAGGAATGCGTTCGCATGTTGTCGGTTGACTCTCCGCTCGCTGTCGGGCTCGATCCCGAGCGATGGTCCGCTGTGCTGGAATTGGTTCGAGGCTGGTGCACGGAGGGGAGTCTCCCGGCAGCAGGGCTGTTGGTCGCCCGTGACGGAAAGACGACCGGGACGCATCTGTTCGGCCGTCAGCAGCTCGCCGAGGATTCGCCCCCGATTCGGGACGACGCGATTTTTCTGGTGGCTTCGATCACCAAACCGATCGTCGCGATGGGCATTCTCACGCTGGCCGAGCAGGGACGGCTGTCGCTCGGGGACCGCGTCACCGAGTTCATCCCCGAGTTCGGCAAGGAAGGAAAGTACGGCGTCACGCTCCGGCATCTGCTGACGCATTCGTCCGGCCTGCCGGACATGCTTCCCAATAACCGCGAACTGCGGCTGGAACAGGCACCGCTTTCCGCATTTGTCGAGGGGACGTGCAGAATCCCGCTCGATTTCCCGCCCGGGCGCGGCGTGCAGTACCAGAGCATGGGATTCGCCATCCTCGGCGAGATCATCGCGCGGGTGAGCGGCCGCTCGTGTGCCGAGTATCTGCGCGACGAAATCTTTCATCCGCTCGGCATGCACGACACGGCACTGGGAGCACCGGAGGAATGGTTCACCGGCCCGCATCCGAATGTCGATCGAATCCCTGAGATTCGCGTCCCGGCGGACATGCAGGGGGAGGACACCTGGAACTGGAACAGCCGCTACTGGCGGATGCTCGGTTCTCCCTGGGGAGGCTTGTTGACCACGCCTTCCGACCTGGGACTGTTCGCACAGATGATGCTCGGCAACGGACGGATCGGCGGGGTGCGGATTCTCAGCACGGCGAGCGTGCTGGCGGCGACCCGCAATCAGCTCGAAGCGATGCGCGATATTCCCGCCGAAGACCGCCGCTCGCGCCCGTGGGGATTCGGCTGGCGGCTTCACTGGCCCGCACACAGCGCGAACTTCGGCGACCTGCTCGGTCCGCGAACCTACGGGCATTGGGGCGCGACCGGTACGGTGCTCTGGATCGATCCCGAACGGCAGACGTTCCTGATCTTTCTCACCACCCAGCCGCAGGAACCGCACGGAACGTATCTCGCCCGGCTGTCGAACGCCGTCGCGGCCGCGATGCTCGACTGAAGCCCCGCGCGGCGTGAGCGATCAGGCGAACAGCTTGAAGGCGACGTTCCCCGCGACGTCGGTCAGACGATACGGCCTCCCCTGGAACCTGAAGGTGAGCCGTTCGTGATCGATCCCGAGCAGGTGCAGGATCGTCGCGTGCAGGTCGTGGACGTGCATCGGGGCTTCGACGGGATAGTAGCCGAGGTCGTCGGTGCGGCCGTAGGTAGTGCCTCCCTTGATGCCCCCACCGGCCATCCAGATGCAGAATGCATCCTTGTGGTGATCGCGGCCGGCGTGCTCGCCGCCGCTCCCCTGGAGCATCGGCGTCCGTCCGAACTCCCCTCCCCAGATGACGAGCGTCTCATCCAGCAGGCCGCGCTGTTTCAGATCCTTGATCAGCGCGGCGGCCGCCTGATCGACCTCCCTGCACTTCTTCGGGAGGTTCGTGAACACGCCGCCGTGGTGATCCCAGTCGGCATTGTAAAGCTGCACGAAACGCACACCCCGTTCGACCATGCGGCGGGCGAGCAGGCAATGATTCGCAAAGCTCGCACGGCCCGGCTGAGTCCCGTAGAGTTCGTGGATGTGCTTCGGCTCCTGCGACAGATCGGTCAGTTCCGGAACCGATGCCTGCATGCGGAACGCCATCTCGTATTGGGCGATGCGCGTGGCAATCTCCGGATCGCCGACATCCGCAAGCTGCACGCGGTTCAGTTCCGCGATGCTCTGCACGAGCCGACGGCGGTCGTCCTGCGTGATGCCCGGCGGATTCGAAAGAAACAGGACCGGATCGCCGCTGTTGCGGAACTGGATTCCCTGATGGACCGTCGGCAGAAAGCCGCTCCCCCACAGGCTGTTCCCCGCGCCGGCGGTGTTGCCGGTGACGAGCACAACGAAACCCGGCAGGTTTTCGCTCTCGGAGCCCAGGCCGTAGTTCACCCATGAGCCGAGACTCGGCCGGCCGAACTGTCCGAAGCCGGTCTGCAGGAAGAGCTGGGCGGGGGCGTGATTGACCTCCTCGGTCTGCACCGTCTTCACGACGGCGATGTCGTCGACAACCTCTCCCAGATGGGGCAAAAGCTCGGAGATTTCCACATCGGAGTTCCCCGGCTTCGAGAAACGAAACCGCGTGCCGAGCAACTTCGGATGACCGCGGAGAAAGGCGAATTTCTTTCCTTCGATGTACTCCTGCGGCACCAGTTCGCCGTCGTGCTTGATGAGTGCCGGCTTGTTCTCGAAGAGTTCCAGTTGCGAGGGCGCGCCGACCATGTGCAGAAAGATCACGCTTTTCGCCTGCGGCGGAAAGTGCGGCAGCGGAGCACGTGCGGAAGTTCGCGGGGCCGAAGTCGATTCGTTCGCCGGCAGATCAGCACTAAGAAGCGTCGCCAGTGCGATTCCCCCCAGTCCGGTTCCGGTCCGCTGAAACAGCTCACGGCGGGTGAGTGCCGCCAGGTCGGAAGAAGCAAACGGAGTCATGGGCAAGGCCTGTCAGGCAGACGAAAGCAGACGGAATTCAATCTTAAACAGGAAGACTCGCCAGACGATCCATCGCCGCTCAGCCGCGGGTGATTGTCTCGTCGAGGTTCAGCAGAATCGCCGCGACATAGAACCACGCGGCCAGCTCCCGGGCCTCCTCGTCGGACAGATGTTTGTTCCCGATCGTTGTGCGGGCTGCGGCGATATCATTTTCAAACCGGGCCCGCTCCCGCAGGTAGACCGCTTCGAGCTGCGCGAGCTCCACCGGCGACGGCATGCGGGCCAGAGCCAGGCGAAACGCACGTTCGGCCCGCGCGCGGACATCGAGGCTTTCGGCTTCATCAACAATCCGCTTCGCGAAGGCCCGCGTCATGTCGACATACACCGGATCGTTCATGAGCGTCAGCGCCTGCAGGGGGGTGTTCGTGCGCGGGCGCTGGACGATGCAGTTCGTGCGGTCGGGCGCATCGAACGTGGTGAAACTCGGATAGGGGGCACTCCGCCGCCAGATCGTGTAGATCCCCCGGCGATAACGATCCTCGCCGCTGCTGGTGTAATAGTTGTTGTCGACCTTGCCGATCACCTTCCACAGTCCGTCGGGTTGAGGCGGATAAACCGGCGGGCCGCCGACTTTCGGGCTGAGCAGGCCGCTGATCGCCAGGGCGTTGTCGCGGATCGTCTCGGCACTCAGGCGGAAACGGGGGCCGCGGGCATAGAGACGGTTATCGGGATCGCGTTCGAGCAGTTCCGGCGTGACGACTGACGATTGCCGGTAGGTGGCGGAGAGGACAATCAGCCGGTGAATGTGTTTCATCGACCAGCCCTCCTTGACGAACTCGGTCGCGAGCCAGTCGAGCAGTTCGGGATGAGTCGGACGGGGCGACTGCGTGCCGATGTCTTCGGGCGTCTCGACCAGTCCGCGACCGAAGAACTCCGCCCACCAGCGATTCACGGTGACGCGCCCCACGAGCGGATTCCGCGGATCGACCAGCCAGCGGGCGAGCCCCAGGCGGTTCGGCGGCAGTTCCTCGCGCCACGAGTGCAGGATCTCCGGCACGCCGGGCGTGACTTCCTCGCCGGGATTCTCAAGGAGACCGCGAAGCATGATGCTGGTCGTCCGCGGCGAGTCGAGCTCGACCATCACCAGCGTTTTCGGCGGCCGGATCTTGTCGAGCTGCTTCTCGACCCGGACGATCTCCTCCTGGCACTCGCGGATATCCGGTAGAACGCTGAGATAGTGCTCGGTCAGTTGTTTCTGCTGCTCTTCCGTGCGTTCATCGGAAGGAAGCTCGAGAATCTTGCGAATTCTGGCGGGGAGCAGTTCGAGGCTCTGCGGATCGGCGAGCTGCGCGGCTTCCCAGACCGCCTGTTCGCCGACCATTTCTTCCCGCAGCACCGTCAGCCGTTCATCGAGTGAGAGTCGTTTCGCGGTGAGTTCGTTCAGCTTCGGGGCGACTTCGGGCGGGACGGGCAACTCCATCGTCGGGCCGGTGAAGTCGACCGCCGCCGTGTCGCCGGCGCTGCGGAAGGCGGTTTCCATCGCCGTGTTGTTGAAGAACGCGAAGAGGCGGTAGTACTCCCGCTGCGTGAACGGATCGTACTTGTGGTCGTGACACTGGGCGCAGCCGATCGTCGTTCCCAGCCAGACGGTGCCGGTCGTGTTCACGCGGTCGATCACCGCATTGACGCGGTTCTGCTCCTGGTCGCTTCCCGCTTCGACGTTGACGGTCGGGCCGCGATGGAAACCGGTGGCGATTCGCTGCTCGACGGTCGGCGACGGCAGCAGATCACCCGCAATCTGCTCGATGGTGAAGCGGTCGAACGGCAGGTCATCATTCAGTGCCTGTATAACCCAGTCGCGATAAGGCCAGACATCGCGAAACCCGTCCCGCTGAAAACCGTTCGAGTCGGCATAGCGGGCCAGATCGAGCCACGGACGGGCCCAGCGCTCGCCGTAATGAGGCGAGGCGAGCAATTCTTCGACCACGCGTTCATACGCATCGGGGCGTTCGTCGCGCAGGAACGCATCGACCTGCTCGATTGTCGGCGGAAGTCCGATCAGGTCGAGAGAGACCCGGCGGATCAGCCGCGCGCGATCCGCTTCGGCAGAGGGAGCAAGCCCAGCGGCATCGAGCCGCGCGAGGATTAATGCATCAATCGGATTGCGAATCCACTCCGGCCGCGAGACGGCGGGAAGCTCCGGCCGTTGCGGAGGAAGATACGCCCAGTGGGAACGCGCCAGCTTCTCGCGGCGAGACGGTTTCTCGTCGGCCGCGCTCAATCCGCCGATAAACGCAATGAGGATCAGCGACCAGATCACACTCGGGCGCATGTTGATCCCTCCGAGACTCCGCGACTCAGATACGGTTTGCCGACTCTCCCGTGACGCATTCGCAATGCCTCTCAGAATAGCATGTCTGGATGCGTTGCGGCAGGAGAATGAGTGTCAGGATTCGGGTTTGAGGTGAGACAACCAGGAGTTTTTCACGAAAACCCCGCTTGTCCGGGCCGGGGAGTCGTCAGAAACTGAAAGGAAGACGCCGCCCTCTGCACGTCACCCTCCGCAGTGGGCCTCAGCAGGTATTTGCCGCTCGCGAGGGAGCGCTGACGATCAGCCCGGGAATGATGATGAACCCCGTTCAACAGGAGAGTCGCACGGTTGCCGAACAGACAACAATCACCGCGGAACTGACCCCCGTTCTGCCCGAGGTTGTCACCGGTGTTCTGCATGGTTACATCGCCTTCGACTGGGGCGAGGAGGTTCACTTCGACAGGGCGCGGCAACTCGTCGGGGGGGAAGCTCACTCTCTTCCTCGCAAGTCGCGGACTCCTTCTTCGATTTCGTACCGCCCCTTGCCGTTGCGGTTCGGTTTCGAACCCCTGGAACTTGTCCTGCCGGTCCTGGGAGAAGTTCGGGCGACTTCGGAGGCGACCGTCTTCGACTTTGGCGGCGTGAGTATCGCGTTGCATCTGCCGTTTCAGCTGCCGGCGGACGATCTGGTGCGACTGGCGGGGGCATTGTCCGATCCCGATCGGGTGATCGAAGCGGTTCGCACACGCGCGGAACCGCTCTTCCAGCAGCTGCTCCCGGCGATCGATCAGCCTCTCTGGAGCAGTATCAGCGAAGAGCATTTCGTCTTTGAACTGGGAACCGGCACCGATCGGCCGGAGCCGGCGCGGCTGCTGACCGAACGCCGGGCGTGGCTGGCCGGGTTGCTGCGGCTGGAATCGAGCCCGTTAAGTTCCGCCGAAGTCGAAGAGGCCCTGCAGCTCCACATGAGCTACGGCCCCGATGACCTGATCATTGCCGACTGGGCGGCCACGGTGCTCATTGACCCGGAAAGCGAAGAGATTCTCGAAGCGATCGCCTTCGCGAATTTGCAGTTGCTCGAATTCCGGATGATCGACGATCGGCTGGATGACCGTTTGCAGTCCGCTTACGGTCTCATCCACAGCCTCGCGCGGACATGGCTTCCCTTCTGGCGGAGTCAGGCCCGTCAGCTGCGGTTACTCGGCGAGCTGAAGGTCGAAGCGAACGAGATGCTCGAACGGAGCAGCAATGTCCTCAAGCTCGTGGGCGATCAGTATCTCGCCCGGGTTTATCAGATGTTCGTGAAACGCTTTCACCTCGAAGAATGGGGGCAGAACGTCCGGCAGTCGATCAGCGTGGCTGAGGGGATCTATCAGGTCCTCTCCGATCAGGCCGCCACTTACCGGATCGAGGCGCTCGAATGGATTATCATCCTGCTGATCGCCGGAGAGATTCTGATGTCGCTCGGGGCCCCTTGAGTTTCGTGCTCTTGAAAGCGTGGAGCGCGGAGCAATTGCGTGAGGCAGGCAAGGGGAACGGACATCCGCTAAGATGAGTGGGATGAGTGGGCCGCGCGGCAGGCTTTCCCGCCGTGCGTTGACCATTTCGAGGATCGACAGGAACAGGTCCGTATGCGAGTTCTACTGACCGGCGGAGCCGGGTTTATTGGCAGCCACATCGCCGATGCGCTTCTGGAACGCGGGCACGAGGTGCATGTCCTCGATGATCTCTCTTCCGGAAGCCGGGAGAATCTTCCCGCGAATGTGCCGCTGCATGTGGGCGACATCTGCGATGCCGCGCTGGTCGCCCGCGTCTTTGACGAAGTCCGGCCGCAGCGTGTCTGCCATCAGGCGGCACAGCTTTCGGTCGCGCACTCGGTCCGCGATCCTCTGTTCGATGCGCGGATCAACGTCATCGGGCTGTTGAACGTGCTCACGAATGCCGTCCGCGTCGGCGTCGAGCGTTTCGTCTTCGCATCGTCGGGAGGCGTTCTTTACGGGGATGTCGCCGAGCCGGTGAGCGAAACCGCGCCCGCGAATCCGATCTCGCCGTACGGCATCACCAAGGCGACCGGCGAACAGTATCTGCGTTTCTTTCAGCGGGAACACGGGCTCGAAAGCGTCGCCCTGCGATACGCGAACGTGTACGGCCCCCGACAGAATCCGCACGGCGAGGCCGGCGTCGTCGCGATCTTCTGTCAGCGGATGCTCGCCGGGCAACCGGTCACCGTGAACGGCGACGGCCGCTACATCCGCGACTATGTTTATGTAGGCGACGTGGCGCGGGCGAATGTCGCTGCTCTGGAAATGAACTTGCCCGAACCATTTGTTCCGCTGAATATCGGCACCGCGGTCGGTACCGACGTGAATGAACTGGCGCAGCTTGTCCGAACGCTCGCACAGGAGACGCGGCACGCGCGGGGATTTTCCGGGCAGGTGCCCGCACCGCAGCACGGCCCGGCCCGTCCGGGGGATCTGCGTTCGAGCCTGATCTCCTGGGAGCGTGCGCGGGAACTGCTCCACTGGGAACCGCAGGTCAACCTGCCGACCGGGTTGGCGGCGACGGTGACCTGGTTTGCCGACCACGGGGCCATTCAATAGAACTTCGGATTGTCTGAACGGCGGAGGGATCGCATCGTGAGCTTCCTGGAGCAGAAGCGAATTGTCGTCACCGGAGGGGCGGGGTTTCTCGGACGCCATGTGTGCCGCGCGCTCGAAGCCTTCCGGCCGGCGGCGATCATCGTTCCCCGCAGTGCGCAGTACGATCTTCGCGAACGGGCGGCGATCGAACAGTTGCTCTCCGATGCGGCTCCCGATGTGATTGTGCATCTCGCGGCGGTGGTGGGGGGGATCGGTGCGAACCGGCTCAATCCCGGCAAGTTCTTCTACGAGAACGCCATCATGGGGCTCGAGCTGATGGAAGCCGCCCGCCGTCGCGGCGTCGAGAAATTCGTCGCCACCGCGACCATCTGTGCCTATCCGAAGTTCACGCCGGTGCCGTTCCGCGAGGAGGACCTGTGGAACGGCTATCCCGAAGAGACAAACGCCCCCTATGGACTTGCGAAGAAGATGCTGCTCGTGCAGGCCCAGGCGTATCGGCAGCAGTACGGCTTTAACGGCGTGACGCTGTTTCCGGTGAACCTGTATGGGCCGGGGGACAACTTCGATTACGAGTCGAGTCACGTCATTCCCGCATTGATCCGCAAGGCACTGGAAGCCCGCGATGCCGGGCATCGTTCGCTGGAAGTCTGGGGGACCGGATCGGCTTCCCGCGAGTTCCTGTTCGTCGAAGATGCCGCGCGGGGAATCGTGCTGGCCGCCGAGCACTACAATCAGCCCGATCCCGTCAATCTCGGATCAGGAACCGAAATCACCATTCGCGAACTGGTGCCGCTGATCTGCGATCTGTGCGGTTTCGACGGCGAGATTCACTGGGACACTTCCAAGCCCGATGGTCAGCCGCGGCGCTGCCTCGACACGTCGCGGGCGCGCGAGGCGTTCGGTTTCACGGCCACGACGCCGCTCCGTGAAGGACTCGCCCGCACAATTGCCTGGTACGAGGAACACCGGCACAAGCCGGGCACCCATTAAGCGGCGGCGATATAGTTTCTTCACCGAGGCAAGACTTCCCTGATCATTGATGGACAGTGGGGTGATGGGCAGAGTGGGACGGATTCGCGAAACTCCGGATCGTTCTTCCGGAGCTTCCCATTCATCCGGTTGCGGCTGCACCGCTCAAACCAGCACGAAGAATCAGGCCGCGTCCCATTCCGCCCGGAGTTCTTCCGGCGTGCGGCCGTTCTCGCGGAGCGTCCGCAGGCTGAGGGCGTTGTCGCGTTTCGCGAGTCGCACCCCGGCGGCGTTTCGCATCAGCGGGCAGTGATAGAACGCGGGGGGCGACCAGCCGAGCGCTGCGTAGAGCAGAAGCTGCCGCGCAGTGGAGGTCAGCAGATCCTCTCCACGAACGACTTCGGTAATCTGCATGGCGTGATCGTCGGCGACCACGGCGAGCTCATAGGCGGGAAACCCGTCGCGCCGCCAGACGAGAAAATCGCCGAAATCGACTCCCGCGACGCGCAGCGTTTCTCCCACGCGGCCATCGACGAAGCGAATCGTCTCGCCGTCGGGCACGCGAAAACGCCAGTTCACCTCGCCGGGTTCGCGGGCATCCTGTCCCGTGCCGCGAGGGGGACGGAGCTCGGCCGGAAAGACCGGTTCGCCTTCCCCTTCATGCGGGGCGACGAGTGCCCGCTCGACATCCTTGCGGGAGTGCGGCGATGGATAGATGCATCCCGAAGCACACAGCCTTCGCCAGATTTCGTGATAGTAGTCCTGCCGTTCGCTCTGCGAGTACGGGGCAAAGGGGCCGCCGAGGTCGGGGCCTTCGTTCCAGGCGAAGCCGAACCAGCGCAGGTCTTCGAGCATGGCGGCGGAGAACTCCGGTTTGCAGCGGTCGCGGTCGAGATCCTCGTTCCGCAGGATCAACTCGCCCCCCGCCTGCCGCGCCCGCTCCTGGGCGGTCCAGAAGGTTCGCGCATGTCCCAGATGCAGATGCCCCGTGGGAGTCGGAGCCAGCCGACCGCGATATCCACTGCGATTGCTCATCACAAATCTGTCCGCCAACCTCTCAAACGTCAGTAGGTATCGTCGCAGTTTCAAAACGGAAACTGAATTTCTCAAGAACGCCAGGTACGCGTGGCCGGGGTTGGAGGGTACTCCCGAAACCCCGGTGGGGGGAGATGCTGTTCTTTTTCACGTGTTCAGGGTGTCCCCTCGCTCGCAGGGAATTGGATCTGATTTCAGGTTCGGTCGTGGCTTGCGTGATTCCAGCCTTTGTGAGGATGCAGCGGCTGGGTGATTGCCGCGTCGTCTCCCCCGGGGCTTCCTTCGTCCAGCCCCGGCCACGCGACCTCGCTCCCTGCCGCCCGAGTCCCGTATCGGGAATCTCCAGCTTGTCGCCGCGAGGGATGCATCATACGTTTTAACAGGGAGACGCCGCTGGAGCGACGTCGCCGCCCTCATTGACGCGGAGCAGGGGATTCATCTTGGAAACGGAAACCGGCCCTCACGCTGATCGAACGCAAACGGTCCCGAATCGACGGATGATTTACGCGCTGCGTCTGCTCATCGCGGTGGGGCTCGTCTATCTCCTCGCGGCGTACGTTCTGCTTCCGCTGGCGTGGAAACGCTACGAAAGGCGGCATCCCTGGCTGGCGGACATCCCCGGCATCACGCACACGGGGGACGGTCATCCGGGAGATCCGCTGAATGTCGCCCTCATCGGCAGCGAAGCCGAGCTGCGGGAGATCATGACCGCCGCCGGCTGGTTCGCCGCGGATGCCCTGGGGATTCGCAGTGACCTGCGGATTGCCGCCGACACGGTTCTCAAGCGACCCTATGACGCGGCTCCGGTGAGCAACCTCTACCTCTTCGGCCGCAAGGAAGATCTCGCTTTCGAGCAGCCGGTCGGGGACGATCCCCGCCGTCGGCATCACGTCCGCTTCTGGCGGTGCGAAATTCCCCACGAGAGCGGCCGCCCGGCCTGGATCGGCTCGGTGACTTTCGACACGCGCGTGGGCCTGAGCCATACGACCGGGCAGATCACCCATCACATCGATGCCGATGTCGATGCCGAGCGGGATCGGCTGTTCGAAGAACTGCGGCAGACGGGCGAGCTGGAGACCGTCGAGACGATTCCCGACTTTCACACGATCCGCTCGGGACGAAACGGCGGCGGCGATCCGTGGTTCACCGACGGCAGCCTGTTCGTCGGCGTGATTCGGCCCGCCGAAAACAGCCCGCCACGGTCATCTTCACCTTCGGAAGAGTAGATCGTCTTCCGGCGTTCAGACCTCGCGGTCCGCGGGGAAACGTGAGCGATGCCAAATCCCCTGGCTCGTGATGGCGACGACAATCACCGCCAGCGCGATGCCCAGCGACCAGTTCGGCGCCATCAGGAGCAACCCCGTCGTCGCCGCGGCGGCAAGTGCGGGGATGTGGGATTCGGAACGCATCCCGAGGCCGGTGAACAGCAGCATCACCGCGGCGATCGTTGTCAGAAACAGTCCGATCACCTGCCCGATCCAGCTCAGCGCAAATTGCGCATGAGCGATCTCATTCGGCATTCTGATGCTCCCGACCGCGATAATCGCGATGACGACGACCACGCCCAGGGCGAGAAGAATACTGCCGGCCAGTGTTTGCATGCGATCCTCTGGAGATTTCAGGACTTGTATCGGCCCGTCTGTGTCGGGGACCGCCGCTGTGCGGTTCGTACTTGCAATCGATGCAGCCGCATGGGATTGTGGAGAACACTGAGGCGTTGCCGCGAGCACTGCGCACGAACTTCGATTTCGTCCGCTGATCTCGCGAGCGTAACACCCGCAGGTCGACGAAGGCAATCAAAATGGGCGACGATTCGTGCGGACGGCAATTCAGACGACCGGTGCTGGAGCAGGAAATTCGCTTCTCCTGCCGGATGATTCTTCTCGGATTGATCTTCACCGCGGGAGGTATATGTGGTCTCTCCCCGGCACTCGCTGCCGAGCCGGTGAGCTTTTCGGCCGAGATTCGGCCGATTCTTGCCGAGCACTGCTTTCACTGTCACGGGCCTGATCCCGGGACGCGGAAGGCCGACTTGCGGCTCGACCTGCGCGACGCCGCGATCGAGTTTGGCGCGATTGTTCCCGGCAAGCCGGAGGAGAGTGAACTGATCGCCCGGATCATGGAACACGATCCGCAACTGGTGATGCCGCCCCCGTCACAGAAGAAACCGCTCTCGCCAAAGCAGATCGTGCTTCTGAAGCAGTGGGTCAACGAGGGCGCACCCTATGCGCAGCACTGGGCGTTCGAAGCGCCCCGGCGGCCGGAGTTGCCGGATGTCGAGGGGCTTGTTTCCGCGGCGGGTGATGCGGGATCGAGATACTGCGTGCGGAACCCGATCGATCATTTCGTCGTGCAGCGGCTGCATCGGGAAGGGCTTGCGATGTCGCCCGCCGCCGCGCCCGACATTCTCTGTCGGCGACTCTCTCTGGATCTCGTCGGCCTGCCGCCGTCTCCGCAGGAAGTCGATGAGTTCGTCACCGCCGCCCGGCACGACGAGGCGACCGCTGTGAAGTCCCTCGTCGAACGTCTGCTGGCGAGCCCGCAGTTCGGCGAGAAGTGGGCCCGGCACTGGCTGGATGTTGCGCGTTACGCCGACAGCAACGGTTTCGAAAAGGATATGCCCCGCGATCAGTGGGCGTGGCGCGACTGGGTGATCGACGCGATCAACAAGGACATGCCTTACGATCAGTTCATCATCGAGCAGATCGCCGGCGACCTGCTGCCGAACCGCACGCAGGAGCAGCTCATCGCGAGCGGTTTTCTGCGGAACGGCATGGTCAACGAAGAAGGGGCGATTGTCTACGAGCAGTTCCGCCTCGAAGGAAACTTCGACCGGATGGACTGTATCGGCAAGGCGGTGCTTGGCCTTTCGCTGCAATGCGCCCAGTGTCACACGCACAAGTTCGACCCGATTTCGCACGATGAATATTACGGCCTGTTCGCCTTCCTTAATGACTCGTTTGAAGCGCAGTCGTGGGTCTATACCGAGGCGCAACTCAAGCAGATCGACGCTCTCCGGAACGGCATCGCGAAGATCGAACAGGAGTTGAAGACCGCGAACCCGGACTGGAAGGAACAGCGCGACGCCTGGATTGCCGCCGAGCAGAAATCGGCTCCACACTGGCAGGTTCTCGACACCACCGAACACGTGTGGGAAGGGGGGCTGAATCACCCCGAGGAGCGGGAGGACCACAGCATTCTCGTGCTGGGGCATCCCTCGACTTCCGGCAGCATCTATGTTGTCGCCTCTCCCGGTGCGCGGACCGTCACCGCGATTCGACTCGAAGCGCTCACCTACGGCGACCTGCCGTTTACGGGACCGGGCCGGAGCTACTACGGCACCTTTGCCGTCTCCGAGTTCGAGGCGTTCACCCGGAACTCGGAGAAAGAAGAGTGGAAGAAACTGGAACTCGCCGAGGCCACGGCGGACTTCGCCGAACCTGACCACGAGATCGAGGCCTATTTCACCCACGATGCGATGGACAAGGAGAAACGGCGGCGCGTCGGGCCGGCGAGCTTCCTGATCGATGGTGATGCCAGGACCGCGTGGCGCTCCGATCGTGGACCGATCCTGCGGCACACCGAGTCGGTCGCGGTTGTTCGACTGAAAGAGCCGCTGACCCTCGCTGCCGACGCTCAACTGAAAGTCCGTTTGCAGATGAGTCACGGCGGCGACGGGAACGGGCGGGAGAATCTCCAGTTGGGCCGGATGCGGTTCTCCGTCACCGATACCGCGCAGGCAAAGGCGACAACCTACGATCATCGCGCGTGGCTGGCGATGCAGAAACCTGCCGCCGAGCGGACTCCCGAAGACGAAGCGGCCCTGTTCCGTGCCTGGCGGCAGAGCGTCCCCGGGTTCAAGGACGCGAACGAGGCGATTGCCAGACTGGAAAAGCAGTTCCCCGAAGCGCACACGAGCGTCCTGCATCTCGCCGCTCCGACGGGCGAGTTTCACCGCAAGACATTCCTGCTCGATCGCGGCACCTGGAACAAGCCGCGGCATCAGGTCCGGCCGCACGTCCCGGCGGTGCTGCATCCGCTCGAAGTCCCCGAGGACCGTCCCCTTACGCGACTGGATCTGGCCCGCTGGCTCGCCGATGAACGCTCGCCGCTTACCGCCCGCGTGCAGGTGAACCGTGTCTGGCAGGCGATCTTCGGCAGCGGTCTGGTGGAGACGCCGGAAGATTTCGGCACCCGTGCTCCCCAGCCCGAGCATCTCGAACTGCTCAACTGGCTCGCGGTCGACTTCATGGAGCACAACTGGAGCGTGAAGCATCTCGTCCGCACGATCCTCAACAGCGCAACCTATCAGCAGGATTCGCGCGTCACTCCCGAACATCTCGAACGCGATCCGCGGAATCGCCTGCTTGCGCGAGGGCCACGCTTCCGGGCCGAGGCGGAAGTCATCCGCGACATCGCGCTCAGCGCCTCGGGATTGCTGAATCCCAAACTCGGCGGGCCGAGCATCTTTCCGCCCGTCCCGCAGAGCGTGCTCGATTACAACTTCTTCAAGCCCGATTACTGGGTGCCCGCGCAGGGAGCCGACCGCTATCGGCGGTCGCTGTATGTCTTCCGCAAACGCTCGATGCCCGATCCGGTGTTGAGCAGCTTTGACGCCCCGAATGCCGATTTCGCCTGTGCGGCCCGCGTGCGGTCGAATACGCCTCTTGCCGCGCTGGTCTCGCTGAACGAACCGGTGTTTCTTGAAGCAGCGCGGGCACTCGCGCTCCGCGTCCTGAAGGAAGGGGGGAAGAGCGACCGCGAACGGATCGATTATGCCTATCGTCTCTGCACCAGCCGGCCGGCACGACCGGCCGAGGAAGCAGCGCTGTTGAAGTTACTGAAGAGCCACCGCGAGCGGTTCGCCGACGGCTGGCTGTCGATCAATGAGGTGGCGACCGGCGACCCGGCGCAGCGGCCCGCTGTTCCCTCCGGAGCGACTCCGCAGGATGCCGCTGTCTGGACGATCGCCGCGCGTGTGCTGCTGAATCTCGACGAAACATTGAGCAAGAACTGATCGTGAGAGGACAAGCCTGTGACCACGTTCCCTGATTTCCATTCTGACCGTGCGCGGACTCTCACCCGCCGCTGGTTCCTGCGCGAGTGCGGCGTCGGTCTCGGCGGGATCGCGCTGCATTCGCTCCTGGCGGGTGAGACGAACGCAGCGGCACGCCCGAATCCGCTTGCTCCCCGGCAGCCACACTTCCCGGGGAAAGCCAAACGGGTCGTCTACCTGTTCCATGCCGGCGCCCCCAGCCATCTCGAACTCTACGACCCGAAACCCGAACTCACAAAGCACGACGGCAAGCTCCCTCCCGCCGAATTGCTGAAGGGCTACCGGGCCGCGTTCATCAACCCGAATTCGAACCTGCTCGGCCCGAAATACAAGTTCGCGAAGCACGGCGAGAGCGGGATCGAAATCAGCGAGATCCTGCCGCACACGGCGAAGATCGTGGATGACCTCTGCTTCATCCGCTCGATGCAGACCGATGCCGTGAACCACGCACCGGCACAGATTCTGTTGAACACCGGTTCGGAGCAGTTCGGCCGCCCCAGTTTCGGTGCGTGGACCCTGTACGGTCTCGGCAGCGAGAGCCAGGACCTTCCCGGTTATGTGGTGTTGACGAGTGCCCGTGGTACCAGCGGCGGCGCGAGTAACTACGGCTGCGGTTTCCTGCCGACCATCTACGGCGGCGTGCCGTTCCGCAACAACGGCGACCCGCTGCTCTACCTTTCGAATCCCGGGGGCATCGACCCGGAAGCACAGCGGGCCTCGCTCGACACGCTGCGGGAGCTGAACGAAATCGCCGCTGCCGAGATCGGTGATCCCGAAATCACCGCGCGCATTCAAAGCTACGAGACCGCGTATCGCCTGCAAACCAGCGCTCCCGAGTTGATGGACCTTTCGCAGGAGCCGCAGGAAGTGCTCGACCGGTACGGCATCAAGGATGTCAATCAGTCGAGTTACGCCCGCAACTGCCTGCTCGCCCGGCGACTGCTCCAGCGGGGTGTCCGCTTTGTGCAGTTGTTTCACGAAGCCTGGGACCAGCACGGCGGTTTGACGAAGCAGATCAAGAAGAACTGCGAAGACACCGACCAGGCGAGTGCTGCGCTCGTCACCGACCTGAAGCGGCTCGGCCTGCTCGATGACACGCTCGTGATCTGGGGGGGCGAATTCGGCCGCACGCCGATGGTCCAGGGCGGAAACGACGGCCGCGACCATCACAACCGCTGCTTCACGATGTGGCTCGCGGGCGGCGGGGTGAAACGGGGGTACGTCCACGGCGAGAGCGACGATTTCGGCTTCAACGTGATTCGCGATCCGGTCCACGTCCACGATCTGAATGCGACGCTGCTGCACCTGCTCGGTTTCGATCACGAGCGTTTGACGTACCGCTTCCAGGGCCGCGATTTCCGCCTCACCGATGTCCACGGACGCGTTGTCCGCGAAATTCTCGCTTGAGGCGCTGACCGACAATCGGGAACACGTCCCTCCCCTTCGTCGTGCATTGACGCTATCCGGAGTGCATTTTCATGCCGTTTATCGATATCAACGACTACGCCCCCATTGAACCGGTTCCCGGCTGTCGGATGCGAACGCCGCACGGGCAGAACCTGATGCTCTCTTACCTTGAAATGGATGAAGGGGCCGAGGTGCCGCTCCACGATCATCCGCACGAGCAGGGGGGTATCCTGCTGAAGGGGAAACTCCAGCTGACAATCGGGGACGAGACCCGCGTGGTCGAGCCCGGTTCGCTCTTCCTGATTCCTCCCCACGTGCCGCACCGCGCCGTCGCGCTGGAGGGGCCGGTGACGGTGCTGGATGTCTTCAGCCCCGTGCGCGAAGACTATGCCGAGCTGGCCAACCGCTACATTCCGCCGGTTGAATCCTGAACCGAGTTGCAGAGACCCGGCTGCGTTCGCGGTGTCATTTTTCCGGGTTTTACCAAGAGGGAACGGCAGATGAAACTTCGCAACGCGAATGGCGGTGCCCGGAAATCGTTCGGGCTGACCCGGCGGATCGCCCTCTTCCTTTGCGGCCTGGGGGCCGTCACCGTGATAGCCGGCGAGCCGGTCGATGAGGTTTCGTTCAAGCACGCCGGTATCGTTGACGCCTGGAAACACTATGCCGGGAAGCTGACCTTTGGAACCGGGCAGACGCTCGCGCTTGTCGACGACGGCTGCAAGCTTTCGATGCCGGAATGGTCCAACTCCGACGGTGCCGTTCCGAAAGTCCGCGTGGCTTACGACAGCGTCGACGGCGATACCGATCCGAAACACGAAGGGCGCGGCTATCACGGTTCGACGATCGGCATCCCCTCCTCACTCAACTATCAGGGGAAGTGGGGCGTCGCCTACAACAATCAGGTGGCCGTCATTCGGGGGCTCGAATGCTGTCACTGCAAGATCGACGATCACAAGTCACTCGCCGCCGGCCTGCAGTGGATCATCGACCATCACAAGGAGCACCAGATCACCACGGTGAACCTCGCTCCGGTCGATGACCAGGAGCACGCCGAGCCGGTTCCCACTTCCATTGATGAGAAGCTGAAAGAACTCCGCCGGCTCGGCATCTGGGTGAGCGCCCCGGCGGGCAATCACAACTTCACCAAGGGGATCTCCTGGCCCGCCAGTCAGCCGAACTGCTTCGCCATCGGTGCCGTGCGCCCCGGCCGCGACGCGGTCTACCTCGATCGGCACGCGAAGATCGATCTGGTCGTTCCCGCGCGTGCGACCTCCTCCTCCAATGCGATTGTCTGCGGGGCCGCGATGGTGCTTCGCGAAGCGATCGAGAAAACGGGCTACGACTGGAAGCAGGATGGGGAGAACCTCCCGGAGGCAATGCTGGCGATCATGCAGCGGACCGGCCCCGAAGTGGCCGACCCGGCGAGCGGCCACACGTTCCGCCGCCTCGATCTCCGCGCCGCTCTCGATCACGTCTTCGGCAGCGCGGGCAAAACGCCCGCGCCGACGAAGTAGATTCACTCTGAGGCGATGCCGGTACTTCGCGGCGTGTGTTGAGTACAATCCGGGCGTGCCGCACCGGTGCATCCCGCGCCCGCAGATTGCGACAGCGATCACTCCGCCGGGATGTCGAAGTCGATCACGTTCGAGCCGCTGCTGACCGTTTCGCTCAGTCCCGACGTGCTGAAATCGAGATACTTTTTCGGGATGAGCGGTTTGCCCAGCTCGCGGGGCAGGCCGGGCAGATTGGCCAGCTCCGCCGTCGAGACATTCAGTCCCGGAGGGGGCACGACGCGATCGGGGCCGCGGGCGATGATCATCACCCGATGCTCGCCGACGAGTGCTCCATCTCCCGGCTCGCGGGTCGTCAGCTCGTACTCACCCTCGACATCGGTCACCCCCGAAGCGGCCAGCTGGCTGTCGATCGGCGAGAAGACGACGCGGGCTCCGACGAGCGGTTCACCCCGATACGTGACCTTGCCGCGGACACGCGCCAGCTCGGGGCCTTCCTTTCCGCAACCCAGGCACGGCACTCCCAGCAGCAGGATGCAAAGCAGGTGGCGAGTCATGTGGCGAGTCATATTGTCCGTTCCTCAGAGAAATGGACTCACATCCCTCCCCCGCGCACGGCGGGACTCCACCTTCGCGCGGGGGAGGGAGAACGAATCTCCGAATGACGACAAGAGCGTGGGACGAACCCTCGCAGCATCAATCGGGCAGCGTGAAGACCTCGCCTCCGGCGCGGCTTCCCATCGCGTTGTAGGTCTTCATGTCGATGTTCTCGTTGAGGAACCGGATCGAGCCGTCACACATCGCGAAAGTCGCTCCGCCGGTGTGGTGGCTCTGGAATCCGCGGCCGCGCCAGGGGCCGTTGTTCGGATCTTCGCCGGTCTCGTAGTAGTACGATCCCTGCTGCGTGCTGGCGCGCACGTTGAAGTTGATCGGCAGGCTCGTTGAATAGGCGCTGCCGGTGCTCGTCGTCCAGACGTTGTCGGTGCCGGTCGCCAGCCCCGAGATGTGTCCCATCAGAATCGTGTTACTGGTGCCGTCGGTGACGTCGCGGATTCTCACCGGGGGTGTGTTGTTGAGATAGTTGAAGATCCCCCGGTGATGCGGTCCGCCGCCGAATCCCGACCCGGGCCGGGTGCACGTTCCGTCCGTCGGATCTCCGTCGTTGCAGCCTCCGCAACCGTATTGAGTCTCGGAGGTCGACGCCCCGGTATAGCCGAGCGACTCATAGACGATATAGGCATCGCCGTTGCTGCCGGCATAGTGGGTCACGCGGGCCTGGACCGGGAAGGTGAGCACGTCGCTTCCGTCGTTGCACGAGGCGGACGGAATTCCGCGATCGGAGCGGACCGGATCCGACGGATCGCTCGGACACAGCAGCACCGGGACGTGCGCCAGGTGAATCGGCTGCTGGCTCGCACACGCGGCGAGTTGCTTCGAATCCCATTGGTTATAAAGCGGCGTCTGATCGATGAAGGGCAGCAGCATCGGCAGGAATCCCCAGGTGTGATTGAATCCGCCGAGCATGGGAAACGAGCCGTGCGCATCGTGATAGTTATGCAGTGCGAGGCCGAGCTGTTTAAGGTTATTCCTGCATTGGGAACGGCGGGCCGCTTCGCGCGCCTGCTGGACCGCCGGGAGTAAGAGCGCGACCAGAACCCCGATAATGGCGATGACGACCAGGAGCTCAATCAGCGTGAATCCCCGTGAACCCGGGATTCGGAACAGAGGGACAGACCTCACTGCAGGACAGCTTCTCAAGGGCATCGGTACAGTCCTCTCGCTGCAAGGGAATCGATACCGTGTCGAGTCGATGACCCATCGGCCCCGGTACCGAGATGTCTGCAAGACGTGTTCAGACGCGGCTGGCGGTCTGTCGCGAGAGCTGCGAACCGAATGGAATTCACACCCGCCAGCCTCTGCATTCCACCACTCGCATTCGCGATCATCAACAGGAGTCTGCGTATTTCTTCGCGAGGGAGGGGAATACCTCTGCGGTGATATTCCTAGTCTGGTGAGTAGGAATACTAGATGGTAGTTCCTAAGGCGCGCCAGGCGGCCACTCTGGACACAGCGCGACCATTCGCGGCGTTTTCGTTGTGGGGTGTTGGTCGCCCGCGTCGGTTCTTCGCCCCGGTCACTGCGGGCAGCTTCGCACATCAGGCGCGCCTCACGCGGCTGTGGGAAAGCTGCAGAGCGGACCTGGTAGATAGTAGAGAGAGTAGAAGCAGGACGATGACCCTCAGCGGAAACCTGAGTCGCTACAGGTTCCACATAGTGGGATGTCATGCATCCTCAACGACTGCATGCGCTCAGCGGCGCTCCCTCCCTGGAGAGCACCGCGTCCCGCCGGGGGAGAAGACTCGTGATGAAACGCACGAGTTCAGCAGACAACGCGCACGAAATAGTCGCGCAGCGAGAACCGCGATGAGTGCCCTCGGTAAGTGCGCGCCGTCGCAGGCGCTGCGAAGTCCGCGGGCATCGCTGCCCGGAATGCTAGGGTGACTTGCCGCCTGCTTCGGCGAGGGTGGCGCGGACCTGGTCTTTCCAGGCGGCGGGCATCACGCGGTGTTCGAGGACGCGTTCCCCCGCCTCCCGCAGTTCGTCGGGCGGCGTTGTCGGAATTCCCGCGAGGGCCTCGAAGTGGTCGACGAGCATACGCGCGCCGAAGATGCTGACCGGAGCCGGATCGAGCTGCGGGCGGAGAAGCTCTACCGCCTTCTGTCTCGCTTCGATTCCCTTCTCCGGCTGGCCGAGCCGATCGTAAATCCCGGCGATCCGGTTCAGCACTTTGCCCTTGTCATGTTTCGCGGCCACCACAAACTGCTGCTCCGCGAAATGCAGCGCGCGGGCGAAATCCTGCTGCCGGATTGAGTAATCGCCGGCAGTCTCGTAGACGTGCGCCTGCTGCTCGGGAGCCGGGTGGGAAAGCTCGGCGAACTTCGCGAGACTCGCGTCTACCGCCTGCTGTGTCGAGTCCGGGTCGGCACAGACAATCTGTACCTGCTGAATGAGGGCCGTCGCCCGCTGCTGTGCCGATGCCTCGGGATGGCTCTGCACCTGTTTCGCATGTTCGAGCGCCTCGGCGTAACGCCGCTGCTGCAGCCGCAACTGCGCGAGCAGAGCGTGTGCCTCGATCTGGAAGATCGTTGCCGCCGACGTGTTCAGGTACGGCGCGATCATCTGCTCGGCTTCCTGCGGCTTGCCGCGATAGGTCCGCTGAAACTCCTTGCGAAGCTCGACGAGCCGCGCATGTTGATCGTCGGCACTGGTTGCCTCTTCATCGGCGGCGAGGAACCGCGTCCGCACCCACGCGCGGAGCAGGCCGGCACCATACGCGCGGGCGACCGCCGCATCGAGCGGGCGGGTGGGCTGCGTGTAGGGAACCTCGAGCGTGGCGGCGACTCGTATGCGATCGCGGTAAGCGAAGTAATGCGAGAACGGCATGCCGTTGATCGGCGGGAGAATCGGCGGCTTCTTCATGAAGTTCAGCGGCCAGCTCGACGCCGGCGGACGTTCCTCTTTCAGCCACTCGATCAGTTCGTTGATATTGCGGCGAATGTGCGGCAGCGCGAGCCCGTCGAAGTAGAACGCCTCGTGGACATCGCCGCGCAGCGCGGGGCAGTGCAGGTCGAGCGCGAGCCGCACCTGATGCGCTTCGGCCAACTCCTGAATCGCCCGCACTTCGGGATAGCGGTTGATCTGCCCGTAGTCGCGGTTGTGATCGTGCGGCGAACGCCACTTCCCCTGATCGCCCTGCTGCACGCCATCCTTGTCGACGATCGGCACCGCGAACAGGACATACCGCTTCCGGAACTCTTTCGCGGCGGGAGAGTCGGACACGGCTTCCTGCAGGAAACCTTCGAGGACATAACTCGCCATCGACTCGCACGCATGATGACGCGCGGTGATGAGCATCGCCTCGACCTCCGGTCCCGGCTCGCCGATCTGCAGCAGCTCGACCGTGCGGCCGTTGAGGCTCTTCGCGAGTTCGCTCACCCGCAGATGCGGATTGCCGCTGTGCTTTTCGAGAAACGCATCGAGGTCGCGCTGCAGATAGGGGATCGCCACGGCAAAGCGGACCTTTTCGCCGGCCGTGCTGAACTCGTAGGTGAACTCATCGTGCAGACGCTTCGGGTTCTCCGCATCGGCGGCGACGTTATAGCGGACGTGCTCCGCACCGAGCCATTGCCAGGTCAGCCCGGCATCGCGACTGATCGCCGGGCCGCGAACGCCGACGCGCGCCCCGCTGTCGAAGATGAACAGCACCCGCCCGGGCCGCGACGCCTCGGCCTCGAAGTGCCAATAAAACCACGGCTTTCCCCCGCGCAGATCGGGAGCCAGGTGAACTGTCTCCCCCTCGTTCCGCTCCACGAGGACATTCCCGCCGGGAAAGTCGCTCCGGATGGTGACCTGCTGCTCCGCCGCGGTCACGAGGGACGGCAGAGCCACCAGCCACAACAGACATCCCGCACACCAGAACCGCATCAGGATCTCCCGCACTGCAATGAGAGGCACAATTCGTTTTGTCGGGGCTGTCAGCCCTTTATGGTTTGAGGGTGATGCGCTGGTTGGCTTTCACGCCGGTCTCGGTTCGCTTCCCCTTGCCGTGCGGCAGCAGGATTTCGAGATCGACGCTCGATTCCTCACCAAGCCCGAAATGCGCGATCGCCGGCTGTCCCGAGGCATAGCCGAAACCGACCGCCATCTCCCGCGTCCCCAAAAGAGCCGACGCGTCTCCCAGCTTGCCGGCCCGATAGATGTTGATCCGCGAACCGATCCCCATGCGGTTCGTGCCGCCGCTGCATTCGAGTTTCACATCGAGCCAGTTGCCCGACGGCGTCTCGTTGTGCAGCAGCAGCGAAGGGGATTCGCTCCACCAGTTGGGAAGAAACAGGTCGAGCCGGCCGTCGTTGTCGTAATCCCCCGACGGGCCGGGGGCCATGTAGATGATCTTCCGGTCGGCGACCATCTTGTCGAAGAACTCCCCCGTCCCCTTCACCGCCCGGTCAGCCTCGGTGGGGAAGTCGTTCACGCCGAGCGCACTCTGGCGGAACTGCGGCAACCCGTCCCGCAGCCCGACGTGCTGGAAGATCAGCGGATGCGGACGGCCATTCGCGAACTTCACGATGCTCGCGTAGATATCTGGCCAGCCATCGTTGTCGAAGTCCTGGATCTCGACATGCGGAGCCTTCATCGTCAGCGGGATCAGGCCCACCTGTTCGGTCACATCTTCGAACCGGGGAACACCGTCCTTGATCCCCCGATTCAGATAGAGACGATTCGGCAGCGGATCGATCCAGGGGCGGGAGAAGTGCTGCCCGAGCACAATATCGAGCAGCCCGTCGCGGTTGACGTCGCCGATCACCACGCCGCACACCATGTCATCGCCGCGCGAGTTCGGCCAGGCGAACGTCTCGCGGCTGCCCGGGGCCTCGCGGAATTTTCCCTTCCCGTCGTTGAGGAACAGGCGGTTGCCCTCCTCGCCGCTCGACGCGAGAAAGAAGTCCGGCCAGCCGTCGTTGTTCACATCGGCGGCGGCGACCCCCAGCCCGGGGATGCCTTCCGGCAGTCCCGCCTGTTGCGAAACATCTTCGAACTTCAGATCGCCGAGATTGCGGAACAGCCGCGAGCTTTTCGTTTTCGATCCGTTGTAGCCGGGAATCGGATCTTCGCCGACGAGCAGGTCGAGCAGCCCGTCGCCGTCATAATCGAGTGCGGCCACGCTGCGGCCGCCGAACGCTTCGGGACAGGCACCATTCCCCGAAGAGATGTCGGTGAACTTTCCTCCGCCGTCGTTGCGGAACAGCGTGCAGCCGACGAGCACCATTCCGATCCGCTCGGCAATCTTGCTCTCTTTCCACGCGGGCATGCTGCCCATGTACAGATCGAGGTCGCCGTCGTTGTCGAGGTCGGCGAAGATCACGCCGGTCGCGCGCGAGGGAACCCGCAGGGCGGGCTGCTCATCGAGACGGAAGCGGCCGCGGTCGTTCCGCAGCAGCAGGTTCGGGGGGCTGCCCGAAGACCGAAACGTCCCGATGTAGAGGTCGAGCCAGCCGTCGCCGTCAACGTCCCCCCAGCCGGCACCGTGCCCGTTAATCGCCGCCGCGGCAGGCAGCACGCCCGCTTCTTCGGCCACGTCGCGAAACACGAAGGGAACTTCGCTCCCCGAGGGGGAACCGCGTCCCGCCGCGGGCTCTGCCGCCGCGATCCACGCCCCGCCGGCGAGAGCGAGCAGAATGGCCAGCCAACATCCTCGAAGAGCCGTACGCGTCATGGCGAAACCTTCTTTCGGGAAGAACGAAGCAGTTTCCGGAACGGCACTCGTTGCAGGGAGAGACGCCCCAGGGAGAGAAGCCGCAAGGGGCGCAAAGCCGCCCCCCGCGCCTCCGCGCAGCACCCCGGCGAACAATCCCTCCCCCAACGCCCGCCATTATGAAACCTTCCGCCACCAATTGACAACAACATTCGGGAGACTGGAGACTGGAGACTGGAGACTGGAGACTGGAGACTGGAGACTGGAGACTGGAGACTGGAGACTGGAGACTGGAGACTGGAGACTGGCGCGCGCCACCCATGTCCTGAACCTGGACGAACCCCCGGCCCCCGCGCCTCACCTCCGATACAGCCCCAAGCGTCCTACAGCCTACAGTCTCCAGCCGAATGGCACGCGGTTAAGCGACCGGAGATTTTGTGAACGTGGGCCTGGAGGTCTTGAGAGTCGGATAGGGCTTGCCCTTGCGTTTTTTCACGCGGGGTTCGCTGCGGCCGGGGCGTTTGCCG
>Ga0180217_1000546_pt1 | contig 58071 bp, 17 predicted proteins | sample eDN3rd37CBELigOP_FD_128521 | JGI IMG/M metagenome (GOLD analysis project Ga0180217, IMG submission 128521) | Enriched Organic Plus compost microbial communities from Emeryville, California, USA - eDNA 3rd pass 37_C BE-Lig OP (version 2) (version 2) ...
CTCGGTCTCGGTCTCGGTCTCGGTCTCGGTCTCGGTCTCGGTCTCGGTCTCGGTCTCGGTCTCGGTCTCGGTCTCGGTCTCGGTGACGGTCCTTGTCCTTATCTCGATCTCGTTCCCGATCGCGATCCCTTTCTCGATGGCTGTCTCGTTCGCGGTCTCGGTCTCGGTCACGATCGCGGTCACGATCACGATCACGGTCACGATCACGGTCACGGTCACGATCACGATCACGATCACGGTCACGATCACGTTCTTGCTCACGCGAACGGTCAGAGTGACCGAAATTAAGTGATGTCGCGCTTGAATTTCGACTGACAGAGTTGCTACTCATGCCTGGGGAATCTTTGTGGCGATCTCGATGATGGTTGCGGTCATGGCGATAATGAGGGTTGTCAAACGAAACGAAACTACTTGAGTTCGCACTCGTGTGAGTGTGACCACCGGTTTGATGATGAGAAATGCCACGAGCGGCGCTATGACCTGACACAAGCCCTGCAGGCCAAAGTGATGAGTTTCGCTGGGATTGCAACGTGACAGTTGCAGCGACAGCTGCGTACGCTGCTACGGCCGCAACTGATGGGTGACCGCCGGAAAATTGAGACTGAGGGTAGGATCCTACACCCCTGGTGGAGGCGGCTGTCATTGTCGAGACTGATGACTGTGGCGAAATCGAATAGGAACCTGGGTAAGGGGACTCACGGCCGTGGGAATGGCTGGTCCCCTGGTGATGGTGATGGCCGTAGTGTTGATGACCATGATGACTACCATTGCTGGAGTAATGCCGACCAGGCGATTTCGTTGATCTTGACTCGGAGCCTGTTCCATAGCGCTCTCGAGTCGAGGAATAGTAATGAGATGAGAAGCCAGAAGGTTGTTGCTGCTGCGAATGTCGCAGACTGGAGCTCATAGGTGGAAGCATGTGATTCGGCATATGTGCAGAGTACATAGATTGCGCGTGGTCCGAAGGCTCTACCCTAGCTGGGACGCCTGGGGACGGAGGCATGAGCGACAAATAGGTATGTGAATTCAGCGTCTGATAAAACGAGGTCGACATCTCACGCCCAAGCATTCTGCTTGTCGTAGCGATTTGTTGCGCGAGCTGCGACTCTCGCAGGTTCAGTTGAAGTTCGCGTTCACGAAGCATGCGCTCGCGATCTTCAATCTGTTTTTCTCGCTCTTGGTGCTGGAGAAGCTTCGCACTGTTCTCCTGCGCGAACGCTTGCATTTTCTTGTACTCCATCTCTAGCCGAGCATACTCCGCTCCAAGATGCTCCGTCGCCTCCGCGGCTTGCATCAAACGATCGTTGAATTGTTGTAAGCTGCGTTCATGGGCAAGTCTCGATTCTGTTTCACGAGCCTGAGTATCCAACAACAAATTCTGAAGGTTCGACTTATCTTGCAGAAGCTGCGCAATGTACTTCCGGTCATCTTCGATCAGCTTTTGAGTTGCGGGAGGCAGGTCATCTAGCATTCCATCCAAGGAATTTGTCATAGAAATATTTTCCTGCTCGATGGCGATAAGCTGCTCCATGACACAATCCATTGTTGGTCTATCTTCTGGTTTATCTTGCCAGCAGGCTTTAATGAGTTCATTCATAGAGGCTGGGCAGTCTTCTGGAATTGGAGGGCGCAGCCCTTCCGTAATCGCATTGACAAACGACTTGGTCGAGTTATTTTCTTCACTACCATACGGATACTCCCCTGTAACTAGCTCACATAAGATAATGCCAAAGCTAAATACATCGGCTTTGATACTGTACCTCTCTTTCCTCAAGACCTCTGGGGCCATGTAACAGGGAGTCCCGCAGGCACCATAGAAGCCACCTTTGTTCTGAGCCCTTCGCTTCAGATGCGAAAGACCGAAATCAGCGATTTTGGCCCGGCCTGAGTGATCAACAAGGATGTTCGCGGTTTTTAAATCGCGATGAATAATACCTTTGTGGTGAAGCCAGTTCAGACCACGAGCGATGTCCTTGGCAATTGCGATTACATAACGTAGTGAGGGCTTCTTCTTTTGTTCGCGTAATCTGCGAAGGACGTCTTCTAGGCTCCCGTTTTTCAGATACTCGGTGATAATACATGCCCGCGTAGGCTCAAGGCACGCACCTAAGAACTCGACAATGTTCGGGTGGCGGAGAGTACGCATCATGCGTACCTCTTTCTTGAAGTCTCGGAGCTGCTCCTCGGTTCCCTTCCATCGTAACTGCTTCAATGCCACCTCCTGGCCCCAGAGCAACCCGCGATACACTTCTCCAAAGCTGCCTTCGCCTATTTTTTCCCCAAAAACCACATCGCTGAGGGAAATCTCGTCACCACGTATTCGTCTATCACGTCGCTCACGTCTGGCTAGTAATCTGTAGACATCCGCCATTTGAACAGCGGCCGCTGCTGCTGCTGTAGCTGCTGCTGCGACAGCCTGTGGCGGTGGTGGTGATGTCACCTGCGCGGCGGCCACAGCTGCTGCCGCAGTTGCGGCTGCTGCAGCCGTGACAGGAACGGCGGGTACTGCTGCCTGGCTAGCAGCCGAAATATTCTCCGTATTCGCATCGCTTGAGTTTGGAATATTCTCCTGAATCGTGGCTGCGAGTTGTCGAGAAGGCAATTCGACGCGTTCAAATGCCGAAGATGGAGCATTTGCATCAAGAGCCACTAGTGTACGTGTCGTGGATGATGCATCCGGACCTGAAACGGGCAGTGGAGCGAAGGTTAGCACATCATTACTATTCGATTCAGACATTGGAGGTTGTGCTGCATTCACAGCGGCAGCCGCTGCTGCACCCGCAGCCACAGCAGCTACTGTAGCAACTGCAACGGCCGCCGCGGCTGCCGCTGAAAACTCCTCGCGCGGAGGAGCACTGAGGCTTGTAACGGTTTCGACAGGATACATTCTAGCAGCAGTCTGAGTGCTGGTGTTGACCTCGATTAGCTGCGCAGATTCAGCCTCTAGCTCTCGCGAGGCCTCTTCTACTGGAAGGGAGGGAGTTGGCACATCCTCCGCCGTGAACACCTCTGGGTCTTGCGACCTCACCGCAAGTGTAGATCGCGTCGAGTTATCAATGGAGCACGCCGAGGGACCAATAGGTCTTGGTTCGTTGGAACCCGCTGCACCCAAAAGCGCTGCGCTGATGGATTCAATCATTTGCGCGTGCGCCTCTCGAACAAGAATATTGGTTGTGGGACCGATTGCATTTGCAACCATCGCAGATAATGCATTCACACCGGTGGTTCCAGAATCTATCATATCCCGTGCTATTCGCTTGATATGATGAACAGCCTCAGAGTTATCAAAGCAAATACGTGCAGAAGCCGCCTTTGTCAGTTTCGGCACGGTGATCGAATCGGTTTGGGTGGAAGATGAGCTCGGAGGATCGTGGAGATCCTCGATTGCATCAAAACCGTCATTCTGAGGGTGCTTGCGCTTGGAGCCAAGCTCCAGCATTTCAGTTTGTTTTGGCGAAACATTCCCGCTATCCATAGAGGTTTCACACGACGAAGGCTCATGCGGAGTCACCTGAGTAGAACTATCGAGTTTTGATTCACTGCTCGGCTCGGTTAACGCTAAGCTGCCAGTGGTGAAGACCCTTGGTGTCGTGGACCGTGGCATGAATGATTCAGCGCGCGCGAGGGGCTGGACATCTGCGGGCTCACTACTAAAGCTGCTTGCAACCTGCAAGGTAGTGTCGCCGTCCATGACTGTAAGCGCTTCACGGACCATTCGTCGAGATAAGTCTACATGTGATTGTGGCTTCGGTACAGTAGAAGCTCGACAGTCCACACCCTCTTCAGTGTGGAGCATATTGAACAAGTTGTGAGATGGATCGGCTTCAAGAATGTGATTGATACCAACAGAAGACGAATGCAGAATTTGATAGCGAAGCTGGGGTGAAATAAGGCCAGGAGATGTGGCATCTCGAGCGTCTCCAGTTGCGGCGGCAGTTGCAACTGTTTGAGAAGCTGAGGCGGCGGCGGCAACTGCTGCCACTGCCGCAGCCGCCACTGTAGCAGCTGCAGCTGTTAGACTCGTCGATTGCGGAGTAACCAACCCAGCATTACTATTGGAGTCCAAATGTGTCTGAACTGGCAGGGAATTGTCATTCGCCCGAAAAGACGGACTACGAACTGTGGTTGGTAGGTCAATTGCATTTGGCTCCTCTCTACCCAGGGCGCTCGCCTCAAGACACCCGGATATTGATGAAACTAGATTTGAATCGGTACCACCTTGCACCGCATCAGCTTGTAAAGCAATGACTTGGGGCTGAGTCGTCGGCGTCTGACTTTGGCCTTGGGTATGTGCCTGTGATAGGTAGTGCGCAGTTACCACGGCGGCCGCGGCGGCCGCGGTCGTCATTGCGGCAGAATCGGGGGCACTTAGAGGCGACAAAGCTAATGAAGGCGCGTTGGCCGGGTGGGAGCCAGGAGTTAGGCTTGACAGGATTGCTGATGCGGATGACGAAGCCGCGGATACAATAGCAAGAGCTGTGGGATCAAGGCTCTTGAGGTCGGTCCCAGTTGGCACACGCTCCAGCGAGCGCTTTGAGCCCGGCGACAAAATTTCTGGCTCTGGAGAAGGTGTCGATGACGAACTGGTCGTGCTCATTGTCGAGACAACCTCAATCTCGACCAAATCGTTTCTAGCGCGAGCCGTCGATCTTGGCGAGGTAGCGCCAGAGACTGCAGCTACGGCGGAAACGGCCGCCATAGCGGCCGCGGCCGTAATGCTCGCGTACGGAGCCGCCTGAGTAGGGAGGAGACTTTCGTGAAGCTGAGCAGGCGGTGCGGAGGGGATCAAGTCGGTTGTTGATGAAGCTGGAACAGACTCGGATATAAGTGGTTGTGGCGCCTCTGCTGGTTGTAGTGGAGTCAACAGTGATGGGAGACAGGATACAGTACACGGTGCGGGCGCCAGTGCAGCTGCGGAAGCCATCGTCGTGGTGGATGAACATTGCTGGGCAAGCTCTTGTGATGATGCATTTAGCTCGCCTCGACCTTTGGATAAAGGTTTGAGGTAGCCCCAATTGCGGATGCTTGCCTCACGGATCCGCTCTAGGCGGCACCGATGGCAGTCGCAATCTCCATCGTTCATATGAGTACTGAGGGATCCGTGGCCTCCATTCAGAGAGCCGGGCAATTTACTGAAGCTCGAGTAACTGTTCGAGTGAGACAGGCCTGCACCAACATTGCTGTTGCTCAGGGCCTGACCCTCTTCAGCAAGAAGGTCGCACAACACGTCCTCTTCATCGTCTTCATCGTCATCGAAATCATCATCGTCATCATCATCGTCATCGTCGTCATCGTCGTCGAGGTCGTCCTGATCCAAGTCATCACTCTCAAACTCGTCGTCTGAGTCATTGCCTGACCCGTACTGTCCATTTTGCTCCGGTTGACTCGAGGTAGCTTTGCTACCGTCACCATCAGCCTGTTGACCTGCATTGCCATTGTCACATGCGATTGACTTAGCGGGCTTGGCTTTGATGACAGGAATTACAAACCCGCTTTCTACGCGTCGGAAGGCCCTGGCTACAGGCAAATCAATTCGCAAACCAAGCTTGCCAATTCCCCGCTTCTTTGAAGCCGCCGCGGCTTCGGCACTAGAAGGAGCTGTTTGCGCCTCGACTGTGGCATTCGCGTTCATAGAAAGCCGTGGTTTCGCAGCACTCACAATCGCATCCTCGTTTTCTGCTGTCTTGGAAGCAGGTTCGGCCGACGGCGCAGAAGCGCTACCGGCATAACACTGAGTGGGAGACACGGTTACAGCGTCTGCAACTGCTGATTCTACCGTAACGAGCTCTCTAGCGTGCTCGGGCGGTGTTGGAAGTTTCAATCCAAGCCTCGGCTGAAAGAATCCCTTGACGTTTCCGGTGTCACCTTCACGCTGAGTGCGCTGAGCGATGATGTTTTGGATTTGACGCTGGAGATCAGTAATGGGCGTCTTGCTGAGGACGAAGGGTTGAGCGGCCTCCGCCCCCTGCTTGTTCGCCAGATCGAGAGCCGACATCACGGAAGCCTGGGTCGACCACCAAACAAGTCAATTCGTCAATACAAGTGATCTATCCGGTCAAAGGGAGCGCATACGCGCAGGAGACTACCTGCAAAACCGATCTAGCTTCATCTTGGAATTTTTAATCTCGCGTTGCGGATTGAGTCGAGTCTCTTTGAGGCGAAAAACTGGATCCGGCGCTCTGAGTTTCGTCCGGAGGCTTAGAGGAGTTGAAAACAGGTCTAGATGGTGAAAGGACGGTTGAGTAACCAATCCAGTGAGGCACTTGTGACGAATTTATACTTAAATACCGGATTTGCCAACGCGCAACACAACCAGATCCCGAGATACTAATCCCGCGGAAACCTGTTCACTCACCCAATTTCTCGCCCTCGAGGTTCGGTCAGCGGTGGTGTGCCTGCGGGTCGCTGGGGCAGCACGTCGGACACGACTGGCACGCGCGCACTCGACTCCAGCGTGATTCAATCAGCTATATTACGGAGGATTTGTATGTATCCGAACTCGTGTTGATGGCGCAAAGCCCTTCAGGGCTCACTCACCACTCACGACTCGCTACACGTCGCTTCCGGCTACATCTGAATTCGCACGACGACAAGGTCAGCTCAGGGCCAAACGATGCCGTGGAATGAGTTGAGATACATAGAAAAGGATACTTGTAAAGCGAGGTCTAAGGGAGACACGGGACTTTATGTATGCATAGTGCTGGAAGGGGAACTCAACTCACTCTCTTCGGATGTTATAGGAGCTGACCTACAGCATGCTCTTCACCTGACCCGAATAATCTGGCGTGCGATAAGACGTCACCGCATCTACCACGGTATCCGTTGTGTCATCTGAGAAGGATTGACGCTCTCGCTGCGCCTTGCGAAGCTTGGAAATGAACTCCGCGTGGTCATCCAGAATCTTGATGACTGTGGCATCGTAGCTAGGCCAGGTTGGTTGCTGAGTCAGGGATAGCACGCGCTCCCACGTTCGACCCGTAGGAGAAAGGAAGGACGGTGAAGACGCTGCGATGATGCCGACTGGGATCATTACAGAGCGATTGTTCACGATGGCGGAACTGAAGCCCGTGTAGCCGGCCATAGTTCCATGGACCGCATTATGGCAAAGTGACAGAGTCATGACGGCGTCGGCAGCCGAAGGTGCCACTGAACGAACCATAACACCTGGATCAACGCATCGGATGTTCGTTGCTATCTTCTCCTTCTTGAAGTAGGCCGCCAGCTCACGCTTGAGGATGTTTTCGATCTGGAAGTTCGAATCAGCAGCAGCACGAACGCGCGCGTGTTCTACCACCGCACGTGTGATTTCTTGTTGAGCATCTGCGACTGGTGATGCAGCAGCCGTAGGCACAGCTTTGGGAGCCTCGGCTTGTGCGACAGCGCCGCCACTCGCCTCGAGTCTAGCTTGTGCCTGTTTCTTCAAGGTGTCAAGTTCCTTGCAGACAAGTGACTCTACGAGAGGTCCACCTGCACCTTCTGCAACGACGATCACTGCATAACCTTGGCGTTGAAGGACACTCTTAAGGTACGCACAGACGCCTTTTGGACCCTCAAGTTGGAATGGTACCTCAGGAATCAGACAGAGGTCAACTTCACGAGAGGCGAGGACCGCGTGCGATGCAATATAGCCTGCACTGCGGCCCATGAGCGTGACAATACCAATGCCGTTGGGTGCACACATAGACTCAACGCGAACTGACTCGATCGCTTTCACTGCCTCGGCAACGGCCGTGTTGAAACCAAATGAGCCATCAATCAGTCCGAGGTCATTATCGATACTCTTGGGGATGACGGCGACGGCCATCTTCATGTTTCGGTTGGCAATGGACCGAAGCAAGGCTTTGGCGCAGATATGCGTGCCGTCTCCGCCAATTAGGAACAATTGATTGATTCCATAAACTTCGCATGCGTTCAAGACCTTCTCCGCGTCGAATCCTCCCACGCCGGTACCCAATACGCAGCCGCCCTGCCCACTAATGCCACGCACCTTGGCGGGCGTTAAGCGCTCCCATGGCTGGTAGGTTTGTTGCCAGAAACCTGCAAAGCCATTCCTTACGCCGTAGATTACGTCCACACCGTAGTTATAATACAGTGCATTGAAGAGCTCTTCAATACAATCATTCAGACCAGGGCACAGTCCACCGCATACCGCGATTGCAGCTCGTACCTCACCTTCTCCCCAGACAATCTTACGGCGGGGACCACTGCGCACGAAGCCTTTGATCTTGAGGTTGGATGCATTCTTCGCCGAGGCTCGCACGACGCTGTCGAACAGCACAATCTCGTCGTCCGAGACGTAGCGAGCATAACTCACTCGCTGTACATTGTTGGTGTTGCTGGCATTGAGAAGCGCACCAGAGGAAGGAGACTTCGTCTCATTGTCAGCGGCATGGCCTGTTGAGGCCTGCGGAGTCGAGGCCTTGACGAATCTCGTCGAGTCCAGGCCAGTTCCACTCTCAGCCTCATCGGCCATGAAACCGACGCGAGTTCTGCAGAACGTGTTGACGCGGGACTTCATATCTCTAAAGGTTTCCTGCAGCCGGGGTATCTTGGCATAGAGGATCTTGGTGATTGCCGTGTTGGGCAGCTCTGCAAATGCGTTGTCCAGCTCGCTGTTCCCGGCCAAGGCCTTCTGTCTACTGCTGAACATCGCAGTGACCTGATCATCGCTTGACTTTTGCGCGAGCGCCGACATAGCGCGCCTGAATAAAGTGGCAGATCGGGTGTGTGGGGGTTAGGTAAGTTGAATAACACACTTTCACGAAGATACAATGGCAGGTAGACTCGAAATCACACTCGAAATACTCACGTTACATGCCTCAATCAACTCTGAAGTCTGCAATTTCCGGGCCAGGACACTTGTTGACGGGTGGAGAATCACTTGCTGAAAGCACAGTCGTCGTGGTTAAAAGCTAATGTGGCAATGAAGAGTGTATTGAGGGCAATCTTAAACAACCGTTCTTCACATTGAATATGCATACAGTTGGGGTTACATTACATTGCATCTTTGATTCCGGCAGTGAGCTGAGCGAAAGGCTCGGTGAACGATCACCGAGTTTCATCTCCATCCCCCTGCTGCTGTGATTGCGGTTGTGATTGTACTTGTGACGGTGTTTGTGCTTGTAGGGGCGCAGATTTGGCTGGTTCTGAAGGCGCGGACGGCTGAAGCGATGGAGGAGAGCTTGAGTCTATCTTATGAGCAGAGCGACCCCCTTGGCTTCTCCCAGGTGCGCTCTCAGCGGCAGTCGTTGATGCTGCCATGGGACTGGATGCGGCCGCAGGTGTTGTGGCTTCGGGCGTCAACGAAGAAGTCGGGGGGGTCCTACCAGATGGTTGAGTCGAAGACGCGACAGTTGACGCTCCATGTGTGGTTGCTGTTGGCGGGACTTGAGCCACTACCGGCTGTACAATTGCATCATACCATTTGGCAGTCCCTGTGCTCGTTTCTGTACCAAACACGAGCACTGGTGAACTGTACAAGCGATTATGATGTGGCAGCACCACCCATGGAGCCGTGACTGCCAGAGTTCCGATCCGCCCAGACACTTCAACGGGAATGCGAGCTACCTGCGCCTTATCTAGACCAAGTATAGCAAGCGCTTGGCTATCCCCATGACCGCAGAACCAAGACGAGGAAGGGGCTGGCGGGATGTTCATCGATGGCTGGTGGTGGTGCGTAGGATGAGACTCGTGTCCAGTCGTTTCAGCGCTTGTCGCAGTTGGAGTTGTCCCATCCATATGGAAGTCATGATCAGAATATGACGGGTAGGCCCACGCCCGCGGGGTTGAATGGCCTAGACTCTCCTGCTTTTGAGCATACTGGTGCATGAAGTTATAGGCTGCGATATGGTCCTTGAAAATGTACATAACACGTCCATGGCGAACCTTCTCATCCTCTAGAGTCGCAATACTTTCCCGCGCGACTGCGATGAAAAGCCGCGGCCACATCATAGCTGCTTCGCCTGCTGGTTGTACATGAGTGCTGGCAGCTGCCAAGGCGGGTGCAAGGCCGGGGATCGCGATCGCGTCAGCCAAAGACCTAGGATTAGGCTCGCAGTCTCGGGCCAGCGCACGAACCAGTGCGGGATTGTCAAATGATGGCGCGACGTGTGCCGATGAACTGCTTTGTGCTGATCTGACGGCGACTGCGTCACCTCGAGAAAGTTCCACAATCTGAGGGGAAACTGTTAGTAATGAAGGCTTCACGTTGGGAATAACCTGCTTCAGGATTTTAGATTGTTCGAATACAATGTCTGGACTCGAGTCATCTCTCAGTGTACGGAGTGTTGCTGCGGCAACCGCCTTGGCGGCGCGCTCTGACACGAACCCTTCGCCGGGTGTAGTTGTGCCCATGATACGGGACTCGTTCATCAGGTCTCTTAAGATGCGCTCCTCTGCTCTCAGCAAAGGCAATCTAAGCGCTGTCGGGTCATGAACATGAGATTTGTGAACCTGCCCATGACCGAATGTAGGGTTGAGTGAATGGTGGTGAAGCCGACTGTCACCATGATGGTACTCGTGAACTCCAGTATAAACTGATGACGAGGGTCGTGAAGTGGGCAGCTTGTCGGTTGTAACGCGCGCGAGCCGAGCATGGAGCTGTAACACTGAGCCTGGCTTTGCTGCGGTGAGCAGTCTTAAGAGAATAGCCAATGGCGATCTACTTTGAGCACCTAGCAATGGCGAGAGCGCCCAGGCCTCTGCACTTCGGGCTGGTGAGCTGGCTGCCCATCCAGCGATCGCGACTGCCGTCATATGCGCCCACTCCTCTGAACCACGTAAGATTGGGAAGCCTGGGGTCAAGATGGGCAAACGCGCGAGCATCATAGCCCCGGCTAACGACCATGCTCCGGGTTGTGATGCGAGAGGGATGCGTTGTCTAACAGTTTTTGCGGTGCCTAAGACAAGATCTGCGTTATCCACGTGTAGCTGGCTATGAAGCGCAGAGGTAATACTTACTCTTCGGCTAGCAAAGGTTGACACACGACTTGTGCTACTCGACTCATCTTTGATTCGCTGTCCGCGGCTTAGGGAATCACTGCCTGACGGAGATACCTGAGAAGTTGGGGTGGTTGACTGATTGGATGTTGATGCGTGGCTCAGGTATACTCCAGACCCCGATGCCCCATCAGCCCGACTCTGACTCACCAATGGGGCAATGGCGCCCGCCGATGTAGGCAGGAAGCGACGATAACCGAATGTTTCATCCAGTGGAAGATGCGGCGGAAGTGCTGGAAGAGTGCAGGCCGCAACGTCCGGTGGGTCAAGCGAATTCAAAACCTTATTCTGCGTTTTCACAACCGAAACCCAGTCGGGTGACACAAATGTCGTCATGTGATTAATGATAACTTCAGAGAGGACTGGGGTTTCCGAAACGGAGAGTGTCAACGATGCTGGATCCAGGGTATGAGTCACCCGCAAAGCCGAGCGGACGTCAGTTGGCGCTGGTGGACCAAGATATGCCATGCGTTGCGTTGAGTCGCTCAAAAACCCAGCTGAAGGATGCGTCGAATGCGTAGATGTCGCTGTTGCCTGGGGGCCGATTAATGTGCCCCCACTTGGGCTGGCAGGGGCGGCCGACGTGGGTAGTGTTTTGGATGAAAGCCATTCATAAACCCTGTGAGGAACGTCAACGTAACCCGCATGTAGGAAGAATCTCGCGACATCGATCGCATGTTGGAAATGATGCAGTGTTAAGAAGGTAGGGGATCCCGAACTTGGTCTGGGCAACTCGGCGGGTCGTCCAAGCCTATGCGGGTCATGATCGGGCGCTCCGTCCGAACAAGAACCCGTAGCACCATGAGAAGCGGCATGTGCAGCCCATGAATACGTTCTCCATGCCGACACTGCCACATCACCCTCTGCAAGCGGGCAAGGCACAGGAAGCATCGGAATTTTCGGCGAAATACGGTTGATGCTCTGTCCACTCTGTGAGTCTGAAGGGTTAATCGAAACAGCCCGACGGGGTCCCAACCGGACCGTGGCCTTATCATGATCTGATAACCACTGGCTCAGTGTTACATACTTAGGTTGGTGATTACGATTGATACGGGCTTGATCCAGATTGGCATAATACGCTCGCACGATCGGGGCATCAATCGCTGGCGCAATTGTGAGTGGTCGGGATACCAGCATTCCTGCCAGGGAGACAGCGCTTGCCCACGCGTCGCGATCACGCAACGAGTAAGCACAAAGCGTAATCCGCTCTGTCCGGGTTGCATTGACAACGGTAAAGCAATATGGCAGCCCTGGAATACCTGGGTGTAGGTGTGCTGTGGCTCCTGCAAGTGACATTACCAGCTTTTCCCGATCCTTGAGTCGAAGAGGCTGAGAATGTGTGTGCATAAGGAAGGTGCCACTCGAGACTTCTGAGGCTAAGAGATCGTTTTCGATGTCTTTGTCAATATTTCCGCTACTAATGGATCGAACGAGCCGCGAGCGCGACGCTCCGCCCGCCGGTGTTCCAGGAATAAGCAGTTCAGGCCGACCCCGGTATGGAACCGCTTCACCAACGGAGCGCTGATGAGGTACTGCATCAGCGGAAGGTCCTTTGGTGCCGCTTGACCAAATAGGGGTGGGAACACGACTGAAGAGTCTAAGAACGTAAGGACTGCCAGGGGTTGGTCCAGGAGAGAGCATTACATATCGTGGCCTCCATCCACTTAAGACGGCTGCATCAGCCTTACCTGCGTAGGAGGGAGGATTATTTGACTGAAGACCGGGCGTCGGGAGGTTTGGTGTAGTAGTTTGGGCAACGCAACTGGTAACAAATGCTGTCACTGCGCTTTTTTCGGCGGCCGATGGCACCGTCGTAGTGCGCCACATCAACCAACCCTCACGGATCGAGAGTGGATCAACCATGACCTGTGGAGCGACGCCTTTGCGGCCCTGCTGCAGAGATGAAAGGTGTGTGAGTTGACTGGGCCCCACTGGGAGAGCGGCTGAAGTTGTCCCACTGGGACTCATAGCTGTCTGCGTCTGCCCCTGGATGGCTTGAGTGTGGCTTGGTTCAGTGGAGCCGACAGAAAGACCACGTGGTCTTTCCGTACCTGCAGGTGCCTGCGCTTGTTGGGAATGAACAAAGAATTGTTGTCCTCCCTGGCAATAGGACACACTTCGTTGGGTTAACAAAGTTGGGCTTCGGGGGACCTCAGGGATCTGAATCGTCAATGATTTTCCATCCAGAGAATCTTGCGTAAGCGCATCGCGAGCAGTATGTCGCGGGCTCGTTCCACGGTAGAGCGGCGGTTTGGTGGTGGAAGCCGGTTGAATCTGGGTCTGGGACTGGGACTGGAAATGCGATTGAGAATATGAATGTTGAGTGGGTTGTGAGTCCGCTTGCGTCGATCCAATGTCCGCTTCGGTCATTGTATCGACGGGCTGTGAGGTCGGACTGGGATGAGATGGAGGAGAGGTCGAGTCTTTGCCCGTATCCCCAGGCTTGTTAGCGCTCGCTAAACTCTCGTTTCCAGCAAACGGCCCTGAATCTCGTTGCATTTGTTTCCAGAAAGGCAAACGTTCAGTGGCTTCTGGGCCATCATCAGCATCTTCTTTGCGATCGACGGTATGGACCGAATTGAGTGGGGTTGAAAGGTGTGGTGGACTACTAGAATGTGCCAGCTGAGCTAACCGACGTCGCTCTGTGACATTCACTTGGGAGGATAGATTGAAGCTATCGACTTGGTCCTCGTCATCAGCAGGTGCACTGCAGCAACCCCACATTGATTTCTTGCGCTTCTTGGGAGTTTGGTGAGACTGTGTATAGAGGTTAGCACGAGAGGGCGATGCTAAGACGGATCTTGCTTGAGAAGGACTATCGATACGTGGAATTTCTGCAGTGCCTGGTTCATCATCGCTTTCTGAATCGCTGCCGTTACCCGCACCCAGTGCACGCACAAAACGTTTCCACAGAGACGACTTGCGCACCCTCGCGCCTCGCACCTGTTCACCGTATGGCAGCGCTGGGCTTCGTGAATCTGGTGATACAAGAGCTTCAGGGGCTGTCGTATCGTGATCTTCATCTTCCTGCTCTCGCTCGCTGCTCGTGATCGTTTGAGAATCTTCTCGGATGTCTCGGAACGAGGAATCCCTTCCGGAGTGGGAGGTTCTCCGGGTCCTCATGCTTCCACCATCCTCAGGGGCAGCCACATCTGCTTGAGGATTATCATACTCGATGACCTCTGGAAGCTTAGTCGCTCCAACTCGGTTGGTCGAATAGCTGGCAGACCGTTTCTCCAAACCTGTAGGCCTTGCCTCGCCCGGTCGCTGTCGTGGCGACTCGCCGATCGAGGTGACGCGCATGATGGTGGGGCTTGCAGGTGGGAGTAAATGGCTTGTTGACGATGTCATGCGACGAGCGAGGGAATCGTTGTCTTTTGCCGCATTCCATGGCGGCACCTTATGGCCATTTGTGGCTAATGAGGTGACTGTGCCTTCGACAATTGCCTGCAAAGCAGCTTCATCACCGTAAACATCGACTTCCAACGCAGGTGGTAAGGGATCAAACTTTGCATCAAGTCGCCGAATGTCGTTAGTGCTAGTTGATAGATTTGCAATGGGTGTGACACACAGCTCCGAGTTTGAACCACGAAGCACGTCACGGCGGTGCGTGAGCAACTGTTGAATGCGTACCGCGGCAGAATCAAGGCGGACGAGTGTCCGCAAAATGGAAATGCGGCAACGCTCGGCACTAGGACTAAGTCCGCCAATTCCGAGAGCTAAAATGGCCAAGTCTGCAATAACTCCATTCACTGCTTCGACTTCACTTGAGCTCATAGTCGCTTGAGGCAACAAGCTTCGTAACCAAGGCAGATTCATTACACGAGCCGCTAAGCCAGTGACCAGTGCCATGTTGCAGATATCACCCGACAAGGATCGAGGATTGTCGACGTCCCCCATAGACAACAGGACGCCGACGCGCTGCGAAAGCCCAGCGAGGCGCTGCTTCACTGCTAAGCCTGTGCGAATCAGTGTAGGTAATGAGCGAACACCCGAAGCTATGGCTGCTTCGTTGGCGCTCAGGCTTTCGACCTCCGCGAGATACGCTGGAACGTACGCTTGGAAGTCCGACAATAATCGAGTCCCACCAGAGAGGAAGGATGCGACCGAACTAGATTCAAGCAGGGACTCTAGCACACGACTGACAATGGGTGACGTGGCAACGTTGGCCCGATTTACCGCCACAGCCGAACTATAATCCGTGGAACCGTACAGCCTTGAGGCTGTAGACGTTGCAGACGTTGGCGGATTGCTGACTCGCTCACCATTTACGTGGATCTGCAGTACTTGCCTACTGTCCGATTCACGGAGATGCATTTTTTCGAAGTCAAAGCCAGAGGTAAGGGAGATTGTGTCACCATGAAGTCTATATACGTAGTTTCGTAGCGCTAGAGCAGCAACTGCGTCGAACAGCTTGCGGGCTGGCTCCAGCGCAAAGTCTGGATCTGAGTCCGCGAGTAATGACACGAAAGGCAATGCGTAAATTGGGTCATGACCCTCGTCTCCGACAGAGCAATACAGATTGGGGGAAAACAACGGTTGAGAGTCGTAGGCTGGCTCTTTATCACTACTAATCGCGCCTTCCTCTTCCTTAATTGCAAAATTCGCCTCAGCTCGTATGAGCTCCTCGATGAAATCTTCTGTTGCGAAGACACCAGCGTTTCGGACGGTTGTAGCAATGATAGAAGGCATTGAATCACTTTCCGAGGACGGTGCAACAAACGTTGGATCATAACGCTGAATATCGCGGCAGATGGCAAGCTCGACCTTCTTTACCAATTCAAGTCTGGATTGCAGCGCCTTGTGAATCTTGATCAGTGCCCTAGTCGCAGCTTCGTTCCAGCTTCGTCGTGCACAGCGTATGAGCAGACGGCGCGATAGCAGGGCGGTCGTCGCGTCAGTATAGAAGTTACGTGCACTGGGTGATGGCAAAATTTCCTCCAGAGTCGCAGTTGAGGCGGTTATCGCCGCATGGCCTCCACTCTGTGGCTCAAGTCGGACGGACGACCTTGACATGCTAGCTGCGTCACTTGGCCTAGCTGGGAATGCAGGTAGTCTCCCTAGTGATCGATCAAATGGAGGATGAAGAGGTGCATTCGAGACTTCAGCAAATACAGACGGTTCGAAGAGAGCAGTAAAAGCCTTGGCAATGAGATTGATGTTCAACTTCAGTACCGACAGGAACTCAATGCGCTGGTCGTCACCAGTGCCTGATAGCGCAGACTCCTGTGAAAGCGGACTTGACACACTATGTCGTATCTTTTGATGGATTTTGAGGTCGCGTGTAGTCGATTTCATATGCTCAAAGGTTGTTCGCAAATCCTGCCGGCACATGTTGAGCAGTGCAGCCGCGACAGGGTTGGCAATGGAATTGTGGTTGGGGAGAAGCTTGATTGATGTAAATGACGGCCGACGCAGGCCAGATTGCATAAAACCTCTCTGATCCGCAGAAAGAAGTTGCGGTAGGAAGAGATGTGGGTCTACAGCAGCCAAAGCCTTCATCAGGTGAGGTGCAGAAGCGATAGGACGCTTCGGAGACCGCCATATCCCGTCACTCGCTGGCTTGATTGGAACCAAATCGAACGCTGGCGAAACTGGTACAGGTGTTGGAATCTCATCCACAGTGGTCGGTTTGGATTCATGAAAGACCATGCCTTTCGTGATGCACGCGGCCTCGTCAGAGTCGCAGGCGAGCATGAGCTTTGCATATCGTCTTGGATCGGAGAGAGGGTCTGACTTGAGCTCGGAATCCGTAAGGCAAGCACCCAATGAGTCCGTATCAGAGCTAACGTTGCTGTTGTTTGATGTTCTCCGCACAGTATACTCGGGGCGTCGCAGAAACTTGAGAGCCTCGTCGCGATTTTTCGCTTCAAGCTTTCGCAGCAAAGCTAAGCGCCTCCGCTTGGCAAGTTTACAAGCTCGCGCTCGCTTGGCCTCATCCTCCTCAGAGACAAAGAAGGGTGCTGGAGACACTCCAGCTGGAAGTGGAGCTTGCGATTGTGCTTGAAGGTCGGTATACCAAGCAAGCGCCTCCGAGGGTGTCGCGGCGACAAGTCGATAGCTCTTGGGGCACCGACTTATAACCGTTAGTGAATTGGATGGTGTGGCTACAATCTCGTCTACCGGTTGTTTGGCAGCTCCCACATTGGAATCGAGCGCACTTGGGCTATTTGGCTGTGAGTTATCGGGTGTTGAAATCGGGGTTTCAAGATGGAATGACGCTAAGAACTTTGACGACTGCTGAGGTATTTGGTGAAGAATAAATGCCTGCGGTAGTGCCATACAACCACGAATACGCTTCTCCGCGTCTGCTGCGCGGGCATCCTCTTCACTGTTGAAAAAGAATAGGGCGTGCGGCACGAGAACAAAGAAGAATCGCTTGGGTCGTACGTGCTCAGGCTCCCCAGCCGCCTTCGTGACTGTCAAGGCTGTAGTCATGCTTCTATCTTGGTGAGGAGTAGGTAAGGGTGTTGGGTAGGGGGTCAGCATACCCGCACCTTGAGTAATACCCGTGGGCCGATGGTGGTGAGGATGAGGGGCTGCGACTACGTACAAGTAGCCACTCCGAAGAACGTGAGTTTTAAAAACGTCTTTACGTAGTGGTGGCAGAATTGGTACGGCATATTGAGTTCCTCCCATGGGTGCACCGCTGACAGGAGGAGCTCGACTGGGAGGAGCGCTCAACTTAAAGGTTGATGGCAACAAAGGAAATGCGGCGGATGATGCACCGGCAACTGTCGATGTTGTGCTTGATAGAGGAGTAACCGCTGTGGATCCTGATTGAATTCCAGGCTCATGAGTTACAGGAAGCGGTGGCGGGGGCGGAGAAACCGCAGAGGCGGATACCGGTGCTACTGAGGCCGAGGGTGTGGGCAGCCTGAAGACCGAAGTTAGGTTCGGCAATGTGAGGGGAATTGATGTGGAACTAGGCGGAGCGATTGGTGCGTGAGCCTTGGCATCCCCAAGTTGCAGACCATCAGTGAATGGGTGTGGTGGAGCATGGCTTGCATCAGTCACTGGATTGGGTTGACTAACCGATGGAAGCGCAGGCGCACCGGCCTTAGGCAAACCAAGCAAATTCGAGAGGAGTGCAGACGCACTGGTACTATTGCTGGTGGTCATACTGGCACTTGTTCCTGATGTGATTACCCCAGAGGCACTCCCCCCAACAGCCAGCGTGAGTGTAGGGATCACTAGGCTGCCTGCGACCGGTGCTGCAACCTGAGGGTTCTGAAGTGAAGCACCAGACAACTTCGCCTTGAGAGTGCGAACGAGTTGTGTCAACTCTGCATTACGTTTCAGCGCTTCATCGACAGAGTTTGCTAATACGCATGGCACATTCGTGGGGGTGGTGACGTTCTGAAGCTTTTCCTGTACGTGTTCCTCTACCTGTACCTGTGGCTGTGGCCTGATATTGTCGATTTTGTCTTGACCCTCGATATCTCCTCCGGATTCCTCCAGAGTCTCTTCGGGATCCTGGAAGAGGGTCGCTAGAGTTGACTTAGGTTTTGGCTTCGTCCGTCTAGGCGACTCTGGCGATGCGCCTGAGCTAGAGATAGGAGCCAGAGGTGGCAACAAGTGGGACTGGGACGCGGGCTGTGTTGCTCGCGGATTAGCCATACCCAGAGCTGCTGCTGCAGCCGCGCCCGCTTCTCCTGGTACCAACGAAGTCGTGAGCAGCAAGTTCTGCGCCGCCTCTGTTCGAGGTGAGAGAATGGGTGGTGGGGCTTTTTCGTGCTGCGCTAGCGGAGACATCTGAGATGAGCCTGGTAAAAGTCCCCCAAGAGGGCTACTTTGAGCCAAAAGCATCGGGGAAGGGGTTGCTGACACAGGAGGTACAAGCTTGGGCAACTTCTGACCGAATTTAGGTACAACATGTGCCTGGGCGAGTGGCCTGAAACCTGTACCGATCGTATAATATGTGTTTTCTGTCGATATTGACGCAGGTGAATTTAGCTGCGACGTCGTAGGGCCTTGAGCGGGAACGTGCATGAAATAGCTCGCAGGCTCTTGTGCGTTGGTGAGAGATTGGCCTTGCTGTAATCTCTGCTTTTGGAAGAATGCAGCAAAGTCTGGAGCGCGCAAGCCAATGGTCGAGGCCGCTGGAGAAATGATGAGCGGTGACATTGTTCCAGCGTAATCACCCGCGACCGGAGTAGTTTGTTGGGATGCGAAGGGCCGACGTTCGGGGTGCATCGCAGGGAAGTAATCTGCACCTAAGTAGGGCACATTGGTTGCAGCAGACGCTGCCACAGCGGCTGCTGCAGCTGCTGCCATTCGAGACGCTGCCATCATTGTGGAACTGGTGTCATTCCCTACGCCGACGCTTCTTCGCTGAATTCGCCCAAAACGGTGCAGGCTGTTCAAGATGTTCGAGCGACTGCCTAACTCAGCCACAGTGTCATCAAGGGCGGGCGATGAAGCTCGAGACTGGGGACCACCGCTACCACTTTCGCCTGTGTCTGATCGAATATTGTACAAGGGACCATGAAGCACGGAGTGGTGGCCGCTACTACTCATGGGATCCGCGCCTGCAACTGGAGACCCAGCGGGTTGACCAAAAGGTGTGAACATCGTCGATGATCCAGAAGTTGCAAGTTGGCCCAACGCTGAAAGTTGCGTTGATGTGGGGGGTGAGGGGCCGGTGGGAGTTGTGCCGCCTGCATTCGGGCCCCTTGGGCCCCGCACGTACGCAGCTAGTTGCCTTGCGGCTGCTGCACGCATCGTATGTGCAAATGACGAGGTCATCGTGGGATTGTACGTTTCCGCAGGCCCAGGAGCGACCTGGCCCTGCACTCGGCGTGGCGGGCCGTGCGCTGTGAGCTGGGAGCCGGGAAGTGGATGCGTTGGTGGAGTTGTCCCAGTGCTAGACATGGGCATAAGTGCACCACTCGCCGGTCCAGAACTCATTGAGCGAGTTGACTCGCTCGGGGCGCGATTTGGGCCCAAGGAAGGCAAGTTAGCATTTTCTGGATATCCAGAGTCCGTTTCTTGAGACATCGCTTGTCCAGTCATGCCACGGTCTTGAAACGGGGCGATAAGAGGGGTACGCGAAACTGAATCGGAAGCTTGAGGTGGACCGCGAGGACCTGAAGAGGAAATCCATGCCTGGGGAAGTTGTGGTCGAGTCGACGAACCCTGTTTAGGTAGCAGACTAGCTGTGATTGTTGTGTGACCAGCTCCAGCTCGAATGGTAATCGAGCGATCATAGTTGTGCTGTTGAGCCCCATATCCTACCCGGTCGAGTGCCTCCGCGACAACCTCTTGGAGCTTCAAAGACCTCTGCTTCTGGCTGGTGGGATCGTGCGAATCTGGGCGTGTAGTCTCGGCAACAGAACTTCTCTCATCGTCTGAGGCCACAGTAGATTTTCCCGCCCCTGGACCACCTTCAGTACATCCCGAGTCATAGATGGCACCCGTACCTGGACCAGTACCGGCAAACGTTGCATGGGTGAGCAGTGTTTCCGCGAGACCGTATATCCTTGCAAAGCCAAGCATTTGTTTGTCTGCTTGACGCGCGATGGCTGCTTGGATCTTTTGCACCCACTCATCACGCTCTTGTTCGCTTGAACATGAGAAAATCAATACAAACGGCTGTTGTGAACCGCTGGCTTGGCCTTTTGACCCTGATTGAGCTATATACCCGGGCGAATACAACGAATCTCCTTGCCCACAAACAACAACTTCGTCAACCTCATTCGGTGCGAGTTCAGCCGCAGCCTGTCCTAGAACCAATGAACGTGTGGGGCCAGTTCCAGTAACTGTTGTTCCAGAAGCTTGCATTCTTTCGCAGTAACGCAAGAGACGCGTCAACCCAGCAGTAGCCCCCACAGCTAAAGTCAGCTCTGTTGCTTTTGCATCATCATCATGAGTAACAGTATCCACAGCCGTTGATGCGCCGTCGTCGCCATCACCATCGCGCAAGACCTGACGGTTATGGAGGACAACTTCACTTACTGGATCAGCTGGGGCATGACGGCTCAAGCCACTAACTTGATCATCTTTCCAGATCCCCAAGGCTTCGTCGTATGTGCTGCAGTCTGACATTGGTCGAAGCAAGTATTTGATCAAGTGAATGCCATCGCCATGCGCATGCGGTGGATGATTCGGTTTGAGTGTCTCAGCGGCACCGCCTGGCTGAGCCTCGACTTCGGCTATTCTTGTGAGATGATCCGAGGCTCGGACGTCGGCCTCATGTTTAGTTCGATCAGGCAGCAATCCCACCTGACTGGCTCTTAGGGAGAGTTTGGATTTTGTCCTCTGGGCCTGTGCAGCAACGAACTTCTCCGTGAACCTCTTCACACTGGTGTGTGCATCCTCCAGGTGGAACTTCGGCTTACGTGCACGGACTGACTGCGACAGGCGAGCTTCATGCATAGTCGAGTCTCGACCATCACCCATATCCGCTTCTCCCATATTAAAAGAGACCCTTCTCTCACCCTCTGCGTCACCATCGGAATGGCCATGCTTGTGCCCAGTACTGTCTGAATCGGAGTTTTCTTCATCATTCGTGGTTGATGCCCTCTGTGATCCATCTTCAATGTCCGTGGCCTTCCTGTCATCTGAAGACTCCGATGATGACTCTTCCTCGCTTTCGTCGCTATCTCCAGGCCAATGCTCATCTGGATCGTCATACATTGCTTGCAGCATCAGCTGCCTGCGACGAATCTCGCGCCTTCGACGCTCAAAGCGTTCGTACTCATTCTCTGACTCTGACTCCTCATCTGAGTCGTCAAAATCAAATCCTGCGGCGGCGACGTCGGCTTTGCTAAAAGTGATGATATTCGACTCGAAATCATCACGCTTCTTCCGCGTAAACAAGGACTTGAGCCAATTCGTGAAACGTGATCGACCCTTCGAGTCTGGCTGCTTGCGATGAGGAATTACATCGCTTTCCTCCGACTCTGTGTCTGACTGGGCCGCCTTAACAAGAGCGGCAATTTTTTCGACATCAAAAGCTGTCGACGCTGCTTCAGCAGCCTCTGCCATCTCGGCTGCTACGTTGGTTTTTTCGATTCCAGGAAGGTAGCTAAGCGAGAAAACCCAATCCTCCTCGAAGGTGCCCCTTGGCTCTGGATTGCATGCCATGTGCGAATCGATGCGTACAACTTCACGAACGCCACTGCGTTGGGTGTTAGATCGGTACACGATCAATGCCTCGGAGGTCAACTTCATAGCGTCCTCACGCCATATCGGAGGACGACCTCTACGAGAAGGTCTCAATAGACGTCGCAGAGTTCCTGCATGAATAGTTGCATCTCGGCTTGGATCATCAAAGAGCAAGGGTGATGCAATGTCAAGCCCATGCTTGGCCTTAATGACATTGTTCAATGCATTTACCCAAGCATCGCGAAGCGCTTCGGGTTCGGCTTCAAGCTCATCGCCGTCCCGCGAGTGCTTCTGGCGCTTGGCTCGGGCCTCTAAAAGAGCAAGTTCAAGCTTGGCGGCCTCCAGTGCTCTCCAAGCCTCGGCTGCAGCAGCAGATGTAGCGTCAACCTCCTCTTGTGCACGCGTCACTTCCGCCTGTAAAGCAGATAGTCCCAAATCCGAAGGCCCCGTTACGATGTGTCGGGTGGTTCCCAATGGAGAAGCAGCGATGAAACTACTACGATGGGGAACTGCGGCAGACAGTTGGGCGGTTGCCTCAACTAGCTTTTGCTGCGCAGCAGTGTGTGCCTCTTCCGCTTGATTCGCTTCATCCTCTAGCCTGCTAATGCGCTGGTTAAGCGAGGTTCTAGTGAACTCCAATTTCTGCCGCTTCAAGGCAGCCACTGTGTCTTTTGTAAGAGCAAGATGTAGAAGTCGCTCCTCGCCCTTGATCACGCACCGTAATGTGAATGCGTACTCATACCCTGCGCACACTCTATGAGCAGGAACCGCGCGAGCAATACTACGATTACTTAATATTACTGGAGTTCGCGTTTTCGGATCACGCGCCTCTGAATCATAGTAGTAGAATTCACCAGTCGCTAATAGCTCAAAGAACCGACGCTTCCATGATTGGAATAGTTTGCCTGTAGATTGCTTCATCAGGTCACCTGAGATGACATGTCCAGGCACTGTCGGCACGACTGCGACATCCAGTGTTGCACGATCAATGTCCGCTGCCTCCTGGTGTGTAATCTGAGGCTTAGTTTGTTCAGGGAATGTAAGTGAGATTGGTGACACTGGCTCGGAGACGGAGCCAACCTCCTGGACCGGCTGCACCGACTGCGCACCAGACCTGTCAGGAGGGGGCATGTGATACGGCTTTGCGTCCACGCTTCGAACAGGTACGGCGTCGGCATCGGACACAGAGCGCAACAACGACAACCCCGCTTGTTTGGCAGCAGTGGGTCCTGATGTAGCTCTCTCCAGTGCCGTTATATCACCTAGCGATGGAAGAATCGAGTGGGGGGCGTAGGAAGTCGAATCTGCCGCGTCTGAACTGAATGTAGGGCTGTGCGTCTCTGGACTGGCGCGGCTAGGCTTATCACGCTGGTTTAGGTCCTTCAGTTCCGCCTTGTCTGCCCCACTGGCCCCTGGTATTTGTAACGGAGGTGGAGGCTCGCATTCGGGCTTGCCTGGTGGTGTTAAGCTAAATGGAACGCCAAAGTCCTTGGCAACCTCTGGGTTGGCCTTTTTGAGAGCGATGACGAATCGCAACAAAAGCTCATTAGCTTGATTCAATTGGTCAAGTTCTGACTTTGTCGCGGATGGTGTAACCAAGGGTAAGGAGCGGTTGAGGGCCGCCGACGTTGGCGCAGCAACCACCGTCGCAGCTGACCCAGGAATAACGGCGCTTTGAGATCCGAGTGTGGGTGAGGACACAGGCGTTGCATTGGAAGACGAATGTGGTATACAAACCGCTGGAACGCTGGTGCGTTGGCCTTTCTCCCCACTTATTGAAAATGAGCTTGGCGAAGATTCTGCCTGGGGCCGAAGGCCCGCAGTTCCCTCTCCCTGCGATGCAAATAGTGCTGCGGGGGATGTCAATTGTGACCTGGCTTGTTCAGCCGCATCCGTCAGAATGGATTGTGTATCAGCAGCCGCTGGAATGGAAAGGGTCTCTCTCGCTGGTGGAGTATCTGCGCGCTGCAGCGTTGGCAATGAACCAAAGGGGGAGCTAACGGACGTGGTTAGATCGCTCTCGGAACCTCCCACAACTTGAGAGGCGATTGGGACGGGCTCTTTATCAACGGTGCTCGGCGGAGATTTTTCATCCAGATCCCCCCTCATGCTGCTTGCTTTGCGTCCTTCATCCCCCGTTGGTTCCTGATGAGCACTAGGGACCGATACAGATGGAGACGAGGCTTGGGCCCCAACTAGCTCAAGCGACAAGCCAGCTCCCACGGGGGCCAATGCTACTGAGGCAGGTGTTGAGGCGTGTAAAGTTGAAGCTGGCTCCGTGGCACTCGGTTGTGCTTCTGCTACAAGTTGGTTTGATCCATCGGGTCGTGCACGCGAAAGCCGTGTCCTCTCGGTGTCTGTGGACGATGTGGTTGAGGGCTGGAGCATTGGACGAGGTAACGAAACGGGTGGAAGCTGGATTTCCACGTCCATCGATGCAACAGAAGGGGAAGATAGAACAGAAATATTTGGGGAATTTAACAATTCACGAGTGTGGTCAGAACGCAGGACAGTATTTGGAGGAAGGGGACCATGAATCGGCGTCGCCAGCGCAAAGGAATCCGATCCTATGTGCAATTCCTTGCTACGGCCATCTTCTGAGTCATGGGCGTGAGGCTGTGCAGTCAGCAATGACGGAATATATTGATCGGGTCTTGATGCGCTTCCGGTTCGTTGCCGTGTTCTGGGTGTCTCAAATCCATCAATTGAGGAGAATAAGGATGGGGATGATAGTTGACGATCACGATTGACAGTAGGCTTCAGTACGCTCGCAAACTGAGGGGACTCTCCGGTCTCTGGCGCGGCAGTATGAATTGCGTTCGTGCCTCTTCCCTTCGCAGGGTATTCAGAAATTGACTTGCTGACTGGTCGGCTTCCAGGGATCGCTCCATCTACGCCTGCTGATGATCTCATCGAGCCTTGCTGCGATACTCCACCGGGCTCACTGGACTTTCGTTCCACTGCGGGTTTCGCTAAGGCCAGCAAACTCGCAGCCGTCTCAGAGTGCTGACGTCGCTGAAGCTGGTGCTGTGGATCCGGCAGGAAATCGAATGCTTTTGGACTTTGGACATCGTACTTGTTAGATAGATCGGGGGAGGGGCGAGAGGCTCCCGTTTGATCTGGCAACTCGGTACTACCTGCACTCGACGAGCGGCCCAAAGACGGAGACGTATGCTTTACACTTGGTATAGGTGAAGCCGTTGACTGTACTGGCGCCTCCTTCCCACTTGTGGTCTTGCCTCCACTACGTAGCAACAGCAGCCCCAAGCCACCCGTAGGTTGGCGCGACGACTGAACACTGTTGCCTGTCGTGGCGTCGGAAGGAGCCAGCCCACCCGTTGCTGCCGATCCTGGCGTCTGTGCTACCTTCTCGAGCTGGCTTCGGCCATCTAACGTCGAAGATGAGCGCATTTCGGTCCCCTCAGTGCTGCGCGTGGCGAGTCCAAGACGACTATCCTCTCCTAACGATGATGCAATGGAGCGCTGATAGCGAAGCGGTGTTGCAGCACTGTCGATGGAAGGTTTGCGTGGGACCTGTGAAGTTTGATCTTGTGTCCCATTGGCAGCCGTTGGTTCGGGATAGATGGTTGTGGAGCCAACCTGATGGTAGTCCTCAAAAGCAGATGCGGAAGGCATCAGCGGATGAGCCTCAATTTCTTCTGACTCGGAAGGGACCTCTTCTTCAAAATCGACACCTCGAGTGGACCGCTTGCGTGTCAACGTTGGTGCAGCGCGCGCAGCCATAGCAAGACGAGCAGCAATATGGGCGGCCGCGATCCTGTCGGAAGCATGGTGCTTCGCATGGACCCCGGTATCGTCGTCATCTGGATTTAAATCCGCGTCCAAGGCACTCTCAAGCAGGCCTAATTTGCCCGTTGCCACTGCTGCGAGAGCATGGGATTGATGTGAGTCATCCCCTGCGGCTGAGGGACCGTGAGATCCTGTACGGAATTGAGAGGTATGAAGTGATTGCGCACGATTGTGTGCAGAGGCCCTTGTGTGTGAAATGACAGAGCTGCCACTCGGCCGCAAAGTATTGGATCCTGACGAATGGAGCCCTCGGCCTAATGCCATACTTGGTGTCCTGAACGTCCGACTGGTTGCGGATTGATTAATAGGCGTCGTCACTGGAGTAATACCAGCGGGTGTGGCGAACCCCAGAGATGAAACCGATGCGCTGTACTCCGTAGATCCGACGCCAAGTGTGAGATTCTCACCTCGGATTGCCAGCTTTGCGGGGAGTGCACTGCCCCCACCAATCTGTTGAGTGTGTTGTCGAATCATGGAAGGCTCAGGGCTGGTACTCTCAAGTACCTCCGTTGATGGCACGGATGCGGCCTGGGATATCCGAGAGACATCACGCTCGACGTGTGGGCTACTCTCATCTCCGGTCGATGCCGACACGTCAGTCACCTCTTCAGACTCCTCCCCGGATTCCCGGATTGTCCCGTGCCCACGTAGGTGGTTGACATCTTCCATCTGCATGCGATGCCCACGTCGTCGAGTCTTCGATGTAAGACGAGCCAGAGTCGAAGCATCCTCCTCGGCATAAGATGAGACACCTTCGGGTTCGTCTCCTTCCTCAGCTTCTGAGGATGAATCATCGCCGTTTGGCCTCACCGACTTGTCATCCACTGGGCTTAGCTTGACTGTTTTTCGAACATTACGACCCCGCCGCTTGAGGCGCTCGATTCGCCGCTTGTCATATTCACCCGTACAACGCTCGAACGTGCTTGTACCCGCATTCGCGCCGTCTGCATGGGTCTGCACCATAGCACTATCATCGTGACGGTCAATTTCGTGGCTTTCACTGGAATGCTCATCGAATGAACTCGCATGCTCTGGCGCATTCATCATTTCCTCGCGTCGACGCCTTAGCCTGCGGATAGCTTTCGCAGCAGTATGTGCAGCCTCTACAGCCTGTGCAGCTACAAGTGAAGACAATCGCTGCATTTCCGTCGTATCCGGCTTCCTAGGATGCCCCCGTTTCCCGACTCGTCCATGCCTTGGCATGCCATGGTCATGCGCATGATGTGAGTCTGTCCCACCGAGGGGCTGGTTCGAGAACGCGTCTACGTTGGTGCTTACATCGTGCGAACGATCTTCCAATTCCGGTACGTGTGTACCCATCAGAACAGCATCAACCTCCGCGTCGAGATCCTGATCGTCGTCGTGAGTATTATGAAGGGGTTCATCTACCTCACTAAGATCTTGATGATGGAGAGCTGCCAGAGCAGCAGCCGCAGCTGCTTCCGCGATACGTGCATTTGCAGCAGCCTCTTCAAAGTCATGGTCTGCTTCGGTTTGTCCCAGATGTTCGGCGCGCATATGGGAATCATCACTGAGTTGGTCAATTTGAATGTCAAGATGCATGCCGCCCGCCAAGTCTTCGGGATGGCGTAAGGGAAAGCCTGGCCGAGTGCCAAACTCGTCATCGTCATACTCATCGTCGGAGCTGAGCTGCTCACATACACCGAGGTCGTTAATCTCGATGGGGGAAAGCTCTGCGTCAGACTCTCCCTCATCACCGCCTAGATCGGTGTCTTCCGTCACACCTGCATGCAAGAGGGATTGGGATGCCGCAGAAGCACGCCGCTCAGTCCTGAAGAGCTTTCGATGTGCTGAGGAGTCTGACGATTCCCCAGGGCTTATGTCCACGAGCGTCTGTGAACTCTGTTCCGCACACGATTGTTCTTCGCTGTGGGCATTGGTGTGGGCATCAGCACGGGCTGTAGGTAGCGTGTCGCTTTCCACGGGAATCGAGCGCGCTTCTGGCCCTAACAGCGTATTGGCGTTCGCTTCTCGGTCGAGCTCTACTTTCCTCTCTCTGCTATCCTCTGCTAGTTCGGGCCGCACGTCGAAGCTCAAGAAGATCTCGTTGTTGCCTCTTTCTTGTGCCGCTAGAGGTCCCTGCTCGGGGGCTCGCAAAGGTTCGCCTGCGGGCGGAGGCTTAGAACCTCCTTGAGAAACCGGCTGTGACATAGTGTCAGCAGCTCCCGGAGTACAACATCCAATTTCTTCCTCTCCTCTTTCTGGGTGACTCGAACTGCGGATGGAGGGGAGTCAGCCATCCGCTGCCGCGCCTGTCACTGAGTTGGGCAGCTATCGTGTACAAAGAGGTGGTCGCTCCAAGTCGTGCTGACACTGTTCGTAGCTAATGGTGTGTGTGTGTGTGTGTGTGTGTGTGTGTGTGTGTGTGTGTGTGTGTGTGTGTGTTGTAAAGAACTGAGTGACTCGCTCTCACCCGGAAGCCTTTGGAGGTCTCTTCGGTAACGTCCCACAAGACACTAAGACTATTGTAACGACAATTTAATTTGGCCGCGTGGGGTACTGCGAGAACCAGGTGATTGGCTTGCTCTAGAAGTGGAAGTGGGTGCCAAACGCACAAGATCAGTCTGGGGTTCGGAGGAGGCTGGATTCGGAGAATGTCTCGAAGGTGGTTTTTCGAACCTGTAAACCCATGACAAGCTTCAACCGCAGAATATTACGCATAACGCGGCCTAGTACAGAGAGAAACCGCTAGATTTCCCGGGTTCGTGCCAGATCATTGAGAAAGCGTGTGTGGGCTGAGGCATCACCTCAGGCTAGGCTGTTGCGAATCAAGATTTGGGGGTAGATGGGGGTCATACGGCGAATCTAAGCAGTTCGCCTAGGTGATATGGGGAGAAACACCATATATCCAACACTAGATCAGAACAACCATCGGCCTTGCAAGCAAACGAGAATACAGAAAGACGTGTTGGGAAAGTCAAATTTTTACATTTTCGTTCGTTCAAGATCTCGCCTCGCAGAGGGCGAACACAGACGCTGACTTGATCCACTTGCACAGTACTACCTGCCATTTGCATCACTTCAGGTTTGGAACGAGAGACATTGCGCTATCTAGGCTATCTTGAAGTCCACACCTTCCGCTTCGAAAGCGGAAACACACCGCTGTGCTGCCTTCGTGTGATCCTGGGGCGGCGTCGCGCTGAGAGTGGGCGGCACGTGTGAAGCGTGGTTTGCTACGTAGTATGATCCGGGCCGCTATTCGAAACGCCCTGCGGAGCGCCCGCGAAACAGCCGATGAGTATCGCAGAATCGTCCTCGCTCCGTTGAAGTCGGCGTGGCGAAGTCTGTCCGAGTCAACCCAGAAGATGGTATATGCGGGATTGATATGTTCCCTGGCCACCCTCTTTGTTATTATATCTGCTGTTGTGTTGCTGGGCCTCGGAGCCATTACCTACACTGGGTTCTACCTCTACATGATTCCCATTCAGGCTCACCACGTCCCCGTGATCTTCGATTACTCGGCTAAGCTCGCCGAGGCGGACGAAGCCAGGTTTGCCAGCGCGTGGGAGACACTTAGCCAGCCTACAAACCCACTGTTTCAGTCCATGCCGCAGCCAAATCAAGCAATTGGCTTCATGAGTAGCACCCCTCCGACAGCATGGTCTCATACTGTTGCTGAAATCTCTGGACCGCTGGCGTGGGCCACGCTTGACGCGGGATCGATCCTAGGCCCGGGCAACACTGGGTCAGGTGCATCAGACGCGCCCCAATCGACGTCACGATCTCGGCAACGCATTCCGTCTTATGGGTTTCCGGTGCATACCACTACTTCAGGAGGTGCCAGTATGTTCCTAGCAAGCAGGGCCTCATCCCCAAGAGATGTCGCAAGCGCGGGCGCTCCCATAGCAGCACGTCATAGTCATCTGTTTCGTCACCATACCCCGAGCATGGTCACTAATCTTGCATCGGGCTCACAGTCTGTGGGAGTTTACTCAAGCAATCGTTACCTGCCAGCTCCACTTAAATGGCTGGAAGGCTGGTTGCCCTGGTGGTTGGATGTTTTCGCATCCGGTTCGACTCAGGCGGAGGCTGCACCTTACTGGACCTATTCTGAGGCGTCCACTATGTTCTCCACCGCCTCAGCTGATTTTGACCACGACGGATCGTCAATGGACGAAAAACAGAGGCCAATGCTGGACTCACAGATTCCGCGTCTCACACCGGATTCGAACGAAGGAGATTCGACAGCTGCGCAAGCCCCATCTGCAGAAGAGCTTGCTGCTCTGTTAGACCAACTCACTCCCAAAGTCCCAGCTCCAAACTCGCTTCTCCGTGAGGGAACCACCTACGATATTTTCCTCGAGCTCCAGCTCCCAGAGGATCCACCTTTGGCTGCTCCCTCGAGCACCTCACGATTGCCATGGAAAGGCACTGTTCTAACTGCTCGCGTTGAGTTATTCTCCTACGATCATCGCGCCGCCGCGCATGATATTGGCCTGCAACGCTTGCGTGCGTACAACCAGCGTCTGCACCCCACATCGACAGTGTACTCAGGTTTGTTTGCAGAAAAATCCCACGTTCCAACGCAACAAGCACACCACAGCGCTCAGGCACCGCACATAAGCAAGCCACCTGGGCAAGTGTACTCGTCACCGCTTCAGCCCCGTTGGTTGTCGCAGCTCCTCCCGTTGACCCAGCATCCCTTCAAAGTGCATCCACACTGGCGCCCCATTGCCTCATCTCAAAGGTCGTTTGGACCCTTTGCCTCAAGCAACGTTGCGTCGGCAGGAGTATACAATGTTCCTGTCTTCGGTCAATTGATCCGTTTGACGTCAAGAATTTTCCCCTTCTCCTTATTCTTCGCACCGGATCCCCAGCCCGCAGTCACCTGGCCCGGTTCGGCTGAAGTAAATGCTGGAACTATTCCTGGATCAACGGGCATTGTAGCCGGAACGGCGCAATGGTTTTTCTCAATGGTGCGCTCTGCAGTCCTCTTCTGGCCTCGAGTGTTGGGATTTGTCCAGCCCACCCAAACACATACTTTGATGATAATGCAGGACTATGTCGAGCGAGTGGATCTACCAACAAATGGAGTAAGGATTACACTATTGGGTCCAGAGGCCTTTGAAACACCCGTCTTATCTGCCCGGCTAAACTTTGTTAGTCGTTTAAGCGGGCTACGTTATTATATGTATCACTATTTCTGGACGTTTGCGATCCTTGGAACCTTATTCTTTAGTTGTGTTCACACTGCAATGTTAATAGGCCTTGGCACATGCTTCTTATGCACATTCTTCGTTGCCCGCCACTCAAGTGTTATGTATGAGGATACACCCTCACCAACCTCTGCTGCGCTGAGCAACTCCGTACCTGTTCACTCAGAACTAGCCTCCGCGGGTCGCGATACCTTCTCTGAAGAACAAATGAGTGATGTGCTTCATCTGGGAGCGCCAGGAACAACCACACACATAGCTCAGCAGCGTACATATCCACTCGCTCATGCCCCCACAGCTGATGCTGCAAAGGTTGGGCATGTCTCCGGTCGAAGAAGACGGGGAAGGAAATCGCCCTTATTACAAGACGAAACCCTTCATCCTCCGACACAGGCATACCAACACGCTTCCGAGTGCCAAGAATTGGACATTGGCCCTGGAACAAAGACAAATACCACTTGCGATCCCGCGCCTTCATCTTCTACTCGTTGCGAGCACGCAGCAGCTACAGTTGGCGAGGGTCATGCTGATCAGACTGCGCAAATGGCTGCAACTCTCACGAACCCCTCAAACGCGCCAACGTCTCAAGACGCTCAGCTGAACGAACCCGCGTGGCAAACTGCAACATCAACCACAGAAACCGAGGAGTCAGGCCAAGTTGAGGGTGCTTTCCAGGAGAATGTTTCGCGCGTGACTCAATCTCTCTTCGGCTTTGGTCCGTCCTCTGATTCGGACGCAAGTTCGGAGCGCGAAGAAACATCTCTCAGACCGGTTGTGCTTGATCTCGAGACAGAAACCGGTGCAACGGATGAACCCGTGCTTAGACATCGCTCTCGTTCTCCCGCCATGGTAATGTCTGCGTCTGCTCAGTTATCTACAAATCCGCCAGAAGTGGAGTCCATGTCGAGCATCACCGCAGAGAATGCTCTGGTGCGCAGCGACGTGGTTGACGAAACATCCGACTCTTAGACTTCCTCAGTGCTAAACAATGTATAGAACTCTATGATTAACTTTCATGATCATCAAATGTTTTATTCCACATGCATATACCTACAATCATTCGTTCGAACTTATATACATTGCCCATCAGCCGGGACGATCTTGTTTAACGAGACATGGGTTTCATTATCTCCTCTACGCGGCTGTTTCTGTCCCCCAGTGTGATCCACTTCATCAGGTCATCGTAGGAAATAGCCTGAGCAGTGATGCGAGGCTGGATAGAAGTATTTACGAGGGTGTCCTGACCGTGGGGAGCTCCTGTGGGTGGCTTGTCAAGCTGAAGTACGGTGTCGACTACGGCCCGTTGCCCTTTCAAGGCGCGCTCTTTGGCGTATTTCACAGGATCAAATAGCTCAGTTTCGCTGACGGTAGTGAATGCATGCTGTGACGCATCTTCCTTCTTCTCAGGAGCCGTCTGGGATAGTTGAGGCTCTGGGGCTGCTGGACTGGTAGAAATAACTGCTGACTTTTGCTGCCCGAGGACGAATTTTACAGTATACGGATCGAAATCAAACGGGGCGATGGAATTCCGGCTTTGTTTGGCAGTCGTCAAAAATGCTGAAGGATCAAGACTCCTCGCACTCTCTAAGATTTGATTACCGGTCATTTCATGGTCAAGAACGGGCCTCATCCAATCGGGAACATCTAGATCTTGTAGAGTGTTTGTTCTTGGGGTGAAATTCCATCCTTTTGGTGCTATTCTTGGAAGGATTGGACCGGCCAAAGACACGCCTGAGGACCCGGGGGGTGCTTTCCAGACGGATTCATTGCGATATGGAATTGCAAAGGACTGATCATGGGCTCGAACATTACGAGGTGTGGGACTCGTAAATCGGGTGGACCCATCCTCAGACTGTGATCCGGACTTTGATTTCAATATAGTGACTGCATCCAGCTCCGCAGACGGAGCAATGCCAGTGATCACCCTCGCTGACGATTCAGCGCTGCGGATTCTGCTCGAATTCTTCAGTGTAAGATCCAGCTTGCGCAAAAAGGCCGATGGGTCAAATGCATTCAAGTCTACATCACGGTTGCGAACATTTGTCGATGCCTCCTGCATCTGCTCAGCAATTTCCCTTCGTCGTTTTTCTTGGTATGACTCAGTTAACGCAAAAGGATCATGGGGTTCGTGCCCCTCATCAAAGAAGATGTCGGGATCGATCTGGTCACATGGCTCGTTCAGATATTGAATCGCTTCGGCATCGGTTAGGAAGACACGAGGTACTCCATGACCGTACGCTTTGGCAACAGCACCACTGGCGGCTTGGATCCATATATTGGATGAATCACTTGCCAGTAGTCGGAGAATAAACTGATTTGCGGGTTTTCCAGGTACGACCTCGAGCCAGCCATCTTCTGCGAACAACAAGTCATCATCATCGTCATCGAATTCGAATTCACTCTCGCCCTCATTCACCTCGTTGGGACCGCTACGGCGCGGCGAGTCCTTTGAGCCTCGTTGGTTAGTGGTCGTCTTGTCATTCAGGCTTTCCTTGTTGGCTGGATCAGTTCCTGGTCGACTAGCACGCCGATGGATTGCCTTATGGATATGCAATGCTTTATCAATCGGCATCAATCCGTTGGCGTGACGGGTGGGCAACGAGAGTGCTCCTGGTGTGCAAGGCAAATGTGACCCAAGAGGAAGCATCGTGGTATCTGCGCGATTGTGCGGGCTTGACAGACTCTTTGTGGTGCGACTGGAGGGTTGGAGAATGGAACTCCCAGCTGCAGCAAAACTCAGGCTGCCTTGAAATGCTGACATCTCGATTGGTTTGGCCAGCGCGGTTGGATGTTCAATGAGTGCTTTAACAAGCTCTTGTTTCACGCTTGCACCAGGCTTGATACTCGCCTTTTCAGACCCTTTGCCAACGACTTCAAGTGTGCCGCTCCCAAGAATGTCAGGGGCAGACGGTGAGAAGGGCCTCTGCCCTCCCCACGCCGTTGGTGGTTTCAATTGCACAATAGCTTGGCTTTGTTCGTCAGCATGTGGCTGGAACTTACCAGCTATAAGTCCGCGAGCCTTCACCCGTACTGTGCATAAAGACGGGTTCTGGCTGATGGCCTGTTGTATCATCTTGCGAACAAAGGCGGACCGTCGTCGACAGATCGTTTGCAGCGCATCCACCGAGGCTTGTTGGCCGAGGCTTGCACGCAGATACTGAATTGGTGGTACAAGTGGGTTGTAGCTGAGATCAAGCTCTGTCAATTCGGTCAGCCTTGACAGTGCCGAAAATATCAGAGGCAGGTCACGAGCGCAAATATTCAAGTCTTGAAGCACAAGATGCCGGATCTTTGGATTTTGGACGATAACGCACACGAGTGCCAGGAGAGATCTCCTGTTGCTCGGCTGTTGCGAAACATTCTGCTGGCACTTGGCATTGGTGGCGTGGGAAGATGATGTGTTAGCTCCTCTTGATTGGCCGGCGATTTCAGCTAGAATGAATTCAACTCCTCGCGATCCATCATGTCCCTCCTGAGTGCCAGACCCTCTGATTGTCCAAGACACATCTTGAAAGCTGAGAGCAGACAGGCTCTGGGCAACACGGCGATCAGGCTTCACAGCTAAAGCGCGACAGCTCTTCACATAGGCTGCCAGCACTTCATACTGTGGATTCCTAGAAAGGATCGTCAAGGCTCGGTCTACTTCAGACGATGAAATGGAAAGCACGCTCTCGTCATCAGGCGGTCGAAACCTGAGTGCAAACGGCCCATCAATGTACTTAGGCTCGCGCGCCTCGCCTGTTGATCCAGTGGTCGTCATAGAAGAACGAACGGGCGTTGCCGCCAGGGCCTGCTGTGATGCCAAGGGGAACTTCTGCATCTGGAGTGGATATACGCCTTCTTGACGGAATATCAGCGGCGGCTAGGTTACAACAGTTACGCATATCTCACCTTTTCTTTGCTACTGCTCGAGCATTTACCCTGTGTTCCCAGCGCTCTGACTGTGGTAGGATGCGTTTCGTCGGTTTCCTCGGATGGCACTTGAAAATCGAACAAAGGATCGAGTGTGTGGAGGGTATGCTAATTGGAGTAGACTCCTTCAAGCGGCTCTGAGGTAAATACACGGTTTGTGGGAGAGTGCAGTGCGCCGACAACAAGATACAGCAATTCTGCAAATTTGCTCCTGACAGCTGTTTTGGCTGCAACGACACCCTGTCTGCAAACAACGACACCCTGTCTGCAAACAACGACCTGGTCCTGCTCCATGTGTGTCTGATGCTTTTATCCAGGGGTGCAAGGCCGCCATCCATGCGGATCGCTAAGCAACGTATTGCACTAACGCGCAGTGTATTGATGTGGAAATAACAGTGGTTGTCGGCTGCTACGCTCACTGGCCGCTAACCCTAATCAGGGGGTTGAGGACGTACAGCTGACAGATTAGAAGAAGGGTCCGCTGATGGCCAACTAATGGCGATATGACTAGCGGATCGCTCGAAATCTCAATGAATGAAGTATACTGCCCGTGCGCAATTGTCAGCAAAACACCTGACTAAGCATGGCCTCATCGTTACGGATCAAATGTAAATTGATTGGGGACACCTTAAGACGTGGGGCTGACGAAGAGAATATTCATGGTAATAAGCATGTGGGACTATAGAGATTAGCAGTATAGAAGGGCTGGGGGAGGATTCAACATGAATCCGTCAAAAAGTAAATAGCGGACAAAATACTGGGAAGGGACGGGTTTCTGTGGGTGTGGATCAGTCAAGGAGCTGCTTCCGAGCGGAAACTCAGCTGAATTTGAAATGGCCCGCAAACCGAAGTGTAGATGCCTTATCTACTTAGGTTTAAAGCAACATGCATGCTTGTGTTCAGCAGCCTTACAAAATTCTTTCGGAGTGAGAGTTTAGCATTAAGCAGGCTCGTGGCCAATGGACAGGGAATATGATTCTAGAACAAAAACTACAATGTGAGCGGCAGAATGAAACAAAAGAGAGCAAGAATTGGACTGGAAGATATAATATTACTGTGGACGTCATTTCGATAGCGTCACGAAACTGACGGACTTAGAACGGGGTATGTCGCATTTGTGCTGAGCAGTGGAGTGGAGGATTGTACACTTGGAGGGGTGGTACCACGAAGTCAAGATAGAAAGCTTGCTTAAGCTTTGACAAATCAAACACGACTTCCTACGGACGTTGCCAGCTCTAGAGAAGCATTTTCACCTCCTTTCGACTGAATCTGCGTGGACCTGACCCTAGCGATGCTGCGCGATTGAGGCCGGCCGGACTAGTGTTCTCGGGCTGCTCTAGACCTTCGGCGACTGGGCGCACGCTCAAATGCCGCTTGAAAAGCTGGGGATCTAGAGCTGCACGGTCCACTGGGTCCGTAACAGGAAGTGGAACATCTGGTTGTGGTGGGGCGACTGGAGTGAACCTGGGTGAGTCAAGCACACTTTGAATTACTCTGGCTAGGGTAGGATTGTGAGTGTTTCCACTCGCACTCGACAGTGCCACGAGAAGCCGTCGTGAAGAAACTTTCTCAAGTTCAAGAACAGCGCTTGGAGCAGAGAGCCTTCTCCTTGTCAAGGCAGACGTGGAGCCTCGCAAGCCACTCGACTGATAAATCAGGGCTTCTTTGGGTGTTGGGTTGGTTGGATGAACGACGCGGGGTGTGGGGGCGAGAACATTCGAGTCTGAGTCGAGTTTTGTTGGAAAGCTGCAGCCTCTTTCAATGCTAGGTCTGCTTTTGATAGCAGCTTCACGGCCCGCAGGGTCGGCGGAGCCAGTGCGAACTGCCTCCTGCAGCCCACCTTCGGTCATCACAGGTTGCTGAGATGATGCAAGGAGTGCACGCGCGTTGAGTATATCTGAGGGGGAGAGCAGCGCAGGGCTTAAGCCGGGGCTGCGTTCAAGTGTCCTCATCTCCCCAACGCTTCTGGCTGGTGGGGGGAGTCTCAGAGGAGGAATATACACCTGTGGCGTCCCGTCGACATAGAAAACATCGAGTGATTGAGCGGGGCGCAAACCGGAAGGATCTTGTCCATGACGGGCAGAGGAGGCTGTTGCACAGGACCTATCTGTGAACTCGCATATCTTTCGTGCGAACAGGTCGTAGATGGGTCGATCCGTTAGCGGCATTTCGCTCTCCGCCGTTAACGTGCGTTGGACAGGGGCCTGAGATACGGAGGAGCCGAAGGAGACGTGCATCGCTAAGCTAGGGTGATCTTGCTGTTGATTTTGAGTCATGACAGGGGATGGCTCGTTGGAGCTTCGGACCTGTGGAGTCGGCCGAGGCCCGGGAGCCTGCTGTTGGCGGGATGAATGCGGAGGGAGCTGAGATTGCTGTGATCCTTGTTGTTGTTGTTGATTATGATGATGATGGTGATGGTGATGATTATGATGCTGGGGTGGGCAATAATCAAACGGACTTGTCACACTCACGGGTGTAAGATCGTCAACTTTGGTCGAAGGCGCTGGTTTACTTGTTAATACAGGTGACTTGTCCGTCGGGCCCAGAATACCAAAGGCCCTCCTTGCAGCGGAGGCAACCGCTGTGCTACTGGAATAAGCAACTGGAGTGAGTACCGGAGAAGACGACGGAGCGGATGTCATTATGGTGCCGACAGGTATTCTACGGTGTGATGTAGGGCCCATGGCATGGCTCGGACTTGATTGCGAAGGAGCAACCAGTGACAGTCGTGAGAGAGCTGGAGTTGGGGTCGTTCCGAGCTCGACTGTCGAAGAAACCTGTGCGCCCTTGTTAACCGAGAGCCAGGTGAGGCTACGCCGAGGAGCCTCCGCGGATGCGGATGTTGGGATATGCGTGTCTGTCCCATTGATTCTCGTGTAGGCCGGTGAGGCGACTTGAATCTGACTCGGTCTGTTTGCCTTGGGATGACCGTTGCTGGTGTTGCTGGTGGGTCCGTTCATGTCAGAATGACTTGATTCGTCGTCATCGCGTGTGGCATTGACATCGTCACGCAGCGAGCGGCGCTCCCGCTCCACCCGCTGATGCCGATGCTGCCCATGCTGCCCATGCTGAGGTTGCCGTTTCGACGGTCCGGATGGGTATACAGCATTTCGGTTGGAATGTCGGGGCACCGATGAGAGGTGATCAGCGTCAAAGGTGGGATGTGCGCTGACTGATCCGCAGGCTCCCATGTGGCAGCTTTAGTGTGTCGACTGTTCACGTACACTCCTGTCAAGCACTGTGGGTGGCTGGCGAACTCTAACGCCCAACGTCTTGTACAGAACAAGTGTCGGGTAATAGTCCAAAGCGAAGTGAGCCGTGCTCACAACCGGGCTGGGTTGTCGCCTTTGCGTCTGGGGTGGCTCGACCTCGCACTGGACACGTCCGACTTGAGACAGCTCTCGAGCGTGCTATCCGTGGTCAGCACGTGTCGCGAATGCGGTCAAGGCGAGGCAGTGAGTATAACTTGTGCAACTGGATCAGTTCAGTTCAGCACAAGTGTAGGATACCGAAGTGAAAGTTTGTGTAGCGTCGTACGTCCAATTGGACGCGTGTAGGATAATTAAATATAATTCATACAATGCACCGTAGTGCTCTGCATTGAATGCAAGTTCGTTATTAAATACAACACAAAGTTATAATGCCGTGGCAGTGACACTGCGGCATACCACTTTCACTTTCACTTTCACTTTCAGTTTCAGTTTCACTGGAGTCACAACGTTCGAGTAACGTAATCTAGTTTAGTTAGGACGGACCTCAGTATTTCTCTACCCTCCCTGCTTTTGGCTCTAGGCTACTGACTCTGGCTCACACTCAAGCCGAACAGCCTCAGCCTCACCTGAGGCAGGGCTCGGAGCGAAGATATTCCCTGCCCCCGGGTCCAGCGGGGGGACGAATGGGGGGGTGAGGGAATACCTTCGTCCCCTCCGTCAGGTCAGGTAAGGTCAGGTAAGGTAGCCCAGGACCGACACACGAGATTCAAATTCTCGGGACCAAAGAGGAAAAAAACGGAGAGAAACACGAGTTTCATACGAGGCAAATGTCTACGGTGGTTGTCGCTGGAGAGAAGGTAGGTTGATTATCAGATGTATTCTTGTTGTAACTATTGTTTATGCTTGATTAAATTATAGTATAACTCGTTTTTCATATCATTTTATTGCTTAGAAACGTTTTTTCCGATTCAAGCGCGCCACTCGACTTGATACTACTACGCACCGATGCTATGCGGGATGCCACGAATGCAAGAGACGACATGCGATGGATTACAGTGCACAACCCACAACCGATATGTTTGCTGACATCATGCCCCATGCGGCGAATCGTACTCTTCCACCGCCTTAACAATTATCGATCGTTCTATCTATCTATCTATCTAGCCCGTGGACCAGCAGGGGCGCCTTGCGAAGTATCGTACGGCGTATGCTGATGAACAGTATATCCCTGACATCACTGTGCAGTGGCTCTACCGCCCTCACGCGATCTTGGCGATCTTTGTCACGGTTGGCTTTTTGATCTATTATGCTTGGAACTCCAACAGTGAGCTCGAATCTACCGTCGTCAACACCAAGCGAGGTATCTCGGCGGCGATCTTCTTCATTCTCATGCTCGGCTTGCTTGTGTTCCCATCTGGACCCTTCATCCGTCCTCATCCTATCCTCTGGCGCTTCGTGTTCGGTCTTGGTGTTGTCTACGAGATCTTCCTCATCATCCTCTTGTTCCAAAACAAGGCCGATGCTCGCCGTATGATGACCTACTTCGATGAGTCGCTCAACAAGCCTCTCGCTGAGCGCAGCTATGCTGAGCACTGCGAGGTAACCTGGGACAACGTCAAGGGCAACATCTTTGATATCTTCGTTATTGGCCACTTCGTCGGCTGGGTCCTCAAGTCGCTCATCATCCGTGATATGACCATCTGCTGGTTCATCTCAATCACCTGGGAGATTCTTGAGATGCTCTTCGTCCACATGCTTCCCAACTTCGCTGAGTGCTGGTGGGATCAGTGGATCCTTGATGTTCTCATCTGCAACGGACTCGGTATTTATTTCGGCCACAAGCTCTGCAAGTACTTCGAAGTCAAGAAGTATGACTGGAAGAGTGTCCACGAGTACCCTACGTTCACCGACAAGGTCAAGCGTGTTCTTTCTCAGTTCTCCACCCCCGAATCGTGGACCACCGTACGCTGGAATCAGACCTCCTCTCTCAAGCGCTTCTTCGGTGTTCATCTGCTCGTTGCAGCCATCCACCTTGAGGAACTCAACGCGTTTTTCCTCAAGTATCTTCTCTGGGTTCCACCTGAAAGCTCTCTAAACCTCTACCGTCTGGCTTTCTGGTTCCTCTTCTCGCTGCCTTGCCTTCGCCAGTTCTACGTCTACATGACTGACCCGACTGTCAAGTCGATTGGTCGTCAGGCCTTCCTTTCGGTCTGCATTCTAGCTACTGAGGTGCTTGTCATCTTGAAGCTCTCCGAGGGTGAGTTCACCAAGCCCATGGAGCCTTTCAACTACAACCTTATGCTTGTTTGCATCGCAGCTTACCTCGCCTTCTGCGCTTGGGGTGTTTGGTATATTGTGACCAATAACCCTGCCACATCCCCCGTCGACGAGATCCGTGAAACGCTTCAGCATGTCGATAACGCTGCTGCACCCCTTCGTCCTAAGGTTGATGAGCAGGTTATGCTCGTTGCTGCAGCACGCGTCGTCTCTGAGAAGGCCAAGGGAGAGTCCACCACAAAGAATGAGCCTGAGGTAGACCCCGAAGCAATCGTTGATGCAGTCGTCTCTCCTCGATCTCGCCGAGCCGCCCCAGGTGACTCCGATCAACCTACCAACCGCCGAGCATCTCGATCACGCGCCCGCGCATAAGCTGCTTGGTGTGGGCTGGACCGTAACAAGCGTTGGAAATCGCATATAGTAGAATACCTGGTAATAAAGTATGTTGAATCATGATCAACTTGAGAAATTTATGTAGCAATGCATGAGAATAGAGTGCTGATGGTCACGATAATGGCAAACCTCAGTCCTTTCTCATGGCTCGAATGGATGCGAGAACTGCAGAAAACCCACCTGGAGCAGGTGGTCTCGCTCCGGCGTCACCTCCCGATGATGATGGTAGTGGTGGCGGTGGGGCAGAAATACCTGCTGGAGGAGGAGGGGGCGGCACCGCACCACCCGAAGCCGGCGGAGGCGGCGGAGGTACCGAGCCACTGCTTCCTACCGGCGGGGGTGGAGGTGGAACAGAGCCACTACCAGACGGAGGAGGTGGAGGTGGTACCGAACCGCTAGCTGATGGCGGTGGTGGAGGTGGTACCGAGCCACTTCCTGATGCAGGAGGTGGAGGTGGTACCGAACCGCTGGCCGATGGCGGTGGTGAAGGTGGCACCGAGCCACTTCCTGACGGAGGAGGTGGAGGGGGTACCGAACCGCTGGCTGATGGCGGTGGAGGAGGTACGGAACCCGAAGCCGATGGTGGCGGTGGAGGAGGTACGGAACCCGAGGCCGATGGTGGCGGTGGTGGTGGTACTGAGGCGCTCGCCGGAGGAGGTGGCGGAACCGGAGCACCTGATGATGGGAGGGGTGGCGGAGGCGCTACAGAGGTAGACGAAGCTGATGACGGTGGTGGAGGAGGAAGAGCCGATCCACCTGATGGAGGAGGTGGTGGTGGTACTGCAGCGCCTGATGTAGAAGGTGGTGGCGGTGGAACGCCGGCCGAACTACCACTGCTTGCAGGCACCGAGGGAGGCGGAGGAGGCATTGATCCAGAGACTGCTCCCGCGGCTGCTGAAAGTATGGTAGGTGCTGGAGTCGTTGCAGCAGATGGCGGGGGAGGCACCGACTGAGTAGGAGTCGATGTCACAGTTGAAAGCATTGGGGGTGGCGGCGGCGACGATGTTGCGGGGGCTTGTGGAGGTGGAGGAGGTGCCGGTGCTGGTGTCGATTGTGCCGCTTGAGGAGTGGCTGCTGAGAGCATCGGGGGCGGTGGCGGAGGTGAAGATGCATTAGCCGAAGTGCTCGGAGCTTCAGAACCTTGGGTAGTGGGGTGGGGACGAGCCGGTGTGGAGAACGATAATGGGGTAATCGCCGCGGACTGAATGGCTGCAGGGGAGAAAGCAAACGCGCCGACGGTGTCACTACGTTGGGGTGTTGCAATCGTTGTTCGGGGCGACGCACTGGGCGTTATGCTGAGAGAAGACCCTCCAACGGCAGAGAGCAAGGGCGGTGGAGCTTCACCCCCCTGGAATACGCCCTGCATAGATGAGAGCTTGGGAGGCTCGTCGCCGAGGGCGAGCTGCGAGCTTGTGGTGCGAAGATGCGATGACGACGAGCTGGCATGAAAGCTGGCATCGCTTCGATGGACTCCCGTCGATGCACCAACCGTGTAGTTGTCATTGGGATCAGGATGCTTCTCAGCATAGTCATAGATGCCACTTAGACCTGGATGCTTATCATCGTCAAGTCCGTATCGCGATAGGTAGTCAAGTGGAATCGCTTGATGTATCCATTTCGTCTTGACAATCTGTGCCACGGCGGGTGTTTCGGCGGTCTTGAGCTTGCGAACCTTGAGCTTGAGTGGAGTTTCAGGTCGGGTGCCAGCAATTTGGGACTGATAGCCGAGTGAGATGGAGTGCTCGTGGGCATCAAAACGTGTCCCGACAGCGACAACGCGTTTCTCAAGCGTATTCAGTTCCAGGCACTGCTGGTTCAGCGCCTCCTCGATCGATTGACTGCAATTGAGAATCGTCTCAGCTACCTGGCTGCAAGTGTCTTCGACGTATTGCTTGGTTTGGTTCAGAAGTGGGTCGATTTCGTGTGACTTTACAAGCACAACCCGGGACCTGAAGTACTGCACAAGCCTCTGCACGTGCTCGGCGTTTTTCAGGATCAAATCGAGCCCATGTTCGATGTTCGCGAACGAAGCGCCTGACTTGGCTTCTGCACTCGCTCCGACCGGGGCAGACATGGTGGTTGGACGGTATCAGAGACTGCGCAGACGGATTGATATCGGCGCACGGAGCCTAATTCCGCTCTAAAAAGAAGAGCCAAGGTTTGCGATTCAGCATGAGACATGTGTCAAGTTGTGCTCTGTCTGAGATTCTCTCCAAGCGAGTTGGAAAGAGTAGATTTGCGGGTCACGTTGGATGAATTGTCGGGCGAGACCGGAGCGCCTACATACTACCCTACTCAACATATAATAGCAGCACACTATCAGCGTAAGCCCCCTCACTCCCATTACGAAACCTTCGTTCTCAACTCTGTTGGAAGGGCGTTACATTTTAGCCGTATCGGGCCAAAACCTAGAATCCTTACTCGGGTGGATGGGTTCTGAGGAAATCCGGGCCAGGACGGCCGGGTCTCCCAAGTTCCAAAGTTTGGAACTTTGGGCCAGAATTTGGAACCAGAAGTTCCAAACTGTAGGGCGAGGTTCCAAATTTGGAACCAGCCAAGAGTGAGAGAAGGCAAGACAATCGCGTTCATTTCACGCTGACGAGGGAGTGCTCGGTGTGCAAACTAGTGGGGTTAGACGCGTTGTGCCCGGCAGATTTATCCTCTAGGTTGAGAATCACGTGAAGCCGTTTGCGAGTCTGTGAAATCACGAGCCAAAGTTGAAGGAGGGAAGATCTTCGAGTGGTCCCCCACATTGAGTCCTCCTTTTGATGGCCAAGCAGATGCTCAGGTGGCGCAAACACCATTCCGTTTCATAGTTGACTGGGTTTTGTTGCTAATTCCAACTGCCTCCTTACGAAAATCCCCAACTACGCCTCGTTTAGCACAGCATGAAGTCTGCCGTCTGCTTCGCGTTGGCAGTCGCATGTCTCGTAGCACTCGTCTCTGCGACAGAGATGGGCGATACGCCGTGGACGACCACGACTGAGGCTAAGTGGTGCCTCGCGCTGGAAGTCAACGGTGAAAGCCAGGACCTTGGCTACGATTCGCCCTTCTGGACGGACGTGAACACCTACGAAGCCAATGGTAACCGTAAGACCAAGGCCTTCAGTGAGCCCTTCGAGGCCATTAAGGTCGAGCTTTGCGAGATTGGTCAGCCTGGCAAGTGCAACAGCAAGGTAACCTACACCAACACCCAGTTCCAATCCCTCGCAGACCTCTTCAACAAGGTCGCTGACCACCACGACATCACCGAGGACATCGGCAATGGCCGCTTCGGTGTTGACTGGTTCTCGCTCGTTCCTGGTGGTGCAAACGCTCAACGCTCTGGTTGCGACATTGACGGTGTCAACATCGTCAACAAGGGTACCAATGGCACTGCTCAGGTCAAGGTGCGTCTCGGTGGTGTCTACAGCACTGATACTAACTGCAAGGCAGCTGCTCAGTCTGCTATCGGTATTGGCATGTCCATCGTTGACAACGGTTCACCTGTCAAGATGTCTGCCGGTAACTGGTTCACCGGTGAAGGCCTTGTTCTCAGCCAGCCCGCTTCTCGCCCCTTGATGGCTCGTGTGTACGTCCAGATCAAGGGTGCTGACCAGTGCCCTGATGACCCAACTCGACACTACTCTGCTAAGAAGGCGTTCCTCACCTCGATCACCTTCTCCGAGGGCTCTGGTTCCGACTCTGAGACTGAAACTGAGGCTCAGGGCAAGTGGGGTACTCGCACTTACAAGAGCGTTGGTAACCTTGTCTCGCCCTACGTTACTGGTGCATTCATCAAGGCCAAGCGTCCTTTCATCGCTCCCAAGACCCCTGACAACATGTTCTTCAACTACACGTTCAATGTCCCTGTTCGTGTCTCCGAATGGATGCTCGAGCATGGTGAGCAGGGCAAGGCCATCACCCGTGTTCAGGTCTTCGCTGATGGTCTCGACTCTGGCATCTATGATGTTTCTCCCAAGGACATCACTGCCAAGACCTCTGAGTTCGAGGTTGTCACCATCCGCATTCCTCCTCACCTCCAGCACTTTGCTAAGAGCCACATCGTTCGTGTCCTCAGCTCTTCTGATGATGCTACCGTCTCTGTTTCCCGCTTGTGGCCCAGCTTCCGCACTAGCAAGGTTCCTTGGTGCCTCGCTATGACCGTCAACGGTGCTTCGAACCTCCTCAGCTACAACTCGACTTACTGGACTTCCGACGACCTTCTCAACGATGAGGGTAACGTCAAGACTGAGGCCTTCACGACTACTCCTTTCCGTGCCCTCCGCTTCGAGTTCTGCGAGGGTCCTCACTGCAACGTTCGCGACCTCGCTGAGTCCGACAGCTCGCTCCAGGCTTGGTTCCAGAAGGGTCAGGCTGAGTTCTCCAACACCACTGACTTCAAGTCCGTTATGCCCATGGGTAACAACGTTCAGCCCTACTGCAACAAGGCCGGCCGCAACCTCCAGTTCGGTGGCGTTCGCGCTCGCGTTGGTGTCATGATGAGCGGTAAGGAGAATGACTGCTCTGAGCCCAACTCCATCATCGGTGTTGGTCTCGACGTCTCTGGCTACAAGGAGCCCTTCTCTCGCGCTATCTCGGCTGGTAACTGGGTTGGTTGCCACGACTGCGCTTCGAAGGCTTACCCCATGCCCACTCACCCCGCTGTTGTCAACATTTACATCAATCCTCAGGATGGTGGCTGCCTCCCTACTGTAACCAAGAACAAGCTTGGTTTCATTCAGCGCGAAATTGCCAGCATTGGTACTCGCCAAGGTCCTAAGGGTGACAAGGGTGACAAGGGTGATCCTGGTGCCGATGGTAGCCAGGGTCCTCCTGGTCCTCCTGGTCCCATGGGTCCCCCAGGTCCTGCTGGCCCTCAGGGTCCTGCTGGTCCACCCGGTCCTCCTGGTCCCGCCGGTCCCGCTGGTCTCAACGGAGAGCCCGGTCCTAAGGGTGACAAGGGTGACAAGGGTGACAAGGGTGATAAGGGTGACAAGGGTGAAACTGGCCCACAGGGTGACCAAGGTCCTCCTGGTCCTAAGGGTGATGTTGGCCCAGTTGGTCCTAAGGGTGACAAGGGTGACAAGGGTGAACCCGGTCCTCAGGGTGTCTCCGGTCAGGCAGGTCCCCCAGGTCCTCAAGGTCCTCCCGGCCCCGAAGGTCCTCGCGGTGCCACTGGTGCCACCGGCCCCATGGGCCCAGCTGCACAGTTCTAAAGAGCTGGTGCAGCGTAAGCGATATGAAAAGCCGCTCAGCCGCACATGTATTAACAACAGAGCTGGCTTGGATCGATTTCAACGCACGCACAATGTGTCATACAAAACATCGTCTAGTTAGTTCTTGAACCAACAATTGGTATGCTTTACAGCATAGCTTTGGAATGATGGGTGATGATCAAGAGTGAGCTGGAATGCAAGCAAGCACTGAGGAGGAACCGTATCGTCACTAACAGGGTCTATATTGCTCTTGTATTTAACGGAATACATTGTCAAAGGATTGAAGCTGTTCTCGTTTCTTGATACCAAATGTCTGTGTGGGAGTAGGCTCCTTTCCAAATACCAACCGATAGTCGTCCGCAGATTGTAATACACCTTTCGGCAAGAACTGTGCCAAGGCTGGTGCATGCTCGCGAAGCAAGCGCTGACGCTCGGCTTCGACAATAGCCAGACGCTTCTTCTCCTCCTCCGCTGCTGCTGCTGCTGCCTCGATCTCAGCCTGAATGGCGGCCTCCCGCTGTCGTCGTCGCTCTGCAATCAGCTGCTCGACTTCTCGTCGATAGTTCGCCATTTCGATTCGGCGCTTCTGTGCATTCAGTTGTTCAAGCTTGTGATCTGCAGCGAACTTTGCCATCATCTGCTCACGGAATTCCTGCTCCTCGCGTTGGAGCTCAAGCTCACGCTGCTGACGTAGTCGCTTCTGGAACTCATTAGCCTCGATCATTTCCTTGCGCATGCGCTGCTCCTTCTCAATGCGGGCCTGCTCGGCGGCAATGGCCTTTTGCTCAGCCTCCTCCTGATAAAGCTCTTGTAGCAGCTGTTCCATTTCTTCCTGCTCCTTTCGTTTGCGGTTGATCTCCTCGGTGAGCTTCTTGAGGATAAGGTCCTGCTGATCGGACTGTGCCTTCTTCTTTGATGCCAGCTCCTGGTACCGGCGCTCCTGCTCTTCGTTGTACTCCTTGATTTTCCGCAACTCTTCCTCTGCTCGGCGCTTCTCCAATTCGCGATGCGCGGCGCGCTGCTGCAGGAAGGCTTGGATATCGCTTTGTAACTCTCGTCGGTGCGCAGCCTGTTGCTCCATCCGACGTCGGTCTTCGTTCTGGATATCTTCAACAATAGCGTCAATAACTGCGCGCTCCTTGAGCTCCTGCTCGCGAGCAAGAGCTTTGCGATGCTCGCGTTCTGCAATTTGTTGCTGCAATGCGAGCAACTGATTGCGATCTACAAGTTGGCGCTGCTGCTCCTGTTCGTTCAGGATTCGGACTGCCTCTAGCCTGTCTTGCTCCATCTTGTCATCAATGAGGCGGTCAATGACCCTCTGGTGCTGGCGGATCACGTCCTTCTCCGTAATCTGCATCGCTCGCTGCTTGTTCACTTCCGCAGCCTGTAGCAGTTGCTTAAGTTCCTTGAGCTCGGGTGACTCCTCGCAAATCCTTCGATTCGTCAGAACTTGTGATTGCTCCTGACGTTGAACGTTGTGGATAGCACGGGCAAGCATATCGTCCTCCCGCGCGGCCTGCAGGCGAGCCTCACGTGCTCTCAGCTCGGCCTCAAAGGCCTGATCTGCGAGTAACGCCTGTTGAGCCTGTTGTGCAGCTTTGGTTCTTCGTAGTGTCTCCACGCGACGGTCGCTCTCGGCGGCCGCTCGCAGCAGACTGTTCGCTGCGTGATATTCCATCATGCTGTCCAGGGCATCTTTCTCCGCACGACGGCGTTCAATGCGAGCATTGAAGTCGCGGGTCGTCACCTAAAAATCGAGTTCCCAACGTTTCGAGGGTTCCGAGTGTGGTTTCGCGTCGAGGGTGGGCATGAGTGAGTCGTATTGAGGGGTCAGGTGGTTTGGCATAAGTCGGGCTATCCGCTCGTGGATCGGCTGGTGTCCACGCGTGCCACGTGGCTCCAAGCGACCGCGTCGGGGCGCCATTCAAAGGACGGTTGAGCTGAGTGGGATTGGAAAAAGGGTTCAAAGTGCATAATAATAGCTACGTACGTGTGATATGGCCGAGGGCTGCGTTGCAGCAAAGCTCTTGGCGTACATTGGACCGGGTTGAATCTGCGCGTCTCGCGTGCACTGCCCGCAAATCCGGCTCGATTTATCCCGATTCAAGCCTCTCACTTGGGCTAAGAGTAACGGATTTCAAAAATTCAAACGCTTCCGGGCCGCGCGAGGGTGGATGGAGTCAGTCCAAAACGGTTTCTTGCAACACATCTCCCACGGGTGATTTCGCGTGGTGCCGCCACTGCCCGTGTGTGACAGGCATTGTATCGCATCTAAGGTCCGCTTAGATACACACTCACCCACTATCGAACTCTGGAACTCACTCACAGACCCACAGAACCACCCCAAAATCCCTGGACGGTGGACTGACTTGACTGGCTGGAGAGGTATATAGCGTGTGTGAGACACACAGGAGACACACGAGACAGTTGGAGTCTGGACACGTGTGATGAGTGAGGACAAGTACCTGGCGGCTGCCGCAGACGGCGACCTGGCGCGGCTGAAGCGAATTGTGCAGACGGGACATCTCAACTTGGATTATGCCAACTCGAGAGGCGAGACAGCGTTGATGCTGGCGTGCCGAGGTGGCCATGCCGAGGTCGTCCGGTACCTTGTCGAGGAGCTCCATGTTACAGTTGATCAGAGATTCTCCGATCGCGGTGATGGCTGGACCGCACTGATGTATGCGTGCTACTATGGCCGACTTGCAGAAGCGAGATATCTCGTCGAGAACGGAGCAGACTACACCTTGAAGAACTCAGAGGGATTGACTGTACTGGACATCCCACCCTTTGCCAATGCTACGCTTACTGAGGTGCAGGATACCATTGCGCTCGCGCTCCAAACCCGCGCCGCACCCAACTTTGGTCAAGTCTTCTCTGGCTCGTTTGGTATGGCAACGCCGGACGCTGACACCACTAGTGTCAACATTGGCCTTGCTGGAGGTGTCTCAGGTGCGGGTAGCACGTATGGTGGCCGCAGCTCGTTATCTGCTCCCTCGCTGGCAAGCCACGCGCAGAGCGGCATGGGGGTTGGGTCGGGTGCCGGCGCTACTCCCGCAACTCCACAGACCATTTCTCGCTGGAGTGGTTCTGTAGCACAGGCTTATACATTGTCCGATATCACAGCGGCACGCCCCAAGATGATCGAAGTCTATCAGCGCATTTGTGGTGACTTTAACTTGACACCTGATAACTCGATCATCGCCGCATTATGCAATACTGCATTCGATATTCCCGAACGCGGACTGGGTGCCTTTGTCCTTCGACAGTTTGGTTTCCGCGAGCGTTTGACAGATCTCAAGGCGGTCCCGGCACTCGAAGCCCTTGCACATGCCTTCCCAAATGCCCCCTTACATACCATTAGCCTGACCTGGGCAGGACTCGGCGACATCTCGGTGAAGGTTTTGGCTGCTTATCTGGAGACGGCGAAAGTGCTGAACGATTTGAATCTCGATGGTAATACCATTGGCCAGGAAGGTGGATTGGCCCTGGCAAGTTCACTTTCTAAGATCACACAGGCGCAGCTCTCAGCTATCCAGGAGCGAGAACAATACCAGCAACAGTTGGCCGCACAGCAGGGCGCCGATCCGTCATTGCTTGCGCCCTCGGCAGCGAAGGCGTTGGAAGGATCATATAGCTTCCGCGCGTTGACTTTGTCATCCAATCCCATTGGCGAATCGGCTGGAATGGCGATTGTGCAGGCATTGACAGGTAGCCCCACGCTCCAAGTCCTAGACTTGAGCGATACCCAGATTGGACCCCACACACTCACGCGCGTTGCTCAAATGATGAAGCGACCATCAGCATTGCTTGAACTATATCTTGATCGACCCATGGTTTCGTCCCTGGGTGAAGAAACCACGATGCACATCGCTGAGGCGATTCCGTACTGCCGTCTCGAGAAGCTTTCCTTGGCGCGTCATCAAATTACAGACACCTCGGTTGCATGGATCGCCGATGGCCTTGCACGAAATAACACAATCACTGAATTGAATCTGCGCGGCAACCGAATTACAATACGAGGTGTAGTCGAAATCGCTCGTGCACTCAAGTCACGCCCAACACCCTGCTTTGTTAACCTCGACTTTAATGATCTAGAATCGGAGCTCTTTGATGAACTGGATGCCGTTTTGGCGGCGCCTGTGCCTGTGGTAGATGGAGTCCCAGGCTGTGTTGTGCAGTTCGACTCAGGTTCGCCGCTTTCCCCTGATGAAACGGATACTTTCCAGCACCAACGGCACTGGCTCGTTTCCCGAGCGGTCGAGCGGGTCGAATAAGTGGAAGCATAAAGCAGCGTTATCATTGTATATGTACATTTATGCCAACAGTGGTTTGTGTTTGTTTGCTATAATAAATGCGTCTCGCTACCGACGCGTAGTTGACTGGAGGAGCACTTGGGCCAACCTCCGGTAAAGTTCGCCACAACCCTCGCCTGTTACGGCGGACACTTTGAAAAACTCCAGTGCATGTGCATGTGACTTGGCCAACCTTTCGAGTGGGGCAAAGGCCAGAGATAGATCGTTATGAAGTTGTGCCATTGTAACCGACCCGCTTTGCTGAGGTACACTCACGGATTCGAGTTCAAAGTCGGCGGAGCCCATACTACTCATCCGTTCAGGAACGAAGTCCGTTCTGCCTTGCTTGCGCTCCGGTTCGGATCTTTGAGGATCATCTTCTTGTGGCGAGAGTTGTGTTTGCGCCAGGGGATGACTTAGACTTGTGACCAGCGCCTCGGAATCCCATAAAGTGGACAGTGAGTAGTCGCCGATCGGATTAATCTGGGTCTGGGGCAAATTGGCTGCACAGCGGTCCACCTTGTTTAACACTATAAAGAAATGCTTGTGCATAGTCTCTGTGAGCGAGACGGTCAATTGGTGAACTGCGTTGCCAATCTGCCATGGAGCTGAAGCATCAAGAACGTACTACAAGGGGATATGGATAGCAAAGCCGAGGAGGGGATGATCATGCGGTCAGGTGAGAGACTGTCTCAGAGAATGCACAAAGAAGGACTTCGAGAGGAATCCCATGAATACTAATGAGCAAGGTGTTTGAGGCCAAGCGTCCTTTCAATATCAACGTACGATGACGACATTCGCTCTCGAGACGAGACCTGGCCAGAATGACTTCATGGCTCCGGAGGCCTCTCGAAAGCGTACATTGATGTGCTGCCGCTCTGACTGCTTCGAAGGTCTCTGTGATGGCGGATGCAAGAAGCTCATGACAGACTCTGTGATGCTGACTCCACCTGTCACCGCAGGAGCTGGTAGCTCAACAACATCTCGGGCTGACCCGGCTTCCTCCTCGGTTTGACACATAAGTCGATGACTTATCAGGCTGGTTTTGCCGGTGCCAACGCAGCCCACAACGACCACCTCGCATGACTGTTCTAATTTCGACATGTGTTGAAGAGGCTGCCTTCTCCCTTCTGCTTGCCTCGGCTCTTCTAGATGGGTGGTCTGTCCCAGAGAATCGTGTCGAATATATCAAGAACCAATCCAGGTGAGATGTTGCGGTTGGGGTGAAGTACCCGACGTCGCCACACCTCTCTCGCTAGTTGCGTAAACCCAGGGTCTCACTGGTCTCCTCGCTGAGCCACCACACTCACGACCCCAGACCAGGCCAGAATGCTGGTTGGGTGGTATGTAGGTCTGAATTGAATTGAATTGAATTGAATTGGATGTGTGCGTTTCGTCCGAGAGGAATGAGTCCAAGATTGATTGATTGATTGATCGATTCTCGTATGTATGTGTGTGCGTGTGCGTGTGCGTGTGCGTGGGTGTGTGCAGACGGAGCTGGGGCGTGCTTGGCCCGATCCATCTGTCCTGGCCCTCGTCCCAATCACTCACTTGGCATGCGCACACTAGCCGTTAGAGAAAAAAACACTGGATCAAGTTGGGAAAATCAGTGGGAGCGTGGATAATTTTGCAGGCGTGTAACTCGTGTGCTGGTGAGTGCTGGAAGTGCTGGATACTACAATTCACTGGATCCTACTGTGATCTTTTTATTTATAGATGGAGTCCACCAACGAAAATGTCTCCGACGTCCAGATCGCCGTAGATTCGTCTGCGCTGGCAACTCCGTCGTCCACAATTGAGCCGTTAATGAAATCGGCCGGTAGCGGTATTGCAACTCCGCGTAGTGCGTTTGCGGCCATCAGGCACGCACATAATACCTGCATAAGTGACAACGCAGGCGCACAGTCACACACCCCGCGAGACCTTAAGGCCAGCGCGAATATCCCTGTTACAAAGTTTGTCAGGTACGTCGGGTCAGAACGACCAGAATACGGGAAGATGGTGAGACTCATGTGTTGTGCTCTACATTCCACAGGAACTCGTCCGGCGTCGTAGATACATCGCATACGCAGTATGCTGTGTCCAATGATTTGAGTTCATCCTCCGTGACATATGCATCGCCTTCCACGTCGCTTTCAGTCACCACTCATAACTCACCTATCACCCTTGACCCCTCCACTATACCCCGCCTGACTTTTCGTTATTAATCTACCATGATTCATTCATTCAAACCTCCAGTCCCGCATTCCTCAAACCAAATGTCAAAGTACCTGAACCCCTTCACTCCCCCAAATCAGAACGCTCGGCCGTTCTGTTCGTAGTGGAGGGTGAGGCGGACGAGAGCTCCCCTAACGGTTCACAGGAAAACGATGAGCCTTCACTCTTCGAGGGAGTTAAGGGAGGTGAGATCCTGTGTCCTATTGAGGAGGATGGAGCATTTGGGTCAAGCAGCAGCGCTGACAATGCTACCAAGGACGAGCAGTTCCAACCCGATGCACAGAAGATCATTGATATCGAAACACTCAGCACTCTACCAGGACTGGAGGGTGAACCATGCGATGATGAGCCCGGGGAAGAAGCAACTGCTCCAGAGCTCACTGCTCAGCCAGCTGCAGCGGCTGTCGATGTCAATACCATTGATGCTGACGACGCCCCTACCGTTGACTTCATCTTAACCATTCCTGATGACTTTACAATCACATTTAACGCCGCAGAGTTTGACGGCCAAAAGCCCACAGAGCCCGTTCGTACTCAGGCAGCCGGTGCCGAGGCAACGGCCCGTCGCAGACTTGCCAAGGCCAAGGCATCTGCGGCCAATGCCTCGTCCACTATCGCCGCCAGCCGAAGCTCCACTCGAGCAAGCTCTTCTTCGACGGCAGCAAGCTCTCGATCGGCTCGCCACTCCATGCCCGCACTTCCATCTACTCGCACGGCATCGAGCTCATCGACCCGCCCATCCTCGTCCACAGTTGCTTTGCGAGCAGAAGTCGCTGATAGCTTCAAGTTTGCCCGAATCTTGCCCTCCTGCCAAGAATATGTCACAATGCTTGAGGGTACGACCAAGCCACATGCCATCCCTGGTAAGGCCAACATGTGGGCAAACGTTCTCCGAAACAAGGATGCTCCTTGGCTGGAGCGAGTGCAGGCACTTACGGAAATCCGAGAATTTATGTTGGACTTCGCTCGCAAGCGTGAGGAGATTACTCAGGGTGGTTGTGCGACTGAATCCGAGGCAGCATCAACTGAGGAGGATGCGCGTGTGGCACCGTCCCAGTCCTCATCTCCGCAGGCATCTACTAATGGCGAATGCGAGGCCGCCAACTATACCCAAACCCATGCCCCCACAAAGCGCATTGGTGAAATCTTTGGTTGCACCTTGGCCACCTGCCTTGCAGTACAGCTAGCGGACTTGCGTTCAGCCGTTGTGACACAAGCTTGCCTCACGGTCGAGACCATTGCGAAGGTCTTGCGCGACTGCTTCGATCCAGTTGCTCAGCGCATCCTCCTAGTTGTCGCTGACTTGGCGAAGGTCACAAAGAAGCCTGTCGCACAAGCGGGGGAGTCGTGCCTCGAGACAATTATCATGAATACGGCTCCTTTGCCATCTCTTTCCTTGCTGATCGACCTTGCGCTTGTTAATCGTAGTGACCAGGTGCGTCGCGTGTGCCTCGACAATCTTGCCCTTGCTGCGTCATCCTGGCCGCGAGGGATCATTGAGCGTCGTCATGAGCATGGTGCTCAGGCAGGCTATCAGTTGCTCTCGAGCCTTGAGGCCCTTGTGCCCCATGCTCTCGCTGACGCATCTGCGGCGGCTCGAGCAAGTGCCCGGAGCCTGGTTGCAGCTCTCTATGCGCGATGGCCTCGCCGAACAAACATCCTCATTACCAGATTGGTCACCTCTTCTGGAGTTAATGTTTCAACAACGGCCGCTGAAGTATGCGAAGAGGAGTCAGAGTCTGTTGGAGTTCCAGTGGGTGCACGGAACCTCACTACAGGTGCTCCACCTGTCATCTCCTCGGCATCCTTCAAGGCACTCGCTAGCCAGCTTCCTCAGGCTCCATTCGCAGCGCTGATCCTCGCAAACACTAGCGGATCGTTCCTCTCGCCGGTAGCTTCGGCGCGTAACGCCAAGCGCATGAGCATCAACGGAACGCCAGCTACTGCCTCCGCAACTGCAACTCCCCGACCAACCCCAATGGTTACCGTGCCTGATTCGCCTGCCAGTGAGGAAGATGGTCTCGAGCCTGCTCCTCCCGCCACGTCGCTTGCCTCCCCATCTGCCATTCGCGCCGCGGCTATTAGCACTTTGGGAGATGTCGCAGTGCTCTCGCCCCGACGAACTCCCAAGGTCTGCACGTTTGGCCAAGAGGCTGCTAACAACGCGAAGTCTGCTGAAGAACCCATCAATGACAATGAGACGATGCCTCGAATTAATCTCGAGATTGCCTTTGAAGCAACAACTACTGACGATGCTGCAAATGTAAACACGTCATGTGTCGCCCTAGCCTCTGAGTCCGCGATGCCTGCTTCTACACATGAACGAACTCCCAATCGACGGCTCACCGCATCGGCTGGTAGCACGGATGAGCGAGCTCGTTTGCGTGAGTTCATGATGAAGCGGGAACTGACACGAATGCAGAAGGAGATCCATGTTCTGAAGGCTGGAGAGGTTCTGCCAGGTCTGGCTGAAGAGCTCAGTCAGCGTCGCGAGAGCCTTCCAGAGGTTGGTGCCACCCTGCAACTTGCCCTCTCTCCAGCTAAGCAGGTTGTTGACCGCATTATGGGCCCTACCGGAAGCTCAACAGATCGCCTTGGTAGCTCGTACCAGTCGCGTGGTTCGGTTTCGTCCACGGGCTCCACTCCTCGTCAGCCTGTTGCGACATCTGCCCGAACTTCAGCCGCCAGTGCTCGGAAAATGGAGATCTTGGCACGACGTGCCAAGATGATGCGTGCTCCCTCTCTCCAGAGAGTCGAGAATGAGGCTGCTGAGCTGATTAAGGCGGACCGTGAGGCTGCGCTTCTCGCAGAGATGCATGATCTCGAGCTTCAGTCTCGCTTGATTAAGGAGCTCCGTGCAGCCACGAAGGAGCGTCGCATCGCTCAGAAGCTAGAAGAGCGGTGGGGCAAGAGCGGTGCTGGCTCGCCCCTGACTACTCCCCAGAAAGCAATTCGCAAGAGTAGCCACGAGGGTTTCAAGGACTGGATCGCACGCCAGAAGCAAGAGTATCAGAAGCTCAAGGCTCGTCAAGCCGAGTTGCAACAGCTTGCCCAGAACGATACCTCTTCTGAGACGAGTGACCTCGACCATGAGCTTATCGTTGCTGAGTCAAAGCGCATTGAGCGTCATCTCCGCGAAATGGAATCGTTGAATGAGATCATCGCTGAGGAGGAGGAGCAAGAGGAGGAACAGACTCCCATCCAGGCTCAGCCCGCCAATGTCGAGGCTGTTGAGAACGTCGAGGCTGGTGAGACCGTGGCTCCAGCAGTCGAGAGCTTTGCGAAGCCAAGCGCTGAGAACTCTGATGAAGAGTATGAGACCGTCGACGTCATCATTAAGCATGGCAATGTGTTCACGACCATGTCCATCCCTGTTGTGCCGGAGAGTGACGATTCACTCGTCGAGGTCGAGAACGAGCAGCCCCAGCATGTCGCTCCTGCTACAGATCCCGCAGTAGTCACTCCCGTTGCCACTCACCCTACGACGGATGTGTTTGAGGCGTCAGCCTTCAACTTTACACCAAAGAAGATGGCCTCTGCTAACGTTGTTGAGAATGTCGCGTCCCCTTCTCCAGTTGTAAAGGAGAAGATCTCTCAGTTGAAGGCGAAGCCTGAGGAGGTTGATGAAGTGCTGAAGCCCCTCATTGACCTCTGTGGAGAGATGGACAACATGGAGGAGGAGTGGAAGCAAGAGACTGAAAGACTGGTCAAGGCCCAGCGGGATGCCGCGTCACAACTAAAGACGCAGCTCTTGAATGTCGCCTCCAACCTCGGTGTCACCGCCGACGAGTCTCGCAAGCCGAAGAATGTCAAGTCGTCTAAGTCATCTAAGGCGAAGGCCCCCCAGGTCGCGACTCCTCCAAGCAAATGTAAGGTCCAAGAGCAGTTTGCTTTGTCTCCTCTCAGGTTCGATGTTCCAGACACAGGAATAACTGCTACACCTAGCTCCGGCAAGCCCAGCAAGCCCTCAATTGCAACTCCAGCTGAAGTCCCTGCCTCTGCTTCGCGCGCTGCTAAATCCCCCAGTGCTCGATTATGCGGTTGGAGTGTTGGCAAGCCTGAACTTGTGCTCGCGGAGCTTGATGCAACCTATCGTGAGGAAGGACTTAATCCTGCTCCTGTCCCTGATACACCTGCAGGCGATCGTGGTGTTGTCCGTGATCCCAACAGTGCACGTCGTGCGACATCTTATAGCGGTCTCTCCGAGGCACCTGCAATGCCCCTTCCTTCCATGGCAGAAGCCGTTGCTGAGGAGAACATCCCTAGCGATCAAGAGAACTGCGGCCATCCCCGTGCCCCAGTTATCTCCATCAGCGCAGAGGAGTTTGATGCACGCGTTCTCAAGGAGCTTGAACTCAACGACAGCTGCAAGACGGAGGATCTCACATCAACGTGTGCTCAGGGAGAGGCTGATCAAGTGTCTCTCAGCGAAACAGCTGAGCTCGCTCAGATTGTCCGGGCCGATCTCTTGAATCGAGAATGCTCTCCTGCAGAGATCCGACATGGCTCCTCTCAGGCAGCGGATGAGCGCCCATGGGAAGCTCCCATCGTTCCTGCTTCTCCCGAGGAGATCAAGGAGAGTATCCGACGGCTCATTACTCCTCCTCATGCTTCATCTTCATCAGTTGCTGCTATCATTTCCACCTCACCAAATGCTCGTGATCTGTTCCCAAGCGAACCGGAACCTGTCCTCTCTGAGGCCAACCCCAAGAGTGGCTTGAACAAGGCTCCTGAAGAGGCGTCTGCCGAAGTCAAGGCACAGCCTGTTGACCACGTCGAAGCCGAAATCACTCCTAAACGTCGTTTCGACTTCGCAGTGTTGATGGGTAAGTCCATTGTATCCATGCTCCTCATTTGCGGCATGGCTTATCTGGTAATCATGACTGGATCACAGTCTGTACGCCACGATGATGTTACCCCAGTTCCCAACTTCGAGGACTTCGCTCCTTACACGTCCAAGATGATTGGTCTGAACAAGCCTTATATTCTTCGCGAGGTCTCCGACCGATACAAAGAAGCTGTGGAAGCGTTCAAGGGATGGACCGACGCATTCGCAAACGAGATTGCAACGTACATGGCTGAACTCGAGAGAGAGGCTGAAGCTCTTGGCGAGACTGCGGACTCTCTCGTTTCGATGGATGCTGAGGCGGAGGCTCGCAACCTTGCTGAGGAAGAGGCACGTATCCGCGCTGAGGAAGAGGCACGCATCCGTGTTGAGGAAGAGGCACGCGTCCGAGCTGAGGAAGAGGCCCGCATTCGCGCTGAGGACGAGGCACGCATCCGTGCTGAGGAAGAGGCTCGTATCCGAGCTGAGGAAGAGGCCCGCATTCGCACTGAGGAAGAGGCACGCATCCGTGCTGAGGAAGAGGCTCGTATCCGAGCTGAGGAAGAGGCCCGCATTCGCACTGAGGAAGAGGCACGCGTCCGCGCTGAGGAAGAGGCTCGTATCCGAGCTGAGGAAGAGGCCCGCATTCGC
>Ga0180217_1000552_pt1 | contig 57542 bp, 48 predicted proteins | sample eDN3rd37CBELigOP_FD_128521 | JGI IMG/M metagenome (GOLD analysis project Ga0180217, IMG submission 128521) | Enriched Organic Plus compost microbial communities from Emeryville, California, USA - eDNA 3rd pass 37_C BE-Lig OP (version 2) (version 2) ...
GGAAAAAATCGCGCCCGGCACCATCCGGTCGCTCGAAGCGACGGGCGCGGGCAATGATCCGCGCCTGATCCGCAAGGCTGTGGCCGAAGCCAAGCGGCGAGGATACCGGTGAAGGGGTGACGATGATGGCGATTGAACTGCTCTTTTTCGCTTTATTGGCCGCGACCGTGGCGTTGGTGGCGTGGCCGCTGTGACCGCGTGTCCCTGCTGCGGCGGTGCACTGGGCTTGCCGGTGACGGCCATGGCCTTGTTCGACGCGATCTATGCCGATGATCCTGACGGCGGGCCATCCAAGCTCGCATGTATCGCGATCTGCGCGAGGCCGTCACCAATCTGAATGATACGCTGGGACGCAGCGGCGTTATCGTGCTGTACGATGGCCGCGCAAAAGGCTGGCGGCTGGAAATCCTCGAAGGAGAGGCGGGTGATCTCATGCCCCTGCTGCCACAGGCCGTCACGCGATCCTGACGTTGTTGCGGTCGGCTTAGCCATCGGGGCAACCCGGCTTGAGCGCCGCCTGCTTGAAGCTGTCTGGCGTGGAAAGGGTGCGCCGGTTTCCACTGCCGTGATGGTCGGGGCGATGTATCGCGACTGCGACATGCCTAGCGATCCGGCAACCGGCTTCAAGGTGACGCTTTGTCATCTGCGCAAGAAGCTGCGTGGAACCGGGTACAAAATCGAGAATGTCGGCTATGCGCAGGGGTACATGCTGAGGCGGACGGCCTGAACGCCGGGGTCGCTGCCGAGAAACCCTGATCGGCAGTCTGCCCGGTGTCTGCCTTGGCGGCGAAACGGCACCGTCTGTTGCCGGTGGCAGTCGCGATGACGGGACATCGCAACCAGACAGCGCGGGCGATCTTGTCACGGGTCCAATCCCGATAAAGTCGCCGCCAAGGCACGGATGAGATTGTGCCAGCGCCGGGGCGTGGTCAAATGTTGCGACTGACGCATCGTCGTTGCGATTTTGCCCATATGCGCGCAGTCACAAGCCCGCTACGAAATCACGCCAACTGCTGAACTGGCGCTGAACTGACAAACAGATCGGTTGTGGTATTTCGACTTAAGCTGTTGATTTTGTTGGCGCACCCGACAGGATTCGAACCTGTGACCTCTGCCTTCGGAGGGCAGCACTCTATCCAGCTGAGCTACGGGTGCATCCGGATATGATGCCCTCTTAGACGATCAGGCACCGCGCATCAACGGGTCGTGTCGAGGAAGGGCGTGTTTGTCGACATGGCGTGCCGTCCTGCGAAAGCACAGATATATCGTCTTCGGATCGCTCTGGGATATTGATTATATAAGCAGGCTTATCATATAGGGGGCTTATTAAACCGAACGGAACCATGATGCCGCCGGACGAGACAGACCGCCTGGGCTTCCTCCTGCACGACGCGGCGCGCCTGCTGCGTCGCTCGTTCGAGAGGCGCGCAGAGCGGCACGGGCTGTCGTCGGCGCAGTGGCGGCTCGTCGTGCGCGTGTTCAAGGAAGAGGGCGTCACGCAGGCGCGGCTGGCCGAACTGCTCGAGATCGAGCCGATCAGCGTTTCGCGGCTGATCGACCGGATGGAGGAGGCCGGCTGGATCGAGCGGCGGACCGATCCCGGCGACAGGCGGGTGCGCATGATCCATCTCACCGCCCGCAGCCGGCAGATCTTCGACGACATGCGGTCAATGGCTGCCGACGTGTATGACGCGGCACTTGCCGGCCTCGATGCCGATACGCGCCGGACGACCATCCGCGGCCTCAAGGCCATCATCCAGAATCTTTCCGTCGACGACCAGACGGCCGCCGCCCCATCTGCGAAAAAGGCTTCCCGAAATGAGTAGCGCCTCCCTGAACGTTGCCAATGCCAATGACGAGCAGGCAGCCGGAACCGAAGCACGCCGGCAGGAGCCGACCGTACTCGCACCAGAACCCGTCGCCGCGCCTCAGCCGAAGCCGAAGCGCCGGCGCGGCCGCCGCTGGGGGCTGATGCTGGCGCTGCCTCTTCTGCTTGCCGCCGGCGGCGCATATTTCTGGGCGGCGGGCGGCCGCTATCAGGAAACCGACAATGCCAATGTGCGCCAGGCACGCATCTCGATCGTCTCGGATGTCTCGGGGCGCATCGTCGAGAGCCATGTCGCGGACAACGCGGCGGTCAAGGCCGGCGATGTCCTGTTCGTGGTCGACCCGGCTCCCTACCGCATCGCGCTCGCCCAGTCGGAGGCGGCCCTTGCCTCGGCACGGCTCCAGGTCGAGCAGTTGCGCGCGGCCTTCAGCCAGGCGCAGGCCAAGGCCAAGACCGCCGGCAACGATGTCAGCTATTTCCGCGACCAGCTCGCGCGGCAGAAGGGCCTTGCCGACAAGGGCGTGGCGACTAGGGCCCTGCTCGATGATGCGGCGCGCAACCTGCGCACGGCCGAGGATGCGAAGGCGGTCGCCGACGAGGCGGTGACGAGCGCGCTCGCCGCGCTCGGCGGCGATGCCGGCATCGCGACCGACAGCCATCCGGCCGTGCTCGCTGCGATCGCCACCCGCGACAAGGCGGCCTACAATCTGGCGCAGACGACGGTGACCGCGCCGGCCGATGGCGTCCTCTATCAGGCGGCCTCGTTCCAGAAGGGCCAGTTCGTGGCTGCCGGGTCGCCGATCTTCGCCCTTGTCGAGACCGGCAATAGCTGGATCGACGCCAATTTCAAGGAAACCCAGCTCACCCATATGCAGCCCGGCCAGACCGCCGAAATCTGGATCGACGCCTTTCCCGACCGGCCGCTGAAGGCGACCGTCGAGGCGATCGGCGCCGGCACCGGCGTGGAGTTCTCGCTGCTGCCGGCCCAGAACGCCACCGGCAACTGGGTCAAGGTCACGCAGCGCATTCCCGTCCGGCTCAAGGTCGAGACCTCGGACGATCTGGCGCGGCTGAGGACAGGCATGAGCGCGCTGGTCGAGGTCGACACCGGCCATGCGCGCGGCTTCGGCGGGCTGGTGCCGAGCGCCTTCGCCGGCGCGGCGAAATAGGCGATGCCGGGACGCCACGCAGCGTCTTCCCGTCCGCAATCGTCTGGAAACAAATGAGATAGATCCCGGCTCCTTCCCGTCACCCGCGCGCATTCTGGCGATGCGCGGGAGCAGATGGGCCGCCGGCGATCCACCGAGGTTGGTGCGATGAGCACAGCGACGACATCCCCCGCCGATATTCCCCATCGCGGCCTGATCACCATCGCGATCATGCTGGCGACGATCATGCAGGTGCTGGACACCACGATCGCCAATGTCGCGCTGCCCACCATGACAGGCGACCTCGGCGCCAGCCAGGACACGATCAACTGGGTGCTGACCTCCTACATCGTGGCGGCGGCGATCATGACGCCGGTCACCGGCTGGCTGTCGGACAGGGTCGGGCGGCGCGAGCTGTTCCTCATCTCCATCATCGGCTTCGTCGCCAGCTCGATGCTCTGCGGCATCGCCTGGAGCCTGGAGGCGATGGTGGTGTTCCGCGTGCTGCAGGGACTGTTCGGCGCGGCCATCGTGCCGCTGTCGCAGACCTTCCTGCTCGACATCAACCCGAAGGAGCGCCACGGCCAGGCCATGGCCATCTGGGGCGCGGGCATCATGATCGGCCCCATCATCGGCCCCACGCTCGGCGGCTGGCTGACGGAGACGCTGAACTGGCGCTGGGTCTTCTTCATCAACCTGCCGGTGGGCATCATCGCCTTCATGGGCTGCGCCACCTATCTGCCGAAGGTGGCGCAGCGGCTGCGCGGCTTCGATTTCTTCGGCTTCGCGATGCTGTCGCTGGGGGTGGGCGCCATGCAGCTCATGCTCGACCGCGGCGCCGAGGTCGACTGGTTCGCGGCGGCCGAGATCTGGATCGAGCTTTGCCTGTCGATCACCGGCTTCTGGGTGTTCACCATCCATCTCATGTCGGCGAAGGACACCTTCATCGACCCGCGCATCTTCACCGACCGCAATTTCGTCACCGGGCTGGTCTTCATCTTCGTGGTCGGGGTGATCCTGCTGGCGAGCCTCGCGCTTCTGCCGCCGATGCTGTCGCGGCTGTTCAACCATTCGACCACGCTGACCGGCATCGTCATGGCGCCGCGCGGCGTCGGCACCATGATCTCAATGGTCCTCGTCGGACGGCTGGTGCAGAAGATGGACCCGCGCGCGCTGGTCGTGACCGGCCTGCTGCTGACGGCATGGTCGCTGCACATGATGATGAACTTCACGCTGCAGATGGACGACCACCTGATCATCGTGTCGGGCGTCGTGCAGGGGCTCGGCCTCGGCCTCGTCTTCGTGCCGCTGTCGACCATGGCCTTCGCGACGCTGGCGCCGGAGTTCCGCACCGACGCGACCGCGCTGTTCAGCCTGGTGCGCAATATCGGCTCCTCGATCGGCATCTCCATCGTGACGGTGCTGCTGACGCGCAACGTCCAGATCAACCATGCCGAGCTGGCGGCGTTCATCACGCCCTACAATCCCAACGTGCTGATGGCCTCGCCGGCGGCCGCGGCGGGCGATCCGGCCGCGCTCACGCAGATCGACCAGCTCATCCAGCAGCAGGCGTCGATGATCGCCTATGTGGACGACTTCAAGCTGATGCTGATCGTCACACTGGTGGCGATTCCGCTGGCGCTGCTCTTGCGCAAGCCGGCTGCCGTGCCTGCCGGAGCGCCGGCGGCCGCCCATATGGACTGAGGCGCCGAGGCTGGACAATTTTCCGCCTGCGTCCAATATTTGCCGCCTGCCCGGCCCAGAGCCTGAGCGGGACGATCGTCGTGTGATCGTCATCGATCGGGCGTAGGCAATTGTCGGGGCCACAGGAGGTGGCGGGGATGCGCGGGGCTGATGCTTTTGTGAAGGTGCTGCGGCGCTGGCTGATGCCTTGCGCCGTCGCCTGTTTCGCCTCTCTCGCAATCGGCGCGCAGGCGCAGACATTCGATCCGCTGCTCGACATCCGCATCGCCGAAAAGGTCGAGGCGGGCGAGGTCCAGCAGGCGATCGCGCTGATCGACGCGGCGCTTGCGGAGGCCGGCGACGATTTTCGCCTGCGGCGGGATCTTCTGTCGCGCAAGGCGGCGCTGCTCCACGACGCCGGCCGCTTTGCCGAAGAGGCGGCGACGCTTGGCGCGCTGCGAGATTTGATGGTCGTACAGGCGGGCGAAACCGCGCCGGACCTGCCGCCCGTCCTTGCGCGCCTTGCCGAAGCGGGCGAGCGCATTCCCGATCCCGCGGTGACGCTGGATGCGCTGGCGGCGACGCTCGACATTCTGGTGGCCGCCGGACGGGCGGAGGACGGCGAGGCGGTCGCTGCGCGGCTGGATGCGCTGGCGGAAGCGGCGCCGGAGGTGGCGGTGGCGGACGAGGCGGCGCAGGCCGCCGAGGAATTTCGCCGCGCGCGCGACGAGACGGGACGCGGCCCCTTCGCGGTGGACCCGGAGCAGGGTTTCACCACGGTCAGGATTTTCTATGCCACCGACCGCGCCCGCAGCGGCGCCGAGGAGCCGAACGAATTCTATGGCGGCGCGCGCGGCGCCGCGCTCGAAATGGGCACGGCCGAAGTCTCGATCCCGCCGCGCCACCTGCCCGGCAAGATCGAGCGGCCGTCGATCTGGACGCTGGAGTTCCGCGAGGATCCGGGCCGCCATGTGGTGCTGAGATCGGTCACGCCGCAGCCGGCCGATGCGGTGTTCGGCACCATGCGTGACCAGTTGGCGCAGAACGGCTCGGACGCGGCCTTCGTCTTCGTGCATGGCTTCAACGTGCCGTTCAGCGAGGCCGCGCAGCGCACCGCGCAGATGGCCTATGACATGAATTTCGACGGCGTGCCGATCCTCTATTCCTGGCCGTCGCGCGGCTCGCTGCTGAGCTATATCGCCGACACCGCGGTTGTGAATCTCAGCGGCCGGCGGCTGACGCTGTTTCTGGAAGACGTGGTGAAGAAGTCGGGGGCGAAGCGTATCCACCTCATCGCCCATTCCATGGGCAACCGCGCCATGACCGACGCGCTCGAGCTTTATGCGCTGCGCCATCCGGGCCAGCCGCCGGCCTTCGACCAGGTCCTGTTCACCGCGCCGGACCTCGATGCCGGCCTCTTTTCGGCGATGGTGCAGACCATCCGCCCCGTCGCGCAGCGCGTCACGCTCTATGCCTCGGACAAGGACTGGGCGCTTGCCGTCTCGCGCCGTATCCATGGCGATGCCGCGCGCGCCGGGCAGGGCGGCAAGGGCATCGTCCATTCGGCCGAGGTCGATTCCATCGACATGACCAGCATCGGCGACGACATGCTGGCGCACAGCTACTACGCCAACAATCCCTCGGCGCTCACCGACATATTGGCGCTGTTCTGGCGCGACGCGCCGCCCGAGGCGCGCTGCGGCATGGAGCGCACGACGGGCGACAATGGCGACTACTGGACCTATTCGCCGGACCAGTGCGACAGCAATGCGCTTCTGTCGACCCTGTCGATGCTGCGCCGGGCCAGCATCGTCAACATCGCCGACGCGCGCGCCTTCATGAACCGCTTCATCATGCCGGCGACCGCCGATCCCGACGAGCGCTCGCGGCTGGAGCGGGCGCTGGAGCGGCTGTTCGGCCGGTGAGGCCGCTGGCACAACGGTCCGCGCTTTAAGCATCGCGTGCACATGCGCTACACCGGTTCCGGCATTCGCGAACCGGAATCGGCCCCATGAACCAGACACCTCCCGCCGGCAGCCTCCTCGACAGCCTGCGGCCCGCCGCGCGGCAGGCGCCGGAAAGCGGCATCGTCACGCTGGCCAATTACGGCCGCAGCCGGCAGGGCGTCATTCCGCTATGGGCGGGCGAGGGCGACCTGCCGACGCCGGACTTCATCTCGCGCAAGGCCGCCGATGCGCTCGCCGCCGGCGAGACCTTCTATACCTGGCAGCGCGGCGTGCCCGACCTGCGCGCGGCGGTCGCCCGCTATCACGAACGCCATTTCGGCGGCAGTTTTTCGCCTGAGGAGTTTTTCGTCACGGGCGGCGGCATGCAGGCGATCCAGCTTGCCTTGCAGGCAGTGGCCGGCGCGGGCGACGAGGTGATCTATTTCACGCCGGCCTGGCCAAACTTCGCCGGCGCGGCAGGCGTCGCGGGCATCGATGCCGTGCCGCTGCAGCTCACCGAGGGCGCGGCGGGCTGGACGCTCGACATTGACGCGCTGCGGGCGGCGATCACGCCGCGCACGCGGGCATTGTTCGTCAATACGCCGTCCAACCCGACCGGCTGGACCGCCGATATCGAAATGCTAAGCACGCTGCTCTCGATCGCCCGCGAGCTGGGCCTCTGGATCATCGCCGACGAGATCTACACGCAGTTCTATTATGAGGGCCTGCGCGCGCCCTCCTTCATGGACATCATGGCGCCGGAGGACCGTATCCTCTTCGTCAACACCTTCTCCAAGAACTGGGCCATGACCGGCTGGCGCATGGGCTGGATCAGGGCGCATCCGTCGCTCGGGCAAGTGGTGGAAAACCTCATCCAGTATTCGACCTCCGGCGTGCCGGCCTTTCTCCAGCGCGGCGCGGTCGCGGCACTGGACGAGGGCGACGGCTTCGTGGCCGGGCAGGTGGAGCGGGCCCGGCGGGCGCGCGACATCGTCTGCGCGGCGTTGGCCGGTACCGGCAGGGCGCGCTTCGCGCCGCCGCAGGGCGCTTTCTACCTGTTCTTCGCCATCGACGGCGTCGAGAATTCCTATCGCACGGCCTTCCGCATCGTCGACGAGGCCGGCGTCGGCGTCGCGCCCGGCACGGCTTTCGGCGCCGGCGGCGCGGCGCATTTCAGGCTGTGCTTTCACCGCCGGCTCGACCAGGTGGAGGATGCCGCGCACCGTCTGGCGCGCTGGATTTCCGCGCGCTGATCGGTCAGTGCCCGACGACGATGCGCAGGTTCTTCAGCCCGACGCGCTGCGCGATCGAATAGAGTTTCGCGGCATTCGCGGTGTCGAGGCGCACGCAGCCGGCGGATGCCGGGCGGCCCAGCCGGCTGGTCTGGGTGGTGCCGTGCACGGCGAAATTGCCGCTGTAGAAGATCGCATAGGGCATCGGCGCATTGTTGTAGCGGCTGGAGCGGTGGTTCTTCGACAGCCACTTGGCGGTCCAGCTTCCGCGCGGCGTCACCTTGCCCTTGCGCGCGGTGGAGACGCGCCATTTGTGCTTGACCACGCCATTGTGCACCACAGTCATCGTCTGGTCGGAAATACTGACGCGCGCCACGACATTCGCAGCCGAAGCAGCCACAGGCATGCCGGCGAGCAACGCCAGCGTGATACCAAGACAGGCGACGAGCTTTCGCATGTTCCTACCCCGCTCCACCGTTCGATCATCGACGGATAGCCACGAAAGGCTTCGTTCGGGTGAACGCGCAGGGTGAATCGGGTCTTGCGTAACCTGTTAAAATAGAAGGGCGGCGCAGTGCGCCGCCCTTTTTCCTTGCGGATGCTCCCGGATCAGAACATCGGCGGGTAGGGGCGGCCGCCGCGGTCGAGCGTGATCCAGCGGGTCTCGGTGAAGGTCTCCAGCGACCAGCGGCCGCCATGCTTGCCGACGCCGGAAGCCTTGAAGCCGCCGAAGGGCACATGCGGCTCGTCGTTCACCGAGGAGCAGTTGATGTGGCAGTTGCCCGTGTCGAGCTGGTTGACGACGGCGAGGCCGCGCGCCTCGTCGCGGGTCATGACGCCGGCCGACAGGCCGTATTCGGTGTCGTTGGCGATCTGGACCGCTTCCTCGTCGGTGCGGAACGGGATCACCGGCACCACGGGACCGAAGGTCTCGTCCTGGTAGAGCTTCATGTCCGGCGTGACACCGGTCAGGATCGTCGGCTCGACGAAGCGGCCCTCGATCTTGCCGCCCAGCACCACCTTCGCCCCTTTTGCGATGGCATCCTCGAGCTGCTCCTTTACCTTGGCGACCTGCTTGTCGTTGATGAGCGGGCCGATGATGTGCTCCTTGCTCTTGGTCGGGTCGCCGACCTTGAGCTTCGACGCGCGGTCCACGAACTTCTTGAGGAAGTCGTCGAAGATCTTCTCGTGCACCAGCACCTTCTCGACCGACATGCAGATCTGGCCCTGATGCATGAAGGAGCCGAAGTTCGCCGCCTGGGTGGCGCGCTCCATCTCGGCGTCTTCCAGCACGATCAGCGAGTCCTTGCCGCCGAGCTCCACGCAGCACTTCTTGAGATGCGCGCCGGCCTTGGCCGCGATCTGGCGGCCGACCGCCGTCGAGCCGGTGAAGGAGATGCCCTTCACATAGGGATGCTCGATCAGCTCGTCGCCCACCTCGCGCACATTGTCGCGCGAGCAGGTGACGACGTTGAACACGCCCTTGGGCAGGCCGGCTTCCTCGAAGATCTCGGCGAAGAGCAGGCCGCCGAGATAGGGCGTCTCCTCGGACGGCTTGAGCACGATCGTGTTGCCGGCGACCAGCGGGAACAGGAAGCCGCGCGCGGTGAGGATGCAGGGGAAGTTCCAGGGGCTGATGACCGACACCACGCCCATCGGCCGGCGCACGGCCATGGAGACCTTGCCGTATTCCGACGGCATGACCTCGCCGATCGGGTTCCAGACCGAGGCTGCCGCCGCCTCGAAGACCTCCGTCACATAGCCGGTCTCGAACATGCCCTTGCCGAACCAGCCGCCGCCCTCGGCCTGGATCGCGTCGATGATCTCCATCTGGCGGCGCTGCCAGATCTCGGCCGCCTTGTGGATATAGTGGGCGCGCTTGGAGAAGGGCAGCTTCGACCATTCGGGGAAGGCGGCATGGGCGGCCTCGATCGCCGCGGCCGTCTCGGCGCGGCCGGAATCGGGCACCTCGGCCCAGACCGAGCCGTCGGCCGGGTTGTAGTCCTTGAACGTCTTCTTGGTGGCGGACCATCCGCCGCCGATGAACATGCCTTCGAATACACGTGCCATGGCCTATGCCTCCTTGTGCTCTTTCCGCTTGAGCGCGGATTCTTGATTGGTCTTACGCGGATCGTCCCCTGTGGACCATCCTTCGGGCGAAAAGTTGAAGACGGTGAGCCGCTTGCGCTGCCGGGCCGTGTAAGCGGCCTGGATTTCCGCCGCGCGCGAGGCGAGCCGGGTGAGGTCGAGACCGTCATCGCCGGCTTCCGACGCGATGGGCTCCTCTTCCTCGATCAGCACGCCCTGGCTGTTGTGGCCGAGCATCGGCGGCGTGTCGTCCTCGACCTTCGGGGCTTCGGGTTCGGCCGGGGCGGCGGTTTCCTCGCGCTCGCGGCGTTCTTCCTCGAACAGCCGCACCCGCGCCGTCAGCGTGGCGTCGCGATTGGCCGAGAGGTGGCGGCGCAGCCGCTCGCCGGCATGCCGGGCAAGCTCATCGATGGAGCCCGGCTCCGCCGGCGCTTCATGCCGCGCGGGCGGGATCGCCATCGCCTGTTCCGGCTTCACTGCCGGCGAAGGTTTCTCCCGCCGGAAGGACGAGACATGCGTGCGCATCCGGGCGCCGGCATTTGCCGCCAGCGCTTCATAGTCCATTCGCTCGGCGGCGACTGGCGGCGGTGGCGCCGACAGCGGCGCGGCAGGCTGCGGCGGTTCAGTCGTCGCGGGGCGCGGAGTCCGCTGGGATTGAAGATGCTCGCGCAGGCGCCGGTCGGCGCTGGCGATCATGGAGGCGATGTCATTGTCATCGCGCACCGGCTCCGCACGAGGTGCGGGTGTTGCGGCGTTCGGTGTGACCAACGCGGCGGGCAGCGCCGCGGGCCGGCGTGCGGCAAGATGTTCCTTCAGGCGCCGGTCGGCACCTGCCACCAGCGCGGCGATGTCGAGTTCGACCGGAGCGCGCGCGGCAGCCGGCGCCACGTTGACGAAGGGCAGCGGCGTCGGGGTTACCGCCTCAGCGGCGTCCTGCTTCGATGCCGGCAGGGCCTTGCGCCGGGCGGTGAGATGCTCCGACAGGCGCGTCGCGGCGCGTTCGGCAAGCACTCCGGCGGTCTCCGCGACCGCCCTTGCATCGTCCGCCGCGCGTGGTTTCCGGGGTGCAGACGGTTGCGGGGCCGGCGCGGGCATCTCCACCGCATCCCACGGGTCGCGCTCGAGCATGGGGTCGTAGCGGCCCTCGAAGGCGCTCGGCACCACGGCATCGCGGCGCAGCGCGCGGATGAAGGCGGCGTGGATGCGGCCGGCGCGCTCCGCCAGCTTGCCCATCAGCCGGCTCATCGCGTCGAGCGCCGCCGGCAGGGCGAAGGGAGCAGGCAGGCGGATATCGCTCTTTTTCACGCCGCGCGCGGCAGGCGATGCCCTGCCGCCGAGATAGGCATTCACCACCGCCGGGTCGTTCATCAGCGCGATCGCCGTGTCCTCGCCGGTGATCAGCCCGTTCTCGATCAGATAGCCGCGCCGCGCGATCTTGAGGCTCAGCCGGGCGTTCTGCTCCACCAGCAGGATGCCGACGCCGGTCGCGGCCACGGCCGCGAGCGACTTGAACAGTTCCTTGCTGAGCAGCGGCGACAAGCCCAGCGAGGGCTCGTCCAGCATGAGGATGTCGGGGCGCGACATCAGCGCGCGGCCGATCGCCACCATCTGCTGCTCGCCGCCGGACATGGTGCGCGCGATCTGCTTCTTGCGCTCCGCAAGGCGCGGGAACAGCGTGTATATCTGCGCCAGCGTCTCCGCTTCCTGCGCACGCGCGCGCTGCGCGAAGGCGCCGAGCTGGAGGTTTTCGGCCACGGTGAGATCGCCGAAGATGCCGCGCCCTTCCGGCACCAGCGCGATGCCTTCCTCGACGATCCGGTGCGGCTTCATGCCGGTGATCGTGCGCCCGTTCATGACGATCTCTGTGCCGGGCGCGACCGGCACCATGCCGGCCACCGCCTTGAGCAGGCTCGACTTGCCGGCGCCGTTGGCGCCGAGGATGACGCATATCTCGCCCTTCTCGACCGTGGCGGAAACGCCGTCGAGCGCGATGTGCCGTCCATAGCGGACGCCGAGATTGCGGATTTCAAGCATCGTCGTCGTCACCCAGATATGCGCGCACGACCTCGGGGTCGGAAAGCACGTCCTCGACACCGCCTTCGGCGATCTTGCGGCCGGTGTTCATTACCACGCAGCGGCCGCACAGCGATCGTATCGCATCCATGACATGTTCGACCATGATGATCGTGCGGCCCTCGCGCCCGAGCTTCTCGATCAGCGCAATGCCGATCTGGAGCTCGCTCGGATTGAGCCCGGCCAGCCATTCGTCCAGCAGCAACACGCGTGGGTCGGCGGCGAGCGCCCGCGCCAGCTCCACCCGCTTCTGGTCGATATAGGTCAGCGCCGAGACGGGCATCCGGCCGCGGCCGGCGAGGCCGACCAGATCGAGCAGGCCGCGTGCAAGCTCGTGCGCCTCATGGCCCCACAGCCTGCGGTGGCCGAACACCGCGCCCGCCATCACGTTCCGCTCGGCATCGAGCGAGGGCAGCACACGCACGAGCTGGAAGGTGCGGGCGATGCCCTTGCGCGCGATCTGGTGCGCGGCCATGCCGGAGATGCGCTCGCCGGCCAGCCGGATCTCGCCATCGGTGGGCGAGAGCGCGCCGGAGATCAGGTTGAGCATGGTGGTCTTGCCCGAGCCGTTCGGCCCGATGAGGCCGATCACCTCGCCCTCGTTGACGTCGAAGGAGACGTCGTTGACCGCGACCAGCCCGCCGAACTGCTTGCGGGCATGGCTGACGGAGAGGACCGGCGCGCTCATGGCCTTGTCTCCGGCGTGGGCGCCCCATGTTGCCCCCCTCTGGCCTGCCGGCCATCTCCCCCACAAGGGGGGAGATCGGCTGTGACTTCGACCTTCGCCAGTCGCTGGAGGTTAGCGAAAGCAGATATGAAGGCCGATCTCCCCCCTTGTGGGGGAGATGGCCGGCAGGCCAGAGGGGGGCGCGACGAAACGCGGCAGGTCATCGCCAGTCTCATGCCCGCTCCTCCGCCGTCGCTCGTGCGTGTTCCACCGGCTTGCGGGTGCGGAACTTCGTCCACAACTGCTCCAGCCGTCCGGTCACGCCGTTCGGCAGCAGGTAGACGATGGCGAAGAAGGCGAGGCCGATGACGATCGAGGTGTGGTTGGGGAAGCGCGCCGAGATGAAGTCCATGGCGATGGTGAACGGGATGACACCCACCAGCGGCCCCCACAGCCGCCGCGTGCCGCCGAGCAGCGACATGATGACGACGAGGAAGGAGATCATCGGATTGAAGGCGGACGGCGGCTCGATATAGGTGTAGCGCGGCGCGGTGATGGCGCCGGCGATGGCGATGAACGCGCCCGACATCATGAACAGCACGATCTTGGCGCGCGCGGTGTCGATGCCGACATGCCGCGCCACGGTCTCGTCATTGCCGATCACCGTCATGGCGAAGCCGAGCCGCGAGCGGTTGATGAGGAAGCCGGTGAAGAACACCACCGCCGTCAGCGCCAGCAGCATCCAGTAGATATGCTGCTCCATGAAGTCGGTGAAGACGTAGAGGCCCATCGCCGTGGCGAACTTGGTCTGCGTCCATGTCACGAGCTGGCGCACCAGCTCCGCCAGCCCGAAAGTGAAGATGACGAAATAGACGCCGGAAATGCGCAAGGTCATCGCGCCGACGAGGCCGGCGACCAGCGCGCCCACCAGCGCGGCGACGACCACCAGAAGCGGATAGGGCAGGATGTCGATGCCGAGCCCCACCGAATAGGTGCCGAGGCCGTAGAAGGCGGCCGTCGCCAGCGAGACATAATGGGTCGGGCCGGAGAACAGCGACCATGCGGTGCAGAGCGCCGCATAGAGCATGATGTTGACCGAGATCGACAGGTAGAAACCCTGGTCGAACAGCGGCAGCGTTGCCGCCAGCGCGATGATGCCGGCGCCCAGCGCCAGCGCGCGCCATTCGCCAGCCCTCAGATCGGTCAGGAAGCCGCTCACGACGACGCCCTCCCGAAGATGCCTTGCGGCCGGAAGAGCAGGACGAGGATGAACAGGCCGTAGGTCGCGGCGAGCGTCAGGCCGGGATCGATCAGGCTCGCCACCAGCGTCTCGGAAATGCCGAGGATGATCGCCGCCAGCACCGCGCCGCGCAGGTCGCCCACGCCGCCCATGATGACGATGATCAGCGCCTTCATGGTGAAGACCACGCCCATCGAGGCGTTGAAGGTGTAGAAAGTGGACAGAAGCGCGCCGCCGCAGGCAGTCACCGCGCCGCCCAGCGCGAAGGCGAAGGCGGCCGTGCGCGCCACGTCGATGGCGACGAGGTTGGCCGAGTTCGGATCGACCGCGACGGCGCGCAGCGCCGTGCCCTGCCGCGTGCGGTAGAGGAAGAACCACAGCGCGGCGGCGATGATCACGGCGGCGACGAAGGCGACCACGCGGTTCAGGCCGTAGGAATAGCCGAAGATGTCGAAGCGCTGGGCGAGGAAGGTGTAGGAGCGGTACTCGCCGCCAAAGGCGAGCAGCATCAGCCCTTGCAGCAGGAAGAGCAGGCCGAAGGTGGCGAGGATGGAATCCGATTCGAGCTGGCCGCGATTCCTGGCGCGCTTCACCAGCGGCTGGAGCGCGACGGCATAGATCGCCCAGTTGATGACGAAGGCGGTGGGAGCGATCAGAAGCAGGCCGAGCAACGGGTTGATCGCAAGTCCCGTATAGAGCCAGAAGGCCACGAAGCAGGCGGCGACCAGCGTCTCGCCATTGCCGAGATTCATGATGCGGGCCACGCCATATTGCAGCGTCAGCCCGAGCGCGATCAGCGCATAGGTTCCGCTCAGCAGAATGCCGGTGACGAGGATGTTCATGTGCTAGAGCTTCTGCCTTCGAAAATGGAGGAGCGGGGACGTCTTACCCCCACCCCTAGCCCCTCCCCACAAGGGGAAGGGGAATATGGACCCTGCCCAGCTTTCCGGGCCATAGCTAAGTTGCGGCCGGAGTTCCCCTCCCCCTTGTGGGGAGGGGTCAGGGGTGGGGGTACTGCGCCGTCAGCTTACCACGCCGGCTTCTTGACCGGATCGCCGGCGACATCGAGTCCGTCGGCGGCGACGGCCTTGAACACGCCATTGTCCCACTGGCCGACGGTCCAGACCTTCTCGTTGACATTGTTCGGCATGGAGATCGGGCCGATCACCGTGTCGAAGGTGTTGGCCTTGATCGCCTCGATGACGGCGGCCTTGTCCTTCGAGCCCGCCCTCTCGATCGCCTGGCCGAGGATCTGCAGGCCCGCATAGGTCGTGGCCGAGGCCCAGAAGTCGGGGTCGACGCCGGTCACTTCCTTGCTCTTGGCGAAGTACTCCTTGATCTTCTCGTCATTGGAGTTGACGCCGCCGATGCCCATGATGCCGTTGGCGGCTTCCTTGAAGCGGCCGGCGAAGGCCGGGAAGGCGGTGCCGACGCCGGTATAGAAGGCGCCCACATCGAGGCCCTGCACCTGCGCCTGCTCGGTCAGCGCGAAGGTGTCGCCGGGATAGGAGAAGGCGACGAAGGCGTCGGGCGAGGCCGCCTTGGCGCCGCTGATGACCGGCGCAAGGTCCTGCGCGCCGAGCGGGTAGGAGGTCTCGTAGACGATCTCGAAGCCTGCTTCCTGCAAGGCCGGCTTGGTCGCGGCGATCAGTTCGAGGCCGAACGCGTCGGCGACGTTGACCAGCGCCACCTTGTTGCCGATGCCGCCGCTCGCCTTGAGCTTGGTCAGCGAGTCCACCACGCCGGCGCCGAGCTGCTTCGAGGTGCCGAGCATCCAGAAGGAGTTCGGCCAGCGCTTGGCGAATTCCTCCACGCCGTCGGTCGCCGCGCTGGTGGTGATGTGCGGGAAGCCGTAGCGCGCGATGATCGGCGCGGTCGCGATGTTGAGGCCGGTCGAATAGGGCGTGACGATGAAGTCGACATTGTCGACCGTGGCGAGGCGCTGGATGTTCTTGATCGCCTCCTCGCCATTGGTCTTGTCGTCATATTCGACGAGCTCGATCTTCATCTTCTTGCCGCCGACATCGAGGCCGCCGGCATCGTTCACTTCCTTCATCCAGAGCTGGATGTTGGGCCAGTGCGTGACCGCCGCGCCGCCCGCCAGCGGGCCGGTCTTGGGTGCTGATGCGCCGAGCTTGATGGTCTCTTCCTGCGCCTGCGCGAAGCCGCCGGCAAGGGCCATCGCGACCGTCGAAGCGGTCAGTGCGAGCATTGTCCTTCTGAGCATTTCATACCTCCCTGGTTGCCTTCCCCGCGCCGGCGACCGCCGCCGGCGCCGATGCCTCAAAGCGGATAGTCCTGTTTCCCGCTCTGGATCGTGATCCACCGCAATTCGGTGAATTCCTCAATGCCGGCCCGGCCGCCGAAGCGGCCGTAGCCGGATGCCTTCATGCCGCCGAACGGCATTTGCGGCTCGTCATGGATGGTGGCGGAATTGATGTGGCAGATGCCGGTCTCCAGCCGCCGCGCCACGTCGAGCGCGCGTGAAACGTCGCGACCGAAGACCGCGGCGGCGAGACCGTATTCGGTGTCGTTGGCGATCGAGACGGCCTCGTCGATGTCAGCATAGCGGATCACCGAGGCCACCGGCCCGAACGTCTCCTCGTGATAGACGCGCATGTCGGGCGACACGCCGTCGAGGATGGTCGCCTCCAGCCATGCGCCGCGTTGCGTGCCGCCGGTGACGAGCCGCGCGCCCTTGCGGGTGGCGTCGTCGATCAGCGCCTTGACGCGCTGGGCGGCGGCTTCTGAGATCATCGGCCCGATGCGCCCGGCATCCGCCGCGCCGTCGCGCGCGGAGATCAGCGCAGCATGGCGCGCCAGCCGGTCGAGGAAGTCGTCTGCAAGGTCCTCATGGACCAGCACCCGCTCGGTCGACATGCAGATCTGGCCCTGATGGAAGAAGGCGCCATAGGCCGCCGCCTTCACGGCTTCCTCGATGTCGGCGTCATCCAGCACGATGAGCGGCGCCTTGCCGCCGAGCTCCAGCAGGCAGCGCTTGAGATGGCGGGCGCAGATTTCCGCGATCATGCGCCCCGAGCGCGTCGAGCCGGTGAAGTTGACGCGCCGCACCGCCGGGTGGGCGATCAGCGCTTCCACGATGTCGGTCGCGCCCTGTTCGGCATTGTGCACCATGGCGGTGATGCCGTCGCCGAGGCCCGCTTCGGCGAAGACCTCGCCCAGCAGCGCGTGGGTGCCGGGGCAAAGCTCGGAAGCCTTGAAGACCACCGTGTTGCCGCAGGCGAGCGGTGCCGCCAGCGCGCGCGTGCCGAGCACGATCGGCGCGTTCCACGGCGCCATGGAGAGAACCACGCCGCAGGGCTGGCGTATCGCCATGGCGAGGCTGCCCTGCCGGTCGGTCGGGATCACGTCGCCGCTGATCTGGGTCGTCATCGCCGCCGCCTCGCGCACGATCGACGCGCCGAGCCGGCAGTTGAGCTCCGCCCAGTCGCGCGTTCCGCCGGTCTCGGCGGCGATGATGCGGATGAATTCCTCGCGCCGTGCCAGAAGAATCGCCGCCGCCTTTTCGAGCAGCGCGCGGCGCTCGCCGGGCGCGGTCGCCGACCATGACGGAAACGCCTTGGCCGCGACATTGGCGGCATGACGCGCCTCCGCGAGTGATGCGGCCTGCACCGACGCATGCAGCGCCGTGGCGCCCGCGCGGTGGCCTGCAGCCGGCATCTGCGTCGGAACGGACGCGTTCAGGTTCAAGACGACCTCCCCAGCGGCGACGGACAAATGCCTCCTGGTCCGCGTGTGTATGAAAGCAAACAGAAGCTGTAGTTGGGTGTAATGCGATTTTCTGGCTTTATATTGTATTTTTCTGGCGAAGGTCTGATAAAATGACGGTTTGGTGAATGGCGGAGACATGTCGTGAAGGCCGAACGGATCGAAAGCAGCCTCCATCCGCGCATCTGGTCGTTCAACCGGCAGGGCGTGCCGCAGCGGCAGCTTGCCCTGCTGACGGACGGGGCCGGAGAGGTGGAGGCCGGCGCGGAACGTTTCGGCGCCGAGGGGCCGGCCTTCGTTCTCGTCGGCTCGCTGCGGCCCGGCCGCCTGCGCACCGAGGCGGGCACCACCGGCTACCGGGGCGCGGTCACCGACGCGACCATCCTCTCGGCGCTGGGCGACGAGCCTGAATCGCGCGACCTGCATCTTCTCGCCGAACGCAGCTTCGTGCTGTCGCTCGCCGGCCATGGCGAGAAGGCCCGCACCCTCGAACGCTGCTTCGAGGGCGTGTTGCGCGAGACGCAGCACCCGCAGGAAGGGTCGCGGCTGATCATATCGGCGCTGGTGCGCATCATGCTCGTCACCGTGCTGCGGCTTGCGGGCGGCGCGGGCATCGCCATGTCCGGCATGGGCAAGCGGGCGGGAATCCTCCAGCGCTTCCGCCAGCTCGTCGAGCTGAACTTCCGAGATCACTGGAGCGTGGCGCGCTATGCCGCCGCGCTCGGCATTTCGGCCGACAGGCTGCACGCCATTTGCACCGACGGCGTCGGCAAGTCGCCCAAGGCACTGATTTCGGAACGCGTGCTGCACGAGGCGATGTCGCGGCTGGAGCTCTCGCCGCTGACGGTGGAGCAGTTCGCCCACACGCTGGGCTTCAACGACCCGGCGCATTTCTCGGTCTTCTTCAAGCGGATGACCGGCACCACGCCGGGCCGCTACCGCAACGAGATGGCCGCCCTGCGCGCCGCGGGCCAGGCCGCGCCGCAGCCGAGCTTCGCCGAGTGGCCCTGATCGCCCTGCCGGGAACGAAAAAGGCCAGGCGATGCCTGACCTTTCCTGCCGCGCCGTCGCCAGTGCATCCGTGGTCGACCATGCGCTGGAATATGCCTAGCAAGCCTCTGCGACAGCCGCGTGACATGATGGCGGCGCGTTGCAGGCGGAACTTTAACTTGTTAACTGGATTGCGTGCCGTCCAGGGAGGAAGACATATGCTGCCGAGCACCGGAGCGAAGGCGTCGGGTTTCATCGACGTGCCGCTGGGAACGTGGGACGTCGAGGTGGAAAGGCGCGGCGACGGCGCCATCCTGATGCGCTCGAAGGAGGCGCTGGCGCCCTATCCGCGCGTCATCACGGAACGCCTGTTCGAAACCGCGCGGCAGCATCCCGACCGCATCTTCATCGCGGAGCGTGACGAGAACGGCGAATGGCGCAAGGTGACTTATGCGCAGGCCGCAGCGCAGGTCCTGTCGCTGGCGCAAGCGCTGCTGGCGCGCGATCTCGGCCCCGAGCGTCCCGTCGCCATCCTCTCGGCGGGCTCGAACGCCCATGCCCTTCTGGCGCTCGCCGCCGCCCATGCCGGCATTCCCTATTGCCCCGTCTCGCCGGCCTATTCGCTGCTGGCGAAGGAGTTTTCCAGGCTGGACCATGTGCTGGGCCTGCTGACGCCCGGCCTCGTCTATGTGGAGAGCGCCGCCGAGTTCGACCGCGCGCTGAAGGGAACCTCGGTATCCGGCTTCGATGTCGTGGCAACGCGCGAGGCGGAAGAATATGGCCGCACGCCCTTCGCGTCGCTTCTCGCCACCGAGCCGACCGGCGAGGTCGATGCCGCCCATGCGGCGGTCCGGCCCGACGACGTGATAAAGATCCTCTTCACCTCCGGCTCGACCGGCGCGCCCAAGGGCGTCACCAACACGCACCGGATGATCTGCTCCAACCAGCAGATGTTCCTCCAGAACTTCCCGGTCATGGGCATCCGCCCGCCGGTGCTCCTGTCGTGGCTGCCATGGCATCATACCTCCGGCGCCAACATGATCCTGGGCATGACCGTCTATCTCGGCGGCACGCTCTATATAGACGACGGCAAGCCGGTGCCGGGGCTGATGGACAGGACGATCCGCAACCTGCGCGAGATCTCGCCCACCGCCTATTTCAGCGCGGCTTCCGCCTTTCAGGAGCTCATTCCGGCGCTGTGGGAGGACGAGGCGCTGCGGAAGAACTTCTTCCGCGACCTCGGCATGTTCTATTATTCCGGCTCGTCCATGCCGCAGCCGATCATCGACGAGCTCAACGAGATCGGCATGAAGACGCTCGGCGCCAAGGTGCCGTTCTTCTCCAATTTCGGCTCGACGGAGACCTCGCCGGTCGCGCTCGGCGTCAACTGGCCCGATCCGCGCGGCGGGCTGGTCGGCCTGCCGGTGCCCGGCGTCGAGATCAAGCTTCACCCGGTGGACGGAAGGCTCGAAGGCTGCGTGCGCGGACCCAATGTGACGCCGGGCTACTGGCGCCAGCCGGAACTGACCGCGAACGCCTTCGACGAGGAGGGCTTTTATCATTTCGGCGACGCCATGGCGCCGGTCGATCCCGGCGATTTCACGCAGGGTCTCACCTATGAGGGACGGCTGGGCGAGAACTTCAAGCTGCTCACCGGCACATGGGTCAGCGTCGGCCTGCTGCGCGACAGGCTCATCACCGAGGCCTCGCCGCTGTTGCGCGATGCGGTGATCACCGGCGAGAACCGCAACGAGGTCGGCGCGCTGCTCTTCCTCGACGCCTTGCAGGCGCGCCGCCATGCGGGCCTGCCGGACGATGCGCCAGCTGTGGACGCCTTCGGCGATCCGCGCGTGGTGGCGACCTTGCAGGACGTGCTCGACAGGCTGGCGGCGAAGGGCAGCGGCTCCTCGACCTTCGTGGCACGCGCGATGATCCTGCCCACGCCGCCCGACGGCGCGTCGGGCGAGATCACCGACAAGGGCAGCGTCAGCCAGAAGACGGTGCTGAAAACCCGCGCGGCGGACGTCGAGGCGCTCCACAATGGCGGGCCGCGGCCGGAGATTCTGGTTGCCGGCGCCACCTGAACCACGTTGACAAGACGGCCGCTCGCGGCTTACGGAAAACTTAATGAGTTAAATAATTGGCGCGGTGCGGCGGGCTCTTCCGGAGCCGGCCGGCTGCCCTGTCAGGAGGGAGCGGATCTTGCCCGAAGCCTATATCTTCGACGCCGTGCGCACGCCGCGCGGCAAGGGACGCCACAATGGCGGATTGCACACGCTGTCGCCGGTGGAGCTGAGCGCGGCTGTGCTGACCGCGCTCGACGCGCGCACCGGCTTCTCGCAGGCCGATCCGGAGGATGTGATCTTCGGCGTCGGCGACGGCGTCAACGACCAGGGCTCCGACATCGCCCGCTCGGCGCTGCTCTATGCCGGCATGCCGGAGAGCATTCCCGGCTCCACGGTCAGCCGCTTCTGCTCGTCGGGCCTCGACGCGGTCAACGCGGCGGCGGCGCGCATCATGTCCGGGCAGGGCGACCTGATCGTGGCGGGCGGAATCGAGATGATGTCGCTGATCCCGATCGGCGGCACCGGCGGCCCCAACGGCTCCGACGCCATCTTCAACAACCGCATCGACATGATCCCGCAGGGCATTTCCGCCGACCTGATGGCGACGCTCTACGGCCACAGCCGCGAGGACGTGGACGCCTATGCGGTGGAATCGCAGAAGCGCGCTGCGGCCGCATGGCAGGGCGGACGTTTCGCGAAGTCGATCGTTCCGGTGAAGGACGAGAACGGCACCGTCCTTCTGGAGAAGGACGAATATATGCGTCCCGAGACCACCCTGGAGACGCTGGCCAAGCTGCCGGCCGCCTTCAAGGATATGGGCCTCAAGGGCGGCCTCGACGCCATCGCGCGCCGCCGCTACCCGGAAGTGCTGGCGGTCGAGCATGTCCACACCGCCGGCAATTCGAGCGGCATCGTGGACGGCGCGGCGGCCATGCTGATCGGCACCCGCGAGGCCGGCGAGCGCATGGGGCTGAAGCCCCGCGCGGTCATCCGCTCCTTCGCCAATGCCGCGATGGACCCGAGCCTGATGCTGGCCGCGCCCGCCGACGCCACGCTGATGGCGCTGAAGCGCATCGGCAGGAAGCCGGAAGAGGTGGACCTCTACGAGGTCAACGAGGCCTTCGCCTCGGTCGTGCTGCGCTTCATGGAGCGCACCGGCGTTCCCCACGACAAGGTCAACGTCAATGGCGGCGGCATCTCGATGGGCCATCCCATCGGCGCCACCGGCGTGATGCTCACCAACATCCTGCTGGATGAGCTGGAGCGCACCGGCAAGGAAAGCGGCATCGTCACCCTGTGCGTCGGCCTCGGCATGGGCGTCGCCACCTATATCGAGCGCGTGGAGGGCTGAGACATGCTGCATATTGACAAGCGCGCGGATGGCGCGGCCGTCCTGACCATCGACACGCCCGGCAGCCAGAATGCGCTGGACCTCGCCTTCAACGCCGCCTTCGACAAGGCCATCGGCGAGCTGATCGCCGACGCGGACGTGAAGGGCATCATCGTCACCTCGGCCAAGGACAGCTTTGCCGCCGGCGGCGACCTGAACCAGCTCCTCTCGGTGCAGACGCCGCAGGACGTGATGGCCATCGTGGAGCCGTTCCTGGCCGCGATCCGCAAGATGGAGACGGGCGGCAAGCCGGTGGTCGCGGCGCTCAACGGTACCGCGCTCGGCGGCGGCTACGAGCTGGCGCTGGCCTGTCACCGCCGCATCGCCGCCGACCGGCCGGATGCGCTGTTCGGCCTGCCGGAAGCCTCGCTCGGCCTGATGCCGGGCGGCGGCGGCACGCAGCGCCTGCCGCGCCTGATCGGCATCGACAAGGCGGCGGAGCTGATGATCAACGGCACCACGCTGTCGGTGAAGGACGCGCTGGCCGCCGGCCTGATCGACGAGGTGGTGCCGGCCGCCGACCTCATCGAGGCCGCGGCGCGCTGGATCGCCTCAGGCCCCAAGCCGGTGCAGAAGTGGGACGAGAAGGGCTTCGCCGCTCCCGGCTTCGACCCGCAATCCGTCCCCGGCCGCCGCTGGTTCGCCGGCCGCTGGGCGAAATACCGCTCGCGCGCGGGGCAGGACGACGTGGCCGCCGCCGCGATCCTCGCCTGCCTGCATCACGGCATGCAGCGCACCCTCGATGCCGGCCTGGAGATCGAGAAGCGCCATTTCGCCAAGCTCGCGTCTTCGCCCTACGCCAAGAACAAGGTGCGCACCCTGTTCTACGGGCCGCGCGCTGCGCGCCCGCGCCCGCCGGCGGGTGTCGGCGACAAGATCAAAACCCTCGGCGTCGTCGGCGGCGGCACGATGGGCAACGGCATCGCCTTCACCGCCGCGCGTGCGGGGCTCAACGTCGTTCTGATCGACATCTCGGCCGAGAAGGCCGCTGAAAGTTTCGGCCGCATCGGCAAGATCGGCGAGAAGCTGGTGTCGCGCGGGCGCATGTCGGCCGAGCAGCAGGCCGCGATCATGGCGCGCATCACCGCGACCGACGACTACGGCGCGCTCAAGGATGCGGATTTCGTCATCGAGGCGGTGTTCGAGCGGCTCGACGTCAAGCACGACGTCTATCGCAAGCTGGAAGCGGTGCTGCGGCCGGAGGTGACGATCGCCTCCAACACGTCGAGCATCCTCATCAAGAAGCTCGCTTCGGCGCTCGGCGACCCGTCACGCATGATCGGCATGCATTTCTTCGCGCCGGTCGAGACGATGAAGCTGCTGGAAGTGATCCGCTCGCCGGAAACCTCGCAGAAGGCCTTCGACGAGGCGCAATATGTCGCCTCGGTCATGCGCAAGACGCAGATCGTGGTGAAGGACGGGCTCGGCTTCTATACGAGCCGCCTCGTCTCCTCGCTTTCCTCCGAGGCGCTGACGCTTCTGGCGGAAGGCGTGCCGCCGCAGGTCATCGACAATGCCATGCTCAATGCCGGCTTCGCCATCGGCCCGGTCACGCTGGCCGAGCTCACCAAGCTGCCGCTGCTGCACGACATCATGATCTCCATGAGCGGCGAGGGACAGCCGCAGTCGATGAAGGAAGGCCGCGCGGTCGAGGCGCTGAAGAAGCTGGTCGATGCCGGCCGCGTCGGGCGCGACGGCGGCAAGGGCATCTACGACTATGGCGAGGACGGCCCGAAACTGTGGAAGGGCCTGTCCGATCTCTTCCCGCCGGCCGAAAAGCCGCTGCCGGTGGAGATCGTGCGCAAGCGCCTCATCAACACGCAGTCGCTGGAAGCAGCCCGCGCGATGGATGAAGGCGTGATCGACGATCCGCTCGCCGCCGACATCGCCTCGGTGCTCGGCTGGAGCTATCCGGCCCATCTGGGCGGGCCGCTGGGCTATGTGGACACGGTCGGCGCGAAGGAATTCGTCGCCGAAAGCGACGCGCTGGCGACGACATTCGGCGAACGCTTCGCCGTTCCGGCACTGCTGCGCCGCATGGCCGAAAAGGGCGAACGCTTCCACAAGGCCTGACCTGTCGGGCCAGAACCGTTTGAACGGGCGGGACTCGGGGCGACCGGGTCCCGCCCTTTCTGTTGCAGGCAGCGGTCCCGCCGGCGCAAGAAGTCTGTTCCGTCATGGCAGGCAGCAGGGAGCACGCGATGCGCATCACCAAGATCGAGGACATGCATGCCGATGGCGGCTGGCGGAACCTTTCCTTCCTCAAGATCAGCACCGACGAGGGGCTGGTCGGCTGGGCCGAGTTCCATGAGGGCATGGCGGGGCCGGGCCTCACCGCCAATATCCGCGTCATCGCCGAGAAGGTGATCGGCCTCGATCCGCGCAATGCCGGCGCCATCGGCGCGCGCCTCTATGCCGGCACGCGCATGGCCGAGGGCGGCGCCAATGCGCAGGCGACGGCGGCGATCGAGAATGCTTGCCTCGACATCAAGGGCAAGGCCGCCGGTCTCCCCGTCTGCGACCTGTTTGGCGGGCGCTACCGCGACCGCGTGCCGGTCTACTGGTCGCATTGCGGCACCTATCGCATCCGCGACCCGAAACTGTTCGAGAAGGAGGCGGGCGTCACGCCGATCCGCAAGGTCGAGGATCTGGTGACGCTCGGCAAGGAAGTGGTGCGGCGCGGCTTCAGGGCGTTGAAGACCAATCCGATCCTGTTCGACGGCGCGGCACCCGCGCAGCACCGCCCCGGCTTCTCCGGCCTTGCCGGCTCGCCGGAGCTCCATCTCACGAGCAAGGTGCTGGCGGCGATAGAAGACCAGCTTGCCGCGTTCCGCGAGGGCATCGGCCCCGATACCGGCCTGCTGATGGACCTGAATTTCAACTTCCGCCCCGAGGGCTTCAAGCGGATCGCCAAGGCGGCCGAGAAGTTCGACATGACATGGATGGAGATCGACACCTATATTCCCGAGGCGCTGGCCGACATACGCCGTTCGACCACGACACCGATCGCCTCGCTGGAGACGATCTACAACCGCCGCCGCATGCTGCCCTTCCTCGAGCAGCAGACCGTCGACGTGGCGATCATCGATCCGCAATGGGTGGGCTTCATGGAGGCTTACCGCATGGCGGTGCTGGCCGACATGTTCGACGTCAATGTCGCCTCGCATGACGCGCATGGCTATCTGTCGTCGCTGATGGGCGCGCATCTGTGCGCCGCGATCCCCAACTTCCGCATCATGGAATATGACGTGGACGAGGTGCCGTGGATGCACGACATCGTGACGGTCTCGCCGCAGGTCGAGGATGGCGAGCTGATCCTGCCGACCGGCCCCGGCTGGGGAACGGACATCAACGAGGAGGCCGTGCTGGCGCATCCGCCGAAGAATGTCGGCGCCGCGCACTGGATGCTCGACTGGCACCGGGCGCGCGGTGCTGCGTGATCAGACGGCTTCCTGCGATGTCTTGCGCACGCAGCACAGGATGAAGGCGATGACGAGCACGCATGCGGCCAGCGTGAAGGCCGCATGGCCGGGGTCTTCCGGCCAGTAGCTGAACATGACCGCGGCAAGCGTGGCGCCGAGCGACATGCCGATCATGCGCACCATCGCCACAAGCCCGCCGATGGCGCTGGCGCGCGACAGCGGCGCGTTGAGCATGACGAGCCGGTTGTTGGGCGTCACGAACAGGCCGAAGCCGGTGCCGAACACGGCCATGCGCCACAGCACCTCGAAGACCGTCGGCCTGTCGGGCAGGAAGACCAGCATCGTCATGCCGAACACCATGACGGCGATGCCGCAGGCGCACAGAAGCCGCGCGGAGTAGCGCTCCGACAGCCAGCCCGAGACATTGGCCATGATCGCCATGGCGACCGGCCATGGCGTGATCAGCAGCCCCACCTGCCCGGCGGAAAGGCCGGTCGCCTGCGCTAGATGGAAGGGCAGGGCGGTCATCGTCATGCCTTGCGCGGTGAAGAGGCAGAGCGAGGTGGTGAGCGACAGCGCGATGATGCGGACGGACAGAAGGTCGATGGGCAGGACCGGATCCTGCGTTCCCCTGAGCCGCCGCACAAGGAAGAAGGTTATCACCGATGCCAGGCCGAGCAGGCCCGCCAGCCGCAGCGCCTCGGCGCCCGCGCGCATCTCGTTGAGCCCGAGCACGAAGCAGAGCACGGCGAGCGACGTCAGCGCGGCGGCGACGAAGTCGAAGCGGATCGTGCGCCGCGAGATGCGCGGCAGCGCGAGCAGGCCGACGCCGAGCGAGAAGGCGGCAACAGGCAGGACGAGCAGGAACAGCGTGCGCCATTCCGCCATCAGCAGGATCGCGGCGCCCACCGCCGGCCCCGACGCCATGGAGACGCCGACGACGGTGGAATTGATGCCGGCCGCGCGGCCGAACTGGGCCTTGGGATAGGAATGGCGCAGCAGCGCCATGGTCATGCTCTGCGCGCCGGCCGCGCCGATGCCTTGCAGCACCCGCCCGGCGATCAGCGTCGCCAGCGTGGTCGAGGACGCGCTGAAGATCGCGCCGACGGAAAACAGCACCAGCCCGGCTGAGTAAATCAGCCACTGGCCGTATTTCTCGCCGAGCGCCGCCAGCGGCAGCAGCAGGCAGGCGAGCGTGAGATGATAGGCGGTCATCGCCCATATGGCCTGGCTCGGCGCCACGCCGAGGCTTTCGGCGATCACCGGCAGCATGACGGTGACCATGGAGGCGTCCATGACATAGACGACGAGGCTGGTGGCGACCGAAAAGGCGGCCCAGTAGCGGCGGGGTGTCGGGAGACCGTCGGTTGCCGCCGTCATGCGCGCCTTCCGCGGCAGCCTGACGGCGCTGGCCTCTCTTGTTCCATGATCGTGGGGCAGGGGCAGCGGGAAATATGCATTGCATACACAATGCCGCTTCCGGCGGGGATGATCCAGCCTGAAAGCGCAGTCATCGCCACTCTTTTCACGGCACCCTGCATACAGGCGAGGGCTCGCGGAAACCGCTGGATGCGGTGCGATAGCGCGATCAAAAAGGCCGGCGCGGTTACCCGCACCGGCCCTTTTCGGATAACAAACGGGTGGCGATCAGTTCGCCACGCCGCCCCAGATCGCTTCGGCGGTCTTCACGACCAGTTCGAGCTTGCGCTTCTGGTCGTCCTCGGTGACCTTGTTGCCGTCATCGGTGGAGGAGAAGCCGCACTGCGGCGCGATGCCGAGCTGGTCGAGGTCGGCATATTTCGCGGCCTCGTCGAACTTGCGCTTCAGGTCGTCGATCTTCTCCAGTTCGGGCGTCTTGGTGGTGATGAAGCCCGGCATGACCCGCTGCTTGCCCTTCTGCAGCAGGCGCAGCGGCTCCAGCCCGCCGGCGCGCTCGCTGTCATACTCCATGAAGAAGATGTCGACGCCGGTCTTGTTGAAGATCGCGTCGGCGGCGAGGTCGTACGCGCCTTCGGCCGCCCAGGTCGAGGCGAAGTTGCCGCGGCACATATGCATGCCGATGACCATGTCGGCCGGCTTGTTCTTGATCGATTCGTGCATCATCCAGGCATAGCGGTCGATCAGCCAGTCGGGGTCCTGCCCGACATCCTTCTTGGCCTGCCGGTGCTTTGGGTCGCAGAGATAGGCGAAGAAGATGTCGTCCATCTGCAGGTAGCGGCAGCCGGCGTCGTAGAAAGCCTGCACCGCCTTGGCGAAGGTTTTCGCCAGATCGGCGAAAAGGACGTCCGGGTCCTGATATTCCTTCGGCGTGATGTCCTTCGGGTCGGTGCGGAAATGGCAGCAGCTCGGGCCGGGAATCGAGATCTTCGGCATCACCTTCGTGTTGGCGGCGACGAACTTGTAGTGCTCGATCATCGGGTGGTCGGCGGGGAAATCGAGCTTGCCGTGGATCGTCGGATGCAGCGGCTTCATCTGCTTGCCGTGGAACTGGAAGCCCTCGCCGCGCTCCACCAGCTCGAAGCCGACCAGATCGTCCATGAAGTCATAGTGCCAGAAGGCGCGGCGGATCTCGCCGTCGGTCACCACCGGAAGGCCGACTTCCTCCTGCATCCTGATCGCCTTGACAATCGCTTCGTCCTCGACGGCCTTCAGTTCCGACTGCGGGATCGACTTCTCGTCATAGAACTTCCGGCGAGCCTCCTTCACCTTTTCGGGGCGCAGCAGACTGCCGACATGGTCTGCGCGATAGGGGGGCTGGGCGACGGACATGGGCGAACCTCCAAGCTCGATGTGATCGGGAATCCGGGCCTCGCTAACACGCCGACGACGAAAAGGCTACTTGACAAATATCCTGTATACACGCTGCTTGTAGGCAAAATACGGCATGACAGGCATCAGGGGGGAAGGCCGGTGGGACTGAAGACAGGCGAGGAACGGGCTTCGTCGCAATCGCTGAAAGCGATCCTCGGACTGCGCGACCTCGTCTATTCCGGCAGCGTCGCGCCGGGCGAGCGGCTTTCGGAAATCGCCATCAGCGAGCGGCTGGGCATCTCGCGCACGCCGCTGCGGGCTGCCCTTGCCCGCCTCGAGCAGGAAGGCATCCTGGAGGCCATCCCTTCGGGCGGCTATGCCGTCCGTTCCTTCTCCGAGGCGGATGTGGCGGATGCCATCGAGCTGCGCGGCCTTGTGGAGGGTGCCGCGGTGCGGCTTGCCGCCGAGCGCGGCGTAAGCTCGTCGCGCATCGCCTTCGCCAAGGGATTGCTGGGCAGGCTGGACGAGGCGCTCGGCGCCTCGCCCGAAGTGATGGATTTCGACGCCTATATCGCGCTCAATGCCGAGTTCCACGACATGCTGGCCGGCCTGTCGGGAAGCGAGATTTTTCGCCGCGAGCTGGAGAAGGTGACCCAGCTTCCCTTTGCCGGGCCGAGCGCCTTCATGCATGCGCAGGCCGAACTGCCAGTCTTCCGGGCGTCGCTGTGGATCGGCCAGTCGCACCATCGCTCCATCGTGGAGGCCATCGAGGCACGCGAGGGCACGCGCGCGGAGGCGCTGGCACGCGAACATGCGCGGCTGGCCCGCCGCAATCTCGATTTCGTGATGAAGAACCGCAGCCTGATGAACCGTGTTCCCGGTCTTTCGCTGCTGTCGACCTAAAGGCATTTTGCAGTCAGTGAGCTATGAAAGAGCTCTGCGCGCGATCGACATTCGCGCGCAGTCGTCATGGCTGCGAAGCACGAGGTGAACGTTCCCTCACTTGCGCCGGATCACGCTTCGTAGCCCTCTCGGCATGGATCCTCGGGTCAAGCCCGAGGATGACGAGGGCGGGACGTGTTCCGAAACCCGCGACCGTTCCAGAGCCATTGAACGTCGGTTGATTCTATCCCTGCGAGGCCGCGATGCGCGATTTCGTCTCGCCGGCCATCTCGCCCTTGTCGCCGGGAACGCCGGCATTGGCCTGCGCCGCCTGTTCGGGGCTCACCGGCTCGCCGGGGCGTCTGATGTCGGCGGCCGCCTCCAGCACGATCGGCTTCAGCCCTTCGCCGCCCGAGTCGACCACCTCGAAGAACTGGCGGCGCATGCGCGGCTCCCAGAACTTGTTGATGTGCTCGGCCACGCCGGCCACCCCCATCTCGTGCGGCTTGGATTCGAAGAAGGTGCCGATCTGGTTGGCCATGCGGATCAGCTTGGCGTGCGGATGGGCGTTCTCGTCATGCGACATGGGCTGCAACTCCGATGGAAACGCGGTCGGGCCGCGTGAAAACGTCGAAATCGTCGCCACGCACCAGCGCGATCAGCGTCATGCCGGCCTCCTCGGCGGTGCGTACGGCAAGCGCCGTCGGCGCGGAAACGGCGATGATGAAGGGCGCGCCGATCGCGGCCGTCTTCTGCACCATCTCCACCGAGACGCGGCTGGTCACGACGACCGCGCCGCTCGCGCCGTCGATGCCCCCCTTCGCAAGCGCGCCGGCCAGCTTGTCCAGCGCATTGTGGCGGCCGACATCCTCGCGCGCCGCGACGATGCCCTTGCCGGGCAGGTAGAAGCCGGCGGCATGCACCGCACCCGTCTGTGAATGGAAGGGCTGTTGCTTCGACAGGAGGCGCACCGCGTCGGTGATCTCGCTGGCGGAAAGCGTAAGTGAAGACTGACGGATTTTCGGCACCTGCCGCATCGCCTCGTCGATGGATTCGATGCCGCACAGGCCGCAGCCGACCGGACCGGCCAGCCGCCGCCGCCGGGCCTCGAAACGCGTATTGGCCTTGTCCTTCAGCCTGATCTGGATGTCGATGCCCGCGCCCGCATCCTCCACGATCCCGATCGCGTCGATCTCGGCCGGCGAGGCGATGATGCCCTCCGTCAGCGAGAAGCCGAGCGCGAAATCGTCGAGGTCGGCCGGCGAGGCCATCATCACGGCATGGGTCGTGCCGGCATAGGAGAGCGCGACCGGCGTTTCCTCCGGCACCATGCGTGCCGTCGCATCCGCGCCGGACGCCCGGCGCGCGATGCGGATGGTGGAGGTGAGGGGATCGCGCACGCCCTGGCCTACTCCGCCGCTTCCAGCCGGCCCGCGATGCGGCGCGAGCGTCGGGCGAGTTCGTTGTACTCCTCCTGCCAGCCGCTGGGGCCGTTGGAGGGCGCTACCTGAACCGCGGTCACCTTGTATTCGGGGCAGTTAGTGGCCCAGTCGGAGAAGTCGGTGGTGATGACGTTGGCCTGCGTGTCGGGGTGGTGGAAGGTCGTGTAGACCACGCCGGGCGCCACCTTGTCGGTGATCTGGGCGCGCAGCGTCGTCTCGCCGGCGCGGCTGGCCAGCCGCACCCAGTCGCCGTCGCGGATGCCGCGCTGTTCGGCGTCGTGCGGATGGATCTCCAGCACGTCCTCGGCATGCCACACCACATTGTCCGTGCGCCGCGTCTGCGCGCCGACATTGTACTGCGACAGGATGCGGCCGGTGGTGAGCAGCAGCGGGAAGCGCGGGCCCGTCTTCTCGTCGGTGGCGACATATTCGGTGCGGATGAACTTGCCCTTGCCGCGCACGAAGCCGTCGACATGCATGATCGGCGTGCCTTCCGGCGCCTTCTCGTTGCAGGGCCACTGCACCGAGCCCTTCTCCTCCAGCAGGTCGTAGGAGACGTACTGGAAGGAGGGCGTGGTCCGGGCGATCTCGTCCATGATCTGCGAGGGGTGGGTGTAGTTCCAGTTCAGCCCCATGGCGCGGGCGAGAAGCTGCGTCACCTCCCAGTCGGCATAGCCGTTCTTCGGCGCCATCACCTTGCGCACGCGGTTGATACGCCGCTCGGCATTGGTGAAGGTGCCGTCCTTCTCCAGGAAGGTCGAGCCCGGCAGGAAGACATGCGCGTAGTTGGCCGTCTCGTTGAGGAACAGGTCCTGCACCACGACGCATTCCATGGCGGCGAGGCCGGCCGAGACGTGCTTGGTGTCGGGATCGGACTGGAGGATGTCCTCGCCCTGGATGTAGATGCCCTTGAACGAGCCCTCGACGGCCGCGTCCAGCATGTTGGGGATGCGCAGGCCGGGCTCATTGTCGAGCTTGGTGCCCCACAGGCTCTCGTAGATCTCGCGCACCGCGTCGCCGGAGATGTGGCGGTAACCCGGCAGCTCGTGCGGGAAGGAGCCCATGTCGCAGGAGCCCTGCACGTTGTTCTGGCCGCGCAGCGGGTTCACGCCGACGCCGCGCCGGCCGATATTGCCGGTGGCCATGGCGAGGTTGGCGATCGCCATCACGGTGGTGGAGCCCTGGGAATGCTCGGTCACGCCGAGGCCATAATAGATCGCCGCGTTGCCGCCGGTGGCGTAGAGGTGCGCGGCCTGCCGGATCGTCTCCGGATCGACGCCGGCCAGCTTGCCCACCACCTCCGGCGAGTTCTGCTCCTCCGCCACGAAGGCGGCCCAGTCCTCGAACTCCGACCAGTCGCAGCGCTCGCGGATGAAGGCCTCGTCGAACAGGCCCTCGGTGACGATCACATGCGCCAGCGAGGTGACGACCGCGACATTGGTGCCGGGCTTGAGCGGCAGGTGGTAGTCCGCCTTGGCATGGACCGAATCCACCGTCTCGGTGCGGCGCGGATCGAGCACGATCAGCTTCGCGCCCTGCCGGATACGCTTCTTCATGCGCGAGGCGAAGACCGGATGCGCGGCCGAGGGGTTGGCGCCGATCACCATGATCACGTCGGCTTCCTCGACCGAATCGAAGTCCTGCGTACCGGCCGAGGTGCCGTAGGTCTGGCCGAGCCCGTAGCCGGTCGGCGAATGGCAGACGCGCGCGCAGGTATCGACATTGTTGTTGCCGAAGCCCTGCCGGATCAGCTTCTGGACGAGGTAGGTCTCCTCATTGGTGCAGCGCGACGATGTGATGCCGCCGATCGCGCCCTTGCCGTACTGGTACTGGATGCGGCGGAACTCGCGTGCGATATGCGCGAACGCCTCGTCCCACGTCACTTCCTTCCACGGATCCGAGATATTCTCGCGGATCATCGGGTTGAGGATGCGCTCCCTGTGGGTGGCATAGCCATAGGCGAAGCGGCCCTTCACACAGCTATGGCCGCGATTGGCCTTGCCGTCCTTGTAAGGAACCATGCGCACCAGTTCGTCGCCGCGCATCTCGGCCTTGAACGAGCAGCCGACGCCGCAATAGGCGCAGGTGGTGACGACCGAATGCTCCGGCTGGCCGATCTGGATGACGCTCTTCTCGGTCAGCGTCGCGGTCGGGCAGGCCTGCACGCAGGCGCCGCAGGAGACGCATTCGGACTCCAAGAAGGGTTGGTGCATGCCGGGCGACACGCGGCTGTCGAAGCCGCGGCCCTCGATGGTGAGCGCAAACGTGCCCTGCACCTCCTCGCAGGCGCGCACGCAGCGCGAGCAGACGATGCACTTGGACGGATCGTAGGTGAAATAGGGGTTCGACTCGTCCTTCGGCATCCAGCGGAAGTTTTCGGCGCCGTCGCGCTTGTCCCGGGCGAAGACGTGGTTCTCGCCGTCATAGCCGTAGCGCACGTCGCGCAGGCCGACCGCGCCGGCCATGTCCTGCAATTCGCAATCGCCGTTGGCCGCGCAGGTCAGGCAGTCGAGCGGGTGGTCGGAAATATAGAGCTCCATCACGCCGCGGCGGATATCCTTGAGGCGCGGCGTCTGGGTCTTCACCTTGATGCCGGGCGCCACGGGCGTGGTGCAGGAAGAAGGCGTTCCGTTGCGGCCCTCGATCTCGACCAGGCACAGCCGGCAGGAGCCGAAGGCGTCCACCATGTCGGTGGCGCACAGCTTGGGGATCGCGATGCCCGCCTCCATCGAGGCGCGCATGATCGAGGTGCCGGCCGGAACCGTCACCTCGAAGCCGTCCACGGTGAGCGTCACCATTTCCGTGGATTTCGAGGCGGGCGTACCGTAGTCGATTTCGTGGACGAGACCCATGGCGTGGCTCCTATTCGGCTGCGGCTGGGACGGCGCGGGGCGCAAAATCATCAGGGAAGTGGTTGATCGCGCTCATCACCGGATATGGGGTAAAACCCCCGAGCGCGCAAAGCGATCCGAACTTCATCGTGTTGCACAGGTCGGCGACGAGCTCGAGGTTCTTCACCGGCTGGATGCCGGCGGCGATCTTGTCGAGCGTCTCCACGCCGCGCGTGGAGCCGATGCGGCAGGGCGTGCACTTGCCGCAGCTCTCGATGGCGCAGAATTCCATGGCGAAGCGGGCCTGCTTCAGCATGTCGGCCGTGTCGTCGAACACGGTGATGCCGGCATGGCCGATCAGGCCGTCCCTGGCGGCGAACGCCTCGTAGTCGAACAGCGTGTCGAACAGCGCCGGCGGGAAATAGGCGCCGAGCGGGCCGCCGACCTGAACCGCCTTGACCGGCCGGCCGGTCGCCGTGCCGCCGGCGATGTCGTAGACGATCTCGCCGAGGCTCAGGCCGAAGGCGGTCTCGAACAGGCCGCCATATTTCACGTTTCCTGCGATCTGGAGAGGGATGGTGCCGCGCGAACGGCCCATGCCGTAATCCTTGTAGAAGGCCGGGCCGCGGTCGAGGATGACCGGCACGGAGGCGAGCGAGATGACGTTGTTGACGACCGTTGGCTTGCCGAACAGGCCCTGCAATGCCGGCAGCGGCGGCTTGGCGCGCACCACGCCGCGCCTGCCCTCCAGCGAGTTGAGCAGCGAGGTCTCCTCGCCGCACACATAGGCGCCGGCGCCGACGCGCACCTCCATGTCGAACATGTTGGGCGAGCCGAGCACGTTCCAGCCTAGGATGCCGGCGCGCCGGGCGATGCCGATCGCCTCGCGCATGGTGGCGACGGCGTGCGGATATTCCGAGCGGATGTAGATGTAGCCCTTGGTGGCGCCGGTGGCGATGCCGGCGATCGCCATGCCTTCGATCAGCACGAAGGGATCGCCCTCCATGATCATGCGGTCGGCGAAGGTGCCGCTGTCGCCCTCGTCGGCATTGCAGACGATGTATTTGTTCGCGGCCGATGCGTCGTGCACGGTCTGCCACTTGATGCCGGTCGGGAAGCCGGCGCCGCCGCGTCCGCGCAGGCCGGATTCGGTGACCTGCTTGACGATGTCGAGCGGCGCCATCTTGACGGCGTTCTCCAGCCCGCGCAGGCCGCCATATTTGCGGTAGTCGTCGAGCGAGAGCGGGTCGGTCACGCCGCAGCGCGCGAAGGTGAGACGGGTCTGGCGCGCGAGGAACGGAATCTCCTTCGTGCGCCCGTGGCGCAGCCTGTGCATCCCGCCGGTCAGGAAGCCGGCGTCGAACAGGCCCGGCACGTCGGCCGGCTTGACCGGCCCGTAGGCGATGCGGCCGCCCTCGGTGCGCACCTCGACCAGCGGCTCCAGCCAATGCAGCCCGCGCGAGCCGTTGCGCACCACATGCGCATCGAGGCCGCGTGCCTCGATCTCGCGCTCGATCGCGGCGGCGACCCTGTCGGCGCCCAGCGCCAATGCGGCGGCATCGCGGGGGACGAAGATGGTCGTGGTCATCCGCGCGCCTCCGCTACCAGCGCCTCGACCGCGTCGTCGTCGAGACGGCCGTGCACCGCGCCGTCCACCATCGCCGCCGGCGCGCAGGAGCACAGGCCGAGGCAGTAGACCGGCTCCAGCGTCACGCGCCCGTCGGGCGTGGTCTCGTGCAGGCCGATGCCGAGCAGCTCCTGGATGCGCCGCGCGACACGGTCGGAGCCCATCGACTGGCACGCCTCGGCCTGGCAGACCTTGATGACGTGGCGGCCCGCCGGCGCGCGGCGATAGTCGTGGTAGAAGCTGACGACGCCGTAGGTCTCGGCATTGGAGATGTTCAGCGCGTCGGCGATCACCGGGAGCGATTCATCCGGCACGTAGCCGAACTCGTCCTGGATCGCATGCAGGATCGGCAGAAGCGGGCCTTCAAGCCCGATATTGTCCGCGATCACGGCCCGCGTGCGGGCTTCGATCTGGGTACTCTGCGTCTGCAACATGCAGCGCCCTCCCTGTATACAGACAAAAATGTCCGTTCATCTTCAATAGGTGTCATTGAAGGCGAAAAAGTCAATAAAGGCTGGCCGTCAAGCGATAGAAGAAATCTATTGAAGGTTCACCCTGCATACATGTATCAGAGAGTCCGCGCCAGCGCCTGTGCCTCTTCGAGCAGGGCGGCGACGAGCGGCGTGTGCGGCTCCCTTTCCGCCGCGACGAGGCCGACCATATGCCGCACGTCCGGCTCGACGATGGGAATGGTGCGGATCGGCTCGGCGAAGCCGAAGGTCTCCATCAGGTTGAGCGGCATGATCGACGACCATTTGCCGGTGCGGATATGGCTGAAAAGCACCAGCATCGAGTTCGATTCGAGCGTCGGGCGGGCGCTGGCGCCGGTTTCCGCCAGATGCTGGTCGATCAGGCGGCGGTTCTGCATGTCGGGCGTCAGCAGGCACAGCGGCAGCTCGGCCACTTCGGCCCAGCTCACCCCCGCGCGCTCGGAATAGGGATTTCCGGCGGCCGTGACGAAGCCGTAGCGCTCCTCGTAGAGCGGAACCGAGACGACACGGCCGAGCGGCTCATTGTCGACATAGGTGATGCCGGCATCGATGTCGAAATTGCCGAGCAGCGTCAGCACTTCGATCGATGTGTGCGACAGCACCGAGAACGTCACGCCGGGGTGCCGCTCGCGGAAGGGCGTCGTCAGCCGCGGCATCATGGCGAGCGCGGTCGGGATCACGGCGATCCGCAGCCGGCCCGAAAGGCCCTGCCGGGCGGCGCGCATCTCCTCGCGCATGGTGCGCGCGTCGCCGACGATGCGGCGCGCCCAGGCGAGAACCTGCTCGCCCTCGGGCGTCAGTCCCTTGAAGCGCGAGCCGCGCTGCACCAGCATCACGCCGAGTTGTTCCTCCAGCTGCTTGATTGCCGCCGAAAGGGTGGGCTGCGTGATGCCGATCTCCTCGGCGGCCTTGCCGAAATGACGCGCCCGCGCCAGGGCAATGAAGAATTCCAGCTTGTCGATCATGGGGCCAGACTATCCGGCGTGCAGCCGCTTCGCCAGTACAGGTAACACGCAGGTGCCTTCTTGCATGCGTGCCGCGCCCGCGCCTATCAAATGCGCCTCTCAAGCGAAGACCGGAGTCACTTCATGGCATTGAAACTGAACATCATCATCGGCAGCACCCGGCCGGGCCGGATCGGGCCGAAGGTCGCGGCGTGGTTCGACGCCTTCGCCCGCGAGCACGGCGCGTTCGCGCCGGAGCTGGTCGATCTGGCGGCGTTCAACCTGCCGGTCTTCGACGAGCCGAAGCATCCGCGCATGCAGGACTACCAGCACGAGCATACCAAGGCATGGGCGAAGTCGGTCGCGTCGGCCGATGCCTTCGTCTTCGTCTCGCCCGAATACAATTACGTGGCGCCTGTCGCCCTGGTGAATGCGCTCACCTATCTGAGCCACGAATGGGCCTACAAGCCGGCCGGCATCGTCAGCTATGGCGGCATCTCCGGCGGCCTGCGCGCGGCGCAGTCGCTCAAGTCGCTGCTCACCACGCTGCGCATCATGCCCATCCCCGAGGGCGTGCCGGTGCCTATGGTCCCGCAATTCCTCGGCGACGACGGTTTCAAGCCGAACCAGGCCATCGGCGACGGCGCGAAGTTGATGCTCGACGAGCTCCACCGCTGGGCGGGCGCGCTCGCGCCGATGCGCCGGCGTTGACGTTTGCGCGGCGTCCGGCAGACCCGGACGCCGCTGCTTTCATCAGCCGCGCGCGGCTGCTTCGAGCGCGGCGACGTCGAGCTTCACCATCTTCATCATGGCGGCGGTCACCCGCGCGGCAACCTCGCGGTCCGGGCTCTGGGTAAGCCGCGGCAGGATTTCCGGCACGATCTGCCAGGAGAAGCCGTAGCGGTCCTTCACCCAGCCGCACTGGACCTCCCTGCCGCCATCGGCGGCGAGCTTGTTCCAGTATTCGTCCACTTCCGCCTGATCGGCGCACAGGATCTGGAAGGAGACCGCATCGTTGGGCTTGCCTTCCGGATGCGGCCCGCCGTTCAGGCAATGGAATTCGTGGCCCTCCAGCGCGAAGCCGGCCGTCAGGACCTGACCTTCCTTGGTGTAGGGCTCCCCGCCGGCCGGCGCGTACTCGACCTTGCCGAGCTGGGCGTTGCGGAAGACCGAGGCATAGAAGCGGGCCGCTTCCTCGGCCTCCGTATCGAACCAGAGCCATGTACTGAGCTTGCTCATCCTTTATCTCCTTGGTTGTTGCGTGGCAGTCATGCACAAGGACGATGCAGGCAGGGCATTCCCGACATCGGTCCGACATCAACGTCGCGCGGATGCCTGCCGAGAGCGCCGCGGCGCGATAGGTCGCGCCCGGATGCCTTGGTTCGCGCGGTGAATTGCTCTATCCCGGACATGTCGAAGATAGAGTTGCGCCATGCCCGTCACCAAGGAAGCCGTCATCGAGAAGCTGCGGACCATCAAGGGGCCGGATTTCGAGGGCGACATCGTCTCGCTCGGCCTCGTCTCGGATATCTTCATCGCCGACGGCAAGGTGTTCTTCTCCATCACCGTGCCGGCAGCGCGGGCGCAGGAACTGGAGCCGCTGCGCGCCGCCGCCGAACGGGCCGTGAAGGCGCTTCCCGATGTCGCCGGGGCGGTCGTCGCGCTGACGGCGGAGAAGAAAGGGGGCGGCATGGAGGCGGCCCCGCCGCCGCGTCCGGCACCGCAGCGGCCCCACGCCCATGCCCGTCCCCCCGCCGGGACGCCATCGGGCCAGCAGCCGGGCAAGCGCGGCGTGCCGGGCATCGACGCGATCATCGCCGTCGCCTCGGGCAAGGGCGGCGTGGGCAAGTCCACCACGGCGGTCAATCTCGCGCTCGGCCTTTCGGCGCTGGGTCTCAAGGTCGGCCTGCTCGACGCCGATATCTACGGACCCTCGATCCCGCGCCTGATGGGCGTGTCGGGCAAGCCGACGACGGTGGACGGCAAGATCGTGCGGCCGATGGAGAATTACGGCCTCAAGCTGATGTCGATGGGCTTCCTCGTGGAGGAGGAGACGCCGATGATCTGGCGCGGGCCGATGGTCATGTCGGCGCTGACCCAGATGCTGCGCGAGGTGGAGTGGGGCAAGCTCGACGTGCTGGTGGTGGACATGCCCCCCGGCACCGGCGACGCGCAGCTCACCATGGCCCAGCAGGTGCCGCTGGCCGGCGCGGTGATCGTGTCCACGCCGCAGGACCTCGCGCTCATCGATGCGCGCAAGGGGCTCAACATGTTCAGGCGCGTGGACGTGCCGCTATTCGGCATCGTGGAGAATATGAGCTACTTCCTCGCCCCCGACACTGGCAAGCGCTACGACATTTTCGGCCATGGCGGCGCGCGCCGGGAGGCCGAACGCCTCGGCGTGCCCTTCCTCGGCGAGGTGCCGCTGACCATGGACGTGCGCGAAGGATCGGATGCGGGCCGGCCCGTCGTGGCCGTCGATCCCGAAGGCCCGCAGGCGAAGGTCTACAAGGAGATCGCCGCGAAGGTGCGCGACGCGCTGGCGGGCGAGCGCGGCGAGGGGCCGGCGATCATCTTCGAGTAGGGTTTCTGCCGGGATCGACCGGCCATCGTCCTTCACCTGTGCACACCCCCCTCTGGCCTGCCGGCCATCTCCCCCACAAGGGGGGAGATCAGCCTTCATGCCTGCTTTCGCCGGCCTTCGGCGATTGGCGAAGGTGGACCCTGCAGCCGATCTCCCCCCTTGTGGGGGAGATGGCCGGCAGGCCAGAGGGGGGCGTGCAGCGCGAATACGTCTCAGCCGCGCGCGAGCAGGTCGGCGATGTCCGTTCCAAGCGCCTCGGCGAATTGCTGGGCGGTTGCCAGCGTGACGTTTATCGCGCCCGCCTCCACTCGGCTCACATAGGCTTGGTCCGCGTCGATACGCAGCGCCAGCTCTTCCTGCGAGATACCCATTTCGGAACGCCGCGCCCTGACTGATGCGGCAAACCGCCGTTTGATGTCCATGCGGACAAGGGAGCAACGTCACCGGCATCCATTCCATGTATTCCGATACATATTCTTCGGGTTTACTTACATGTAAAGAATATCCGCTCACAGTTTTGGAGGAGCGGATGGAGCAATACAGTTTCCTGGCAGACCTGCTCGAAAGCTACCGGGCCTCGCCCGATATCATCAAGGCGCTGTGGGTGTTGACGCCGCCGGGCTTTGTGCTGGTGATGGCCGCCATCCTGCGCGTGACGCGGCGGCCTGCGCCCGCGGTTCCGGCCAAAAGCCAACGGCTATATGCGACGGCCGCGGAGATCGATGACGTCGTTCTCCTGCGCCCCGAAGAAATGGAGGCGCTTCAAGGCCCGCTGATCGAAGGCGACGCGGCGCGCGCGCCGGTCAGCTCCCGCTGACCATCTTGTTGAAGCTGGAGAAGAATTCGCCCGCGAGCTTCTTCGAGGTGGACTGGATCAGCCGGCTGCCGAGCTGGGCGATCTTGCCGCCCACGTCGGCCTTGGCGACATAGGTGAGCAAGGTCGTGTCGGCGCCGTCTTCCTTGAGGGTCACGTCGGCGCCGCCCTTGGCGAAGCCGGCAATGCCGCCCTTGCCCTCGCCGGCGATCGTGTAGGAATGCGGCGGATTGAGGTTCTGCAATTCCACCTCGCCGTTGAACTTCGCCTTGATGGGACCGATCTTCAGCGAGACCACGGCGGTGAAGCCGCCGTCGTCGCGCTTTTCGAGGCTCTCGCAGCCGGGAATGCAAGCCTTCAGGATCTCGGGATCGTTGAGCGCCGCCCACACCTTGTCGACCGGTGCCGTGATGCGTTCCTCGCCAGACATGTCCATCGCCATGACGAACCCTCCTCCACAATGCCGCTGAGACCTGCCTTGCAGTTAGCCGCTCATGCGGCGCTTGTAAATCAGGCCGCCACCGATGGCCGCGCCACGCGCGCCAGTTCGCGGATGCCCGGCTCGATCTGCTGGAGCCCGATCGAGGAAATGCCGAGCCGCATGAAGCGGGTGTGATCGGCCGGCCGGTCGAAGAAGCGCCCGCCCGGCTCGATCAGCACGTTGCGGCGGGCGGCCTCCACTGCCAGCGCGGCGGCATCGAGACCGGCGGGTCCCTCGATCCAAACCGAGGTGCCGCCCGGCGCCTGCGTCATGCGCCAGTCCGGCATATGGGCCGTCAATGCGCCGAGCAGGCGCTGGCGCCGTTCCGCGAAGGCCTGCGAGAGTCGGCGCACCAGCGCGTCATGATGGCCGAGCGAAAGGAACAGCGCCACGGCGCGCTGGTTGTTGGCGGGGGGATGGCGCAGCATGAAGCGGCGCAGTGCGCGCAGCTCCGCGATGAGCGCCGCGTCGCCGACGATGTAGCCGATGCGCAGGCCCGGCGCCAGGGTCTTGGACATGGAGCCGACATAGATCACGCGCCCGAAGCGGTCGACGCTCTTCAGCGCCTGCTGCGGCGCGCCGTCGGAGAGCTGGCTGTCATAGCCGTCCTCGATGATGATGCGGTCATGGCGCGCGGCGTCCGCCAGTAGCGCCTGCCGCCGCGCCTCGCCGAGCGGCACCATGGTCGGGCAATGGTGGTTGGGCGTCACGAAGACATAGCCGGCATCGGCCGGAATCCGGTCCACCTGTATTCCGTCCGCATCGACCGGCACAGGCGCGACCTCGGCGCCGGACAGGCGGAAGATCGACCGCGCGTCGGGATAGCCGGGGTCCTCCATCGCCACCTTCGCGCCCTTGCCCATCAGCAGGGTCGCCAGCATGTAGAGCGCGTTCTGCGCCCCCAGCGTGACGATGATCTCGTCGGGATTGGCGAAGATGCCGCGCCGGGGCAGCAGGCGCGCCTGGATCTGCTCGATCAGCAGCGGGTCGTCGCGGTCAACCACGTCGCCCGCCCAGTTGCGGATTTCCAGCACCGCCAGCGCCATGCGGTTGCATTCGCGCCATTCGGCGGTGGGGAACAGGCCGGGGTCGAACTGGCCGTAGACGAAGGGATAGGTCGCGCTGATCCAGTCGCGCGCCGTGCCGGGATCGGGGATTTCGCTCGCCGCCACCTGCCGCCGCGCGGTCCAGTCGACGCCGCCGGTATTCGCCGCCGCCGTGTGCGCCGGACGCGAGGGCGTCGCCAGCACCTCCGGGTTGACGAAATGCCCCCGCCGCTCGCGCGCGACGAGAAAACCCTGGTCCACGAGCTGCTGGAAGGCCAGCACCACGGTGCCGCGCGCCACGCCGAGCTTGTCGGCCAGCACCCGGCAGGAGGGCAGGGGCATGGAGGCGGCGATCTGCCGGTCGAGGATGGCGGCGACGATCGCTTGCCGGATCTGCGCCTGCAGCGTCTGGCCCGAATCGGCCGAGATGCGGAACAGCCCCGACCAGATCGTGCTGTCGTTTCGTATCGCCATCGTTTCACCCTCCTGCGCCGCAAATATCACGCAAGGCGAGGCAGACTAGTCGTGGCCCAACGGCTTGCGCCAATGAATATTGCTGATGGTTTGCTTTTACGCCAGTGATGGTTCGGCCTTGGGCCAGCGCGCCGGCGGGCGCTTCCATTTTCCTTGATGCCGCCATGCCGGGCGGCGTACACATGCGGACCGTCCTCCCGAACAGCAGGTTGCCCATGCCCACGACCCTCGCGGACCTGATCGAGAAACTGCGCGCCCGGCAAGCCGGCGACGGCGACATCAGGGCGGCCTTCGCCGGCGATGCCGGCCGGTTCGGCCGCTTCTCGGCGCGGCTCGACGACCTGCTTCTCGACGTCTCCAAATGCGCGCTGAGCGACGATTCGCTGGCGCTGCTGGAGCAGGCGGCAACGGTTGCCGACGTCGCGGGCCGGCGCGATGCGATGTTTTCCGGCACGCGCATCAACAATACCGAAGACCGGGCCGTGCTGCACACGGCGCTGCGCAACCGCGCGGACGCGCAACTGCGTCTCGACGGCGAGGATGTGCTGGCCGGCGTGCGCAAGGTATTGGACGACATGGCGGGCTTGGCCGAGGGCGTGCGCTCGGGCCGCATCGCCGGGGCGGGCGGCAAGCCTTTTACCGATATCGTCAATATCGGCATCGGCGGGTCGGATCTGGGGCCGGTCATGGCGACGCTGGCGCTGGCGCCCTATCATGACGGGCCCCGCGCGCATTTCGTCTCCAATGTCGATGGCGCCCATATCGCCGACACCATCGCCGCGCTCGACCCGGCGACGACGCTGTTCATCATCGCCTCGAAGACCTTCACCACCATCGAGACGATGACCAACGCGGCCACGGCGCGGGCGTGGATCGCGGAGCGGCTGGGCGAGGCGGCGGTCGGCGCGCATTTCTGCGCCGTCTCCACCGCGCTCGACAAGGTCGCGGCCTTCGGCATTCCGGCGAATCGCGTCTTCGGCTTCTGGGACTGGGTCGGCGGCCGCTATTCCATGTGGTCGGCCATCGGCCTGCCGATCATGATCGCGGTCGGGCCCGCCGATTTCAACCGCATGCTCGACGGCGCGGCGGCCATGGACGCGCATTTCCGCACCGCGCCTTTCCGCGCCAACCTGCCGATGCTGCTCGGCCTGGTCGGCTGGTGGCATCGCGTGGTCTGCCGCTATCCGGCGCGCGCGGTCATTCCCTACGACCAGCGGCTGTCGCGCCTGCCCGCCTATCTCCAGCAGCTCGACATGGAATCCAACGGCAAGAGCGTGACGGTGGACGGCAAGCCCGTCGCCACGCCGACGGGACCGCTGGTCTGGGGCGAGCCGGGCACCAACGGCCAGCACGCCTTCTTCCAGCTCCTGCACCAGGGCACCGACATCATCCCGATCGAGTTCATCGTCGGGGCCGAGGGGCACGAGCCGGAATTGCGCAACCATCAGGACCTGTTGCTCGCCAACTGCCTGGCGCAGTCCGAGGCGCTGATGAAGGGGCGCTCGCTGGCGGAGGCGCAGGCGCAGATGCGCGCTAAAGGCGTGAATGAGGAGGACATCGCGAAAATCGCGCCGCACCGCGTCTTCAGCGGCAATCGCCCCTCGATCACCATCGTCCATCGCATTCTCGACCCCTTCGCGCTCGGCCGCCTGATCGCGCTCTACGAGCATCGCGTCTTCGTCGAGGCGCAGCTTTACGGCATCAATGCCTTCGACCAGTGGGGCGTGGAGCTCGGCAAGGAGCTGGCGACGAGCCTGCTGCCGGTGGTGGAGGGCAGGCAGGACGCAGGCGGGCGCGACAGTTCCACGGCGGGCCTCGTCGGCCATATCGCATCGCTGCGCAGATGACGGCCAGCAGATGACAGCCATCCGGGGCGTGCTGTTCGACAAGGACGGCACGCTGATCGATTTCGAGGGAAGCTGGCTGGCCTTTGCGCGCGGCATGGCGCTGATGGCCGCCGACGGCGACGCCGCGCGCGCGGCGTTTCTGCTGGAGCAGGCCGGATACGATCCCGCGACGGGACGTTTTCGCGCAGGCTCCGTCTTCGCCGCCGGCACCAATGCCGATGTAGTCGCGCTGTGGCATCCGCGCCTTTCCGGCGCAGCATTGGCGGAACGGATCGCCGCCTTCAATGATTTCGGCGCGAAATACGGGGCGAGGGCCGCGGTGGCGCTGCCCGGCATGCACGATACGGTGAACCTGCTCAATCGCCACGGCTATCTGCTCGGCGTGGCGACGAACGATTCCGAGCGCGGCGCAAGGGAGACGCTGGCCGTGCTGGGCCTGAGCGAAATGTTCGTCAAGGCTTACGGATTCGACTCGGTCGCGCGCCCCAAGCCGGCGCCGGACGTGGTGCTGACATTCGCGGGTTCGACCGGCCTGGATGTTCGCGAGGTCGCCATGGTGGGCGACAATGCGCATGACGTCATGGCCGGCCGCGCGGCCGGCTGCGGCCTCGTCGTGGGCGTGCTGTCCGGCAACGGTACGCGGGAGGATCTGGCGCAGGCGGACGCGATCGTCGATTCGATAGCCGATTTGCCGATGCTGCTGGAACGGCGCTAGAATCTTGATCTGGCGCAATGTCGGATCGCCCCGGAGGGGCGAATATGATTGCGTCCAGCAAGGAGACAGCCATGTTCCGGTCAATCATCGTGCCGATGGATGTCGCCCAGAAGGAAAAGTCCGCGCGCATGATCGCCAGCGCCCGCCAGTTGCTCGATACAGGCGGCAGGATCACGCTCGTCAATGTGGTGGAGGTGATGCCGCTCTATGAAATGCCGGAACTGGCGACGGAGATGCGGGCGAAAGCAGCGGAGGGGGCCAAAACCCTCCTGACCGATCTCGCCGCGCAGGAAAAGCTCGATGCGGAGATCGAGGTGCATCAGGGCAACGCCGCCATGGTCATCCTCGACATCGCCAGGGAAAAGGGCGCCGATGCGATCGTGATCGCATCGCACCGGCCGGGCCTGCAGGATTATTTCCTCGGCTCCACGGCGGCGCGCGTGGTGCGCCATGCGCCCTGCTCGGTTCTGGTCCTACGCTAGGCGGGAGCAACCTGCTTGACGAAGGCGGCGCTGCGCCGGATTGTGGCTCCATATGTCACCCGGAAGGACGACAATGGGGAGGGGCCTCTTGCTTGATCCCGCGCTGGCGCGCGACCTCGCGGCGCTGTCGGGCGGCCTCGACAGGCCGGACTTCGGCAAGCTCGTGCTGCGCGCGGTTTCCCATGCCTGCCTGCTGCGCAATTTCGGCGTCTTCGTCGTGCCGGATACGCGCCGTCCCGAACCGGTGATGTCGCTCTTCGCCGGCGAGCTCGGCGAATACCGCATCCGCCGCAATGCAAGTGAATCGCAGGCGCAGCCGGAATATGCCGCGCGCCTCGCCGCCCTGCTGGAGGCGGCACGACCGGGTACGCGCCCGTTCGACATCCATCGCCCGCAGGAGACCGACGCCCGCTGGCCGATCTATCATCGCTCCGGCCTGCTGGCGCGCGTGTCCTGCGTGAGCATCGACCGGGGCGCCGCCTACAATGTCAACTACTACCGCAGCGTGCGCGACGGCGAGATCGGCCAGGACGAGGAGGCGGCGCTGCGCCTGCTCCTGCCGCTCGTCAACGCGCTGATCGTTGCGCGCCACAAGCTGGTGGGCGTCGATCGCTTCCAGGCGGTGCCGCGGCGTCGGCGGATTGCCTCGCTGCGGGAGCGCAAGCGGCCCGGCTTCGCGGCGCTTTCTGCAAGGGAGGCGGACGTGCTCGACGCGCTCGCCGGCGGCCGTTCGGTCGCGGCGGTCGCGCTGGAACTCGGCGTGTCGGAAAACACCGTCCGCACGCTGCGCATGCGGAGCTACCGCAAGCTCGGACTCGCAAGCCTGTCCGAGCTCTTCGCATTGCTTCTGGCCGAGGCCGACAGGGCGTGACGCGGAACCGACGGGAATCCGCGTCTACTTGCTGCGGTTGACGAAGCTCGCATTGCCGAGGCCCGTCCCGATCGTCACCACCGCCCAGCGCTCGACATCGGTCATGGCGGGGATTTCGCTGAGACCCTGGACGACGGCGTCGTTGTGCATCACCACCTCCGTCGCGGTGCCGCCGATTTCCGGCAGTCCCTTGGCGATGGCCTTCGGCAGGTTGAACTTCTTGGCCTCCCAGTTGCCGGGCAGGTTCTGGCCACCGGCCAGGATGGAGCCGTCCTCGTCGATCCTGCCGGGACAGGCGACCGCGATGATGGGGCAGACGACCAGATTGTCCTTCAGCGCGCGGTCGGCGAGCTTTTCCAGCATGTCCACGAGATGGTCCACCACGTCGCCGCGCCCGAGATCCTCCGCCTCGCGGCTGTATTCCCAGTGTTCGAGCTTCAGGACAATTGCGTTCTTCATCCGCGCCGAGCGCTTTTCCGGCAGTTCGAGCAGCGCAGCACGGATGTTGGAGCCGCCGATGTCGACGGCCAGCATGACGTCGCAGCCGGTCAGGTTCTTGGTCGGAACGAGATAGGCGCCGCCGACCATGCCCGCATGGTCGGGATCGTTGGCGATCGGCGTGAGCGTGACCTTGTGCCCGCCGGCATTGAGCAAGGTGGCCGTGCGCCCGATGATGAACTCCCCGATACGGCTGTCGCGCATCCCGCCGCCGACCGCGATCCGTTCCACGCTTTTCCAGGAAGGTTCATCGAGAAAGCGCCGCAGCACGTCCGCAAGCCGTTGCGAAAATCCCTCGACGGCCCCCAGGATCATGCCGGCGATGCGGGGCTCCCCCTTCAGGAGCATCTTGTCGAGATCGCCGGACGAGAGCTGGTCGGACGCCTTGTCGCCGAGGGGATCGTCCGCTGCCTTGCTGACCGCCTGACGCAGTTCGTCCAGCACCTCCGTGAAAGCGCCCTTGCGTGCGCGGTCGCCAAGAAAGCGGTCCCCGTCGCGGATTTCGAGCGAATAGCTCGTCACCTCGACCGCCGGGAGTGTGTCCGAACCGAATTCCGTCATATGGCATTGCCCCTCTCGAATGGCGCGACCGCGCCCGCTCATCGAAAGCGCGAAAGGGCCAAAGCGTTCCATGCGTGGCGGGAAAGAGCGCCGCAATCACGCAAAAGGGCTTGCGGGATGAAAAGGAAACCCCGGCCGGAGCCGGGGTTTCCAAGGCGTACAGCCTACATCCAGACGGGCTCGCGCCAGCAGCGGCGATACCACCGGCCATGCCGCCGATAGCGCTCGCACACCTCACGCCAGGGCCGGCGCCGCGGCCGCCGCGGGCGATGGAAATCGCCGCGGTAGTGGTCCCGGCGCCAATGCCTGCGATCGGGGCGCCGGCGCCTGTGGCCCGGACGATGGTCGACATTCGTCACCTCTGGCTGGGAAGCCGCGAGTTCGTCCAGGATGCCGTTGGCATTTATGACACCGGCTTCGGCGGCGCTTGGGCCAGCCACCTTCGCGAGTGTCGCTGCGCCGGCAAGTCCGAGCAGCCCGGTCAGGAATAGTCGTCTATCCATTCGATCCTCCTGTCATGCCACCCCGGCCCATTGAACCGGGATGAAGATGAATGGTTGCTGAACCGGATACGGACAGGTGACGATCCCGGGTGCTTGCCGGAAAGCTCCGCAAGCGATCATCGAACGGCCGGCATCTGGCGGGCAAGGCGAAGATCGCGCGGTCGTTGCCGGCGGCGGCGAGCGGATATGTCGGTGGCTAGGAAGCGTATTGGGCGGCCAGCTTGTCCCGCAGGTCGGGCGGAGCCTTGAAATAGTTGATCCTGCCTTTGCCCTTGCAGCAGCCGCATCGGATCTGCTGCTGGTTGCCGAGCATCAGTTTGCCGGCGCCCTTGCATTTGGGACAGACCAGTTTGTCGAGCATATGCGCCTCCTCACATCATACGCCCCAAGCTCCCGTAAGGGCAGTCAGGACTGGCAGGGTGAAGGAGTCAATCGCAGCCGTGTCACTTTTTGTTTCCGGATCCCCGCCCGGTGGCGTCGGCGCGAACACAAGAATGTGGCGGGTTGCGACCCGCGTGCCAGTCGGGAGGGCCAGCGCAGGATTGCCAAATCGGGAAAGTGGTGCCGCAGAAGGGACTCGAACCCCCGACCCCATCATTACGAATTGTAATTCGTAAATTATATCAAGATGTTAGATGTCATATTAGTTCGTTGGACCCTACTAGACAACCCGTTGGCTCGACTCGGCTTTCATCCGGTGAGGGGTTGCAGGTGGCATGACCGGGCTGCCTTCCCTTTCACCCCGCGCCCCTACTAGAACCCTACAAATCCCGATCTGCCCTACTAATCTGCATTTCCGATCTGTGGGACCTCCCCCTATCAACGGGTTTCGACGATCAGGCGGGGGAGTGGCCCCGGTGGTCTCGACTGTCTCGGGCTGTGGAGGTTTCGGGAGAAAGGCACCCGGCGACCGTTATGTTCAGGCCGTTAATTAGCGAAGCACGCTAATTAACAAAAATGCAGTTTCTTTAATTAGTGCGCCCTGCTATTAAAGTCTCCGAATCTCAGTGAGAGAGGGGAGCGGGCTTGCCTGACACCCAAGACGTCAAGGGTCGCCTCGGGCGGTTCGTAGAAACATCGGTCGGCGGGGAGCGGGTCAGGGCATTCGTGCCACCGCCCCTACCGCCAGACCCGCCCATCGACCTGTCGCACATGCTGACGCGGCTCAGCGCGGCCGAGCGGGCGCTGGGGCGGCTGGACGGGGTTTCGGTGCTTCTGCCGAACAAGGAACTGTTCCTCTATATGTATGTCCGCAAGGAGGCTGTGTTGTCCTCCCAGATCGAGGGTACGCAATCGACGCTCTCCGATCTGCTTCGGTTCGAGACTGAGGCGGTTGCGGGCGCACCGCTCGACGACATTCGGGAAGTCTCCAACTACGTCGATGCCATGATGTACGGGCTGGAGCGCATGGCCGACCTGCCCATATCGCTTCGCCTCATCCGGGAGATGCACGCTCGGCTGCTCGACAGCGGACGGGGCGCACGGCAGAACCCCGGTGAGTTCCGCACTTCGCAAAACTGGATCGGGGGCACCCGTCCGGGCAACGCCATGTTCGTTCCCCCGCCGCCCAATGAGGTGATGGGATGCCTGAGCGATTGGGAGCGCTTTGTCCACTCCGAGACGCCGGACATGCCGCCGCTTATCAAGGCGGGATTGCTGCATGTGCAGTTCGAGACCATCCACCCCTTTCTGGACGGCAACGGCAGGCTTGGCCGTTTGCTGATCACGCTGTTCCTGTGCGCGCAGGGTGTGTTGCGTCAGCCCCTTCTCTACCTCTCGCTCTATTTCAAGACCCACCGCGCGACCTACTACCGGCTCTTGCAGGAGGTGCGGGAGCACGGTGCCTGGGAAGCGTGGCTGGAATTCTTTCTCGACGGCATCGCTGAGACGGCGGATCAGGCGTTCGAGACCGCGAACCGGATTGCCGGGCTGTTGGCTCAGGATCGCGAGCGCATCGTCGCGGAAGCCGACCGGACGGCCTCGGTGCTGCAACTGCATGATCTCATGCGGACCCGCCCCTTCCTGACCGCCACGGCAGCGGTTCAGCAAACCGGCCTCACCATGCCGACCGTCAACGCGGCGCTGGCTCAGTTGCAGGCGCTGGGGATTGTCGAAGAGGTTACCGGGCGCAGGCGCGGGCGCGTCTTCGCGTACCGTGCTTATCTGGACATCCTGAGCGAAGGGGCGGGGCTATGAGCCACAGGCTTCCCGTTCTGGCGTCGGCTTGGGCATGCTCGTACAGTCTGAAAGGCCGACCGTAGGGCGCAGAAAGGAGATCGGGGATTCCGTAATCCCTGTCATTGGGTTATGAGTTGTTAAGGGCAAGAAAATCCGCATTCGGCGATTTGGGGGGCGAATAGCCGCATGACGTCATTCCTACAGAATCCAATACTCAACACGCCTTACTCAGAGCCGACACAGCATTGGGTTCTGGATTCCAAAGGACAGCCAACGGGGCAGGTTAGAGAAGGAAGACGGAACCCCGGCTATGTGGTGCCGGTGGCGGCACCGCGCCGCTCCGGCAGGCAAACAGAACTCGATCTTGGCGCTGACCAGATCGCGACACAGAATACGTTGGTAAAACTCGTTCGTCCTGAGGTGGACAAGTGGCGTGCCCTGCCGCCATCGCAATGGAATGTGACGCCAGAGACAGAGCGGCTCCTGCGCTGGTGGCGTGATATCACGGTACGGGAATTCCCCTTCTTCTTCTGCCAGCTCGAAGCGGTAGAGACGATCATCTGGCTGACTGAGGTTGCGCCAAAGTCCTATCGGGACGAGTTAATCGCGGCGAACGATACCGCGAATCCTGGCCTGTTCCGCATCGCCGCCAAGATGGCGACCGGTTCCGGCAAGACAACTGTGATGGCGCTCCTGATTGCTTGGCAGGCCATTAACGCCGCGAGGCGTCCGACGAGCAGCCGGTTTACCAACGGTTTTCTTATTATTGCGCCGGGTATCACCATCCGCGACCGGCTTCGCGTCCTTCAGCCGGAGGAGAACGGCAACTATTTTGAGGACCCCAAGCGACGTATCGTGCCCCCTGAAATGTTGGGCGATCTTAGGAAGGCGCGTGTTGTCGTCACCAACTATCACGCCTTTCAGCTCCGCGAGACTATCTCGGTCAAACCCGAGGCACGCAAGATTCTGACGGATCGAGGCGAGGAGCCTAAGAAGTTTCTCGAAACTGAGGGTCAGATGATCCAACGTGTCGCGTCGAAGCTGATGGGATTGAAACGTGTCATCGTCCTGAACGATGAGGCGCATCACTGCTACCGCGAAAAGCCGGGTGACAGCGAGGAACGCAAGCTCGATAGCGACGAGCAGGACGAGGCCAAGAAAAACAATGAGGCGGCGCGGGTCTGGATATCTGGCGTCGAGGCGGTATCGCGCAAGCTTGGCGTTCAGGCTGTCTACGACCTTTCGGCCACGCCGTTTTTCCTACGTGGCTCCGGCTACCCCGAAGGCACCCTGTTTCCGTGGGTGGTGTCAGACTTCACCCTGATGGATGCCATCGAGTGCGGCATCGTAAAGACACCCCGGCTACCCGTACTGGACGATGCCGTGTCCGGTGATATGCCGAAATACCGCGCCCTTTATGCCAATCTACCAAAAAACGCCTTGCCGAAGAAAGGGCGGCGCAAGAGCGGTAGCGAACTCGATCCCGAGGAGTTGCCGGAATTGTTGCGTGGTGGGCTGGAAGCTCTCTACCGGCATTACGAAGGCACCTTCGCGGAATGGGAGGCAGCGAATGTCGGCCGCCCGCCGGTCTTCATTGTCGTGGCCAATAATACAGCTACCTCGAAGCTCATTTATGATTTCATTTCCGGCTATGAGCGTACGGAGACGGTCGGCGACAAAACGCGAACCCGGCTGATCGATGGGAAACTCAAGCTTTTCTCCAATGTCACTGAGAACAATACGTGGCGGGATCGACCCCGCACGGTTCTCGTTGACAGCGAAGCTCTGGAAGCTGGCGATTCCCTGCCCGAAGATTTCCGCAAGGCCGCTGCCAAGGAAATCGAGGAGTTCCGCAATGAGGTAGCCCGACGAGATGGTGCGGCTGCGGCGGAAAAACTCACCGATGCGCAAATCCTGCGCGAAGTGATGAACACTGTTGGCCAGCCCGGAAAGCTCGGTGGGGATATCCGCTGTGTCGTTTCGGTATCCATGCTGACGGAAGGGTGGGACGCTAACACCGTTAGCCACATCCTCGGTGTCCGTGCTTTCGGCACCCAACTTCTGTGCGAACAGGTGGTCGGGCGCGGGCTGCGGCGTGTCAGCTACGTTCCTGGCTCTGATGGAAAACTGCAACCGGAATATGCGGACGTGCTCGGCGTGCCGTTCGACTTCACACAGAACCCGGCTCCGGCCAAGATCGTACCTCCTCCCCGTATGACCCGCATTCGCGCCCTGCCGGAGCGTGTCGCGTGCGAAATCCGTTTTCCCAATATTTCGGGGTACCGGGTGGCCTACCCGCCCGGCCCGCTGATTGCCAATTTCACAGATGATTCAAAACTCACCGTCACACCTGACGATATCCCGACATCCACCGATGTCGAACCTATTGTGGGCGAAGGCATCGAACTCACGCTGGATAATTACGAAACCCAACGGATGAAATCGGTTTATTTCGCCGTCGCCGGTTACACCCTACGCCGGTACATCCGAGAAGATTCAAAGCCCAAGCTGTTCACTCCCGGCGATGTTTTGCCGCAATCGCCGACTCCAGAAATTCCGCTGCACCGCTTCGGCGAACTGCTGAAGATCACCGAACGGTGGTTTGATGAGTGCTTGACCTGCTACGGCCAGAATCGCGAGGCGCTGAAAAGGGTCTTCCTTTGGCGTCCTATGGCACAGAAGGCGGCGGAGCGAATTGCCCGTGCCTGCGCGCCGTCTGCTTCTACCGAATTCGTGAGGGCGATTCCCAATCCCTACAACGAGGAAGGCTCCACGCGCTTTGTGGATTTCGTCACTTCAAAGGCCGACCTTTTCGCCACCGACCCGCAGATGTGCCACGTCGAATACGTGGTTGCAGACCAGGATTGGGAGAAAGCCTTTGCCGTCGCTATTGAGCGGGAATTGTCGGATGTATGTACAGCATACGTGAAGAACCACAGCCTCGGCTTCGAGGTGCCATACGAATATCGCGGCGAGACGCATCGCTACCGGCCTGACTACATCCTTCAGTTGGATGATGGGCGCGGCGCGGGCGACCCTTTGAACCTCGTAGTCGAGGTCAAGGGACGACGCAGCGAACAGGATGCCGCCAAGGCCGATACAATGAACACTCGCTGGGTGCCGGGCGTGAACGCGCTTGACCGCTTTGGGCGCTGGGCATTCGTCGAACTCGACAATCCGTACACATTCGCAGGCGGCGTGCGGTCGTTCCTTGCGTCAACCGCACTAAAGAGGGCCGCATAGCATGGCGAGGAAATCGGCAAAGGCGCAGGACGTCGAAAACTACAAGCACGATGGCGCCAAGCGGGTCATGATCCCGACTTCCGAGCAACAGGGCTTTGTCGAGGAGGACGAGGCGCGACCAATCAAGCTGCGCTGGCCCCGTAATCCCGATCTTGATCCCCAGCTTGTATGGCGGGGTAAAGACGCTGAGGACGGACGGGATCTCTATGTGGATGCACCGCCAGTCTACATTCAGGAAAAGGTTCACCCCCGTGTCATTGTCGAGCGGTTACGGCGGGAAACAGCAGCCCGGCGCGAAGCTGCGTCGGAGATGCCGGATTTGTTCGCCGACTTCAATGGTCGGCCAGAAGATTTGGAGGCGCGCACCGAGTTCTACCAGCATGAACAGAACTGGCAGAACCGCATGATCCTGGGCGATGCACTGATGGTGATGGCGAGCCTGGCCGAGCGCGAAAACCTTCGGAACAAAGTGCAGTGCATATATATGGACCCGCCGTATGGAATGAAGTTTAACTCCAACTGGCAGGCTACCGTCACATCAACCAACGTGACTGACGGCCGATCCTCGGACGTTAGCCGCGAACCCGAAGTGGTTCGTGCGTTTCGTGACACTTGGAAGGACGGTATTAACTCTTACCTGAGCTACCTCCGGGATCGCTTGATCCTTGCCCGAGACCTCTTGGCGGAGACTGGCTCAATCTACGTTCAAATAGGCGACGAGAATACGCATGTCGTGCGTAATCTGCTTGATGAGGTATTTGGTCCGAAGAATTTCATCAGTCAGATTGCCTTCCAGACGACCACCGGCTTTCAAACCAATTTTCTCAGCAACATGTCGGATTTTGTTCTTTGGTATGCCAAAGACAAGGAAAGGGCAAAATTCCGAACCCCATTCTATCGCAAGACCTTTGTGCTGGGAGAGGGGAATGCTCGCTGGCTCATGTTCGATGACTACACCTATCGGGGTGTAACTGCGGCAGAGAAGCGAGGGGAAGTCGATATTCCCAAAGGAGCAATTCCTTACAAGCCTGATAACATTATTTCTCAAGGGCGCGCCAAAGATCGCCAGCCATTTGTATTTCAAGGAAAGAAATACGATACATGGGAGAAGAATTCACATTGGAAAGCAAACTATCCTGATGGAATGGAACGACTTGCAAAGGCTGGCCGCATTCACGTTGCTGAAAACTCAATACAATACATACGCTACCACACGGATTTCGACGCCGCTATCCATGGTAATATGTGGACGGACACGGGATCAGGAAATTTTACCGACGATAAGATTTATGTTGTCCAGACCAACGCAAAGGTCATTGAGCGATGCCTATTGATGGCCTCCGATCCTGGCGATCTCGTGCTGGACCCCACATGCGGCTCAGGAACGACCGCCTATGTGGCTGAGCAGTTAGGCCGCCGATGGATTACAATTGATACTTCCCGGGTGGCGCTGGCGCTTGCCCGCTCCCGGATCATGGGTGCACGATATCCGTACTACCTGCTCAGGGACTCCGAGGAAGGCGCGGAGAGAGAAGCCGAGCTTTCCGGGAAGCCGGTCGGTAGTTACTCGGCCAAACCCGATATCCGGCAGGGCTTCGTCTACGACCGCGCGCGACACATCAAGTTGGAGACAATTGCCAACCTCACCCAGATCGACAGCATCTGGGAGGAATGGCGGGCGACATTGGAACCCTTGCTGGCCAAGCTAAACGACGCACTCGGTAAGGCTTGGAAAGAATGGGAGGTGCCGGGCAAAGCCGTCAATAGTTGGCCAGAAACGGCGAGAATGCTCCATGCCGAGTGGTGGGCAGCAAGGCGGGGTCGGCAGGCCGAAATTGATGATGCGATAGCCAAAGCTGCGGATGACGAGTTGCTTTATGACCAACCGCAAGAGGACCCTAGGGTCACTCGCGTCGCCGGCCCGTTCACCGTCGAAAGCCTTTCGCCATATCGCGTAATTCCCTCCGAGGATGATCCGCGTATCCTCGACATGCTGCGCGATGAGGATGAGGAACTGCCTCGCCGGTTGGTGCCGAAAGAGCAGACTGACTTCGCCCAGGTGGTAATGGAGCACCTCAAGACGGCAGGGGTGCAGAATACAAAGAAAGATGAGCGACTGGAATTCGAGTCCATCGAGCCTTGGCCGGGCAAAGGTTATGTCGCCTTCGAGGGGCGGTATGAGGAGCGCGGCGCAACCCGCCGTGCCGCCATCGCTATCGGTCCCGAATACGATGCGGTTGGCTATGAGTTCGTTCGCAATGCGGCCCGTGAGGCGCGCGACGCCTTCGACATTCTTATTGTGTGCGGCTTTCAGTTTGCCCCCGAGGTGGACGATTCAATGCTCAATTTCGGGCGGCTGAAGGTACTGAAAGCGCGGATGAACCAAGACATCCGCATGGGCGACAAGCTTAAAAACACCGGCGCGGGCAATCTGTTTGTCGTCTTCGGCGAACCAGACATAGAGGTACGCGACACTGGCGACGGCAAGGTGCAGGTGGAGATCAAAGGAGTAGACATCTTCGACCCGACCACGGGCGAGGTGAAATCCTCTGATGATCCGGCAGATGACATCGCGTGCTGGTTCATTGACGATGATTACGACGAGGAGAGTTTCTTTGTTCGCCAAGCCTATTTCCTCGGCGGGGCGGCTGGCGATCCGTACAAGGCGCTCAAGCGTTCGCTGAAAGCCGAGATTGATGAGGAGGCTTGGGCATCGCTACGGCGGACGGTCTCGCATCCTTTCCAGCGCCCGGAACGCGGCCTGATCTGCGTAAAAGTCATCAATCACTTCGGTGACGAGGTGCAGAAGGTGTTCCGGGTGTAGTGCATGGCGAAGCGCAGCATCACCGACGAGGAAATCGGTCTCATCAAAGCGATGCTGGCGCGGGGGATGAAAAACCGCGATATCCAGTTCTATTTCAACCGGCAAGATCGGCCGGTGAACTCGGGGCGCATCACCAATATCAGGAAAGGCGACTACGGGCCGGAAGTGCCAGCCGCTGCCGATGCGACTTTAGAGACGTTCCTTACCGGCTTCCAGGAAGCAGATGTCGGCGTCGTCGTGGAAGCGGCTCAACCAGCACGGCAGTCCTTGGCAAACCGCGCACGTGAACGCTTCGAGAAGCGTGGTGATGGCTACTGGTATTTGGCGGACGGCGAAACAGCCGAGCAAGAATGCAAGGAAACTTTCGATCTCAAGAAGCCTACTCGCATCATCAGAGCAATAGCTGCATTGGCCAATCACCGAGGCGGCTTCGTTTTCATTGGAGTCACCGACAATGGATGCCGCGCCGTGGGGCTGCCGGATGATGTGTTTGCCACTACAGACATCGCCGCGATCGCCGACAAGGTCAAAACATACCTGACACCGACGCCGGTGTTTTCAAAGGACGTGATCGACTTGGATGATGTCAAAGTCGGCTTCATCTATGTCGAGAAACATAGCCTACCGCCCGTCATCGTTTGCCGAGACGGAGATGGATTGGATGATGGAACGATTTTGTTCCGGTATCCGGGTCAATCCGGGCGTATCAAATTTGGAGATCTGCTGGACATACTGCGAGAACGGGACAGGTCGGCTCATACCATGCTGTTGTCCAGCGCCGCTAGGCTTTCGGAGATAGGAACTGACCGAGCCCTTATTGTTGACACCCGCGAAGGCACCGTGGATGCGGGCGATAGGCAGATTACCATTGATCGCGAACTTGCCGATCAATTGGAATTTATTCGTGAGGGCGAGTTTGAGGAGCGGGCGGGCGCGCCGACACTCCGGCTGATCGGCGATGTGCGTGCGGTGGATGCGACAGGACAGGTTCGTGAGCGGATCGAGGCCCGTGCGCTGACGGCTGATATGGCAGTGAAAGCATACTTGCGAAAGGAACAGGTGCGCTCACCCTTGGAATATGTTTGCCTCTCCGCCCATGTTCAGCGCCAATGGTTGCCGCTCCACTATTTCATCCACCTCAGTGGTCAAGGGCTCGACGCTGCCATTCAGGCGCTAGAGGGAACGGATGGGGCATATCAGAATTCGAAACAACGTGCTCTTGAGCGGCTTCGTGGTCAACGCAGCGCATTTACGGAGCCGACTGGTGGGGCTGTTCCGGTTGCTGCTGAGATTCAGGCTGGGCAGATAGACGGCATTGGTGATCGCTATACTCCTTCGCTCATCGCACGAGCGATTCAAGGCTTGCCCGAGGACTTTGAGAATATCGGGCCGCTGCTCGATCTTTTAGATGGGTTGCACGACGCGGCACATGGCGACGCTGTATTGCGAGGGGCTATCTACCGTGCTGCCAGCCGTCTGGACGAGATTGAGGCTTTGGCCGTCCAACAGGCTCAATAGTCTGCCACTCACCCCGCGTAGCTAAACTGACACTGGCGTTGCTCATGTTGCATCCGAACGCGCGTGCGCAGGTGTAGGACAGCGTTTCCGGGTGTTTGATGCGGGTTCTATTTACTAGATAAGCATCTGAAATCACTTGTTTTTCTAGACTCAGATGTTAGTTCGAGTTGAGGCCGAAAGGAGGTCTCCATGCCGAGCTTACGTCTTACCCGCCGCACCATAGATGAACTTCCGTTCTCCGAAAGTGGCCAAGTCCTCTACCGCGACACCATGCTTACCGGCTTCGGCCTGCGCGTCGGCAGCCGGTCCAAGGTGTTGATTTCCGCTGAGAGCTGACCCGGGATTTTCGCCGAGAAGTGACCCGCCTTCCTGTATGGTTTGGGTCTCAGGATTTGGTCAAGGGTGGGGCTTTCTCCTTCTTTGTCTCAGTGAC
>Ga0180217_1000553_pt1 | contig 57533 bp, 62 predicted proteins | sample eDN3rd37CBELigOP_FD_128521 | JGI IMG/M metagenome (GOLD analysis project Ga0180217, IMG submission 128521) | Enriched Organic Plus compost microbial communities from Emeryville, California, USA - eDNA 3rd pass 37_C BE-Lig OP (version 2) (version 2) ...
GGCGACGGCGTCGTCGACGGTGGTGACGGCCTCGCCAGGCGATACGGGGATCCCGTAGCTGGCGAAGAACTGCTTGCCCTGGTACTCGAAGAGGTCCATGCGCTGCTCCCCGGCCCCGGGGGGCCATCGGTTTCCGGCGTGACGGCGGGTCGGCCGATACTAGGGGCGTGCCGCTGATCCCCCGCCAGTCGAGCCAGGTCGCCTGATGCCCGTCGCCCAGAGCCGCGGGCACGCGGGCAAGGCGCTGCTGGTCGCCGGGGTCGGCGTGGCCCTCGCGATGGGCCTCGCGCTGCTCATGGCGGTGCTGGCCAACCGGGGCGACGTCGAGGTGCGCCTCGGCGACGACCGCTTCGACGCCGGGCAGGTCGAGAGCATCGCCAGGTCGATCGCCCAGGACGACGGGCTGCCCCTCCTCTACCAGGACCTGGTGGGCCGCAGCCGGCACATCTACGTGCAGCACGCCGGCGACGACCCCGACCTGGGGTGGAGCGCCTTCGGGGCCTTCGACCCCGACGACCCCAGCTGTGCGGTGCAGATCGACCGCGAGGCCCGCACCCTCGTGAACGCGTGCGACGAGGCGGTCACCTACCCCCTCGACGGCACCGGCCTGCGCCAGTACCCCGTGGCCGTGGAGGGTGGGCGCCTCTACGTCGACCTCAACGAGATCACGACGACCACGACCGAGGGCTGAGCCCCTGGCCATCGGGCGGGCGCCGTCCGCCCGGATTGGGTAGACCTCCGGGATGGTCAGGACGCTGGAACGGGCCCGGATCGCGCTCCGTCGGGACCTCACGCTCGCCGATCTGACGGACCGGCTGGCCGGCCTGCACGGCGACCGCCCGCTCACCGAGGAGGCGGGCGGCCGGGCCCTCACCTACAACCAGGCGGCCGCTGAGGTGGCCCGCTGGTCCGGGTCGATCGCGGCCCGCACGGCACCGGGCGACGTCGTCGTGGTCGCCGTCCCCAACGGCGTCGACCAGCTCCTCCTCTGCGCGGCGGCGGCCCGGGCCGGCACGCTCCCCGCGCCGGTCAACGACCAGATGCGACCCGAAGAGGTCGACCACGTCATCGCCGACTCGGGGGCGACGCTCGTCATCCGCTCGGTCGACGACCTCGCCGACGGCACGCCGCCGCTCCCCGAGCCCCGCGTCAGCGCCGACCCCGGCGACGTGGCCGCGCTCTTCTACACGTCGGGCACCACCGGCGCCCCCAAGGGGGTGGAGCTCACCCACCGGGCCATCGTCGGCCAGCTCGGCGGCGCCGCCCTCTACCCCACGCCGCTGCGCCGAGACGAGGCGGTCGTCGCGCTCCCGGTCGCCCACATCATGGGGTTCATCGTCCTCGTCGGGCTCGCCGTCGCCGGGATCCCCACCTACGTGCTCCCCCGCTTCCACCCCGTGCGGGTGCTCGACGCCATCGAGGCGCGGCGCTCGTCGGTCTTCATCGGCGTCCCGGCCATGTACCGGATGCTCGAGGAGGCCGGCGCAGACGATCGCGACCTCACCTGTGTCCGCTTCTGGGGCTCCGGGGCCGACGCCATGCCGGCCGACCTCGCCCAGCGATTCAAGGAGCGGGGCGCCGCCGTCGGCCTCCCCCTCGTGAACCGCACCCTCGGCGACGCCACGTTCATCGAGGGCTACGGGATGGTCGAGGTGGGTGGCGGGATCGCGGCCAAGATGTCCCCCGGCTTCACGACGGCCGGCAAGGGCCCCCTGGGGCAGGCCCTCGGCGTGCCGCTGCCGGGGTGGTCGGTCCGCATCGTCGACGAGGCCGGCCGGGAGGTCGCCAAGGGCGAGGTGGGCGAGCTCCAGGTCAAGGGCCCGGGCGTGCTCAAGGGCTACCGGGGCGACGCCGCGGCCACCGCCGCCGTGCTCACCGACGACGGGTGGCTGCGCACCGGCGACCTCGCCCGCCGGGGCGTCGCCGGCACCCTCGTCTTCGAGGGGCGGGCGAAGCACGTGGTGAAGCACGGCGGCTTCTCCGTGTACGCCGTGGAGGTCGAGCAGGCCCTCGAGCAGCACCCCGACGTCGTCGAGGCGGCCGTGATCGGGCTGCCCGACGAGCGGCTCGGCGAGATCCCCGCCGCCGCCGTCCGGCTCCGGGAGGGGTCCGGCGCGACCGGCGACGAGGTGATCGCCCACGCCCGCGAGTGCCTCGCCGAGTACAAGGTCCCGAAGCGCGTGGTCGTGGTGGACGAGCTGCCGCGCACGGGGACCACGAAGGTCCGCAAGGACGCGCTGCGCTCGCTCTTCGCCGACGCGGGCTGACCGCCCGCCGGCGGCGTCGGCTCAGGCCTTCTTGATCGGGGCCCAGGACAGGAGGAGCCGCTTCTCACCGACGGACGGGAAGCGGATGACGATCTCCGCCTTGTCGCCCTCGCCCTCCAGGGCCAGCACCACGCCCTCGCCCCACTTGGCGTGGACGACGTCGTCGCCGACGCGGATGCCGAGCTGCTCGGCGCCGTGGCGGGCCGGGCCGCCCCCGGTGCCGCCGCCCGTGCTCACCGGGCGGCGCCCGGCCCGCAGCGCGGCCTCGACCATGCGGTCCCGGGAGGCGCTGGCCCGGCTGCTCGAGCCGGAGCCGTACCCGCCGCCGTAGCTGCCGTAGCCGCCGTAGGTGCTGCCGCCGCGGCTGGCCCGGCGCTGCTCGATCGCCTCCACGAGGTGGGCAGGGATCTCGTCGAGGAAGCGGCTGGGCGGGTTGTACTGCGTGCCGCCGTAGAGCGTCCGGCTCCACGCGTGGGTCAGGTAGAGGCGCTCCTGGGCCCGGGTGATGGCCACGTAGGCGAGGCGCCGCTCCTCCTCCAGCTCGTCGGGCTCGCCGATCGAGCGGAGGTGCGGGAACACGCCGTCCTCCAGGCCGATGATGAACACGGCCGGGAACTCGAGGCCCTTCGCCGCGTGGATCGTCATGAGGACGACCTGGCTGTCGTCGCCGTCGATCTCGTCGGCGTCGGCGACCAGGCTGACCTGCTCGAGGAAGGCGTCGATCGACTCCGCGTCCTGGGCCGAGCCGACGAGCTCGGCCAGGTTCTCGAGCCGCCCCTCGGCCTCGATGCTGCGCTCGGCCCGGAGCTCGTCCAGGTAGCCGCTGCGCTCGAGGAGGGCCTCGAGGACGGGGGCCGGCTTGTCGTCGTGGACGAGCTCGTCGACCGAGTCGAGCAGGAAGAGGAACTGCATGATCCCCTTCGCCGCCTTCCCGCCCACACCCGCGTCGTCGGCGCGGCGCAGCGCGTCCATGAACGTGATGCCCCGGGCCGAGGCGTAGGCGTCGAGCTTGCCGATGCTGCTGTCACCCACGCCGCGCTTCGGCGTGTTCAGCACCCGCTTGACCGACACCTCGTCGGACGGGTTGATGCAGGCCTTCAGGTAGGCGAGCGCGTCCTTCACCTCGCGGCGGTCGTAGAACCGGGTGCCGCCGATGACCTTGTACGGGACGCCGTGGCGGGCGAGGTGCTCCTCGAGCACGCGGCTCTGCGCGTTCGTCCGGTAGAAGACGGCGATGTCGCCCCAGCGGTGGTCGCCGGAGTCGTGCAGCCGGGCGATCTGGCGGGTGACCCACTGGGCCTCGTCCACCTCGTCCTCGGCGTGGTAGCGCACGATCGGCTCGCCGTCGCCCCGGTCGGTCCACAGCTCCTTCGGCTTGCGGGACACGTTGTTGGCGATCACGGCGTTCGCCGCGTCGAGGATCGTCTGGGTGGAGCGGTAGTTCTGCTCCAGCACGACGACGGTCACCTCGGGGAAGGCGTCCTCGAACTCGAGGATGTTCCGCATGTCCGCGCCCCGGAACTTGTAGATCGACTGGTCGGCGTCGCCGACGACGCAGACGTTGCGGTGCTCCCGGGCCAGGAGGAGGACGAGCTCGTTCTGCACCGGGTTGGTGTCCTGGTACTCGTCGACGAGGACGTGGCGGAAGCGGCGCTGGTAGTGCTCGAGGAGGTCGGGGTTGCGGCGCAGCAGCACGACCGTGTTGCCGAGCAGGTCGTCGAAGTCCATGGCCCCGGCCTTGTGGAGCCGGGCCTGGTACTCGGTGAAGACCTCGGCGATCTTGCGCTCGTAGATGACCTGGGCCCGCTCTGCGAACTGCTCGGCGCTCAGGCCGTCGTTCTTCGCCGCCGAGATCGTGGCGTGGACCGTGCGGGGCGGGAAGCGCTTCGGGTCGAGGCCGAGGTCCCGGATCACGTAGCCGGTGAGGCGGTTCGCGTCGGCCTGGTCGTAGATCGTGAACGCCCGGGGGAAGCCGAGGCGGTCGGCGTCGCGCCGCAGGATGCGCACGCACGCGGCGTGGAACGTCGACACCCACATCTTCTCGGCCACCGGCCCCACGAGGGCGGAGACCCGGGCCTTCATCTCATCCGCCGCCTTGTTCGTGAACGTGATGGCGAGGATCTCGAAGGGGCTCACGCCGTTGCGGATCAGGTGCGCGATGCGGTGCGTCAGCACGCGCGTCTTCCCGGAGCCGGCGCCGGCGACGACCAGCAACGGCCCGTCGGTGTGGCTCACCGCCTCCCACTGGACGGGGTTGAGACCCGCTTCGAGGGGATCGGCCACGTCGCTCATGAGGATCCGAGCCTACCGGTGGGGTGGGACGCCCGAGCCCGCCGCGCCGGAGCCGTCGAGGCCGTGGACCGCGGCGCGACGGACTAGAACCAGGGACGTGCAGGTGCAGAAGCTCTCCTCGACCGACGGGTTCATCGCGTTCGATCTGGAGGAGGCGCCCGCCGTGGGCGTCGTGCGCCTCGCGCCCAAGGTGCTGCGGGACGGCGCCGAGCTGCTGGCCCGCTCCACCTCCTACGCCGCCGCCAGCTTCGGCCTGCGGGCCCGGGGCGCCAGCGCCGGCCTCAACGCCAAGCCCGACGCCCGCGACGCCGCCGTCGCCGCCTTCGTCGAGGAGGTCGCGCCGCTCGTCGAGTCCGGCCAGTGGCTCGTCGGGCCCGGTGTGGGCATCACCCCGGACGACCTCGCCGCCCTGCCCCAGGCCGAGCAGCGGGCCGCGGCCTTCGACCAGGCCGCCACCGCGGCCAGCGCCATCGCCGCAGCCGCCGGCGCCCTCGGCTCGCTCGAGGGCGCGCAGCTCGCCATCGTCGGCACCGGCCCGGTGTGCGAGGCCGCCGCGGCGGAGGCGTCCGCCCAGGGCGCGACCGCCGCCCCGGGGGCGTCGTTCGACGCTGAGTGCGACGTCCTGCTCGTGGCCGGCAAGGCCGGCGTGCTCGAGCACGACCTCGCGGGCACCGTCCGGGCCAAGGCCGTCGTCCCCCTCGCGCCGGTGCCGGTCACCGCGCGGGCCCTCGCGGTCCTCGGCCGGGCTGGCGTCGTGGTCGTCCCGGACTTCCTGGCCCTCGCCGGCCCGCTCCTCGCCGCCCTCGATCCCGACGGCGGCGCCCCCGCCGAGCGGGTGCAGGCCGCGGTGGCCGAGCTCGCGCCGGAGGGCACGAACCTCTGGATGGCCGCGTGCCTGAAGGCCGAGGAGCACCTCCGCACCTGGACCGAGCTCCCCTTCGGCCGCCCCCTGGCCTGACCCGGCGTCGCCGCCAGGGGCCCTCGCTCGACCCCGACCGGTTGGCGCGCCCTTAATCTGACGATATCGTCAGATTGTAAGAACGTGAGGAAGAGGTCCCATGCCTGACCGTGCGCTCGAGGCCGCGCTGAGCGCGCCCGTCTCCGAGGTGAAGGCCGAGCTGTTCAAGGCGCTCGGGCACCCCGGCCGGATCCGGGTGCTCGAGGTCCTCTCGACGGGCGAGCACTCGGTGAGCGAGATGCAGCCGCTCGTGGGCATCGAGAGCTCGCACCTCTCGCAGCAGCTCGGCATCCTCCGCCGGGCCGGGCTCGTCACGACCCGACGCGAGGGGACCTCGGTGATCTACGCCCTCGCCGACCCGCTTCTGGCCGACCTCCTCGCGGTCGCGAAGCGCCTCCTCATCTCGTCGCTGGTCTCCAACGAGTCGCTGCTGGCCGACCTCCGCTCGGCCGCCGAGCGATGAGCGGACGGGGGCCGACCGGCGCGCTCCGGTCCCTCCTCCCCCGCCGAGCCGACTACGCGGGGCTGTCGCGGTCGTGGCGCGACGACCTCGTCGCCGGGCTGACGGTCGGGGTCGTCGCCCTCCCCCTCGCGCTCGCGTTCGGCATCTCGAGCGGGCTCACCGCCGAGGCCGGGCTGATCACCGCCGTCGTCGCCGGCGTGGTCGCTGCGGTGTTCGGCGGGTCGGACGTGCAGGTCTCGGGACCGACCGGCGCGATGACCGTCGTGCTCGTCCCGATCGTGGCCCGCCACGGGGCCGAGGCCGTGCTCGTGGTCAGCCTCATGGCCGGGGCGCTGCTCGTCGTGGCGGCGCTGGCCCGGCTCGGTCGCTTCCTGGCCTACATGCCCTGGCCCGTGATCGAGGGGTTCACCGTCGGCATCGCCGTCATCATCTTCCTGCAGCAGGTGCCCGGCGCCCTCGGGGTGCCGAAGCCCGAGGGCGAGCAGACGGCGCTCGTCGCCTGGGAGGCGCTCGGCGACGCGCTCGACCACGGGACCGCAGCGCCGCTCGCCGTCGTGGTGCTCGTGGTGGGGCTCCTCGTCGTGCTCCCCCGCATCCGCCGGACGCTCCCGGCATCGCTCATCGCCGTCGCCGCGGCCACCGTCGTGGCGGAGGTGGCCGATCTCGACGTGGCCCGCATCGGCGCGCTGCCCGGGTCGCTCCCCGCGCCCTCGCTGCCCGGCCTCTCGCTCAGCCAGGTCAGCGAGCTGCGCTCCGCCGCGGTGGCCGTCGCCGTGCTGGCCGCGCTCGAGAGCCTACTGTCGGCGAAGGTCGCCGACGGGATGACGGGCGGACGCCCCCACGACCCCGACCGCGAGCTGCTCGGCCAGGGCCTGGCCAACCTCGCGTCCCCGCTCTTCGGCGGGATGCCCGCCACCGGGGCCATCGCCCGCACGGCCGTCAACGTGCGCAGCGGCGCCCGCACGCGGACGGCCGCGGTGATCCACGCGCTCGTGCTCCTCGTCGTGGTGCTCGCCGCCGGCGACCTCGTCGGCCGCATCCCCCTGGCGGCGCTCGCGGGTGTCCTCATGGTGACGGCGTGCCGCATGGTGGAGGTCCACAACGTGCGGGCCGTGGTCCGGTCGACGCGCTCCGACGCGCTGGTCCTCGTCGTGACCGCGGTCGCGACCGTCGCCTTCGACCTCATCGTCGCCGTGGAGATCGGCATCGCGGTCGCCGTGGTGCTCGCCCTGCGCCACGTCGCCCGCAACGCACAGGTCGTGCCGATGGCCGTCCCCGGGCCGGACCGGGAGGCGACCGACGAGCTGCTCCACGACGGGATCGTCGTCTACCGCCTCGATGGCGCCCTGTTCTTCGGGGCCGCGCAGCGCTTCCTCACCGAGCTCACGCAGGTCACCGACGCGAGCGTCGTGGTCCTCGCCCTGCCCGACCTCCAGGTGCTCGACGCGACGGGCGCGCAGGCGCTGGGCGAGATCGTGAGCGAGCTCGAGGCCCGCGGCATCACGGTGCTGCTGAAGAGCCCGCGCCCCGAGCACCTGCGGATTCTCGACGCCACCGGCGCGCTCGCCCGCCTGCGCACGGACCGGCATCTCTTCCCGGACCTGGACTCGGCCCTCGCCCACGCCCGCCGCCACGCCCGGCCCGACCGCCACGCCGCCCACCCCTGACCTGACGCCCCCCACCCCGTCTCGAGGCAATGGCGCTCACCCAGCTGGGGTCGAGGCGATAGCGCTCACATGTGAGCGCTATCGCCTCGAGACCGGTGTGGCGGGCGCTATTGCCTCGAGACGGGTTCAGGCGTCCAGGAGGCGGCGGCGGAAGAGGTCGAGGACCTGGTCGAGGGCGTCGCGGGTGGGCTGGCCGGGCTCGTCGACGAGGTGCTCGGTGAGCACCGAGTGCGCGGTCCGGGGATGGCCCCACGGGTTGCCGGGGGACGAGTCGATCTCGACGCCGACGAAGCGATCGCCGAGGAGCTCGCGCAGGTGAGCGAAGCGCTCCTTCGGGACGAGCGGGTCATGGGTGAAGCGCAGGCCGAGGACGCAGAGCTCGGGATCGTCCTCCATGCGCGACCGCACCACCGCCAGCTCGGCCTGGCTCACCTGCACGGCCCGCCGGGCCTTGGCGGTCACGCCGAGCGGGAGCGACGGCTGGCTGAGCACCGGGGCGACCACGGACGGGTCGGTGGCCATCGCGAGGGCGAAGCCGCCGGTGAAGCACATCCCGACCACCCCGACGCCCGGGCCGCCGCAGCGGGCGTGCTCGGCCGCCGCAAGCGCGCGGCACCAGTCGATCACCGGCGTCGACCGGCCGCGGGCCCAGGCGCCGAACTCCCGGGAGATGCAGGCCGGGCCGAGCGACCGCAGGGCCCGCAGGGGCGACAGCGGCGCGCCGGGCTCACCGAAGAGGTGCGGCAGCACCGCCGTGCAGCCGAGGGCGACGACGCGCTCCGCGAAGTCGACGACCGTCGGCGTGATGCCGGGCATCTCCGCGATGACGACGACCGCCGGGCCCTCGCCCTTGCGGTAGACGTCGCGCTGCTTGCCCGCGTAGGTGAACGTTCCCCGCTCGTAGGTGCTGAGCTCCCCCATCGGCGTGCACGCTAGGCGCGCGGCGAGCGCGGCCCGGTGCCAGCCGAGCGGGCAGACTCACGCCGATGCACCCCTTCTCCTTCGGTCTCCAGTGCAAGGGCCCCGCCGACCGCCGCGGCTGGGCCGAGCTCGCCCGCAGGCTGGAGGACCTCGGCTACGGCTCACTGACCGTCGCCGACCACCTCGACGAGCCGCTGGCCCCGCTCCCCGCCCTCCTCGCCGCCGCCGAGGCGACGAGCACGCTGCGGGTCGGGACCATGGTGCTGGCCAACGACTACCGGCACCCGGTGATGCTGGCCAAGGAGGCCGCCACCCTCGACGTCCTCACCGACGGCCGCTTCGACCTCGGCATCGGGGCCGGGTGGATGACCGTCGACTACGAGGCCGCCGGCATCGCGCTCGACCGGCCGGGCGTGCGCATCGACCGGCTCGAGGAGGCGCTCGCCGTCCTGCGCGGCGCGTGGGCCCAGGAGCCTTTCACCTTCCACGGCGAGCACTACCAGGTGACCGACCTCGTGCTGCCGCCGGCCCCGGTCACGACCGGGGGCCCACCGCTGGTCATCGGCGGCGGGGGCGAGCGGGTGCTGCGCCTCGCCGCGCGCGAGGCCGACGTCGTCGCCCTCAACGTGAACCTCAAGGCGGGGGTGATCGACGAGCGGGCCTTCCCGGACGGCACGCCGGAGGCCACCGACCGCAAGCTCGCCTGGGTCCGCGAGGCCGTGGCCGGGCGCGCGCAGGCGCCGGTGCTCCAGGTCCGCGTGCACCTCGCGATGGTCACCGACGACCGGGCCGGGGTCATCGAGCAGCTCGCCCCCGCCTTCGGGCTCACCCCCGAGCAGGCGGCGGACACGCCGCACGCCCTCGTCGGGTCGGTGGAGGAGATCTGCGACCAGCTCGTCGAACGGCGGGAGCGCTGGGGGATCAGCCAGATCGGCCTGTCCCACGACCAGCTGGACGCCTTCGCCCCGGTGGTCGCCCGCCTCGCCGGCACCTGACCTCCCGGCCGCCCGACCTCGACGGCGCTGACGCCCCCGCGCGCTCGACCGGTGACCGATCGGCCGGCGAGGGGGCGGTCCGGGCTAGCCCAGCGCCCGGGTCATGCAGACGCTGCGCTCGTCGTAGGGCCCGAAGGGCGGGCACGGCGCGAAGCCGAGCCGGGCGTAGAGCCGGTGGGCCGGGGCGAACTCGGGCTCGGCGCCGGTCTCGAGGCTGACCCGGGTCATCCCCCGCGCCCGCGCCAGACCGAGGAGGTGCTCGACCATCGCCTGGGCGAGGCCCTCCCCCCGCCGCTCGGCGACCACGTGCATCGACTTCAGCTCGCCGTGGGTGGGGTCGAGCTCGTGCAGCGCCCCGATGGCGACGGCCTCGCCGTCGACCCGCCCGACGCAGAAGGTGATCGACGGCGCCCGCAGGCTCTCCAGGTCGAAGGCGAACACGAGCTCCGGCGGCGTGACCGCCCGTGCGAAGGCGAGGTGCCGGTCGACGACCGCCCGCACGTCCGGCTGCCGAGGGTCCTCCACCGCGATCACCAGCGCCACGGCCGAACGCTACGCGGCGGCGAGGCGACCTCGGCGCGCACGCGAGCGCTGCGGCGCGAGCGCGGCCGACGGGCGCTCGGTCAGCAGGTGGCGTCGACGGCGAGGCCGATGACGCCCTCGGCGTTCGCACCCTCGCCGGGGGCGCTGGCCAGACCAGCGCCGGAGACGCCGTCGGCGCGGGGACGCAGGAGGGGGCTCGTCGCCGCGGGGTCGCGGGGATCGTTGACCTCCCCGGCCACCTCGTAGCGGAGCGCCTGCAGGATGCGGGCCCCGTCGTCGAAGGTGATGGTGTCGGTGAAGGTGGTGGTGTCCTCGATCGTCGTGGCGAAGCGGGTCAGCTCCACCGTGAAGGCGTCACCTCGGCTCGACTGGCCCGACCCCTCCACCCGCAGAAGCGCTCGGGCCTGCGCCGGCTCGTCGGGGTCCGGCTCGAGGCGGCACGCGTCGACGGCGAACTCGTGGGCGATCCCGCCGACCACGATCGTCCCGGATCCGGCCGCCGACGGCGCCGGCACGCTCGGCACCGTCGGCGTGGTGGTGGACGAGGCGGGCTGCAGCGGGCCGTCCGCGGCGGAGCCCCCGTCGTCGTCCGACGAGCACGCCCCGAGCAGGCCGATCGCCAGCGCGACGGCCAGCACCCCGCCGCGCCCTCGAGCCGATGCGCCCACCGTCCCCGTCCGGTCTCCCCGCTGCCCGCGCATGATCGTGCTCACCCTCCCTGCCGTCGCCGGCGCCGCTCCTCCTGCGTGGCCTTCCAGCGCTCGGCCCGGGCCAGGTACTGGCGGTGCAGGACCCGCCCGGGCCGCCAGAGGTACCACCGGACGGCGGCGTAGCAGAGCGCGTACGAGGCCGACACGAGCGGGTGGACGCCGAAGAGCAGCGCGACGGCGCCGACCAGCGCACCCACCACGAGGTTGTACGGGAACGGGTGGGCGCACTGGAGGTCGTCCAGCTTCTCGAGGTTGCTGCGCTGGTCCGGCTGCTCCCCCTGCGCCGTCACCGCGCTACTCCCACTCGATGGTGCCGGGCGGCTTCGACGTCACGTCGAGCACCACCCGGTTCACCTCGCGCACCTCGTTCGTGATGCGGGTCGAGATCGTGGCCAGCACGTCGTAGGGGACGCGGGTCCAGTCGGCCGTCATCGCGTCCTCGCTCGACACCGGGCGCAGCACGATCGGGTGCCCGTAGGTGCGGCCGTCGCCCTGGACGCCGACCGAGCGGACGTCGGCGAGGAGCACGACCGGGCACTGCCAGATCTCGCGGTCGAGGCCCGCGGCGGTGAGCTCCTCGCGGGCGATGGCGTCGGCGGCCCGGAGCACGTCGAGGCGGTCGCGGGTGACCTCGCCGACGATGCGGATGGCGAGGCCGGGGCCCGGGAACGGCTGGCGCCACACGATGGGCTCGGGGAGGCCGAGCTCGAGCCCGACCTTGCGCACCTCGTCCTTGAACAGCGTGCGCAGCGGCTCGATGAGCGCGAACTCGAGGTCGTCGGGCAGGCCGCCCACGTTGTGGTGGCTCTTGATGTTGGCCGTGCCGCTGCCGCCGCCGGACTCGACCACGTCGGGGTACAGCGTGCCCTGGACGAGGAAGTCGACGGTCTCGCCGTGCTCGCCGGCCTCGGCGATCACCTCGCGGGCCGCCTCCTCGAAGACCCGGATGAACTCCCGGCCGATGATCTTGCGCTTCTCCTCGGGGTCCGACACCCCGGCCAGCGCGCTGAGGAACCGGTCCTGGGCGTCCACGACCTTGAGCGACACGCCGGTGGCGGCGACGAAGTCCCGCTCGACCTGCTCCGGCTCCCCGGCCCGCAGGAGGCCGTGGTCGACGAACACGCAGGTCAGCCGATCGCCGACGGCCCGCTGCACGAGCGCGGCGGCCACCGCGGAGTCGACGCCGCCCGAGAGCGCGCACAGCACCCGCTTGTCGCCCACCTGGGCGCGGATCGCGGCGACCTGCTCCTCGATGACGTTGCTCGTCGTCCAGGTGGGCCGGATCCCGGCGATCTCGTAGAGGAAGTGCTCGAGGACGGCCTGGCCGTGCTCGGTGTGGAGGACCTCGGGGTGGAACTGCACGCCGGCGTGCCCGAGCTCGGGGTGCTCGAAGGCCGCGACCGCGGCACCGGCGGACCGGGCGGTCACGACGAACCCCTCCGGGGCGGCGGACACGGCGTCGCCGTGGCTCATCCAGACCGTCTGCTGGTCCGGCAGGCCGTGGAAGAGCGTGGAGTCCGCTGCGGTGACCTGGAGCGGCGTGGGCCCGAACTCGGCCAGGCCGGTGCGCTCCACGACGCCGCCGAGGGCCTGCGCCTGGGCCTGGAAGCCGTAGCAGATGCCGAACGTGGGCACGCCGTGCTGGAAGAGCCCCGGATCCACCCGCGGCGCGTCGTCCGCGTAGACCGACGAGGGCCCCCCGGACAGGATGATCGCCGCGGGCTGGCGGGCGAGCATCTCCTCCACGGGCATCGAGTGGGGGACGATCTCGCTGTAGACGCGGGCCTCGCGCACGCGCCGGGCGATGAGCTGGGCGTACTGCGCGCCGAAGTCGACGACGAGGACGGGACGGTCGGCGCCGGGCGGGGTCATCGGACCGCGACCACCTCGGCCTTCTGGAACTCCTTCAGGGTCTCGTAGCCGCACAGGGCCATCGCCCGGCGCAGGCCCCCGAGGAGGTTGCGGCGGCCGTCGGCCTCGTGCGCCGGGCCGAAGAGGATCTCCTCGAAGGAGCCGCGCGGCTCGACCGGCACCCGGTTGGCCCGGGGCAGGGTGGGGTGCATCGCCTGCAGGCCCCAGTGGTAGCCCCGACCGGGGGCCTCGGTGGCGGCGGCCAGGGGCGTCCCGATCATGACGGCGTCGGCGCCGCACACGATGGCCTTGGCGATGTCGCCGCCGGTGCTCATGCCGCCGTCGGCGATCACGTGCACGTAGATGCCCGTCTCGTCGAGGTGGCGCATGCGGGCGGCGCGGGCGTCGGCGATCGCCGTGGCCATCGGGATGCCGACGCCGAGGACCTGGCGGGTGGTGCTCGCGGCGCCCGACCCGGCGCCCACGAGGACGCCGGCGGCACCGGTGCGCATGAGGTGGAGGGCCGCCTGGTACGAGGTGCACCCGCCGACGATCACCGGGATCTCGTAGTGGCGGATGAAGTCCTTCAGGTTGAGCGGCTCGGTGCGGCGGGAGACGTGCTCGGCGGAGACGATCGTGCCCTGGATGACGAGCAGGTCCGGCTCGGCCTTCAGCACGTGGGGGGCGAGGTCGAGCGTGCGGTGGGGGCTGACGGCCACGGCGACGGTGATGCCGGCGGCCCGGAGGTCGGCGATGCGCTGGGCCACGAGGTCCGTCTGCACGGGCGCCGCGTACACCTCCTGGAGCCGGCCGATCGCCTTCTCCGGGTCGAGTGCGGCGATCTCCTCGAGGATCGGGTCGGCGTCGGCGTAGCGGGTCCACAGGCCCTCGAGGTGGAGGACCGCCATGGCCCCCAGCTCGCTCAGCTGCACCGCGGTGGCCGGGGACACGACGCTGTCGGACGGCGACGCCATGATCGGCGCCTCGAAGCGGAAGGCGTCGATCTCCCAGGCGATGTCCACGTCCTCGGGGTCGCGGGTGCGACGGCTGGGAACGATGGCGATCTCGTCGAAGCCGTAGGCGCGGCGCCCGGACTTCCCGATGCCGATCTCCAGGTCAGCCATGACATGCCCTCCGCGAGGGGTCGAGGGAAAGGGTCAAGCGTACTCCGACGCGTTCCGACCCCCGGAAACCCGGTCGGTCCCGGCCGGGGAGTGGGAGATGTCCCCGAGGCCGCCGGGTTCGACGGTGACGCGGTGGAGATCGTCGGCGGCTTCGTCCACGGTGCGCCCGACGAGAGCGAGACGGCCACCTGCAACCTGCGGCAGGGCGAGGAGGGCGTCGGCCTCTCCTACGGGACGACGCTCCGGGACCCGGAGCAGCACGAGGCGGCGCTGCGCCGGGGCAACATGTCCGACGGGGCGCGGGTCGACGTCGAGGTCCCGGGGCTGCCCGAGGACGAGGTGGTGGTCTTCGGCAACGAGGAGATGGTCGTGGCCGCCTGGATCGGCGACGGGTTCTACGTGTCGGTCGCCGACCGGTACGAGGACGAGGGCACGGCGGAGCGGATGGCCGAGGCGCTCCCCGTCGCCGTGGAGGTCGTGGCCGACGCGCTCGGCTGACCCGTCGCCACCCGAGGCTCGGACCGGCGCCGGCGGCGTCAGCCGGCGAGGAGGTCGGCGCAGAAGCGCACGGCGTGCTCGACGAGGGCGTCGGGGCGCTCCCAGGGCACGAAGTGCCCGCAGCGGTCGAGGCGGTGCGGGCCGTCGTGGTCCGGGAAGACGACGGCGGCCATCTCGTCGAAGGCCGGGTAGATCACGTGGTCCGACGTCCCGAACAGGATGAGGGCGCGGACGGCCTCGTTGCGGGCCAGCATCGGCGGCTCGGATCTGGCCGAGGCGTGGAAGGTGCTCTCGTAGGTCCGGAACGAGGCCCGCAGCGACGTGGCGTCGCCGAAGGGCTCGGTGTGGAAGTCCACCTCGGGGGTGCCGCCGTAGGGCCCGTAGGGGGCGGGCGCGTCGCCCATGAACGCGCCCGGGTGGGCCCAAAACCGCGACGTGTAGAAGGTGGCGATGTAGCGGCGGCGCAGCTCGGGCGTGGCCAGCTCGGCCGCCAGCGCGTCGGCGTCGAGCCCCTGGCGGAAGAAGTAGTCCGCCGCCTCCCGGGGCGGCCGGCTGTCCATGCCCGCCATGCGCGCCTTGTCGTAGGGCAGCGGCGAGTTGAACAGCACCAGCCGGTCGACGAGCTCGGGGAAGCGCAGCGCGAGGTCCTGGACGACGGGCCCGCCGAGGTCCCCGCCGCAGAGGACGACCCGCTCGTGGCCGAGGCCCTCGGTGAGGAGGGCGTGGAGGTCGCGGCTGTGGGCGGCCACGTCGCCGAAGCCGTCCGGGCCCGGCTCGCTGTCGCCGAAGCCCCGCAGGTCGGGGACGATGACCTCGAAGCCGGCGGCGGCCAGCGGCTCGATGGCCCGCCACCAGATGCGCTTCGTCTCCGGCCACCCGTGCACGCAGAGCAGCGGCACGCCGCCGGGGTTCTCCCGCACGTAGGCCTGGCGGAAGCCGCGGCCGTGGAACGTGTGGACGGAGAACCGGGTGGGGTCGAGGTCCGGAGCGGTCACGGCCGGGAACCTAGGGCGGCGGCGCCGGCGGCGCGGCTCAGGCCAGCTCGTCGATGAGGGCCCAGAGCGCGTCGACGTGGCGGGCCTCGGTGGCCTGGGCCCCCACGGAGACCCGCAGCACGAACCGGTCGTCGAGGCGGGTGTGGGTGAGGAACACCCGCCCGGTCTCGTTGAGCCGGGCCAGGAGCGCCTCCGACGCCTCGTCCCCGTCGACGTGGCGGAAGCACACGAGGTCGAGCGGGTGCGGTGCCGCGAGCTCGAGGCGGGGGTGCTCGGCGATGCGGGCGGCCAGCTGCTGGGCGAGCTCCGTCTGCTCGCGGACGTGGGCCCGCAGGCCCTCGACGCCGTAGGCCCGCAGCACGAACCACAGCTTGAGGGCCCGGAAGCGGCGGCCGAGCGGGATCTGCCAGTCCCGATAGTCGATGACCGCGCCGCTCTCGGTCGCGGCGTTGCGCAGGTACTCGGGGAGCACGGAGAGGGCCGCGACGAGCGGCTGGCGGTCCGCCACCCAGAAGCAGTCGCAGTCGAAGTTCACGAGCAGCCGCTTATGGGGGTTCATGCAGAAGCTGTCCGCCCGCTCGATCCCGTCGGCGATCCACCGGAGCTCGGGCAGCACGAGGTGGGCGCCGGCGTGGGCGCCGTCCACGTGCAGCCAGGCGCCGTGCTCGGCGGCCACCTCGGCCATCGCCCCGATGGGGTCGACGGCGGTGGATGACGTGGTGCCCAGGTTGGCGACGACGAAGGCGGGGACGAGCCCGGCCGCCGCGTCCTCGGCCATGAGCGCGGCGAGGTGCTCGGGGTGGGCGGCGTGGGCGTCGTCGACGTCGATCAGGCGCAGCTGGTCGGGTCGCAGTCCGGCGACCCGCACCGCCTTCTCGACCGAGCTGTGGGCCTGCCCCGAGGCGTACACCCGCAGCCGGTCGAAGGGCCCGTCGCCGGCGGCCCGCCACCGGGCGGCGATGAGCGCGCACAGGGTGGCGCTCGAGGCCGAGTCCTGGATGACACCGCCGCCCGCACCGTCCGAGCGGAAGCGGTCGGGCAGGCCCAGCAGCTCGGCCATCCAGTCGAGGACGTGGGTCTCGAGCTCGGTGGCGGCCGGCGAGGTGGACCAGAGCATCCCCTGGACGCCGAGGCCCGAGGCGACGAGGTCGGCGAGCACCGACGGCCCCGAGGCGCCGGTGGGGAAGTACGCGAACCAGCCTGGGTGCTGCCAGTGGGTCAGCGCCGGCGTGATGACGCGGTCGAGGTCCGCGAGCACGGCACCGAAGTCCTCGGCCTGCTCGGGGGGCGACGCGGGCAGCTGGGCGCGCACCCAGCCGGGCTCCACATCGCTCGTGACGGGCCGCTCCTCGAGCGTCTCGAGGTAGCGGGCCACCCACTCCACGACCTCGTGGCCGTGGCGGCGGAACTCGTCGGGCGTCCAGTGCGGGGAGGGGCGGGGCGCGTCCACGGGCTCGGAGGCTACGGCCGATCACCACTAGACTCCCCCCATGGCGACCTCCCCCAGCCCCTTCCCCGGAGACGAAGGCGCGGTGAGCGGAGCGGACCCGGGCTTCCCGCCGAAGTTCGCCAAGCAGGGCATCACCTTCGACGACGTGCTGCTCCTCCCGGCGGAGTCGAGCGTGCTGCCGCACGAGGTGAGCACCGTCGCGCAGCTGACGCCCCGCATCCGGCTGAACGTCCCGATCGTGTCCGCGGCGATGGACACCGTCACCGAGTCCCGCCTCGCGATCCAGATGGCCCGCCTGGGCGGCATCGGGATCATCCACCGCAACCTGTCCATCGAGGACCAGGTCGGTGAGGTGGACCGGGTGAAGCGCAGCCAGAGCGGGATGATCACGGACCCGGTCACCCTCCCGCCGGACGCCCCCGTCACCGCGGCCCTCGACCTCATGGCCCGGTTCAAGATCTCGGGCATCCCGATCACCGACGGGAACGGGAAGCTGGTCGGCATCCTCACCAACCGGGACCTGCGCTTCGTCGAGGACCACGCCCAGCCGATCGAGCGGGTGATGAAGCCGGCGCCGCTCGTCACCGCCACGGTGGGCACCACCCTCGAGCAGGCCAAGGACATCCTCTGGCAGCACCGCATCGAGAAGCTGCCGATCGTCGACGAGGACGGCACCCTCCGCGGCCTCATCACGGTCAAGGACATCAAGAAGCAGACCGAGTACCCCCTCGCCACGCAGGATGAGCAGGGCCGCCTCCGGGTCGGCGCGGCCGTCGGCGTCGGGGCGGACGCCATGGAGCGGGCCGAGGCCCTCGTGGCCGCCGGGGTCGACGTGCTGATCGTGGACACGTCGCACGGGCACTCGCAGGGCGTGCTCGAGATGGTGAAGCGCATCAAGGGCGCCCTCGACATCGAGGTCATCGGCGGCAACATCGCCACCGGGGAGGCCGTCGACGCGATGGTCGCCGCCGGCGCCGACGGCGTGAAGGCCGGCGTCGGGCCCGGGTCGATCTGCACCACCCGCGTCGTCGCCGGCGTCGGCGTCCCGCAGCTGACCGCCGTCTACGACTGCGCCGTCGCCGCACAGCGCCACGGCGTCACGCTCATCTCCGACGGCGGCATCCAGCTCTCGGGCGACATCCCGAAGGCCATCGCCGCCGGCGCCGACGTCGTCATGCTCGGCTCGCTGCTCGCCGGCGTCGACGAGTCACCGGGTGAGGTGGTCCTCCACCAGGGCGAGCGGTACAAGGAGTACCGCGGCATGGGCTCGCTCGGCGCGATGAAGGCCCGGTCGTACTCGAAGGACCGCTACTTCCAGGGCGACGTCACCGACGCCGAGAAGCTCGTGCCCGAGGGCATCGAGGGCCGGGTGGCCTACAAGGGCCCGCTGGCCAACGTGCTGTACCAGCTCGTGGGCGGCCTGCGGCAGGCCATGGGCTACTGCGGCACGGCCACCATCGAGGAGCTGAAGCAGCGGGGCCGCTTCGTGCGCATCTCGGCCGCCGGCCTGCGCGAGAGCCACCCGCACGACATCACGATCACCAAGGAAGCCCCGAACTACTGGTGACCTGACCTCGGGCGGCGCACGGGCCCTTGCCCCCGCTCGCCCCGTCCTCCCAACGCAACTCGTCCCCGAAAGGCGTCGTTCCTGCCGCCTTTCGGGGACGAGTTCGCGTCTGGGGGCGGGTTCAGACGCCGAGCGAGACGAGGAGCTCGGCGCGGAGGGCCTCGGTGCGGGGGTCGGTCCGCTCCCGGGGGCGGTCGAGCTCGACGCGCCGGTCGACGGTGATCCGTCCCCCGTCGAGCACGAGGATCCGGTCGGCGAGGGAGATGGCCTCGTCGACGTCGTGGGTGACGAGCAGCACCGCCGGCGCGTGCCGGGCGCAGAGGTCCTGCAGCAGGCGGTGCATGCGCAGCCGCGTCAGCGCGTCGAGGGCGCCGAAGGGCTCGTCCAGGAGGAGCAGCGCTGGCTCGCGCACGAGCGCGCGAGCCAGCGCCACCCGCTGGGCCTCTCCTCCCGAGAGCGTCGCCGGCCAAGCGCCGACGTGGTCGGAGAGGCCCACCTCGGTGAGCGCGGCCGCCCCCTGACGACGGGCGCGCGCACCTCGGGGGAGCCCGAGCACCACGTTCTGGAGGACGCGGCGCCAGGGCAGGAGTCGGGGTTCCTGGAAGACGACGGATCGGGCGGCCGGGACCTGGACGCTGCCCTCGTAGTCCGGGTCGAGCCCGGCGAGGGCCCGCAGCAGCGTGCTCTTGCCGCTGCCGCTGCGGCCGAGGAGGGCGACGAACTCGTCGCGGCCGATGTCGAGGTCGATGCCGTCGAGCACGACCCGGGACCCGAAGCGGCGGCGGACGTCCCGGAGGACGACGGCCGGGCCGCCGGGTCGCGGGGCCGGGGTGGCGACGGCCTCGTCGGCGAGACCGATGGTCTGGCTCACGAGCCCGCGAACCCCCGTCGCCAGGACAGCAGCGTCCGCTCGAGGAGGCGGACGATGCCGTCGGTGACCAGGCCGAGGACGCCGTAGACGACGAGCCCGAGGACGATGATGTCCGTGCGGAACCAGACCCGGGCCTCGTTCATGAGGAACCCGATGCCGGTCTTGGCGTTGATCTGCTCCGCGACGATCATGATCAGCCAGGCCCCGGTCAGCGCGAAGCGCAGGCCGACGAGGAAGCCGGGCACGGCCCCCGGGAGCACGACGTGGCGGATGAGCGAGCCCCGCCGCAGCCCGAAGGTGGTCGCTGCCTCGACGAGCTTGGCGTCGACGCCCCGGATCGCCGCGTGGGTGTTCACGTACACGGGGAAGGCGGTGCCGATGGCGACCAGCGCGATCTTCGGGGCCTCGCCGATGCCGAACCAGATGATGACGAGCGGCAGCAGGCCGAGGACGGGCACCGCTCGAAGCACCTGGACGGCCGGGTCGACGAGGTCGTCCGCCAGGCGGAGGAGGCCGGTGATCGTGGCCAGGAGCACGCCGACCGACACGCCGATGCCGAGGCCGGCGGCGGCCCGGCGCAGCGAGGCCAGCAGGTGGGCCTGCAGCTCCCCGGCCTGCCAGAGCTCGAGCCCGGCCCGGTAGACGTCGGCCGGTGGGGCCAGCGTCCGGGCGGAGACGACGCCGCCTGCGGTGAGGGCCTGCCAGACGGCCACGAGGAGGAGCGGGCCGACGAGCCGGCGCACGCTGCGGGGGATGGTGAGGGACCGGCGCCCCCGTCGGCCGGGCCACGCCTCCTGCAGGCCCGTCTCGGCAGGGGGCGCGGCCGGCACGGCGGCCCCCGGGGGGACCAGGACCGCCGTGCCGGGCGCGTCGACGACCGTCACGGCTCGCTGCGCTCGCTCGGGTCGAAGATCGGTGCGGCCTCGAAGGGCTTGCCCTCGATGAGCTTCGACGGCTCACCGTGCACGTTCACCGGCACCTCGCCGATGAGCGTGACGCGGTGGAGGACGCGATCGACGTCCTCGTCGTCGAGGTCCTGCGGGCCGAGGTGGGCGGTGGTGCGGTTGTCCCAGAAGGCCACGCCCCCGGCGTCCCACCGGAAGCGCACCGTGAAGGCGGGCCGCTGGATCTGCTCGAAGAGCAGGTCGAGGATGCGACGGCTCTCGGACGGGTTCAGGCCCACGATGCGACCGGTGAACACCGGGTTGACGAAGAGCGCCTTCTCGCCGGTCTCGGGGATGAGGCGGACCACCGGGTGGTGGGTGACGAGGCGGTTGTTGGCGATCTTGGCCAGGTAGCCGTCGGGGCCGCCGGGCCGAGGCGGCGTGTTCGCCCCGTACCAGTGCTCGGCCCACAGGCCCTCGACGAAGCGCTGCACCTCGGGCGACAGCCCCTCGTAGGCGGCGACGAGGTTCGTGAACGTGGTGTCGCCCCCGTACTCGGGCACGACGTCGGCCCGCAGGATCGACGCGGCCGGCGGGTTCCACGCCGGGGTCACGTCGGTGTGCCAGCCGTTCGTGTAGCTGTACCGCTTGCGGATGGCCTTGGCCGCCTCGGCGCCGTACTGCTGACCGAAGCGGTTCGGGTCCACGGTGTAGATCTCGGGGAAGTCGTCGGGCGGGTTGTCGTCGTGGGGGTGGGCGTAGGTGAGCTCCCCGAACTGGCGGCCGAGGGCGATCTGAGCGGCGTGGTCGAGGGTCTGGCCCCGGAAGAACACGACTCGCCAGCGGTCGAGCGCCGCTCGGACGCCGGCCACCTCGGCAGGGCTGAGGGGCTGGCTCAGGTCGAGGCCGTGGATCTCGGCGCCGATCTTGGCGGTGAGGGGGCGGACGTCGAGCGCGGCCGGCTCGACGGGGGCGTCGGGGGTCACCGCCGGCGCGGTGGTGGGAGCGGGTTCGGTGATGGTCACGGGTTGGTCTCCGTCGCGGTGGTCGGGTCGGTGCTGCTCTCGGGATCGGGGGCCGCGGTGGCGCGCTCGATGGCGGCGCTGAACCGGGCGGCGTACTGGGGGTCGAACTGCCGGGTGAGGTCCACGAGCTCGGGCAGGCGGCCGTTCTCGTGGAGCAGGCGGGCCTGCTCCTGCTGGTCGGCGAGGGCTTGACCGCCGACCTCCACCCAGCGGGCGGCGCCCTGCGCCTCGTAGGCGGCGCGGCCGGCTTCGGGCGTCTGCTTGAAGCTCTCGACGTAGAAGACCTGGATCCACTCGTCCTCGTGGGCCCGGATGTGCTCGGCGGCTCGGGCGAGCCGTCCGATGAAGTCCTCGAGGGCGGCGCGCTTGCCCGGGTCCTCCACCGAGGCGCGGGGGCTCAGCAGGAAGCTGTAGGTGGGGACGAGGTCGTTGGACTCTGCGAGCACGACCGCGTCGGGGTCGTCGGCGAAGAAGGGCGCCCGGAAGATCTCGTAGACGACGCCCACGTCGGCCTGCCCGGAGCCGAGGACGCTGGCCAGGTCCGTGAGGGGGACGTCCACCTGCTCGATGTCGTCCTCGGTCAGGCCGACCGAGTCGAGCGCTCGGAGCACGAGGCCGTGCGTGTTGGTGCCCGTGGTGTAGGCGATGCGGGCGCCCGCCAGGTCTTCGAGGCGGGTGATGCCGCTGCGGCTGGAGGCCACGATCGAGGCGCCCGAGCCCTCCGTGACCCGCACGCCGACCACGACGGTGTCGAGGCCGGACGCGAACGAGAGGAGCGCCGGGGTGTCGCCCATGCCGCCGAGGTCGACGGCGCCGGCGGCGATGGCCTCGTTCACGAGCGGGCCGCTGGCGAAGCTGGCGAACTCGACCTCGTAGGGGAGGTCGTCGAGGAGCCCGGCGAAGCGGAGGGGCACCTCGATCTGCCCGCCCTGGTCGCCGATGACGAGCTTCACGCCCTCGGGGATCTCGGCGGGCTGGTCGGCGGGCGGGAGGTCGGGGGTGACGGTGTCGCTGCTCGCCTCGTCCTCGCTGCCGCAGGCGGCGAGGACGAGGAGGACGAGGGGCGCGACGAGGACGGGGAGCAGCCGGGGACGGCAGCGACGGGGCACGAGGGACTCCTGCAGACGGGGGGGGATCAGTTGGGGGTGTTGCAGGCGGTCAGGGGTCGCCGTGGCAGGCACCACCTAATCACGGTAAATCCGATCGGGCAAGTCATATTTAGGCGACCGTCGCCACACGGGTTCGCAGGAGACCGCGGGGCGCGCCGGCAGGTGCGTACGGTGGCGGGATGGCCGAGCCCCCTGTCCACGTGGTGCTCCTCGGCCTCATGGGGGCGGGGAAGTCATCGATCGGGCAGCGGGTGGCCGAGCGCCTCGACCGTCCGCTCCTCGACGGCGACGAGGTCCTCGAGGCGCGCACCGGCGGTCGCACCGCGGCTGATGTCGCCGAGGAGGAGGGTCTCGACTCTCTGCACGTCCGCGAGGCCCAGGTGGCGATCGAGCTCCTCGCGACGCCGGACCCGGCCGTCATCGGCCCCGCGGCGTCGGTGGTGGAGGTGGCGGCAGCCCGGGAGGCCCTGCTCCCCCACGTCGTCGTGTGGCTGCGGGCGTCGGCGGGCCACCACGCTGCGAAGGCGGCGGAGAAGCCGCACCGGCCCCTCCCTGCGGGGACGGACCTGCTCGCGCTGTTCGAGGCGCAGCTGGCGGCGCGCGGCCCGCGCCTCGAGGCGCTGGCCGAGCTCGTCGTCGACATCGAGTCCGGGACGAGGGACGAGCACGCCGACGCGATCGCCGACTACGTCATGCGGCGCTGATGAGCGGCGCGAGGGCCCGGAGCGCGATCAGCCGCCGTAGCGCTCGCCGAGGGCGGCGATGACCTCGAGGCAGCCGTCGGCGCAGTCCCGGATGATGTCGGCCACCGGCCGGATCTCGTCGATGCGCCCGGCCACCTGCCCCGACAGGGCGATGGCCGCCTCCATGTCGCCGCCGAAGTAGAGGTCCATGGCCCGCCCGAAGAGGGCCATGGCGTTCGTCTCGCGGTCGTGCTCGAGGGCGCTCGTCCGCTCGGTGCGCAGGGCCCGCAGCGCGGGGCTGGTGTGCTGGTTGAGGAAGACCGTGTCGGTCTCATCGGCGTCGAGGATGGCCTGCTTCCAGTTGTCGTGGACGGGGCTCTCGAGCGCGGAGACCATGCGGGTGCCCATCTGGATGCCCTCGGCGCCGAGGGCGAGGGCCGCGGCCATCGTCGGACCGTCGACGAAGCCGCCGGCCGCGATGATCGGGACGTCCACCTTGGACGCCACGAGGGGCAGCAGCACCATCGAGGCCACCGGGCGGGGGCTCTTGAACCCGCCGCCCTCGCCGCCCTCGACGATGAGCCCGTCGACCCCGGCCTCCACCGCCTTCAGCGCGCCGGCCAGGTTCGGGACGACGTGGAAGACCGTCAGACCCGCCTCCTTCAGCTGCGCCGTGTACCGGGTCGGGCTCCCGGCCGAGGTGGTGACGAAGCGGACCCCCTGGTCGACGACGAAGTCGACGATCGCCGGGTCCCGCACGAACGCCTGGGCGATGTTCACGCCGAAGGGCTTGTCGGTGAGGTCCCGCATCTTGCGGATCTCCTCCCGCACCACGTCGAGCTCCCCCGAGGAGGTCTCGATGATCCCCATGGCCCCGGCGTTCGACACCGCGCTGGCCAGCTGCGCCCGGGCGATCCAGCCCATCGGGGCCTGGACGATCGGGATCTCGACGCCGAGCATCTCGGTCACGCGGTTGGCGAAGCGGGTGGTCGGGGCGGCGGTCATGGCGTCATCCTGCCCCGTCGCTGCGCTCGTCGCCGGGCCTCGGCCGGCCGGGCCGCGCCGCCGGGGCGGCTCAGAGGTGCTCGAGCTGGCCGCGCCGGAGCGTGCCGGTGACGAGGCCGAGGAGCTGGCGGAGCATGGCTCCGGTGGCGCCCCAGACGGTGTCGCCCACGAGCTCGAAGAAGAAGATGGGCCGGTCCTCGCCCCACGGGAGCCGCCAGCGCTCCTCGCGGTAGATGGCGGGGTCGAGGAGCTCGGCCAGGGGGACGTGGAGGACGGCCGACACCTCCCCCGGGTTGGGGGTGGTGTCGGGCCGGCCGGGCAGCGCCCCCACGTAGGGGACGATGAACGAGCGGCTGGTGACGGTGGCGAGGTGGTCGAGCTCGCCGATGCGCTCGACGCCCTCGGACGGCAGGGCGATCTCCTCCCGGGCCTCCCGGAGCGCGGTGTCCCACAGGGTGGTGTCGCCGTCGTCCTGGCGACCGCCGGGGAAGCTCACCTCGCCGGAGTGGGCCCGCAGGTTCCAGGTCCGTCGGGTGAGGATGACGTGCAGCTCGCCGCCGTCCTCGTAGAGCGGAGCGAGCACCGCCGAGGCGCGGTCGATCTCGGGCAGGAGCTCGCGCTCGGACGCCCACGCCGGTCCGGCGGCGGCGAGGGCCCGGCGGACGTCGTCGAGCCGCAGACGGCGCTCGGCGGGGTCGAGCCCCGCCCACGGCGCCGGGCGACCGAGGCGGGCGGTGTCGGGGCGGGGGATGATCTGGTCACCGCCCCGGCCGGCGGGCACGGGGGCGGGCGGCGGGGCGAAGGCGCGATCCCCGTCGGGATAGCCGGTCATCCGCTGGGCGGCGGCCTCCCGCAGGGTCATGACGGGCGGGTCGTAGCCGTCGACGGGGTCCGGGACGGCCTCGACCGACTGGTCGAGGCCCTCGTCGTCCTGGTCCGGCGCCGGGCCGTCGCCGCGCATGCCCGGGCCGCCTACTGGTCGGCCGGCTGCGACGCGAGCGACTCGAGGAGGTCCCGGAGGCCGTGGGTCTTGAGGTTGCTCATCACCCGGCCGGGCGGGGTCTCCCCCCGCTCCCACTCCATCCAGTCGGCCAACAGCTTGCTCGGGTCAGGGGGCGGACGGTCCATGGCCCGGAGGCTACCGGTGCCCGCCGGCGGTCGGATCCGCCCGCAGGCGCGAAGTCGCCGTCCGGTGGGTCCGTCCGGCACCCTGGAGGGGTGGATCGCCGCCTCGTGCTCGCCTCGGCCTCTCCCGCGCGCCTCGGCGTGCTGCGCACCGCGGGCTTCGACCCGGAGGTCGTGGTGAGCGGGGTGGACGAGGACGACGTGACCGGGCCGACCCACGAGGTGGCGCTGACCCTCGCGGAGCGCAAGGCCGCTGCCGTGGCTGAGCGCCTCGCCGGGGAGCCGGCCCTCGTCGTCGGCTGCGACTCGGTGCTCGACGTGGACGGCCGGACCCGCGGCAAGGCGTCGTCGCTCGACGAGGCCCGCGCCTGGTGGGCGAGCGTGGCCGGCCGCAGCGCCGTGCTGCACTCGGGGCACTGCGTGATCGACGTCGCCACCGGTCGCCGGGCCAGCGCCGTCCGCTCGACGGTCGTGCACTACGGCACCCCGACGGAGGCGGAGATGGACGCCTACCTCGCCACCGGCGAGCCGCTCCAGGTGGCCGGCGGGTTCACGATCGACGGGTTCGCCGCGCCGTTCGTCGACCGCATCGAGGGCGACCACGGCACGGTCCTCGGTCTGTCGCTGCCGCTGCTGCGGGAGCTGCTGGCGGAGCTCGACGTCCGCATCACCGACCTGTGGGTGCGCCCGTGACCGCACCGCCCGCCCCGGTGGCCGCCCCGCTCGTCATCGGCCCGCTGACCGTCGACCCGCCCGTCGTGCTCGCGCCGATGGCCGGGGTCACCGACGGCCCGTTCCGCGGGCTCTGCTCGCGCTTCGGCGCCGGCCTGTACGTGTCCGAGATGATCACGGCGCGGGCGCTCGTGGAGCGCAACGAGAAGACGCTGTCGATGCTGCGCTTCGACGGCTCGGAGACGACCCGCTCGGTGCAGCTCTACGGGGTCGACCCCCGCACGATCGGCGAGGCTGTGCGCTTCCTGGTCGGTGAGGTGGGTGTGGACCACGTCGACATGAACTTCGGCTGCCCGGTGCCGAAGGTGACCCGCAAGGGCGGTGGCTCCGCCCTGCCTGTGCACCACGTGCTCCTGCGCCGCATCGTCCGGGCGGCGGTGGAGGCGGCCGGGCCGGTGCCGGTGACGATCAAGTTCCGGATGGGCGTGGACGACTCGGTGCTGACGTACCTGGAGACCGGGCGCATCGCCGAGGACGAGGGCGTCGCCGCGATCGCGCTGCACGCCCGCACGGCCGAGCAGCTCTACAGCGGCCAGGCCCGCTGGGAGGCCATCGCCACCCTGAAGTCCCAAGTCACGAGCATCCCGGTGCTCGGCAACGGGGACATCTGGGAGGCGTCCGACGCCCTGGCGATGATGGCCGAGACCGGTTGCGACGGCGTGGTGATCGGGCGGGGCTGCCTCGGGCGTCCCTGGCTGTTCCGCGATCTCGCGGACGCCTTCGCCGGTCGCCCGGTCCAGCCCGCGCCCCGTCTCGGGGAGGTCGCGGCGGTGATGCGGGAGCACGCCGAGCGCCTCGTCGAGTGGTACGGCGAGACGAGCGGCATGAAGGCGTTCCGCAAGCACGCCGGCTGGTACTTCACGGGCTACCCGGTCGGCAGCGAGGTCCGCCGAGCCGGGTCGATGGTGTCCACCCTGGCCGACCTCGACCGGATCCTCGCCGGCCTCGACGCGGACGCCGAGATCCGCGAGAACGCCCTGCGGGCTCCCCGGGGCCACACCAACGGCCCCCGCCCCGTCCACCTCCCCGACCGCTGGCTCGAGACGCGAGACGACCCCAACCCCCCGAAGGGCGCCGAGCTCGTCGCCAGCGGCGGCTGACCAGACAACGCCGCGACCGCCGGCCACGGCACGGGTGCCGCGCAGAGAGCGGACGCGCGCGTCGCGGCCCCGGGGGGCGTGGGGGCAGAGGCTCCGCCGGCGCCCCCACCGTGACGGAGGGCGGCTGCGCCGCCCCGGAGCCGACGCCTGCGGCGGCCACGCCGCCGCAGAACAGCGAACGGCCGCCCCGAAGGGCGGCCGTTCACGGCAGATCTCGCCGCAGGTGGGCGAAGCCCACCGAGGACGAAACCGTCCTACATCATCCCGCCCATGCCGGGCATGCCGCCGCCCATGCCGGCGGCTGCGCCCGCGCCCTCGGGCTCGGGAGCGTCGGTGACGAGCACCTCGGTGGTGAGGATCATCGCCGCGATGGACGCCGCGTTCTGCAGCGCCGCACGGGTGACCTTGGCCGGGTCGATGACGCCGGCCTTCACGAGGTCCTCGAACTCACCGGTGGCGGCGTTGAAGCCGTTGGCGCCGGTCTCGCGCTCCACCTGCTGGACGATGACCGCACCCTCGTGGCCGGCGTTGCTGGCGATGAGCTTCGCCGGGGCCTCGAGGGCGTTGTAGACGGAGCGGGCACCGGTGGCCTCGTCGCCCGAGAGGGTCTCGACGACCTTGAGGACCTCGGCGCGGGCCCGGAGCAGGGCGGTGCCGCCGCCGGCGACGATGCCCTCCTCGATGGCCGCACGGGTGGCCGAGAGGGCGTCCTCGATGCGGTGCTTCTTCTCCTTGAGCTCCACCTCGGTGGCGGCGCCCACCTTCACCACGGCGACGCCGCCGGAGAGCTTGGCCAGGCGCTCCTGGAGCTTCTCGCGGTCCCAGTCGGAGTCGGTGTCCTCGATCTCCCGCTTGATCTGGGCGATGCGGCCCTTCACGTCCTCCTCGGAGCCACCACCGTCGACGAGGGTGGTGTCGTCCTTGGTGACGACGACCTTGCGGGCGGTGCCGAGCAGGTCGAGGGTGGTGGTCTCGAGCTTGAGGCCCACCTCCTCGGCGATGACCTGGCCACCGGTGAGGATGGCCATGTCCTGCAGCATCGCCTTGCGGCGGTCACCGAAGCCGGGGGCCTTCACGGCGACCGAGTTGAAGGTGCCGCGGATCTTGTTGACCACGAGGGTGGCGAGGGCCTCGCCCTCGACGTCCTCGGCCACGATGAGGAGCGGCTTGCCGGCCTGCATGACCTTCTCGAGGACCGGGAGGAGGTCCTGGACCGAGGAGATCTTGCTGTTGGCGAAGAGGATGTACGCGTCCTCGAGGACGGCCTCCTGCCGGTCGGGATCGGTCACGAAGTACGGGGACAGGTAGCCCTTGTCGAACTGCATGCCCTCGGTGAAGTCGAGCTCCATGCCGAAGGTGTTCGACTCCTCGATGGTGACCACGCCGTCCTTGCCGACCTTGTCGATGGCGTCGGCGAGGACCTCGCCGATGGCCGGGTCGGCGGCGGAGATGGAGGCGACCTGGGCGATCTCCGACTTGTCGTCGATCTCCTTGGCCTGGGCCTTGATGGCGTCGACGGCCGCGGCGACGGCCTTCTCGATGCCCCGCTTCAGCCCGAGCGGGCTGGCGCCGGCGGCCACGTTGCGCATGCCCTCGCGGGTGAGCGCCTGGGCCAGCACGGTCGCGGTGGTGGTGCCGTCACCGGCGATGTCGTTCGTCTTGGTGGCGACCTCCTTCACGAGCTGCGCGCCCATGTTCTCGAAGGGGTCGTCGAGCTCGACCTCGCGGGCGATGCTCACACCGTCGTTGGTGATGGTGGGGGCGCCGAACTTCTTCTCGAGCACCACGTTGCGGCCCTTGGGGCCGATGGTCACCTTGACGGCGTCCGCGAGCTTGTTCACGCCCGCTTCGAGGGCCCGGCGGGCCTCGTCGTCGAACTTCAGGATCTTTGCCATGTGTGGGTCCTCGATCCCTACTTGACGATGGCCAGGACGTCGCGGGCGTTGAGGATGAGCACCTCGTCACCACCGTCGGTGATCTCCGTGCCGCCGTACTTGCTGTACACGACCGTGTCGCCGACCTTCACGTCGAGCGGGATGATCTCGCCGGTCTGCTCGGAGCGCCGGCCCGGGCCCACGGCGATGACCTCGCCCTGCTGCGGCTTCTCCTTGGCGGTGTCGGGGATGACCAGGCCGCTGACGGTGGTCTCCTCGGCCTCGCTCGGCTTGACGATGATCCGATCCTCGAGCGGCTGCAGTGACATGTTCAGGCGCCTCCGTGACGCGTTGCGATGCGGTTAGCACTCGGTTTGAGCGAGTGCTAACAGTACGCCCTCGGGTCAGCACTCGCAACCGGCGAGTGCTAACGCCGGCGGGCCGCCGCCGCGCCGGTGGACCAGGATCGCGGCAGCCGGGGGAACCAGGGCGTCGACGGTCGACGTCTGACCGGGCGAGCCTGCCGTAGAGGAGTCCGCGATGACCCAGCCCCGTCCCTCCCGAGCATCCGTCCTCGGGCGCATCGTCGCCCTGGCCACCGGGCTGACCGTGGTCGCCGGCGCGATCGCGCTGAGCTCCAGCACCCCGGCGGCCGCCGCCGGCCTGACGACCTTCACGAGCTGTGAGGAGTTGCAGACCCACCTGCGGGACGCGGCCGGTGGATGGGGGGTCCGGGACGACGTGGCCTTCGAGGAGTCGAGCGCCGGCGGGGCCGGCCAGGCCGCCGCCGCACCGCTGGCCGCGGCCGACGGCACCGGCGGCACCAACGTCCAGGTCGAGGGGGTCGACGAGCTCGACGTGGTCGACGTCCTGGCCGACGGCCGCACCGTCGTGGCCCGGGGCACCGAGGTGCTCATGCTCTCGGCCGACGGCCGAGCCGTGCTCGACCGCCTCGCCTCCGACTGGGATCCCCAGCTGTCCGTCGACGACGAGCGGGGGCTCCTCTGGATCGTGACGAGCGACGGCATGCGCACCGCGCTCCGCCGGGTCGCGCTGACCGGTGACGGCTTCGGCGACGCGGCGACCTGGAGCGTGGCGGGCCGGCTCGTGACCCTCCGCCGCTCCGGTGACCGGGTGCACCTCGTGGCCGTCGACGACGGGTACCAGCACGCCGAGGCGGGCGGTGGGGACGCCGCCGTGCCCTTCGGCGGCACCTCGCCGGTCCCCTGCGACGAGGTCCTGCACACGACCCTCCCCACCGGGCCGGCCACCACGCTCGTGGCCGCCTTCGCGGCGACGGGACCGCTCGAGCCCACCGCGGCCACCGAGATCGTCGGCACCGGTGAGCAGGTGCTCGTCACGGACCGCTCGGTCTACGTGACCACCCCGTCGTGGGCCGATGACCCGGTCACCGGGCTGCACCGCTTCGACGTCGAGACGCTCGCCCACACCGGGTCCGGCGAGGTGCCCGGGATGCTCCTGAACCAGTTCTCGCTCGACGAGCACGACGGGCACCTGCGGGTGGCCGTCACCCACGGCGGTCGGGGCGGGGTGGGCATCCCGCTCCCCATGCCGGTCGACGTGATCGTCGAGGACGGGGCGGTGGACGCCGTGGCCGGGCGGGCCGCCGCGGCCGCCCCGCTCCAGGAGGACCCGACTGACACCGTCGAGCCCACCGACCCCGGCGAGCCGACCACGACCGAGGCCCCCACCACGACGGTCCAGCCCACGACGTCCACGCAGCCGCCCGCGACCACGGAGCCCACGACGACCACCGAGGTCGCACCCGAGCCGCTCCCCGCCCCGGACGTGCCGCCCGCCCCCGACGGCGAGGCCCTGAACGAGGTCGTCGTCCTCGACACCGAGGGCGACCTCGACGTCGTCGGTCGCACGCCGCGCTTCGGGCACCCGGGCGAGACGATCCACGGGATCCGCTTCGCGGGGGACGTGGCCTACGCGGTCACCTTCCTGACGACCGACCCGTTCTACGTCCTCGACCTGCGCGACGCGACGGCGCCGCAGGTCCTCGGCGAGCTGGAGATCCCCGGGTTCTCCGCCTACCTGCACCCCATCAGCGACACGACCGTGATCGGCTTCGGCCCCGGCCCGCAGGGCGACGTGCTGGCCCGCCTGTTCGACGTCAGCGACCCGACGGCGCCGCGCGTCCTCGACACGGCCGCCGTCGGGGAGGACAGCCCGGTCGCCTACGACCACCACGCGCTGCGGACGGTGGGCGACCGGCTGCTCGTCCCGGTCACCCGCTGGGTCACCGAGCGGGACCCGTCGTGCGCCAGCGCGGCCGAGCTCGAGGCTGCGCTCCAGGAGCGCTACGAGGCCTACGCGGACGCCGAAGCCGCGGCGCTGGAGGCGGCGGACGGCGACTGGAGCGAGGTGGACCGCGCCGCGCTCGCCGCCGTGGAGGACGAGATCCGGGACCTCGAGCGCTGCCTGTACGGCGACGGCCACGAGCAGGCTCGCATCGCGACCCTCCGGCCCACGGCGACCTCGCTGCAGCTGACCACCATCGACACGGCGGCCACCACCCGGGCCGATCGGGTCCTGCCCCTGGACGACGGCTACCTCATCGTCGGGGAGCGGATCGTGCGGGTCGGCCCGGACGGCGCCGTCCAGGCCGAGCTCGACTGAGCGAGCGGGTGATCCCGGGCGCCGCAGAGCGGCCGGGATCACCCGCGCTCGTCGAGCAGGATCAGCCGGTGTAGCGGGGCTGGGCCGAGACGGCCCGAGCGGCCGGCGCCACAGCGGGCGGCGCCGTGGGGTCGGGCGTCGGCGCCGCGGGCGACGGGGCCGCGGTGGTGGGGGTCGTGGGCGGGGTGGGCGCCGCCACGACCACCACGGACGCGGCGTAGCCGACCGTGACGATGTCCGCCGCGCCGGCGCCGCCGCCGGCGTCGACCTCGTCGTCGTAGGCGCACGAGGCCTGGACCGCGTACTCACCCTCCGCCTCGGGCACCTCGACGTCGATCGAGAAGCGCTGGTCGAACGGGCTGCCGGCCAGGGCGAGGGCTCGTCCTCGTCGGTTCACGTTGGTCCTCTTCTGTCCTCCGCGCGGGCGTCGGAGTCGCCCGCTGCGGGCCCGAGGGCCGGCGGAACCTACCGGGTGGCGGCGGGCACGGAAAGCCCGAGGTTGGGGACGGCGCCCGTGTCGAGCGGGCTCGGACCCGTGAGCTGCCAGCGGTACCAGGCTGCGCTCGCCACCATCGCCGCGTTGTCGGTGCACATGGCCCGGCTGGGGACGAAGGACCGCAGGCCGTCCTCGGCGCACACCTCGACGAGCCGCTCGCGCAGCCGGGAGTTCGCCGCCACGCCCCCGCCCAGGGCGAGGCCCTTGGCTCCCACCCGGCGTGCGGCCTCCCGGCCCTTGGCGAGGAGGGTGTCCACCACCGCCTCCTGGAAGGAGGCGGCGACGTCCGCCGCGGACACGTCGGGGTGCTTGCGCACGTGGTTCACGACGGCGGTCTTCAGGCCGCTGAAGGACACGTCGAGGGTCCCGTCCCCCACCATCGGGCGGGGGAAGCGGATGGCCTCGCGGTCGCCCTCGGCCGCCAGCCGGTCGATGACCGGCCCGCCCGGGTACCCGAGCCCCAGGAAGCGGGCGACCTTGTCGTACGCCTCCCCGGCGGCGTCGTCGATCGTCGAGCCGAGGACCTCGTAGCGACCGTGGTCCTGCATGTGGACGAGCATCGTGTGGCCGCCCGAGACGAGCATCACGACGATCGGCAGCTCGAGGTCAGGCGCCTCGAGCAGGGTGGCGTAGAGGTGGGCCTCGAGGTGGTTCACGGCGATGAAGGGCACGCCCCACGACAGGGCGAGCGACTTCGCGGTGGACACCCCCACGAGGAGCGCCCCGACGAGCCCCGGCCCGTAGGTGGCGGCCACCGCATCCACGTCGCAGGGCTCGCCGTCTCGGGGCGCGTCCCGCAGGCCGGCCTCGACGAAGGCCTGGGCGATCACCGGCACCATGAGGTCCACGTGGGCGCGGCTCGCGATCTCGGGCACCACACCGCCGTAGCGGGCGTGGATGTCGACCTGGCTGCTCACGACCGACGAGCGGATCGTGGTGCCCCGCTCGACGATGGCGGCCGCCGTCTCGTCGCAGGACGTCTCGATGCCGAGGATCCGGCCGCGGCCGAGCGCGGCGGGATCGACGGCGGGCTCGGCGATGGTCATCGGGGCAGCTCCTCCACGACGGTGGTGCCGGGGACGGCGGCGGCGATCGCGTCGAGCCGCGCCGCGTACTCGGGGGTGTCGATGTCGTTGGCCCACATGACGAGGGCGTCCTCGCCGTTGTCCGGGTAGTAGCCCTTGCGGATCCCGGCGGGGGCGAACCCGAAGGCCCGGTAGAGGCCCTGGGCCGCCTCGTTGCCGACCCGCACCTCGAGGGTGAGGTTGCGGGCCTCCCGACGGCGGGCCTCGCGGGCGAGCACGAGCAGCATTCGGGTGGCGATCTTGTGGCGCTGCCAGCGAGGCGACACCGAGATCGTCGTCACGTGCGCGTCCTCGGCCACGAGCATCAGCCCGGCGTACCCGACGACGCTGCGCACCGGGGAGCCGGCGGACGCGACCACGTAGGCCCGCGTCTCCGGCGGGTGCTCGAGCTCGCCGGCGAAGAGGTTCTCGGACCACGGGCGGGCGTTGACGGCTCGCTCGATGTGCATCACCGAGCGGAGGTGGCGCCGCCGCATCGGCGAGATGGTGACGGTGAGCTCCTCGGCGGCCGGCACCTGGTCGGGGGCGGTGGCGCCGCTCATCCCCGCACCGGCCCGTCGCGGGTGATCCAGCCGATCTCGGCGTCGGGCTTGCGGAGGTAGAGGGGCGACACCTCAGCCGGCGCCGAGAACTCCTCCCGCAGCGCCCGGGGGTGGGCGAGCTGGACGAGGGAGACCGCGCTCGGGTGGGCGACGCCGTCGTCGCCGAGCTCCACCCGGTCGAGCCCGGCGAAGGCGTCAGCGTACCGGCGGGCGCCGTCGCCGACGAGGAGGATCTCCTCGGCGGTGGCGGCCAGGTCCGAGGCGAGGTCGGCCGGCGACGCGACCTCGGGCTCGGTGACCTGCTGCACCCCGCCGGGCACGTGGCGGTAGCTGGCGTGGAACACCTCGCCCCGCCCGCCGTCGATGGCGCACACGATGCGGCGGGGCGAGTGGCGCAGGGGGAAGGCGAGCAGGTCGAGGCTCGGGATCCCGATGAGCGGGAGGCGGCGCGCGTGGGCGAGCGCCTTGGCGGCCGCCACCCCGACCCGCAGCCCGGTGAACATGCCGGGGCCGATGTCGACGGCGACGGCGCCGATGTCCGCGATGTCGATGCGGGTCTGGTGGCAGAGGTGCTCGATGGCAGGGGTGAGCGTCTCGGCGTGGCGGCGGCCGCGGGTGGAGTGGAAGGACCCGAGGACGCCCTCGTGCCCGCCGATGGCGCAGCCGACCTGCGCGGTGGACGTGGTGATCCCGAGGACGAGCATCAGGTGGCGCTCCAGGGCGCGAGGGCGGCGCGGAGGCGGTCGAGGCGGGGCCCCCAGGACGCGCCCTCGGGCGTGAGGGCGAGGGTGCGGTCGTCGTCCCCCTCACCGAAGGTGAGGCGGATCTCGAGGCGGTCGTGCGGGAGCACGGGGAGGATGGCCTCGCCCCACTCGACGAGGACGACCCCGCCGGCGTCGAGCATCTCGGCCAGGCCGAGGTCGAGGGCCTCGCTCAGCTGGTCGAGGCGGTAGACGTCGAGGTGGTGCACGGGGAGCCGGCCGCCGTCGTACACGTGGACGAGGGTGAACGTGGGGCTGGTCACCCGCTCCTCGATCCCGAGGCCCCGACAGAGGCCCTGCACGAAGGCGGTCTTGCCCGCCCCGAGGTCCCCGGCGAGGACGACGACGTCCCCGGGCTGCACGACCTCGCTCACGGCCGCCGCCAGGGCGCGCGTCTCGTCCACGGCGGCGGTCCGGGCGTGCAGGGTCACGGCCCGAGCCTACGAGCCCGCTTCCGGGGCCGGCACAGCCGCGGACCTACGCTGGGCCGGTGATCCCCGTCCTCACGCCCGCGGAGATGGCCGCCGTCGACGCGGCCGCGCCCGAACCGGTGGAGGAGCTGATCGAGCGGGCCGGGGCCGCCGTCGCCCGCACGGCCCTGCGCATGCTGGGCGGCGGGTACGGGCGGCGGGTGGTCGTGCTCGCCGGCAAGGGCAACAACGGAGCCGACGGCCGCGCCGCCGCGGTCCGCCTGCGTCGCCGCGGGGTCCACGTCGACGTGGTCGCCGCCGAGGACCGGCCGACCGCGCTGCCCGAGGCCGATCTCGTGATCGACGCCGCCTACGGCACCGGGTTCCGGGGCGAGCACGAGGCCCCCGAGGTCGGCAGCACCCCGGTGCTGGCCGTCGACATCCCGAGCGGCGTGTCCGGCCTGACCGGGGAGGCGCACGGTCGGGTGCTGCGGGCCGAGCGCACGGTGACCTTCGCGGCGCTGAAGCCGGGGCTCGTCCTCGAGCCGGGCCGCTCGCTCGCCGGAGCCGTCTCGCTGGCCGACATCGGACTCGACGTCTCGGGCGCCACCGCCCACGTGGTGGAGGCGGCCGACGTCGGTGCGGCGCTCCCGGCGCGGGCGCCGGACGCCCACAAGTGGGACGCCGCGGTGATGATCGTGGCCGGCTCCCCGGGGATGACCGGCGCCGCCCACCTCGCGGCGGCCGCCGCACAGCGGGCCGGTGCCGGGATGGTGCGCCTCGCCACGCCCGGGGTGGCCGACGATCCGAACCGCCCCACCGAGGCGGTCGGCCTCCACCTCCCCGAGGACGGCTGGGCCGAGGCCGTGAGCCGCGAGCTGCACCGGTACCGGGCGCTCGTCGTCGGGCCGGGGCTCGGCACCTCGCTCGCCACCCAGGGCGGGGTCCGGGTGCTGCTCGGCTCGGCGCCCGTGCCCGCGGTGGTGGACGGGGACGGGCTCACCGCGATCGGGCGGGACCTCTCCGTCGTCCGCGACCGGGTGGCGGCCACCGTGCTGACCCCGCACGAGGGCGAGTTCGCCCGCCTCACCGGCGCGCCGCCTGACGCCGACCGGCTCGCCGCCGTCCGGGCCCTGGCCGCCGACGCCGACTGCGTCGTCCTCCTCAAGGGGCCGACGACGGTGGTCGCCGCCCCCGACGGGACCGTGCGGATCGTGGCCGAGGCCGACGCCCGCCTCGCCACCGCCGGCACGGGCGACGTGCTCAGCGGCACGATCGCCGCGCTCCTCGCCCGGGGCCTCCGCCCGCTCGACGCCGCGGCCGCCGGCGCGTGGCTGCACGCGCGGGCTGCCTGGCACGGACCGGCCGAGGGCCTCGTCGCCCACGACGTCGTCGACCTGCTCCCCCTCGCCCTGGCGGAGGTGCGCTGATGGCCCGAGCGTGGGCGGAGGTCTCGCTCGACGCGATCCGCCACAACGTCGCGGTGCTGCGGGACGTCGCCGCTCCGGCGGCGCTGTGCGCGGTCGTGAAGGCGGACGGCTACGGCCACGGGGCCGTCCCGGTGGCGCGCGCCGCGCTGGAGGCGGGCGCCACGTGGCTGGCCGTCGCCCAGGTGCCGGAGGCGGCGCCGCTACGGGACCTTGGGATCACCGCCCCGGTGCTCCTCCTGTCCCAGCCCCGCCCCGACGAGGTCGGCGACGCGCTCGACCTCGACCTCGACGTCACCGTCTACACGCCGGGGCTCGTGGATCGCCTCGCCACCGCTGCCCAGGAGCGCCAGGTGATCGCCCGGGTGCACCTCAAGCTCGACACCGGGATGCGCCGGGTCGGTGTGACCCCGGAGGACGCCGTCGCCCTCGCCGAGCAGGTCGCGGCCCACCCCGCGCTCGAGCTGCGCTCGGTGTGGACGCACTGTGCGGTCGCCGACGAGCCCGACGACCCGTTCACCGCCACCCAGCTGGACCGCCTCGAGACCACCGTCGCCGCGATCGAAGGCGCGGGCATCGAGGTGCCGATGCGCCACGCGGCCAACTCCGCGGCGGCGATCGCCCACCCTCGAGCTCGCTACGACCTCGTCCGCTGCGGGATCGCCCTCTACGGGATCCCGCCGGCGCCCGAGATGGCGGGGATGGCGGACCTCCGCCAGGCCGTGCGCCTGGCCACCGAGGTCAGCCACGTGAAGCCGGTGCGAGCGGGCGAGGGCGTGTCCTACGGGCTGCGCCACCACTTCGAGCGCGACACGGTCGTGGCCACCCTGCCCATCGGCTACGCCGACGGCGTGTCCCGACGTCTCGGCCTCGCCGGCCAGGAGGTGCTGATCGGCGGGCGCCGGCACCCGATGGTCGGGGTCGTCACGATGGACCAGCTCATGGTGGACGTCGGCCCGGACGCCGCCGTCCGCCCCGGCGACGAGGCCGTCCTCCTCGGCGCCCAGGGCGACGAGCTCATCACCCCGGACGAGTGGGCCGCTCGCCTCGACACGATCTCCTACGAGATCGTCTGCGCGATGGGCGCCCGCATCGAGCGCCGCTACCCCACCGACTGACCGGCCGAAGTCCCTGGGCCCGGCCCGCCCGCGCACCTAGCGTCCTCGCGGTGCACGACCGCGAGGACCTCGTCGACGCGCTGCTCGCGGCCCCGCTGGGCGTCGCGCTGCTCGCCGCGCTCGACGAGCTCGAGGGGTCATCGAGCGGGACGGGGGCGGCGCCGCCGGCGGCCGTCGTCGACCAGATGCCCCTGGGCGATCTCCTCCAGACGGCGGTCCAGTGCGTCACGGTGCGGGTCGGGCCGTGGATCAGCGAGGCCCCCGACGTGGTGGCCGCCGCCTACGAGGCCGCAGCGGACCGGCGCCCGATCGCGGAGGCGGTGGCCGATCGGTTCGGGGCCGCGCTGCACGAGCCGCTCGACGTGACCCGCCAGCAGTGGTGGTCCACCGAACCCGCCCGCGCACCGCAGCTGTTCCAGGCGCACGACGCGGTCTACGGCGCCGGCCAGCTGCCGTGGACGGCCCTTCGCACGGCGACCGAGCCGCCCGCGGCGCTCCACGCCCAGCTGATCGACAGCTGGGAGCTGCCGGCGGACGCACCGATCGGCCGCTGGTGGATGCCGGTGGCCGAGCCGGTGCGGGTCCTCGAGATCCACCGTCCGTCCGACTGGGCCGCCCTGGTCCTGGCGCATCCGCGCGCCGCCGTCGCGGATCAGGAGTGGTGGGAGCTCCCTGGCCCGCACCAGGCGCAGGTGCGCGACCGCGTGTCGCGGCTCACCGCGATCCCGGGGCAGCGAGGTGCCCGCACGAGGGTCCGCCGCCACCTGGTCCCCGACTGGCGGTCGGTCGCCGAGGAGTACGACGCGGTGCACCTCTCGTGGGCCGGCCTGCTCACCGCAGAGGGCTGCGTCACCGACCTGGGCGACGGGGACGTGGCGATGCTGCGCTACTGGTTCAGCGAGCGGACGATGTGGCTGCGCGACGTCTTCGGCGAGCCCGAGCCGGCGCCCGCCCCGGTGCTCGTCGACGGCGCCGGACCGGTCCCCGTGGTCGACGTCCGCCGCGACCTCCTCCGGCAGCAGCGCGACCGAGCCGTGCTGCGCCAGCTGCTCGGTCGGGCTGACTAGAGGGCGACGGCGATCGCCTCGGCCAGGGTGGCCGTGTGGCTCATGGTGAGCAGCCAGCGGCTGATGCCCCGCGCCGCTGCGGCCTCAGCGGCGGCGCCGCGGAGGATCACACCGGGCTGCCCGGACTCCGCCCGGACCACCTCGATGTCGTGCCACCGGCAGGCGCCGAGCCCGAGGCCCATCGCCTTCAGCACGGCCTCCTTGGCGGCGAACCGCGCCGCGTAGCGCTCCGAGGGATCGGCGCGCTGGCTGCAGTAGTCCACCTCCCCGGGGGTGAACAGGCGCTCCACGATCGACGGGGTCCGGGCGATCACGACCCGCATGCGGTCGACGTCGCAGAGGTCCACCCCGATCCCGATCACGCCGCCCCCTGAGCACCGAACCGGGGCCGCAGGCGGGCGCACGCCGAGGACGATGACGCAGTCACGAGCGCCAGCGGTCGGCCAGCTCCCGGATGGGCTCGACGAGCAGGTCGGCCACCGGGATCTCGGCGAGGAGGTCCTCCCGGAACGTCGGCTCGGTCTCGAGCACGGCGTCGCGGAGCGCGGCCCACCGGTTGCGGTACCCCTGGAGCGCGCCGCGAGCCGCCGCCGCGGAGAGGCGGTCGACGAAGCGGACGTGCAGGAGGGTGATGCCCGTGGCCTTGTCGTCCTTCGTCTCGGGGACGATCACGACGGTGCGGCCGTCGACGCGACCGCGGGTGACGAAGACCTGCTTCTCGACGGCGACCGTGTGCTTGGTGCCCCGCAGGACCCCGGCCTTCTCGGTGCGGGACGGGATGCCGAGGGCGATGCCGCCGCGGTCGACGACGGTGACAGGGGCCTCGCCATCGAGGTCGCCGTCGATCTCGTAGCGGATCCAGCCCGTGACCTCGGCGACGGCCGGGTCCAGGTCGGCGAGGGTCCGCAGCACCTTGTAGGTGAGCCGGTCGCGGCTCGTGCCGGCGGCGAGGAGGGCCTGGACGAGGCGCGGCCGCAGCAGGGTCTCGTCCGTGCGGCTGATCCCGACGGTGACCGTCTTGGCCTGGTGCTTGATGGCGTCGACCGGGCGGGTGAGCTCCTCGATGGCCTGCGTGAGCGCGGCGGTGAGGTCCTCGATGACGACGGCGGGCGTGCCGATGCGGCCGAGCTCGGCCTGGTAGGCGTCGAGCGGCGCGATGCCGAGGGCGTACCGGAACGACGAGGCGAGGCGCACGGCGGTGCTGGCCTCGAGGTTCCCGTCGTAGGCGCCGGCGCGAAGCCCGTCGAAGAACCTCGTGGCCGAGGTCGTGAGGGCCGGTCGCAGGTCGCGGAGCAGGTCGTCGCCGTCGGCCTGGGCGGACTCCCCCACGGCGTCCTCGATGGCCGCCCGGGCCTCGCGGAGCGGGAGGGCCTGCGCGTCGATGGCCAGCGCGGCCTCGTAGCCGAAGAGGTGCCCGGCGACAGCGGCGAGCACGAAGCCGAGGGCGGGGTGCGTGTGCGGCACCGAGATGACCTGGAGGGCGGCCTGGAAGCGGGCCTGGTCGTCGGACGCGATGACGATCGGCGTGGCCTTGTGGGCCCGGTAGATCGCGACCTCCTTGGCCACGTCGTCGGCCGTGGAGCCCTCGAGGCCGGCGGCGCAGACGAGCACGAGCGGCTCGCAGGACAGGTCGATGTGCTTCTTGTCCTCGGTGGCGTCGCAGGCGATGGAGCGGTAGCAGAGCTCGCTGAGCTTGATGCGCAGCTCCTCGGCGGCGATGCGGTTGGCGCCGTTGCCGACGAGGGCCCAGTAGCGCTTCGGCGGCGCCAGCTGCTGCGCCGCGGCGGCGATGGTGGGACGCCGGCGCAGCGTCTCCTCCATGAGGGCGGGGAGCTCGCGCAGCGCCTGCACGAGCGACGGGTCGACGTGCCCGCCGACCTCCTCGGCGATCGACCACGCGAGCAGGAAGCCGGCGGCGATCTGGGAGTAGAAGGCCTTCGTCGAGGCGACGCTCATCTCCACGTCGCGACCGTCCGAGGTGTAGAGGACGCCGTCGGCCTTGTCGGTGAGGTCCGACCCCCGCCGGTTGACGATGGCGATCACGGTGGCGCCGCGGTCGCGGACGAGGTCGACGGTGCGGTTCGTGTCGGTGGTCGTGCCGGACTGGCTGATGGCGACGACGAGGGTGTCGCTCATGTCGGGCCGGAGCCCGAAGCCGGAGAGCTCGGTGGCCGGCATGGCGTCGACGCGGAGGCGCTTCTCCGGGATGGACGCCTCGAGGGCGCTGGCCAGGCTCTGCCCCGCGACGTGGGCGGTGCCCTGCCCGATGACGATGACCCGGTCGATCGCGCCCTCGCGGAGGCGGGACCGGACGGCGCTCGAGAGCACGTCCTCGCCGAGGGTCACGACCGGCCCGGCCTCGGTGTCCACGACCTTGCCCCGCAGGGTCTTGCGGAAGCTGGTGGGCGCCTCGGTGATCTCCTTGAGGAGGAAGTGCGGGTGGCTGCCGCGGTCGATGTCGCGGGTGGTGACCGGCGCGGCCTGCACGTCGTCCTCGGTGACCGGGAGGGCGGTGCCGTCGTAGGCCTCGCGGTGGATGCCCTCGAGGGTGCCGGCTCGGGTGCCGTCGAGGACGACGATCTGGCCGCGGCTGGCCGTCGGGTTGTCCGGGTTGGCCGGGGTCTCGCCGTCCAGGCGGACGTAGCGGTCGGTGAGCTCGACGACGCCGTAGGGCTCGGAGGCCACGATGTAGCAGCCGTCGGCCAGGCCGATGTAGACGCCCTGCCCGCTCCCCCGCAGGGCGAGGAGCAGCTGGTCGGGGTGCGTGGCGGCGCTGGCCCCGATGGCGACGGAGCCCTCGAACTGGGCCACCGTGCTCCGGAAGGCGTCGGCCAGCTGGGCCCCGGCGGCGAGGCGGCGGGAGACCAGGGTCGGGATGACCTTGGCGTCGGTGGTGATCTCGGGCGGGAGGGCCAGCCCGTCGCTGGCCGCGAGGTCGGCGAAGTTGTCGACGTCGCCGTTCAGGACCGCGGTCACGTAGGGCCCGTCGGTGCGGTCGAGCTCGTGGCTGTCGACTGGGTGGGCGTTGGGCTGCGAGATGATCCCGATGCTGGCCCAGCGGGTGTGGCCGAGGACCATGGCCCGGGCCTGGTCGGACTCGAGGGCGAGGTGGAGGAGCTCGTCCGCGGCGATCTCGGCTCGCATCGAGGCGGTGTTGTCGCCCAGCTCGCCGATCTCCGCGGCCGCCTTGTAGACGAAGCTCAGGTGCCCCTCGGGGGTGCGGACGGCGCGGGTGCGGAACAGCGGGTCGGCGGCGCGGTCGGCGATCATCCGCTGCACGCTGGGGTCGGCGAGGTCGAGGCCGTGGCCCTGGACGAGCACGGTGAGCCCGGCGGAGTCCCGCCCGCGGACCTCGAGGCGGTCGATGGCGGCGAGGGCCTGCTGGATCGAGGTGCCGATCTCGATGGCCGACCAGCCGGCGCCGGCCCCGACGAGGTCCCGGACCCTGGCCGCCGTGGGGAGCCGGTCCTGGTCGACCGCCCAGACGGCGTCCTTCAGGCGGAGGAGCGCAGCGTTGAGGTCCTCGACGCTCGCCGCGGTGGCGCCGTCGTCGTCGAGGGCGGCTTCGACCTCGCGCACCCAGGAGGTGGCGGTGCCGCAGGCAGCCGCGATGCGGGTGCCGATGCCGCCGTCGCGCACGAGGAGGGCGACGCCGTCGGTGCTGCGCAGGAGGCGGTCGAGCTCGGCGAGGGCGACGGCGGCCGCCGTGGCGGCGGTGACGCGGTCGGGCTCGGCGAGGGCTCGCTGGAGGGCGTCGAGTCGGTCCGTGACGTCAGCGGCGGGGATGGAGCGCCGTGCGCCCGGCCCCCGCACGAGGGCGATGATGCCGCACACGATCGGCAGGTCCTTTCGGTGGCGAACCGGGAAAGCGTATCGGCGGGCCCGCGCCGTCAGCGGTCGGGCCGCCGCCGCGGGTCAGGCCTCCAGGGCGCTGACGAGGCGGTCGACGGCGGCCTGCGCCGCGTCGCGGGTGGGGGCCTCGGCCATGACGCGCACCACGGGCTCGGTGCCGCTGGGCCGCACGAGCACCCGGCCCTCGCCGCCGAGGCGGCGCTGCACCTCGGCGATCTCGTCGGCGAGGCCCGCGACGGCGCCGGCGGCGTCGCCCTTCACGGCCACGTTGTGCAGCACCTGGGGCAGGCGGGTCATGGCCTCGTCGGCCAGCTCGGCGAGGGGGCGCCCGCGGCGGACGACGACGTCCAGGAGCTGGACCGCGGTGAGGAGCCCGTCGCCGGTGGTGGCCTCGTCGGCGAAGATCACGTGGCCGCTCTGCTCGCCGCCGAGGCTGAGGCCCTGGCTCGTGAGCGCCTCGAGCACGTGCCGGTCGCCCACGGGCACGTCCACGACCTCGATGCCGTGGCGGGCCATGCCGAGGCGGAACCCGAGGTTGCTCATGACGGTGACGACGACGGTGTCCTGCGCGAGGAGGCCGCGGGCCTTCCGGTCGACGGCGCACACGGCGATGATCTGGTCGCCGTCCACGACGTTGCCCTGGGCGTCGACGGCGAGGGCGCGGTCGGCGTCGCCGTCGAAGGCGATGCCCACCTCGGCGCCCAGCTCGACGACGGCCTTGGCGAGGTCCTCGGGGTGGGTGGACCCGCAGCCGGCGTTGATGTTCGTGCCGTCGGGGTCGTCGTGGAGGACGGTGACGTCGGCGCCGAGGCCGCGCAGCACGGCGGGGGCGACGCCGGCCGCCGCGCCGTTGGCGCAGTCGACGACGAGGCGCAGGCCCTGGAGGCCCCGTCCGTCGAGGGAGGAGGCCACCGCGTCGGCCCAGGCCACGACGGCGTCGGGCGCGTCGCGCACCGTGCCGACGGCGTCGCCGGTGCGGGGCTCGATGGCGAGCTCGCGCCGCAGGAGCCCGGACAGCTCGGCCTCGAGCGCGGACTCGAGCTCGTCGGGGAGCTTGAGGCCGCCGGGCCCGAAGAGCTTCACGCCGTTGTCGGCGAAGGGGTTGTGGGAGGCCGAGATGACGGCGCCGCCGACGGCGTCGCGGGCGGCCACCCAGGCGACGGCGGGGGTGGGCACGACCCCGAGGCGCACGACGTCGGCGCCCTCCGCGGCCAGTCCGGCGACGAGCGCGGCCTCGAGCAGGGGGCCCGACTGGCGGGTGTCGCGCCCCACCACGAACTCCCAGGCCGGCAGCACCCGCGCCGCCGCGCGGCCCAGCGCGAGCACGACCTCCGGCGTGAGGTCGGCGTTCGCCACCCCCCGGATCCCGTCCGTCCCGAACTTCAGCACACCCCCACAATGCCAGACCCCCCACCAACCCCCGCCCGAACACGACGTCTGTGTGCGTTTTCGAGCCGTATGGGCGAGAAAACGCACACAGACGTTGTCCGGGGAACGAGAACGGCCGCCCCGAGGGGGCGGCCGCTTTCGTTCCGACACCGCCGCAGGGGCGGGCGGGCGCTGGGTCAGCGCTTCGAGTACTGCGGGGCCTTGCGGGCCTTCTTGAGGCCGTACTTCTTGGACTCCTTCTCCCGGGCGTCGCGGGTGAGGAAGCCGGCCCGCTTGAGCGGGATGCGCAGCTCGGGGTCGAGCTCGACGAGGGCCCGGGCGATGCCGAGGCGCAGGGCGCCGGCCTGGCCGGTGGGGCCGCCACCGTCGATCGTGGCGTCGACGTCGTACACGTCCGCGGTCTCGGTGAGCCGGAGGGGCTCGGTGAGGATCATCTGGTGCGTCTTCGAGGGGAAGTAGTCCTCGAGGGGCCGCTTGTTCACCCTGATGGTGCCGGCGCCGTCGGCCGCGGCGGGCCGGATGCGGACCCGAGCGACGGCCTGCTTGCGACGACCGGTGGACTGCACGAGGGGCTGGGGCACGGGATCTCCTAGGCGGTGCGCCGGGCGGCGGCGAGCTCGAGCGCCTCGGGCTTCTGCGCCGAGTGCGGGTGGGTGGGGCCGGCGTACACCTTCAGCTTGGTGAGCATCTGGCGGCCGAGGCGGTTCTTCGGGAGCATGCCCTTGATCGCGCGGCGGACGGCCTCCTCCGGCTTGCGGGCGTGGGCGTCGGCGAAGGTCTGCGCCTTCAGACCGCCCGGGAACCCGGAGTGCCGGTAGACCATCTTCTTGTCGGCCTTGTTGGACGTGAGCACGACCTTGTCGGCGTTCACCACGATGACGTGGTCGCCCATGTCGAGGTGGGGGGCGTAGACGGGCTTGTGCTTGCCGCGCAGGATGCGGGCGGCTTCGGTCGCCAGACGGCCGAGGACGAGGTCCTCCGCGTCGATCACGTACCACTTGCGGGTGATCTCGCTGGCCTTGGGGGTGTAGGTGCGCACGCGGGGCATCCTTGGATTCGTCGGTCGTGGCCGGGCGCGACGGCGCCCGAAGCGAAGGGCAAGGCTACGGGTGCCCGGAGGGATCCCGCAACTCGGGGCGCCGATCGGCTAATGGGCGGATCGGACCCGGGGGATCAGGATGCCGCGGCGGACCCGTCGGTTCCACCCTCGGCGGCCGCGGCGGCCTCCGCCATCGAGGTGAAGATGGCCGCGGCGTCCTCCACGATCGTCGACTTGGCCCGCCGCAGGAGCAGCGTGCCGACGATGACGGGCGGCATGACGAGGAAGAACGCGGCGACGAGCGAGCCCGTGGCGTCGGAGATGGCGCCGACGAGCAGCGGGGCGAGGGCGGTGCCGAGGACCGTCGAGACCAGGGCGAACGCCGAGACGCTGACGCCCCGGGCGTGGACGGGGGTGACGTCCATCATCGAGGCCCGCAGGCCGGGGATGGCGCTGGCCGCGGCGAGGACGCCGACGAACTGCATGAGCAGGCGCACCGGGACGATGGGGACGAGCAGGCTGCCGGTGAAGAGGAACAGGCAGGTCAGCACGCCGTTCGAGACGAGGTTGATCCGGGCCGCGGGGCTGACGTCGTGGGCCCGGTCGGCCCGGCGGCCGCCCCAGATCGTGCCGATGATGCCGGCGATGGCGAGGATGGCGCCGGCGACGCCGGCCGCGACCTCCTCGGACATCCCCGAGTACCGGTGGTGGTAGTCGGTGAGCCAGTAGCCGACGCCGGAGACCGTGAAGAGCATCGCCGAGACGCCGACGAGGATGTAGCGCATCGTCCGGATGCCGAGGATCATCCGCAGGTCCCGGACGAGGGTGACCCGGGCCTCCTTCACCATCTCCCGGAACGGCATGGGCTCGGGCTCGGCGATCTCGATGCCGTCCGCCGCACCTCGCTTGGGCTCCTGCATGCGGAACACCGCGAAGGCCAGGAGCGAGCCGGGCACGCCGACGATCACGAAGGCCCACTGCCAGCCCCAGAGCGCGCCGACGAGCCCGCCCAGCCCGACGCCCAGGCCGCCGCCGACGAAGGTCGTGACCTGCTGGACCGAGAACACCTTGCCGCGCACGTTGGCCGGGTACTCGTCGGCGAGGAGCGACGACGACGCGGGGTCGTCGATGGCCTGGCCGAAGCCGAGCGAGGCCCGGGCCGCGAAGAGTTGGGTGAAGCTGCGGGCCAGGCCCGAGAAGACGGAGAGGACGCTCCAGGACAGGAGCGTCCACCCGATGAGCCGGGTCCGCTTGACCCGGTCCGCCACCCAGCCGGCCGGGATCGAGGCGATGGCGTTGACGAACACGAACGCGAAGCCGAGCGCGCCGCCCTGGAGGTCGGACATCCCGAAGTCCTCCTTCACCAGGGGGAGGACGCCGCGCAGGATGCTCGTGTCGATCTGGTCGACGAGGGTGACGCCGGAGAGCAGGATGAGCGGCTTCGCGGGGTGGCCGCCGAGCATCTTGCTGCCGCGAGGTCTCGCCTCGGGCTCCGCCTCGGCGGGGGACGTCGTCAGCGAGCCGGCCGCTCCGCTCGCCGCGCCGGCCGCGACGTCGACCGCGTCGACGGCGGCATCGATCGCTGCGTCCGCCGCGGCCTCGATCGTCGCGTCGACGGCGGCGGCCACGAGCGGCTCGCGCCGTCTCGGACGCGTCGTGACCGTGCTCGACGCACCGTTCGCGCTGGTTGCTGGCTGCCCCTCGACGCGGTCCATCCCGCTCCCCCCCTCGGCCAGGCTTGACCAGCGGGTCAATCTAGGACAGACCGGTCGGTTCCGGCGAGCGCGGGTCAGTACTCGACGTGCCAGAGGCACAGCCCCTGGGGCGGGGCGATGGGCGCGGCGTTGGCCCGATCCCCGCTTCGGAGGATGCCGAGGATGTCTCCGGCCCGGATCTGGGCGTGCCCGGCCGCCACCACGGTGCCGACGATGCTGCGGACCATCTGGTGGCAGAACGCGGTCGCGGTGATCTCGAAGCGCAGGAGCCCGTCGCCGAGGTCGGTCCACCCCGCCCGCAGGACCCGGCGGACGAGGGACGCGGGCTCCTCCCCCGCCTTCGTCTTGGGGCGCCGGCAGAAGGCGGAGAAGTCGTGCTCGCCGAGGAAGGGGTCGCAGGCGAGGGTGAGGAGCTCGAGGTCGAGGGGCCGGTCGACGTGCCAGGTGGTCCGGGCGAGGAACGGGTCGGGGATCGGCCGGTTGAGGACCGTGTAGCGGTACGTGCGGGACCTCGCGCTGAAGCGGGCGCTGAAGTCCGGGGCGGCCTCGGCGACCTCGCGAACCACGATCGCCGGGCCGCACAGCTTGAGCAGGGCCCGGTGGAGCTGGGCGAGGTCCGTGCCCTGGGCGACGTCGAAGCTGACGACCTGCCCCCACGCGTGGACGCCCCGGTCGGTCCGCCCGGCGCAGACGAGGTCGATGGGGTGGCGGACGACCTTCTCGATGGCCTCTCGGAGCGCCCCGGCGACCGTCCGCACCCCGGGCTGCTCCGCGAACCCGTGGAACTCCGAGCCGTCGTAGGCGAGGAGCATCCGCACCCGCGTCGATGCCCCCAGCGGCGGCTCATCCCCCTCAGGAACGTCGAACAAGGTCACACCGAGGAGCGTACGAGACCCACCCCGCCCGCACCGAAGCCCGCAGCCCCAGGCTCGGGTCGGACCCGCGGAGAACGACCACGCCCCGGAGCGGGGCTCCGGGGCGTGTCTGGTTCAGGCGCTGGGCGGGACCGGTGGTCCCGGCTCGCTAGACGAGCTCGATGCGAGCCATGGGCGCGTTGTCGCCCTGGCGCGGACCCAGCTTGAGGATCCGGGTGTAGCCGCCGTTGCGGTCGGCGTAGCGGGGCCCGATCTCGGTGAAGAGCTTGTGGGCCATCTCCTTGTCACCGAGGTAGGCGACGACCTGGCGGTGGTTGTGCAGGCCGCCCTTCTTCGCCTTGGTGATGATCTTCTCCGCGACGGGGCGGAGCGCCTTGGCCTTCGCCTCGGTGGTGACGATGCCCTCGGCGGCGACGAGCGACGCGACGAGGTTCGCCATCATGAGGCGCTGGTGCTGGGCGTCGCCGCCGAAGCGACGACCCTTCTTCGGGGTGGCAGGCATGGCGTCAGTCCTTCGTGCGCAGGGCGAGGCCCCGCTCGTTGAGCTTCTCGATGACCTCGTCGAGGCTCTTCTGGCCGAAGTTGGTGATGGCCAGGAGATCGTCCTCGGTCTTCTGGAGGAGCTCGCCGATGGTGTTCACCTGCGCCCGCTTCAGGCAGTTGCGGGGGCGCTCGGAGAGGTCGAGGTCCTCGATGGGGAGGTCCAGGTCGGGCGAGCCGGCGGAGACGGTGGCCATCTCGCCGAGCTCGAGGCCCTGCGGCTCGTCGCTCATGTCGGCGACGAGGCCGAGCAGCGAGCGCAGCGTGTCGCCGGCCGAGGCCAGGGCGTCGCGGGGCGAGATCGAGCCGTCGGTCTCGATGTCGAGGACCAGGCGGTCGTACTCGGTCGACTGCTCGACGCGGGTGGGCTCGACCTGGAAGGCGACGCGGCGCACCGGCGAGAAGATCGAGTCGACGGGGATGACCCCGATGGTCTGGCTCGTCTTGTTCCGGTCGGCGGAGACGTACCCGCGGCCCTTCGACACGGTGATGTCGACGGCGAGGCGGGCGGTCTTGTTGAGCGTGGCGATCTTGAGATCCGGGTTGAGGATCTCGACGTCGGAGTTCGGCTCGATGTCGCCGGCGGTGACCTCAGCGGGGCCCTTCGCGTCGAGGCGGAGCGTCACGGGCTCGTCGCTGTGGCAGACGAGGACGAGATCCTTCAGGTTGAGGATGATGTCGGTGACGTCCTCGGTGATCCCGGCGATCGTGTCGAACTCGTGCAGGGCGTCGTCGAAGCGGAGCTGCGTGATGGCCGCCCCGGGGATCGACGACAGCAGGGTGCGGCGCAGGGAGTTGCCGAGGGTGTGACCGAAGCCGGGCTCCAGCGGGCTGATGGCGAACTTCTGGCGGTTGCCTTCCTCTTCGCCGATCGCCTCGACGGTGGGTCGCTGGATGACGAGCATGTTCTGCTACCTCGGGACTCGGTGGCGGCGGGGGAAACGGACTACTTGGAGTACAGCTCGACGATGAGCTGCTCGCGCACGGGCACGTCGATCTGCTCGCGAATCGGGAGCTCGCGCACGGTGACCGACTTGCCGCCCTCGCCCTGGTCGAGCCAGGCGGGCAGGCGCACGTCCAGGGTGTCGAGGTTGTGCTGGATGACGATCATCTTCTGCGCCTTCTCGCGCAGGGAGACGACGTCACCCTTCTTCACCCGGTAGCTCGGGATGTCCACCCGGCGGCCGTTGACCTCGATGAGCCCGTGGTTGACGAACTGGCGGGCCTGGGGGCGGGTGCGCGCCCAGCCGGCCCGGAAGACGATGTTGTCGAGGCGCTGCTCGAGCATGCGGAGCAGGTTCTCGCCCGTCACGCCCTTCTGGCGGTTGGCCTCGGCGTAGAGGTTGGCGAACTGCTTCTCGAGGAGGCCGTAGATGTGCTTGGCCTTCTGCTTCTCCGCGAGCTGCAGCGAGTACTCGGAGGGCTGCCGGCGGCGGGCCCGACCGTGCTCACCCGGGGGGTACGGGCGACGGTCGAGGGCGCGGCGCCCCTTCTCGTTCTCGAAGATGTTGACGCCGAGACGGCGAGAGATCTTGACCTTGGGTCCGGTGTAACGAGCCATGTCTTCCTGAAGCCTCAGACCCGGCGCCGCTTCGGCGGGCGGCAGCCGTTGTGGGGGACGGGGGTGACGTCCTTGATGCCGGTCACCTCGATGCCGGTGCTCTGGATCGAGCGGATGGCGGTCTCGCGACCGGAGCCGGGGCCCTTGACCTCGACGTCGACCTTGCGCACGCCGTGCTCCATCGCGCCCCGGGCAGCCTTCTCGGCGGCCATCTGGGCGGCGTAGGGGGTGGACTTGCGGGAGCCCTTGAAGCCGACGTTGCCGGCCGAGGCCCACGACAGCACGTTGCCCTCGAGGTCGGTGATCGTGATGATCGTGTTGTTGAACGAGCTCTTGATGTGGGCGACGCCGTGGGAGACGTTGCGACGCTCGCGCTTGCGGGGCCGGCGACCGCCGGGCTTGGGCTTGGCCATTACTTGCGAACCTTCTTCTTACCGGCGACGGTCTTCTTCGGGCCCTTGCGGGTGCGGGCGTTCGTCTGGGTGCGCTGGCCGCGCACGGGCAGGCCCTTGCGGTGGCGGAGGCCCTGCCAGCAGCCGATCTCCATCTTGCGGCGGATGTCCTGCTGGATGTCCCGGCGCAGGTCGCCCTCGACCTCGAGGTTCTGGTCGACGTAGGCGCGGATCCGGTTGACCTCGTCGTCGGTCAGGTCACGGACCCGGGTGCTGCGGTCGAGGCCGAGGTCGTCGCAGATCTTCTGCGCCGTGGTGCGACCGATGCCGAAGATGTAGGTGAGCGAGATCTCCAGCCGCTTCTCGCGGGGGATGTCGACGCCGGCGATACGTGCCATGTGCGGTGCTGCCTGCCTGTCTCGTTCAGCCCTGGCGCTGCTTGTGCCGGGGGTTGGTGCAGATGACCTGGACGCGCCCGTGGCGGCGGATCACCTTGCAGTTGTCGCAGATCTTCTTGACGCTCGGACGGACCTTCATCGCGGGCTCTCGTTCACTTGTAGCGGTAGGTGATCCGACCCCGGGTGAGGTCGTACGGGGTGAGCTCGACCTGGACGCGGTCGCCAGGGAGGATGCGGATGTAGTGCATGCGCATCTTTCCGGAGATGTGCGCGAGCACCTTGTGACCGTTCTCCAGCTCCACCCGGAACATCGCGTTCGGGAGGGGCTCGATCACCGTCCCTTCCAGGACGATCGCATCTTCCTTGGGCTTCGCCAGAGTCAGTCTCCTCGAGTGCGTGGACGGGCCACCTCGGGGGTGCACGAGGCGCGTGCAGACCGCGAAGGGGACCCAGGGCCGAAGGGAGATGCTAGCGCGATGACCACGGAGGGCCAACTCGGCGCGTGGCGGGGCGGCCGCGACGCTGGCGGTTCGCGTCACCGTAGCCGCATCGCGACCCTCAGGTGGGGCATTCCGAGCGACGTTCTGCCCGCCCCCGGCCGGAACGGACCTGACCTGGGCGGACGCCCGGGATGCGGGCGAGGGATCAGAGGCGGGTGAGGATCTCCGGGCCGTCGTCGGTGATGGCGATCGTGTGCTCGGCGTGGGCCGCCCAGCGCCCGTCGCGGGTGACGACGGTCCACTGGTCGTCGAGCAGGAGGGTGTCGGGACGGCCGGCGCAGACCATCGGCTCCACGGCGTAGGTCTGGCCCGGGGCGAGGCGCCGACCCTTGCCGGGCTTCCCCCAGTTCGGGACGTCGGGCGCCTCGTGCATCGCGGTGCCGATCCCGTGGCCGGTGTACTCCCGCACCACGGAGAACCCGGCGGACTCGGCGGTGCGCTGGACGGCGTGGCCGATGTCGCTGAGGCGCCCCCCGGGGACCATGACCTCGATGGCGGCGGCGAGCGAGGCCTCGGTGACGTCGATCAGGCGCTGCGCCTCGGGGTCGATCTGCCCGACGCCCGTGGTGAAGGCGGCGTCGCCGTGCCAGCCCTCGACGATGGCGCCGCAGTCGATGGAGATGATGTCGCCCTCGTCGAGGCGCACGTCGCCGGGGACGCCGTGGACGATGACGTCGTTCGGGGAGGCGCAGATGACGCCGGTGAAGGGCGGGTGGCCGTAGCCGAGGAAGTTGCTCCGGGCGTTGCGGCGCTCGAGCACCTCGCGGCCGATCGCGTCGAGCTCGCGGGTGGTGACGCCGGGGCGGATGGCCTCGCGGATCCGCTCGTGCATCTCCGCCACCACCCGACCGGCCTTGCGCATCTTGGCCAGCTCGGCTGCCGTCTTCACCATGGCGTGCAGACTACGGCTGCGACCGGCGGACCCGACCCCGGGTCTCGCAGATCCGATGTCGAAGTCGGGCCGGCGGCTCCGACCACCTGGTGAGCGGACGCCACCGGGGCGTCCTGTCACCGAGGAGGCGACACCATGAAGTACCTGATCTCGATCTACGGCAACGCTGAGCTGTGGTCCTCGATCCCCGCCGACGAGATGGCGGAGATCGTCTCCGCCACCGACGCGCACAACCGCTCGCTGTTCGAGTCGGGCGAGCTGCTGTTCGCGTGCGGCGTGGCCGACCAGGAGGAGGCCAAGCGCGTGCGCTTCGAGGCGGGGGCGCCGGTCGTGACCGACGGCCCCTACATCGAGACGAAGGAGTACCTCGGCAGCTTCTACATCGTCGACGTCGACAGCGAGGAGCGGGCCCTCCAGATCGCCGCGGAGATGCCGAGCGCCCGGTTCCGGGACATCGAGGTGAAGCTGATCAGCCACGGGGGCACGTCTGACGACCTCCCCTGACGCATCCGGCGTGACGCCGGTCGAGGGCCTGCTGCGCCGCCTGGCGCCGCAGGTCCTCGGCGCGCTCGTGCGGCGCCACGGGGACTTCGACGCCTGCGAGGACGCGGTGCAGGAGGCCCTCGTCGCCGCGGCCGCGCAGTGGCCCGACGCCGGGGTCCCCGAGCACCCGGCCGCCTGGCTGCGGGTCGTGGCCACGCGCCGCCTCGTCGACGAGCAGCGGCGGACGGCGGCCCGCCGGCGGCGGGAGGAGCTGGTGGCGCCCACCGAGGCCGTCGACCTGGCCGACGTCGGCGTGCTCCGCGACGACGACACCCTCGAGCTGCTTCTCCTCTGCTGCGACCCCGTCCTCTCCCCCGCCTCGCAGATGGCCCTGACGCTCCGGGCGGTCGGCGGCCTCACGACGGCGGAGATCGCGGCGGCGTTCCTCGTCCCCGAGCCGACGATGGCCCAGCGGATCAGCCGGGCGAAGGCCACGCTCCGCGACCGGGGCGTGGCCCGGGACCGCACTGGCGAGGTCCCCCGGCTCACCGTCGCCCTCCACGTCCTCTACCTGATCTTCAACGAGGGGTACGCGGCGTCCGGGACCGCCGAGCACCAGCGCCGCGAGCTGGCGGCCGAGGCCGTCCGCCTGACCCGGGAGGTGCACCGCCTCGTCCCCGACGACCCGGAGGTCACGGGCCTGCTCGCGCTCATGCTCCTCACCGACGCCCGGCACGCGGCCCGCACCGCCCCCGACGGCTCGATCGTCCCCCTCGCCGACCAGGACCGGACCCGCTGGGACCGGGCCGCCATCGAGGAGGGCGCGGGGCTGCTCCGCCACGCCCTCCGCCAGGGGCGGGTCGGCCCGTACCAGCTCCAGGCGGCGATCGCTGCGGTGCACGACGCGGCCCCCACCGTCGAGGACACCGACTGGGCCGAGATCCTCGGGCTCTACCGCCTCCTCGAGCGGGTGGCCCCGAGCCCGGTGGTCACCCTCAACCACGCGGTGGCCGCGGCCCGGGTGGAGGGCCCGGCCGCAGGCATGGCCCTCCTGGAGCGCGTCGTGGCCGAGCCCCGCATGGCCGACCACCACCGCGTCCACGCCGTGCGGGCGCACCTCCTCGAGCTGGCCGGCGACCGCACCGGGGCCGCCGCGGCCTACCGGGAGGCGGCCCGCCGTGCCCCCAGCGTGGCGGAGCGGCGCCACCTCGAGCGCGAGGCGGCGCGCCTCAGCCCGTGAGCCGACGGGTGCGGCGCGGTCCGTCCCGGTGGACGGCGCGCTCGACGCCGGCGCGGATCAGCGGGCGTCGATGGCGGCGATCAGGCGGGCGGTGACGTCGTCCGCGTCGCCGAGGCCGTCGACCTCGACGAGCAGGCCGCGCTCGCGGTACCAGTCGACCAGCGGACCGGTCTCGCGCTCGTAGAGGTCGAGCCGCTTCTGGATCGCCTCGGGGGTGTCGTCGTCGCGCTGGACGACCTCGCCGCCGCAGCGGTCGCAGGTCCAGCCCTCCGAGGGCGGGGCGTCGACCGAGTAGATCGCGCCGCAGCTCTTGCAGACCCGGCGGGACACGAGGCGCTGGAGCACGACGTCGGTCGGGACCACGAGGTCGACGACGATGCTGAGCGGGGCGTCCACGGTGATCTTCTCGAGCTGCTCGGCCTGGCCGACGGTGCGGGGGTACCCGTCGAGCAGGTACCCGCCCGCCGCATCGTCCTGGGCGAGGCGCTCGGAGACGATGCCGCCCATGATCTCGTCGGACACGAGCTCGCCCCGGTCCATGACCTCCTTGGCCCGGAGACCCATCTCGGTGCCCTCGCGGACCGCGGCGCGCAGCATGTCGCCGGTGGAGATGTGGGGGATGCCGTAGTGCTCGCAGAGGCGGGCGCCCTGGGTGCCCTTGCCCGCACCCTGACGGCCGAGCATGACCAGGCGGACCGGTCCGCTCACGAGAGGAAGCCTTCGTAGTTGCGCATCATGAGCTGGCTGTCGATCTGCTTCATCGTCTCGAGGGCGACGCCCACGGCGATGAGGATCGAGGTGCCGGCGAAGGGGAAGTTCTGCACGTCGGCGACGGCCAGCAGCAGCGAGGGGAGCAGCGCGATGAAGGCGATGAACAGCGCGCCCGGCAGCGTGATCCGGGAGAGGATCTTGGCCAGGTAGCGCTCCGTCTGCGGCCCCGGCCGGATGCCGGGGATGAACCCGCCCTGCTTGCGGATGTTCTCCGCCTGCTGGGCCGGGTCGAAGGCGATGGCCGTGTAGAAGTACGCGAAGCCGATGATCAGCAGGCCGTAGACCAGCACGTAGGCCAGGGAGTCCGGCTGCGCCAGGTTGTTGTCCACCCAGGACTGCACGCTGGCCCCCCAGCCGTCGGGCGGGAGGACCTGGGTGAGCAGCAGCGGCAGGTAGAGGACCGAGCTGGCGAAGATGATCGGGATCACGCCCGACTGGTTCACCTTCAGCGGGATGTAGGTGTTCTGACCGCCGTACATGCGCCGGCCGACCACCCGCTTGGCGAACTGCACCGGGATGCGGCGCTGACCCTGCTCGATGAACACGATGGCCACGAGCAGGACGACCGCCAGGGCGAGGAGGGCGATCAGGAAGGTCGTGCCCTTCTCGGCGTTCAGCTGCGCCCCGGCCCCCGGGAAGCTGCTCACGACCGAGGCGAAGATCAGCAGCGACATGCCGTTGCCGATGCCCCGCTGGCTGATCAGCTCGCCCATCCACATCAGGAGGGCGGTGCCGGCGGTCAGCGTCAGGACGACGATCAGCACCCGGAACGGGGTGAAGTTCGGCAGCACGTCGATGCCGAGGTCACCGCCGAGGAGGCCGCCGCCGCCGTTGTGGAACAGGAACGCCAGGCCGGTGGACTGCAGCAGGGCGATCGCGATGGTCACGTAGCGGGTCCACTGCGTGATCTTGCGCTGCCCCACCGCGCCCATCTTCTGCCACTCCTCCAGCTTCGGGATCACCACGGTGAGGATCTGCATGATGATCGAGCTGGTGATGTACGGCATGATCCCCAGCGCGAACAGCGCGAACTGGGTGAGCGCGCCGCCCGAGAACAGCTGGAGGAAGCCGACCACGCCGCCGCCCTGCTCGGCGACCCGCTTCAGCTCCTGCACCTGATCCAGGTCGATGCCCGGCGCGGGGATGAACGACCCGAACCGGTACAGGGCGATGATCAGCAGGGTGAAGAGGATCTTCCCGCGCAGGTCGGGGATCTTGAAGGTGTTCCGGACGCTGGACAGCAAGGACCGAGCTCCTGGTCAGCAGCGCTGCCAGCGGCAGCGGACGACGGCGATCAGCGGTTGGCGAACTGGTTGCCCTGGACCGGCGGACGGCGATCGCCCCACGGCTTGGGCAGGACCTCGACCGTACCTCCCGCGGCGGTGATGGCTGCTTCAGCGCTCTTCGAGAAGGCGTGGGCCTTCACGGTGACGGCGCGGGACAGCTCACCACGACCGAGGATCTTCACGAGGGCACCCTTGTGGGTCAGCCCCTTGGCGTGGAGGGTCTCCGGCGTGATCTCGTCGAGCTCGGACGCCTCGATGACGTCCAGGTTGATGGCCTGGTACTCGACCCGGAACGGGTTGTTGAAGCCCTTGAGCTTCGGGATGCGCATGTGGAGCGGCATCTGGCCGCCCTCGAACCCGGCCGGGACGGTGCCGCGCGCCCGCTGGCCCTTGGTGCCGCGGCCGGCGGTCTTGCCGCCCTTGCCCGCGATGCCCCGGCCGACGCGCTTCTTGCGCTTGTTCGAGCCGGGGGCCGGCTGCAGGTCGTGGATCTTGATGGTCATGCGGACTCCTCGACGGAGACGAGGTGCGGCACGCGGGCCAGCATGCCTCGGATCTCCGGGCGGTCGGGCAGGGTGTTGACCTTGCCGATGCGGCCGAGGCCCAGCGCCCGCAGCGTGCCCCGCTGCTTGGGCTTGGCGCCGATGGCCGACCGGACCTGGCGAACGGTGAGGGTGCTCTCGTCAGCCATCACGCGACCTCGGTGGGCTCAGGCGCGGGACCCTTCTGGGTCTCGACGTAGGCGTTCATGAGGCCCTTCGGGACGAAGCGGTCGGCGTCGAGGCCGCGGAGCTTCGCCACCTCGTCGGGCCGCTTGAGGGCCTTCAGGCCGGCGATCGTGGCCCGGGCGACGTTGATGTGGTTGCTCGAGCCGAGGGACTTGCAGAGCACGTCGTGCACGCCGGCCTCCTCGAGGATGGCGCGGGCGGCACCACCGGCGATGACGCCGGTACCGGGGGCGGCGGGCTTGATCAGCACGCGGCCGGCGCCCTCGCGGCCGAGGACCTCGTGGGTCACGGTCGACCCGGCGAGCGGCACCTCGAAGAGGTTCTTGCGGGCCTCCTCGGTGCCCTTCTGGATGGCGAGGGGCACCTCCTTGGCCTTGCCGTAGCCGAGACCGACGCGGCCGTTGCCGTCGCCGATGACGACCAGGGCGGTGAAGCTGAAGCGACGACCGCCCTTCACCACCTTGGCCACGCGGTTGATGTTGATGACCCGCGACTCGCGCAGCGTCGTGTCCGACGACTGGCGCGGGTTGTCGCGGGGCTCGCGCTCGCGGCGGGGACCGCCGCCAGATCCGTTGGCCATCAGAGCTCCAGTCCTGCGTTGCGGGCCGCGTCAGCCACTGCGGCGACACGACCGTGGTAGAGGAAGCCACCCCGGTCGAAGACGACCTTGGTGACGCCGGCGGCCTTGGCCCGCTCGGCCACCAGCTGGCCGACCTTGGTGGCGGCCTCGATGTTGCCCGTGGGCCCGGACTTGAGGTCCGGCTCGGTGGTCGAGGCCGCGGCCAGCGTGCGGCCGGCGCGGTCGTCGATCACCTGGGCGGTGATGTGCTTGTTGGAACGGAAGACGGCGAGGCGCGGACGCTCGGCCGTGCCCTGCACGAGCTTCCGGACCCGGCGGTGCCGCCGGATCCGACCGTTGCGCTTGTCCTGTGCGTTGACGCTCATCGGTTCTGCCTCTACTTGCCGGTCTTGCCGGCCTTCTTCGGCACGTACTCGCCGAGGTACCGGATGCCCTTGCCCTTGTAGGGCTCGGGCTTGCGGATCTTGCGGATGTTGGCGGCGACCTGGCCGACCTGCTCCTTGTCGATGCCGCGGACCACGATGCGGTTCGGCGACGGGGTCTCGAAGGAGATGCCGGCGGGGGCCTGGACGTTGACCGGGTGGCTGAAGCCGAGGGCCAGGTCGAGCTTGTCGGAGCCCTGGGCGGCGGCGCGGTAGCCGACGCCGATGATCTCGAGCTCCTTCACGAACTCGGTGTGCACGCCCTGGACCATGTTGGCCACGAGCGAGCGCACGAGACCGTGCAGCGCCCGGTTCTGGCGCTCGTCGTTCGGGCGCTCGACGATCAGCTCGTCGCCCTCCTGGCGGATCGTGATCTCGCCGGGGATGTCGCGCTCGAGCGTGCCCTTGGGGCCCTTCACGGTGACGTGACGATCGACGATCGTCACCTCGACGCCGCTGGGGACGGGGATGGGGGCCTTACCGATACGGCTCATGGGATCACCACACGAAGCAGAGGACCTCGCCGCCCACGTTGCGCTTGCGCGCCTCGCGGTCGGTCATGAGCCCCTGGCTGGTCGAGAGGACGGCCACGCCGAGCCCGCCGAGGAC